>WNGA01002235.1_pt1 | contig 39923 bp, 35 predicted proteins | sample 5400061 | NCBI WGS metagenome assembly WNGA01 (sample SAMN13153366, study PRJNA577476) | soil metagenome | isolation source: 100 cm soil or saprolite under grassland replicate 2 | place: USA:California | collected 2016-06-15 | reverse complement strand
GGTAGGCGGTCCCATCCACGATCATGATGTCGGTTGGCGGGTCGGGCACGACCACGTAGCGCACGCCCCACAGGTCCAGCAGCACGTCTTGCTGGCGCTCGACGCTTGTGGCGTACTCGTAGTGGCGCTGCGACTGGAGTGAACTGTAGCCGTCGACTGTCGGAACATCGGCGTACAGGAGTCGATTCGGCTCGAGGTAGCGCAGCGCCGGGTCGGCCACGACCCGCCCACCGGCCTGGCTGGCCAGGAAGCGCGTCAGGGGGGCCGGCTCGACGAGCTCGGACAGCGGCGCAAGGGGATGAAAGTCATAGCCGAAGACGAGCAAGTCGCCAGCTACCAGGGTGACCAGCAACGTTGCCCAGAGGGAGGTCGGCCGAGGTCGCAGACACCAGCCGACCGCCAGGAGCCCGGCCGCGAGCAACAGCCCTAAGCTCAGCGCCGTCTTCGGCTCGCTCAGGTCGAGCGCGCGAACGAGCTGGTCGTAGACGAGCGGGCCCTTCAGCCAGCTGTGCTCGTGGGGCACGGCGATGTAGCTGTCGTCGATGATCTGGAGCCAGCGGACCGGATCGGCGACCAGTCGAGTGTGGAGGGCCACCACTAGCCAGCTCAGTGCTCCACAGGAGAGCACGGTTAGCAGCCCGACCGCTGCACCGAGCCAGGAGCGGCGCCGAAGCGCCACCAGCCAGTCCGCGCCAAAGGCCGCCAGCCCGCCGGCCGCCAGGACGACCAGGTAGGCGAAGCGTCCTGGCGCGCGGAGCGAGGAGAAGCCCGGCAGGTTCCAGAGCAGCAGATGAACGTTGATGAACGGGCTCTGATCGGCCAGTCCGACCGCGAGCCCGAACAGGCCGAGCAGGATGAAAAACGGGATGAGCCGATGTCGCCCGAACAGCAACCCCAACGGGATGAGGACGAGCGGCGCCATCCCGACGTACAGGAAGCTCTCCCACTGCTGCCACAGCATCACGTTGCGGCCGTCCTCCAGCCTGAACAGGTAGGGGAACAGCACCGTGACCAGGTTCTGCCAGCGCAGCGGCCAGGTCGTGGCCAGGTCGTAGCCCAGGCCCGGTCCTCGATAGGAGGTACGTCCCAGCTCGTACAGCGGCAACCACTGAACGGCCGCACCGGCCAGGCCGATCGCAGTCACGAGCCCTGGCGCCCAGATAAGCAGAAGCGCGCGCTCCCAGCTGAGCCCTGCGACCGGGCCAACGAGCAGGCGGTAGGCGACGAACAAGCCGAGCGCGAGCAGGATCATTGCGATCGGCTGAATGTGCACGCCAAGCGCCGCCACTGCGAATACCAGCCCGGCGCCCACCAGAAGCCGCTGGCGGGCCCAGCCGCGACGCCGAAGCGCCAGCTCGACGAGCAGCAAGATGAGCGGCAGCCAGGCCGCGCTGCGGACCAGGTTCTCGTGCTGGATCTGGGTGACGAAGAAGCTGCCAAAGGCGAACACCAGCGCCCCGACCAATCCGCCCCAGGGTCGGAGGCCGAGGGTCCGCAGAAAGGCGAGCATGAACGAGCCGGCCAGAAAGACATGGAGCGCCCGCAACGCTGTCAACGACGCGGTCGGCGAGAGGAGCGGCAACAGCAGCAGGTTCAGGGGATAGAGCATCCCCATCTCGCCATCCGCGAAGAGCGGGTAGCCGCCGAATATGAGCGGCATCCACAGCGGCAGGCTGCCATGTTTGAGCTGTTCCGCATACCAGCGGCCGAGCGGCGCATAGAACAGGTACGTGTCGCGCTCGTAGAACACCCTCTCGCCGAAGAGCCCGTCCCGGAACAGCACGAGGCAACACAGCGCCAGTACGACGTACGGGACCAGGTGGCGAGTCGCGAGTCGCGAGTCGCGAGTCGGGCGCGACCTGTTCTCGCCAGTAGTTGGGGGTCGGCAGTCGGGAGTCGGGCGCGACGTGTTCTGGTGCACCTGGGGCTGGTTGCCTATGACCGAAACCGGCGTCCGTGACTCGCTAGCCGCGACTTGGGACTTGTCGCACACCTAGCCCGCCGCATGAACCACTCGCGACCCGTGACTCGAGACTCGCGACTCGGCGCGCCGTCCGACGGCGAACACGGACAGGCCCCAGCGAAGGCCCGTCGTGCTGACCAGGGCCGCCTCGAGCGCGAGCAGTTCGGCCAGCAGGCGATTGAGCGGACCCGGCGGCAGCCAGAGGTCGGTGACGCCACCCCCGCCGCCGTTGCGCCGCTCGAGGAATCGTTTGGCTGGGGCGAGTGGAAAGAGCAGGCTGTTGGCGTAGCTCGCGTGCTCCACGACCAGGCCCGAGGCGCGCATCTTAGCGACCAGCTCCTGGCGCGTATAGCGATGGCGCGTGTGCACCGCGTCGTCGTGCGCGCCGCGGATCCAGTCGTACGCCGGCACTCGAATCAACAAGACGCCACCAGGACGGAGCACGCGGTGAAGCTCCTCGAGCGCCACGACGTCGTCCGCGACCGCGAGGTGATACAGCACGTCGAAGCTGGTTACCAGATCGAAGCTGGCCGACCGAATCGGCAACGCGTCGATCGAGCCGCGGACCAGCCGCTCGACGCGACGGCAGCGTGCGAACGTGAGCGCCCGCGGGGATAGGTCCATCCCCGTCACTCGGCCGCGCTCGGCCAGATACCGAGTCATCCCGCCGGAGCCACAGCCCGCGTCGAGTATCTCGAGCCGGCTCGCGGTGTCGCCATTCGGCTCCGGCTGCCGAGGCGGAAACCGGTCGAGGAGGGCGATCGAGATTCGGCGCATTCCGACGTACCACCAGTGGCGCTCCTCCTGGCGGAACATCAGGTCGTACTGCTCGCGCTCCATAGCTCAGTTAGTCTGTTGGTCTAAAGCGGAGGAGCTGGCCGGCTGATAGCCCTCACCCCCCCGCCCCCTCCCCCAAGCTTGGGGGAGGGGGTTGGGGGGTGAGGGCGAACCAATCGGTGCGGACACCTAAACGGCCTACCCCCGGGTAGCGGCAGCCGATAGCTCATTTACCGCGTCTGCCACGCGGTCGACCTGATCGACCGACAGCTCCGGAAAGATCGGCAGCGACAGGATGCGGCTGGCCAGCCGCTCGGTGACTGGCAGGCTGCCTACTCGCAATCCAAGGTCGGCGAACGCGGGCTGCAGGTGAGTGGGGATGGGATAGTGCACGTCCGAACCGATCATCCGCCTGGCCAGGTCGGCCTTCAGCGCGTCGCGATCGTCCGCCTCCACGACGTAGAGGTGATAGACGTGGCACGCCCACGGCCGCTCGGCCGGAGTGGTGACGCCGTGTAGACGCTCGCCATAACGCTGCGCGAGTTGGCGGCGTCGCTCGTTTGCGCGCTCCAGATAGCGCAGCTTGACGCGCAGAATGGCGGCCTGCATCTCGTCTAGCCGCGAGTTGATGCCATGCATCTCGCTCAGATAACGCTCGCGCCAGCCGTAGCTGCGCAGCAGCCGGGCCCGCTGGGCCACCGCGTCGTCGTTGGTGGTGACCATTCCGCCGTCGCCGTAGGCGCCGAGGTTCTTGGTCGGGTAGAAGCTAAAGGCGGCCGCGTCACCCAGGCTGCCCACTCGCCGCCCCTTGTACGAGGCGCCGTGCGCCTGGGCGCAGTCTTCGACTAGCTTGATCCCGCGGGGGCGGACGATGTCCGCGATCGCGTCGACGTCGGCCGGCTGGCCGTACAGATGCACCCCCAGGACCGCGCGAGTGCGGGACGACAGTTTCGACCCGAGCAGGTTCGGATCGAGGTTACGGGTGGCCGGGTCTACGTCGACGAAGACCGGCTGCGCGCCCGTCTCCCGGATCGCCGCGACCGGCGGAACGCCGGCGTTGGCAACGGTGATGACCTCGTCGCCCGGCTCGACGCCGACTGCCTGCAGGCTCAATCGGACCGCGTCGGTGCCGCTGGCCACCCCGATCCCGTGCCGGGCGCCGCAGAAGGCAGCGAAGTCGGCCTCGAACGCGCGGTGCTCCTGACCGTGAATGAACCAGCCACTGTCGAGGACGCGCGCGATAGCAACGTCCAGCTCGGCCTTGTGCGCCAGGTACTGCGGCCGCGCGTCGAAGATGGGAATTGGCCCGCTGCTCATCCCAAGCCCGCTCGGCTTGCGACGCTCGCGTGGGCGGGCTCACCCCAGTACTCGGCACGGTTCTGGCGGTAAAAGGCGATCGTCCGCTCCAATCCCTCGCGCAGGGAGGTCCGCGGCTCCCAGCCGAGCGCTCGCCGGATCTTGTTGAAGTCGGTGTAGACGCTGCCGATGTCGATCGCCTTCTTATCGTCGGGAAACGGCACCAGGCGGTAGCTCGCATGCCCGACCAGCTCGATGAGAAGCTCGAGCAGATCACGCAGGCTAATCGGCTCAGGGCCGCCCAGGTTGAAGACCTGCCCGTTGGCTGCGTCGGACGCGCCGGCCAGCAGGAAAGCCTCGCAAACGTCGTCGACGTACGTGAAGTCTCGCAGCTGCGAGCCATCGCCGAACAGCTGGACCTGCTCGCCATCCAGGACCTGCTTGATAAACCAGCCGATCGCCGTCTGGCGATTGTTCCTGACCAGCATCCGCGGACCGTAGGTGTTGGTCAGTCGCAGTGAGCAGGCACGGACGCCGTACACGTTGTTGTAGAGGAGGTGGTACCACTCGCCAGCCATCTTGTTGATGCCGTTGACGTCGGTCGGGTGAACCACGTGGCGCTCGTCGACCGGCAGGTAGTCCGGCCTGCCGTAGATCTGGCGTGTGCTGGCGAAGACGACCTTGACCGACGGGTTTCGGTGGCGACAGACCTCCAGGAGCGAGAGCTGGGCGCGGCAGTTGATCTCGAGGTCGGTGAACGGATCGCGCATGCTGTCGATGTGGCTAACCTGGCCGGCGAGGTTGAAGATGATGTCCTGACCGGCGACCAATCGCTCCATTGCGAGCGCGTCCCGGACGTCGACGGTGCGGGTCGCGACGCGGTCCTCGATCTCAACGATGTTGAATGGATTGCCGCCCGTCTCAGGGACGAGCGAGTCGACCAGCAAGACCTCGGCCCCCAGGTCGACGAGGCGAGCAGCCAGGTTGGAGCCGATGAATCCCAGCCCCCCCGTGACCATCACGCGCTTGCCCTCGTAGAACTTGCCAGCCCGATACGGCATTCTTCAAGCCTCCCTGGTCTGCTCGGCCCGCCGTCCGCGGCCGATCAGCCGCGGGAAGATCAAGCGCACCCATAATTTTAGGAGGTCGACGCCCACCCGTCCGACGCGCCGGAAGTTGAAGAACTGGGACTGTCCGTAGGCGCGGTGATAGTGATGGACGGGGACCTCGGTGAGCCGAAAGCGGGCCTGCTCGATCTTGGTCATGAGCTCGACGCAGATCACGCCGCTGTCCTGGGTGAGCTCGACCTCGTCGAACACCCGCTTGCGAATCAGCCGAAAATCGCAGTCGACGTCGCGGACGTGCAGATTGAAGGCGGCCCGCACGATCCAGTGGTACAGCTTGCCGATAACGACGCGGTGGAGCGGATCGTGCCGCTGGATCTTGTAGCCCTGGACCATGTCGACGTCGTCGCGCAGCCGCTCGACGAGCAGCTTGAACTCGCGCGGGTCGTATTGAGCATCGCCATCCGTGTAGCAGATCAGCTCTTTGGAGGCGTTGGCAAAGCCGCTTCGGAGGGCGCCCCCGTAGCCGCGGTTGGTAGGGTGGCTGACAACCCGCAGCTTGGGATAACGGGTCCGCAGATCGGCCAGGATCTCGGCGGTATGATCGGGACTGCCGTCATTGACCACGATTACCTCGTAATCGTCGGTCAGCGCGCGGAGCGTCCGGTCTGCCGTGACTACCATGCTGGCGATGGTGCCTGCGTCGTTGTAGGCAGGGAAGAACGCGGTAATGGAGCGGGGCACCAGGCCTCTCCGCGATGGCGGGCTCGGAAGCCGAGCACGAGTCGGGTGGGACTCGACCGCGCGACTCGCAGCTCGTAAGGCGGCAACACAGGATACCAGACGAACCTGAGGCGGGCCAACGAGGCGGGCGCCCATCTGAGCAGGGGTGAAGCATTCGCGCAACACCGCTCCGGAGGTCAGGCCTGGCGGCGCGAACGCTTCGCCCCTATCGGCGTGCGGGCGACCCTTGACAGCCTCGCCCGAGCCGGCGTATCTAACAATACGAGCCCATTCCTCTGATGGCGGCGCTGAATGGCTGGCTACCTGGAATACTACGAAACCCTGGGCATCGGCGAAGGCGCGACGACGGCGCAGGTCCGTAGCGCGTACCGCCGGGCGGCGCGGGCCCACCATCCTGACCTGAATCCCGGCGACGCCGGGGCGGCCGACCGTTTCAAGCGGGTGCGCGAAGCGTACGAAGCACTGAGCGACCCGAATCGACGTGCCATCCATGTCCGCCGGGCGGCGGGCGAGTCACGACCGCCGCAGGGTAGTGGCTCTTACACCGCGGCGTGGGGCAGTAACCGCTGGCCCAGCCCGCCGGGCGCGGCGCGGTTGGGTCCCGACGTGCTCGAGGCGTTGCTCCTGTTGCGCGCGTTTGCCCAGCAGGCCCAGCTAGAACGCCGCGTCCGCACCCTCTTTCGCTTCCTCGAGACCCTTTAAACGCCGTTTAGCGCGTCGGGGCTGCCAGATCGGCCGGGGCATCGCCCTCCCAGCCGATCCACTGCTGGCCGTCTGACCAGACCTCCTTCTTCCAGATCGGCACGATCTCTTTGAGGCGGTCGATGGCGTACTGGCACGCCGCAAACGCCTCGCGGCGGTGGGGCGTGGCAACGGCGATCGCCACCGAAGCTTCGCCGATCTGGAGCACCCCGGTCCGATGCAGGATGGCGACTCGCTCCGCGCCAAACTTGATCCGCAGCTCGTCCCCGATCTCGGCCATCTTCTTCTCGGCCATCTCAGGATAGGCCTCATATTCGAGGTGGACCACCTCGCGTCCGCGCGAGTATTTGCGCGCCACGCCCAGAAAGACGCTGACGGCACCGTCGGCGTCAGACCGCACGATTCCGGCCAGCTCCGAGGCATCTAGGGGGTGATCGACGATCTTGAACATCAGGCATGTATTGTCATCCTGAGCGAAGCGAAGGATCCGCACTTCCGTCGCCGGGCACGGATCCTTCGCTTCGCTCAGGATGACAAAGGGAGTCAGGATGACAAAGGGAGTCAGGATGACAAAGGGAGTCAGGATGACAAAAGGACGCCACCGCCTACTGCCTACTGCCTACTGCCTACTGCCTACTGCCTGCTGCTCACCGCCCGCTCGTTTCAACGCTTCGTTCATGGAGCCGCTACGGTAGCCCTGCAGGTCCAGCGTGACGTACAAGAAGCCGAGCGACTTCAGGTGGGCGGTGGCCGCTTCGGCGTGACTGGCCAGGAAACCCGGTATCTCTTCGGGAGGCAGCTCGATCCGCGCGATCTGGCCATGGTGGCGGACGCGGAGCTGGCGATACCCGAGGTCGCGCAGGAACTGCTCGGCGCAGTCGATCTGGCGCAGTTTTTCGGGGGTGATCGGCTCGCCGTAGGGCACGCGCGAGGAGAGGCACGCCATGGCCGGCTTGTCCCAGGTTGGCACGTCGAGCAGCCTGGAGATCGCCCGAACGTCCGCCTTGGTCAGCCCGGCTTCCTGCAGGGGGGCCCGAACGGCGTGCTCCCTGGCGGCCTGAATCCCCGGTCGATAGTCGCCCAGGTCGTCCAGATTCAAGCCATTGGCCACATGGCCGTAGCCCTCACGCGTGGCCAGCTCGACCAGATGAGTGTACAGCTCGGTCTTGCAGTGATAGCAGCGGTTGGTGGGGTTAGCGAGATAGTCTGGATTGGACAACTCGTTGGTGTAAATGACCCGGTGTCGGATGCCGAGCTGCTGGGCGTATTCGAATGCCTCACGCAGCTCACGCTCGGGCAGGCTCTCGGAGGCGGAGGTCACTGCCAGAGCGCGCTCGGCAAGCTCCTCAGCGGCGATCTTTGCGACCAGGGTGCTGTCTACCCCGGCCGAGAACGCCACGACTACGCTCTGCAGCTCACGGACCACCCGCCGCAGGTCGACAAGCTTTTCCTCGACCGTGCGCGGGTCGATCCGTCCGCCACCCGTGTCTTGGTCTGCCATCATCAGTTCTACTCGCATCTCGCCGCTCAGCCCTCGATCGTCCCCCCGCCCACGACGTAATCGCCATCGTAGAACACTACTGCCTGGCCAGGTGTCACTGCCCGCTGCGGTTCTTCGAAAACGACCCGCGCGTGGCAGCCCGGCTCGGGACAGACCTCAGCTCCCACCAGCTCGGCCCGGTAGCGGATCCGCGCCCGGGTCCTGATCGGGCCCAGCGGCTCGCCGATCTTGACCCAGTTGACCGCCTCGAGGCGGCACTCCTGGCGCATCACCTCCTCGAGCGTGCCGACGACAACGGTGTTGGTGGCCGCGTCGAGCGCGGTCACGTAGCGAGGCTCCTTGAACGCCACCCCAAGGCCACGGCGCTGTCCAATGGTGTGGAACGCGATCCCCTGGTGGCGGCCCAGCTCGCGGCCACTCGTGTCGACGACCGGGCCCTCGCGGACCGAGCCCGGCGCGTGGCGCTCCATGAACTCCGTGTAGCGCTTGTACGGCACGAAGCAGATGTCCTGGCTCTCGGGCTTGTTTGCGACCGGAAGCTGCCACTCGCTCGCCAGCCGGCGCGTGTCAGATTTGGCCAGCTCCCCGAGCGGGAACAGCGCCCGCGCCAGGCGGTCCTGGGTCATCACGTACAGGACGTACGACTGGTCCTTGGACGGGTCGGCCGACTTGCGCAGCAGCCAGCGACCACTCTCGGCGTCGTGCTCGATGCGAGCGTAGTGGCCGGTCGCCACGTACTCCGCATCGAACAGCTCAGCACGGGCCAGTAGGGCGTCGAACTTGATGAACTGGTTGCAGCGCACACACGGGTTTGGTGTCCGGCCGCGCTGGTACTCGCTGATGAAGTCGCGAATGACCTTGTCCTCGAACACCTCGCGGAAGTTCACGACGTAGTAGCGAATGCCAAGGCGGTCCGCGACGCGACGCGCGTCTTCGACGGCTCCGAGCGCGCAGCAGGCATCCTCGCGGGTATTCTCGTCGACGCCGTCCAGCTCCGGCCAGACGTTCAAGGTGACACCCACCACGTCGTAGCCCTGCTGCGCCAGCAGCCCGGCCGTGACCGAGCTGTCGACGCCGCCGCTCATTCCGACGATGACCCGCTTGCTCACCGTTCGCCGACTCCTGTGCAGGAGGAATTGTACACCGCCTCATCCCAGCCTCCCGCAGGGGCGAGGGCTAGGTCGCGGGCACTGCCCACCCACGCAGCACGGCGGCGGCCTCCGCGAGCGAGCCGACGACTGCCTGAGCGGCGCTGGCGGCTGGCTTCGACTCCTCGATCGCCACACGGATCACGCGCATGCCCATGCCTACGGCCGGCAGCACATCCTTGAGCTCAGAGTTACCGATCATCGAGCAGCGCTCCGCTGGACAACCGGCCGCGGCGATGGCTGCCTCGAACATGGCCGAGTGGGGCTTGCGGAACCCGATGTCGAGTGACGAGATGATCTCGTCCACGTGCTGGGAGATGCCCAGCGCGTCGAAGTCGCGGCGGTAATCCGCGCCGTCGCGCCAGACGGTGTTGGAGATGACCACGCAAACCAAGCCGAGCTGCTTGATCGTCGCTAGAAGGCCATGCCCGCCCGGGAACAACTCGACGCAGCCCTGGGCGGGAAGGCAGCAGGCCCTGCGAAGCGCAACGGCCTCTGCCGCCCCAAGACGGAGGCCCAGCTCGCGCCCCAACTCGATGACGAGTCCGTCCGTGTCTTGAGTCAGCGAGTCGCCCAGCCCGGCGGCGCGCACGGCCACGTTCCCGAGCAGGTCCCTGATCTGAGACCGAGTGAGGGCGGGCAGGGCAGCCGAAAGCCTGGCTTCACGGTGCTCCACCGCACGCTGGTCGGACAGCCACGAGTCCGGCCAGAGCGTGCCCCCGACGTCGACGAGCGCGGCCTGGATCTCAGGGCCCATCCCCGCTTTGGACGTGCGACTCCGACTTTCGACTGCCCTCAGGCACTCCGTTTCTCGCTCTGGAGGTCGGCATCGACCATCATCTGGACCAGTTCTTCGAAGCTCACCTTGGGCTGCCAGCCGAGCTTGGCGCGCGCCTTCGTCCAGTCCGCCTCGAGCAGGTCGACTTCGGCCGGGCGAAGCAGACCGGGGTCGATCACGACATGCTTCTGCCAGTCCAGGCCGACGTGCCCGAAGGCCATCTCGGCGAACTCGCGAACGCTGTGCGATTGCCCGCTCCCTATGACGTAGTCGTCGGGCTTGTCCTGCTGGAGCATCAAGTGCATCGCCTTCACGTAGTCGCCGGCGTAGCCCCAGTCGCGCTTCGATTCGAGGTTGCCGAGCATCAGCTTATCCTGGAGGCCGAGCTTGATTCTGGCTACGCCGATGGAGATCTTCCGCGAGACGAACTCCGGACCGCGGCGCGGCCCGGTGTGGTTGAAGAGGATGCCAGAGCAGGCGAACATGCCATAGCTCTCGCGGTAGTTGACGGTGATGTGGTGGGCGAACACCTTGGCCACACCGTACGGGCTGCGTGGGTGAAAGCGAGTCTGCTCGCTCTGCGGCACCTCATGGGCGCGACCGAACATCTCGCTGCTCGAGGCCTGATAGAACTTGATACCGGGCGCTCGACGCGCGCTTCGTGAGCTGCCCTCGACGTTCCTGATCGCCTCGAGCAGCCGCAGCGCGCCCAGGCCAGTCACGTTACCGGTAAGCTCCGGCTGCTTCCACGACAGAGCCACGAAGCTCATGGCGCCGAGGTTGTACACCTCGTTGGGTCGGGCTTTCTGGAGCGCACTGATCAGGGACACCTGGTCGGTCAGGTCGCCCTCGATCAGCTCGACGTCCGGCACTTCGCGCTCGACGATAAGTCGCTTGGGGTTGTGCTGGCCACGCAGCAGTCCATACACCCGGTCGCCTTTCTCGAGCAACAGCTCGGCCAGGTGCCGGCCATCCTGGCCGGTGATGCCGGTAATGAGCGCGTGGTTCATGGTCACCCCCAGGCGCGATGCGGCCCGTAGGATAAAACCTGGACGGGCCTCGTTCCAAGGCGGCCCACCAGGGTAGCGTGGTACGATGCCGTATGTCGTGATCAGCAAGCGTGGAGCTCGTTCTGAGCGCATCCCGCTGGCGGGCAACCCGACCCTGCCATGATCGCATCCACCAGACGTCAAAAGGTCATGCGCGAGATCATGAGCGCCTGTGCCGACGATTACGTCTGGGTCTGGGAAGTGCCGTCCATCGTCGAGCGACTCCTGCCGGTGGAGGCCAAAGCGTCGGCAAGAAAGGTCGCCGAGGCAACTCTCAGGGACCTGGCCTCGCGCCAGTACGTGTCCTTTCACCGGGGCTCCTGGCCAGATGTCGATCCTGAACCGATACCGATCGACGAGGCGGTCCCGAGTTTGGCCGAGGACCAGGTCTGGAGCGCGAAGCGCGGCGCCAGGAGTGACATCGCCGTGACCGCCACGAGCGCGGGCGAGCGCTTCTACTACGGCCGACCCGGCTGACAGTGAGGCCCGACAACACCCAGGGTCCCGGCTCCGCCGAGCTGCAGCCCCACATCCGGTGTCGGCCCGGTGGCGTGGGGCGGTATGTGCTGCTGCCAGGCGATCCCCAGCGCTCGGCGAAGATCGCGGCAGGGTTCGACGGCGCTCGGCTGATCGCCGAGCACCGCGAGTTCTTCACGTACACCGGCGACCTGCTGGGTGCCCGAGTCTCGGTCACCTCAACCGGGATCGGCGGTCCCTCGACGGCGATCGCGGTCGAGGAGCTGGCGGCGATCGGCGCTGACACGTTCATCCGCGTCGGCACCTGCGGTGGCATGCAGCCTGACGTCCGGCCGGGTGACCTAGTTATCGCGAGCGCGGCGATCCGCGACGAGGGAACCAGCCGCCAGTACCTGCCGCTGCCCTTCCCTGCCGTCGCGGATCCGGACGTGACGCTGGCCCTACGCGACGCGGCGCGCGAGGCCGGCATACCCCATCACGTTGGCATCGTCCAGTCCAAGGATGCCTTCTATGCAGAATGGCGTCCTGAGCAGATGCCGCTGGCCGATGAGCTGGTGGCGCGCAGCGCGGCCTGGCAGCGGGGGGGCGCGATCGGCTCGGAGATGGAGGCGGCCACGATCTTCGTCATCGCGAGCGTTCTCGGCGCGCGAGCGGGAGCAATAATGCGGACGGGCGGCAATCCGCGGCTGCGTGCGAAAGGCGAGTCGGTCCCGCCGCTGGACCCGCCGCTGGAGGACTTGATCTCGATCGCGATCGCCGGCCTGAGGCTGCTTATCGAACGCGACCGGACCGCCGGCCGGGTGGGGCGAGGTCGACCTGTGCCCCGGGCGTGATCGAGACCGAGGCGCTGACCAAGCGGTACCGCGACGTGACCGCGGTCACGGCGCTGGACCTGCACGTAGAGGCGGGCGAGATCTACGGTTTCCTTGGGCCGAACGGAGCCGGCAAGACGACGACTATCCTGATGCTGCTCGGCATCGTAGCTCCGACAAGCGGCAAGATCCGAATGTTCGGCCGCGAGCTCGACTCGGACGCGTTCGCGATTAAACGCAAAGTCGGCGTGGTGTGCGAGATCCAGTTCCTGTACCCGCACATGACGGCTGAGGAGTATCTGGGATTCTTCGCGGAGCTATACGACGTCCCGGGCGCCAGGCGCCGAATCTTCGAGCTTACGGAGGCGCTTGGCTTGCAGGACCGGCTGCGCTCAGCCGTGCGCGGGTATTCGCGGGGCATGCAGCAAAAACTCGGTCTTGCCAGGGCGCTGCTGCACGATCCGCCGCTGCTCATCCTAGACGAACCGGTCTCCGGCCTCGATCCGGTCGGCACCCGCGAGGTGCGCGAGCTTGTGCTGGCTGAGAACGCGCGCGGCAAGACCGTCTTCATCTCCTCGCATGTGCTCTCAGAGATCGAGCGTACTGCCCACCGGGTCGGGGTCCTGTGCCAAGGCTCGCTGGTTGCTGAGGGCAGTCTGGCCGATCTGCGGCGTCGCCTCGAGGCCACCGTCCGGCTAGAGGTGGAGCTCCAATCCTCCAGCCCGACTGCCGTGGCGGCTCTCGAGACGCTGCCGTTCGTCAGCGAGGTCCGCGCGGAGGGTCGGCGCCTGCAAGTCCGCGTGTGGGGAGAGCGCGACCATCGAGCCGACGTGTTCGCGGCCCTGGCCGGCGCGGGCGGGGTGATAGTAGGCATGCGCGCTCAGGAGATGAGCCTGGAGGATGCCTTCCTCGCCCTGGCGACGAGTCATGAGTCGCGGGTCGCGGGTCCCGAGTCTCCAGCGGCCTCTTCGGGAGCTCGCGACTCGTGACTCGCGACCCGCGACTCGCACTCCGCGTCCGAGCTGCGCGGGCCATCGCCAGCCGAGAGCTGCGTGAGCTGCTTCGGACCCCAGGCCTGTATGTGGCGCTGGGGGTGGCGTTGACTGCTGCCTCGCTGGCGGTCCGAAGCGTGCTCGCGGAGGTGGCTCAGGAAGGGCTCGTGGCCCGAGCGAGTCCGCTCTACCTGCCACTGTTCGTCGCGACCGTCGTCCTCGCCTTCTCGGCGGCAACCACCAGCGCCGTGAGCATCGCGCGCGAGCGCGAGTCGGGCACCCTGGAGGTACTCTTCTACGGCCCGGTCGACGCGGCCTCATACGTGGTCGGCAAGTACGTGGCCCAGCTGCTGGCCTACCTGGCGCTGTGCGCGCCTCTGGCCATCTCCCTGGCCACCTACGGCTGGGTCACCAACCTGGGTTTCAGCGCGGACCTCTTGACTGGCATCGCCCTCTCCGTACTGGCGGCCGCCTGCACCATCGCGTTCGGGCTGCTCCTCTCCAGCGTGTGCGGCAGCATCCGCGACGCGATCCTCCTGCTGGTGGGCGTTGGCCTCCTGCTGCTAGGAGTCCAGGGGGGCTCCTGGCTGCTAGCGGGCTTGCCCCAGCGCGAGGGTGCCCTGGGCGTCGCGGCCGAGACGCTTGCCGCCGCCGATCGGGTCGTGACGCTGGTCTCTCCGTATTCGTACCTCGACCGCGGCCTGCAGGCAGCCCTGCTCGGCGACGCCGCCGCTTACGCTATCGCATTTGCCTCGCCACTCATCTACGCCGCCCTCCTGCTAGGCGGCGCGATCTGGTCGGTCGAGTGGCGCGGAGTACGACGGAATGAAGAATGAAGAATGAAGAATTAGGACGGCGTGATCTTGGGGATTTGAGGTTGCAGGAGTGATCGCGAGCATCGCCTACCTCTCATTCTTCATTCTTCATTCTTCATTGTTCATTCCCGTCCTGCAGGCCCCGCCTCGCGAGCGACACCTCGTGTACGGGATTCAGGCTTTCAACGGGCTGGGCTACAGCTCCGCCTTCGCCCCGCCCGCGGGGGACACCATCTACCTGCTGGCCGGGGCGGATAGCGCCCTGAGTCCACGGCAGACCGAGATCTATTGGTGGCCGCTAACCAACCGCTTCGAACCGGATTGGGAGGCCCTGAATCAGCCGATCGGGGGAACGCTCGAGGTGTGGCGAGCGTTCGAGCGACTCGAGTCGATCGAGGCCGCCAGCTACGTCGTCCAGGCGTCGGACGGACCGGGTGGGCCTGGCGAGCTGTACGTGGGTGAGCGGGCCCTGGCCAAGTACGCCGAGTTCGAGGCACGACGGCGTGCCTACCGCGACGCGCTGTGGGACTATTATCAGCAGGACGCCGAGTATCGCCGCGCGCTCCAGGACGCCGTCGCCCGGGCCGGACGCGGCGAGACGACCGAGCTGGCCGAGCCGCCGCGTGAGCCGTCCCCGCTTCGCCTCTACAGCACCGCCCTGAACCAGGGTTACGTGCTCAACCTAGCAGCGGGCCGGTATCGAATTCGGCTCCTCGGCCCGGACGGCCGGGTCGTACCTGAGAGTGATCGCAACGTCGTTGTCTTCTCACCCCGGCGCCAGGGTCTGAGCTACGCGGTGTACCCACAAACCCGCTGGACGAGACCGACCGGGGCCGACGACCCGAAGGCGATCGTCTACCTGGCTGCCGGCGGCGTCCTCTATTTCCAGCCGTTCGTTAGCGTCGAGGTAAACGACCGATACTTCAGTCGGCTTGAAGACCCGCAGAATCGAGCAGTCCAGGAGGAGACCTGGCGGTGGGTGCGGGTCCGCCCCTACTCGGACGCTCATCTCGAGCTCGAGCCGACTGGCCAACCGCCATCGCGCTTCGAGCAGAAACGATATCAAGTCCAGCAGTTGCCAGGCGGCGGGCTCGGCTATCAGATCGTCGAGCAGCCACCAGAGGCCGTCGGGCGTGCCCCAGACCTTGACGCCTTCCGCGTGGAGGTCGAGTCCGGCCGGACCTATCGTCTGCGCCTACTCACGGCGGACGGCGAGCCGCTGCCGGCCGGCGAGCGGGAGATCCGCCCTGTTGCCCAGCCGGATAGCTGGTCGCTCGCAGCCGTGCCCGCCATCCCATTCGCCCTGGCCTGCGGCCTGGCGATCCGACGGCGTTGGAGTTGAACGTGGGGCCACATTTCCGTTCTCGAGGAGGCACTCATGCGCGGGGTTGTTTTTCTGGGGGACCGAGAGCTAGAGCTGCGTGAGATTCCCGATCCGACGCCTGGGCCTCGCGATGTGATCGTCGCGATGAAGGCCTCGGGGATGTGCGGCAGCGACCTGCACGCGTATCGGGCACCCCGTGCGCAGCGGACGCCTGAGCGACTCGTCATCGGCGGGCATGAGCCCTGCGGCGGCGTCGCGGAGCGAGGGTCGGCCGTGAGCGCAGAAGAGGCACCGCTTGAGCAGCGAGTCATGGTCCACCACTACATCGGCTGCGGGCGGTGTAAGCACTGCCTTGTCGGTTACTCGCAGCTCTGCCTGGACGGCCACCGCGTTTACGGGGCCAACGCGCACGGCGGACACGCCCCGCTGATGAAAGTGTCAGCGAGCATGTTAGTGCCGCTCCTCGACGAGCTGAGCTTCGAGGAGGGGGCGGCCATCTCGTGCGGGACGGGGACGGCCTATCTGGCGCTCAAACGGCTCGACGTCTCAGGCCGCGACACGCTGGCGATATTTGGCCAGGGCCCGGTCGGGCTGAGCGCCACGCTGCTGGCCCGCGCGATGGGCGCGCGAGTCATCGGGGTAGACCCCGCCGGCGAGCGACTGAAGCTAGCCACGGAGCTCGGTGCCGACCAGACGATCGATCCCCGGCGCGACGATCCGGTCCAGGCGATCCGTGAGCTGACCCGCGGCGAGGGAGCCGACGCGACGCTCGACTGCACCGGCGTGCCGGACGCGCGGGTGGCTGCTGTGAAGAGCGCACGCATCTGGGGTCGGGTCTGCTTCGTCGGCGAGGGCAACACCACGACGTTCGACATCAGCCCCGACATCATTCACAAGCAGCTCACTATCTACGGGTCGTGGACGTTCAGCACGGTCGGCCAGGCCGAGTGCGCCCGCTTCGTCGTCGATCGCCGTGTCCCGCTCGGGCGCCTGCTGACCCATCGCTTCTCGCTCGACCAGGCGGCCGAAGCGTATCGCCTGTTCGACACCCAGACAACAGGCAAGGGCGTGTTCGTGTTCTGAACCGTCGGGGTGCTGGCAACGCCAAAGTTGCGGCGCGCTAGCCTCGACTTCCGCCATTTTCGGGGTTGAGCGCCTGCGGCTGGAGGGCGGGTAGACGGAACATGGCTCCCCGAATGATCCTGGGGGTTTATCTCCAGTTAGCATCGCCTCCCGGAAATTCGGGATTCTTCCGGGAGGTGAACAACTTGGAGGATCGTGCCCCAGGTCCTGCCCTCCTGGGCTGCACCGTGTCGCCTCCGAAGATCGGTTCGATGGCATTCAGCTCGGGACTGTACGGCGGCAGGTAATAGAATGCGGTCCCCTGTTTCTGGAGGGCCGGCAAGGCATCCTTCATGGTGCGGCCAAGCTCGCGACCGCCCGAACGCAGGTGCATCCCCCGGTTCATCGAGGAACTCGTCGGACGGGTCCGGCGGGCTGGGGCCACCGGCGAGTTGACCCTGCGGCGCCGAAACCGCCACCATGCCCAGAGAGAACCCGGCCAGAACACCCGCTGCGATGGTCAGGTACTCACGCACCCAACAGGAGTCGACAACGGCAACATGCCGATCGGCTTGTCATCGACACGGGCCAGGGGAATAACAGACTCTGGGAGGTTGGACCGCTACCAGAGGAGCCGTATGCCGAGTGACAGGAGCAGGATCAGTAGCGAATCGCCGGCGCGGCTCGAGGTCCGACTGCTCGGTGCAGTCGAAGTCATCTTGGACGGCCGCCGTCTCGGCGCCTTCAACAATCTTCGCTTGCTGCGGTTCCTGGCGTTGATCACGTTGCGGAGAGACCTGCAGCACCGCTCACGACTCGCGTTCGAGCTCTGGCCCGACTCCAACGAATGTCAGGCGCGGACCAACCTCAGAAAGCTGCTGCACGACTTCCGCCACTCGCTTCCCGACATCCGCGAGTTCGTCCAGGTCGACAACGAGATCGTGCGGTGGATTCCGACGGGGCCGAGCGAGGTCGACGTGCTGAGGTTCCGCGATGCCATAGCTGCTGGCGATCTCGAACTCGCCGCGCGCCTGTATTCGGGCGACCTCCTTCCGGCTTGCTACGACGACTGGGTCATGGCCGAGCGAGCGAAGCTTCGAGCCGAGGCGTACGGGGTCCTGGTGCGGTTGAGAGACGAGGCTGCCGGGCGCGACGACCACGAAGCGACGATCAGGCATGCCCAGCGCATCATCGAACTGGAGCCGACCGACGAAGTGGCCGTTCGAATCCAGATGGAAGCACATCTCGCGCTCGGCGACAGAGGCGCGGCGCTGCGCTCCTACCACCGGTACGCGGAGGTGCTCGAGCGCGACCTCGCGGCGGAACCGGGCGAGGTCATCGGGGCGATGTACCGACAGCTCCGGGCCAACACACCCCACCGCGAGGAACTGCAGGGCGAGGACGTGGCACCCGTCGCCGAAGTGCCGTTCGTGGGCCGCGTCCTCGAGCTGGACCAGCTCAACCAGGCATGGATCGCCGCGCGGGAGGGGAGGGCCCATCTCGTGTTGCTCTCCGGCGAACCGGGGATCGGGAAGTCCCGCCTCGCCCTGGAGCTGGGACGGCGCGTTCGAGCCGAGGGACACGTGGTGGCTTCGGCTCGGGCGTACGAGGCAGCGGGCAGACTGCCGTGGGGCCCAGTGGTAGACCTCCTCCGATCGGATGCTCTCCGGAGCCACATCGACACGCTGGGCACGGTCTGGAGGGCCGAGCTTGCTCGTCTCCTTCCCGAGCTCCTGGAGGCTTCCCAGTCAACAGTACCGAGCCGGTCGGGCGACCTGGCTCGGCGTTATCGCTTGTTCGATGCAGTGAGCCGGGCCATCATCGGCGACCGCCCGCGTCTGCTGATCATCGACGATCTGCAGTGGTGTGACGCCGAGACCATCGAGGTGATCGGCTTCGTCGTCCGTTCCCGACCGACGGCACCGGTCCTCATCGTGGGTACCGTCCGCTCGGAGGAGATCCCAGAGCATCATCCCCTCGTGGGACTCGTCGACGCGTTGGGCCACGACAAGGCAGTGACCACCGTGCCCCTCGACCGGCTCGACGAGGCTACGACTGCGACGCTCGCTGCTCGGCTCCGCAATGCCGACACGATCGATTCGGAACTCGCGGCACGACTCTGGGTGGAGACCGAGGGCAACCCCCTCTTCGTCATCGAAGTGCTTCGAGCCGGGGTTTCCCCTGACGGAAGTCAGGCGGCGGTCACTCCCACGATGCTGGCGGTGCTGGGCGCCCGACTGGGCCAACTCCCTGACGGCGCTCGGCGGCTTGCCGAGGTGGCGGCCGTCATCGGTCGGCCCTTCTCGGTCGGTCTGCTGGTCTCGGCCACCGGGATCGGCGAGCCAGAGCTTGTCGACCATCTCGACGAGCTCTGGCGTCGACGGATCATCCGCGATCAGGGGCTCACCTACGACTTCAGCCACGACAAGCTTCGGGCGGTCGCCCTGGAGATGCTCAGTCCCGCTCGTCGACGTCAACTCCACCGGGCCGTCGCCGAGGCGATCGCGGTCGAGTTCCGCCACGACCCTGACGCGGCCAGCCCACAGCTGGCCGCACACTACGACCAGGCCGGCATGGTCGAACCGGCCATCGATGCCTACCGCGTGGCCGGAGCCCGAGCGGTGGCGGTGTCGGCCCTCGACGAAGCGGTCACCATGTTCCGGCGAGCACTCTCGCTGCTCGCGGAGGTGCCCCCGTCACCCGATCGTGATGCCCTCGAACTCGACATCCGGATCGCCCTCGGCTCACCCTTGGTGGCCCTCGAGGGCTACGGCTCTCACGGAGCGCACAATCTCTATGCGCGGGCCCTTTCTCTCTGCCGCCAGCTCCACCGAGTCGTGGATCCCCCGATTCTCCGCGGTCTCGGTCTCGCCCGGCTGCAGGGCTGCCGTTTCGACGAGTGCAGCGAGCTCGGCCAGGCGCTCGTCGACCATGAAAGCGATGACCCGATCGCGAAGACCGAGGGGCGGTATCTCCTCGGCGTGAGCGCCTTCTGGCGGGGTGATCTGGCGAGCGCCCGTCAGTACCTCGAAGGCGCCATCGAGGCCTATGACCTGTCCCATCGCCACGAGCATCTCGCGTTGTACGCCCAGGACCCGAAGGCTGTCTGTCTCGTACGGCTGGCCTGGGTTGACTTGTGGGCGGGAGACGCCGGCCGGGCCGACGAGAGGGCCCGATCTGCTCTCGAACTGGCCGTCGATCTCGATCATCTCATGACGCTGTGGTACGTCCTCACCTACGCGGCGATCATCGCGGCCGAATCCGAGGATCTCGTCCGCCTCGCCGAGCTGCTCGGGGATGCTGAGCTCCTGGGGAAGCGTCTACCGTTGCGCTACCTCATGATCGTCGGAGAGGCCCTCCGGGGCTGGCTGGACGTCTGCGAGGGGTCACCCGGGGGCATCGAGCGGATCGTGCAATCGGTGGCGCGCTCGCGCATCGACGGGGAGAGCCTCCACCTGACCTACACGCTCCTTCTTCTCGCTCGAGCTCGTGGCATGGCCGGCGAACTCCACGAAGGACGAGCCGCGACACGCGAGGGGCTCTCGTTGTCACACCGCCGCAACCAGCGCTATCTCGAGGCCGAGCTGTGGCGAGTCGATGGGGAGCTGGCGTATCGCAGCGGAGAAGCCGAAGCCGCGGCCGCCTCTTTACGCAATGCCGTCGAGCTCGCCTCCCAACAAGGGGCGGGCTGGCTGGAGCTTCGGGCGCTGCACTCCCTCGCCAGTCGATTTCCCGATCAAACAGTGCGTGAGCAACTCGGGGACCTCGTCGAGACCATTCCGTCGGGCCATGATCTCCCGGCGTTCCGTGCAGCAACGGACCTGCTGAGCGAGCCCGGCTGAGAGGGAACGCTTCGGGAACGCCTGAGGGTGCATCCTTCCCTCATCAAACCGAGATGAGGAGCACCCAATGAGCGACACGATCGAGAAGCTCACCGAAGCGGTACGAGGGCGCGTCATTACTCCCGCGGACTCTGGCTACGACGACGCTCGCGTCGTCTACAATGCCATGCACGACCGCAGACCCCGCGCCGTCATCCAGTGCGTGGATGCAGCCGACGTGATGGCCGCGGTCGCCGCTGCCCGCGACGGCGGACTCGACCTCGCCGTTCGTGGTGGGGGCCACAGCGTTCCGGGCTTCGGCACGGTGGACGACGGTCTGGTCATCGACCTCTCGCCCATGAAGGGCGTACGGGTCGACCCGGCCAAGAAGGTCGCCTGGGTCGGGGGCGGTGCGACCTGGGGGGATGTCGACCACGCGACCTACCCGTTCGGCCTGGCCGCGCCCGGCGGGATCGTCTCCACGACCGGGGTGGCGGGCCTCACGCTGGGTGGCGGCATCGGCTACCTCACCCGCAGCGTGGGGCTCTCCATCGACAACCTGCTCTCGGCCGATGTCGTTCTCGCCGATGGCCGGCAGGTCACGGCCAGCGACTATCAGAACGAGGATCTGTTCTGGGCACTGCGCGGCGGCGGCGGCAACTTCGGGGTCGTCACCAGCTTCGAGTTCCGGCTCCACGAGGTCGGTGATGTCGTGGGCGGCCCGCTGTTCTACGACTTCGACGATGCCACGGCGGTCCTGGAGTGCTACCGCTCCTTCATCAACGAGGCGCCCGAGCAGCTGGGATGCTTCTTCGGCTGGCAGATCGCGCCTCCGCTGCCGTTCATCCCCGAGGACCGGGTCGGGGATCTGTTCTGCGTGCTGGTCACGTGCTGGAACGGTCCCCATGAGGAGGCCGAGCAGGTGCTCCGGCCACTGCGCGATGTCGCCGAGGTGAAGGCGGAGCTGGTCGAGGTGATGCCGTTCCCGGCCCTGCAGAGCGCCTTCGACGATTTCGTCCCGAAAGGCATGCAGAACTACTGGAAAGCGGACTTCGCCACCGAACTCACCGACGCGGCGATCGCTGCTCACGTCGAACATGGCAAGAGGACGCCGAACGTGCACTCGTCCATGCATCTCCACCCCGTCAACGGCGCGGCGCAGCGAGTCGGCGCCGACGAGACCGCCTTCGGACACCGGGACAAGAGCTTTGCGCCGGTGATCGTCGGGATCTGGCCTGACCCGGCCGACAACGAGGCCAACACCAAGTGGGTGAGGGACTACTACGCAGCCATTCATCCCCACTCGGGCAGCGCCGGGGGCTACGTCAACTTCATGTCCGGCGACGACGCGCACCGTGCCGCCGAGAACTACGGCGCCAACTACGAGCGGCTCTCCGCCGTGAAGGCGGCCTATGACCCGGACAACCTCTTCCACGTCAACCAGAACATCGCTCCGGCGAAGCGGAGGTGAGCGCGATGACCGGAACCCTGTCAACGCCAGGAACAAGCCAAATGCCTTGGGAACCCGACACCTCTCTGCTCGACGCAGCGCGCGAGATCGCCCCGATCATCCGGGCGCACAGCGAGGAAGCTGAGCGGGAACGACGACTGTCGCAGCCGGTCTTGAAGGCACTGCGCGAGACGGGCCTCCTGCGAATGACAACTCCCCGTTCGCTCGGGGGGTTGGAGACCGACCCCGTTACCCGCGCCCTCGTCGGTGAGGAGATCGGTCGCCACGACTCTGCTGCGGCGTGGACCTTGGAGAACCCTCTGGACTGGGCCTTCTTCTGTTGCCGTCTCCCCGACGGAGGAGCCGAGGAGATCTACAGCGGCGGAGCGGACATCTTGATCGCCGCCCAGTTCGGCCGCCCCCTGAAGGCGACGTCGGCCAACGGCGGATACCGCATCTCTGGTCGAGCCCCGTTCGTCAGCAACTGCTATGACGCCGACTGGATCTCGTCGACGGTCCTCGTGGACGAGGACGAATCCGCCGGAGGCGAGCCCGAGATGCGCATGGTCTACTTTCGGAGCGAGGAGTGCGAAATCATCGATACGTGGGACGTCATGGGGATGCGGGGCACGGGCAGCAACGACATCTCCGTGACCGACGTGTACGTGCCCCGGTCCAGGACCTTTCCCATGGTGCCGGACTTCGAGCCGGGATCGCACTATCGAGGCCCGCTGTATCGACTCCCGGTCGTGGGCGCGGCGGCGTCCGGTATCCCGACGCCGATGCTGGGGGTGGCGCGACGCACTCTCGACGAGGTGACCGAACTCGCCCGGACCAAGACTCCGGTGGCGTCGAGTGGTCTGCTGAAGGAACGGCCGTCAGCCCAAGTCCAGTTGGGCCGAGCCGAAGCGATCCTGCGCTCAGGGCGCTTGTTGCTTCTTGACACCCTGAGCGAAGCGTGGCGGAGATGCGTCGACGGCGAGACCCACTCGCTGGAGCAGAAGGCGGACCTCCTGCTCGCGATGGCCCACGCGATGAGCAGCGCCGTCCAGGCGGTGGAGCTCGCATGCAGCATCGCGGGAACGACGGCGTTTCGAGCCTCCAGCCCGTTGGAACGTTCCTTCCGGGATGTCCAGACGATGAGACATCATGTCTTCGCCTCTGAGCAACGTTATGGAACTTTCGGGCAGGTGTGTCTAGGGGTTCCACCGGACTTCCCCGTGGTTGCCTTCTAAATTAGGAAACTGCGATGCCCGAGATTGAGTTCACCATCGATCCGACCAGCGGCCAGCTTGAGATGCACGTGAAGGGCATCGTCGGCTCGGCCTGCGACGACGTGGCCAAGCTCGCCCGCGAGCTGCTCGGAGAGCCGGGTCACGAGCAGCTGACGCAAGAGTACTTCGCAACTGTCCAGGTTCGGCAGCAGGTACGGCCCAGCAGACCGCAGTGACCGAGCTGACCTGGAACATCGACCCCACGAGCGGGCAGCTCACGGTCGAGGGGTTGGGCGTGGAGGAGGCGTCGGCGCTGGTTCGGCGACCTCCTCCCCCCACCCCGGGACGTGAATTGCGCTCGGCCGCTCGCCAGTCTCCCCCTCCATCCAGGTGACCCGTCAGTAGGTCCACTTCTCCGGGTGGCCCGGATCTATCACGGCTCGGTCGTGGATGGGCCCGGGCGCCGCGGCGTGGTCCAACTGGCGGGATGCCCCCACCACTGCACCGGCTGTCACGCACCAGGGAGGGAGCCATGCCCGGGGTCATCTTACCGAACACCTTCGTGCGCCTGCTCGCGGCCTTCGAGCCCTGCTTCCGCGCCCCCAGCTACCGGAACTTCGGCCTGCTGGTCGCCGGCTGGATCCACTGCCTCGGCCGGCGGACGATCACGGCGGTGGCCCTGGCGGCGGGGGCGGTAGGCGAGCGCCACGTCTCGGTGTTCCACCGGTTCTTCGCCCGCGCCGAATGGGTCCTGGACGACCTCGGTCGGGTGCTGTTCGGGCTGGCCCTGGCTTGGATCCCGGCGGATCAGCCACTGTACGTCGTGATCGACGACACCCTAGCGCAAGGGCGGCAAGGGGATCGCGCTCGCCGCGATGCACCACGACCCGTTGCTGTCGACGGCCCGCAAGCCGTTCTTCAGCTTCGGCCACGTCTGGGTCGTCCTAGCCCTCTGGGTGCCCCTGCCGATGGGCGCCTCCCGCGGGTTCGCCCTGCCGATCCTGTTCCGCCTGTTCGTCGGCGGCAAGCGGGGCGGTCAACTCGACGCGCCCTCGCGGGCAACCACCGGGGCGCGGCTGCTGGCGGCGCGGGCGGCCCATCCGCCGGCGCTCCTGCGGCCGACGAAGCTGGAACTGGCCCGCGAGATGATCGCGCTCGTCCCCACCTGGGCGGGCGAGCGGGCGGTCTACGCCGTGGTCGACAGCGCCTATGCCGGGCAAGCGCTGCTGGAGCGGCGACCGCCGACCGTGCACGTGATCAGCCGCCTGCGGATGGACGCGGCGCTCTGGACCCGCCCGCGCCGTCGCCGCTCAGGCCAGAAGGGGCGGCCGCGCAAGCGGGGCAAGCGCGTGCCCGCCCCGAGCGCCCTCGCCGCGACGTGGCGGCACTGGCGGCCCCTGGAGGTGACCCTCTACGGCCGCGCGGTCACGCCCCGAGTCTTCGCCCTGACCGCCCTGTGGTACGCGGCCCTCCCGGAGCATCCCGTCCGCATCGTCGTGGTCCGCGACCCGACCGGCCGGCGCCAGGATGAGGCCTTCTCCTGCACCGACGCCGGCGCGTCCCCCGCCTTCATCCTCGAGGGCTACGCGCGACGGTGGACCCTGGAGGTGACCTTCCGTGACGCGAAGCAGAGCCTCGGCTTGGCCGATCCGCAGGCCCAGGCCGCGCGCGCCGTCCGCCGCACCGCGCCGCTCGCCTGCCTCGTCTACGATCTCGTCCTGCTCTGGTACGCCGAGCATGTCCACGCCGCCGCGGCTACTGGCTGGCTCCACCGGCCCTGGTACCGGGAGAAGGTCGCGCCCTCCTTCCTGGACATGCTTACCGCCCTCCGCCACGCCGGCTGGCGGCGGTACTTTTCTGCGCCGCCGTGCCCCGCACGGCGGACGGAAAAGCCCTCATCCCCTGGCCCGACGCGGTGCTGGCCACGGCATAATGGCGGAAGTCGAGGCTAGCTGACTTACGCCAAGAGTCGGCGGCGATTCGACCTGGGGCGCTTCGCCGGCTCCGCCGCCGCGGCGCGCGCGACGAGCTCGGCGCCCTCGGCAATCCTCGCCCCGCGGCCTCGGCTGTCTTCGCGCCCCAGGGCGAGGGTCTCAGCGTACGCAGGTCCGTTCAGGCATAGAGCATTCCGGACCACAGCCAGGGCTTCCGCCTCGCTCGAGTAGGTGCCGATAAGATTCCCGGTCTCGACGTTGAGAAGCTCGTAGCACACAGCCATAGTTTATCCGCCGACGACCTCGACTGACACTGCGCACGCAAGGAGATGAGCGGGATCGCCCCACAGGGTAGGATGCCCGGGCTTGCTGAGTGTGCGGTCAGCTCGGACAGGCGAATGCTCCGAGACGACGAGCGTGGCAATGTACCGTCCGAGGCGTGGGTACCGTCGCGCCACTCTCCGGGCCTGCGCCGCAGTTGCGTAGACCGAGACGCCGTCCCACACCGCTAGCGCCTCTGGTCTCCGGTCCGGAGGCTGGTCCCCCTTCCCCGCGTGCGAGATGAAATCGGCAAGACTCGGCGGGTCAGTCTTGACCACACGGTAGAAGGTCCGAGGCACTCCGGTGCGCCTACGCCCAACCTCGGTCCTGGAGCATGCGCTGAATCTGGGCAGCCTCCTTGCCCATGAGGTCGGCGAGCGAGCCGCCACGCTCGAGCCAGATGCGCTGGAAAGGAGCGCGGTCTTCCGCCGCGCGCGCCCGCTGCGCGATCTCTTTCGCCCGAGCGGGTGGGATGATCACGATCCCGTTGTCGTCGGCCACGACCAGGTCGCCGGGGTGGACCGACACGCCACCGCACTGGACCGGCACGTTGATCCCGCCGGCGCCAGTCTCCAGGCGGCGGCCGACGAGCGCCGAGATGGCTCGCGCGAAGGTCGGCATCTGTTGGTCCTCGATCTCGACCACGTCCGTCACGGCGCCATCGACGATCACGCCCACGCAGCCCTTTATCTTGGCGGCCAGTGAGGTCATCTCGCCCCAGCAGGCGGCCTGACTCTGGCCGCCCCAGTCGACGATAAGGACGTCGCCGGGCTGAAGTTGTTCGATCGCGGCGCGCGTGAGAGTCAGGTCGCCCTCCGGAAGTTTGGCGGTGACGGCCGTTCCAACCACGGAGATCCGCTTGAAGATGGGACGGATCGCCGTGTCCACAAACCGGTCGTCCACGACATGGCCGATGGTGGCCGGGGGCAGGCCGCGGTACATCTCGATTAGCTCGCCAGGCAGACCAGGCGGGTGTCGGTTGATGGTCACTGGCCGGCTCCTTCGTAGATCTCCGCGCGCGCCAGGCGACGAGCATAGGCAAGGTACTCGTCGCGGGTCATCGGCGGCTCGTGCTCCTCCAGGATGCGGCGGGCCTCGGCCGCCTCGTCGATCAGCAGGTCGACCGCCGTCATCGCCATCGCTTTGGCTGGATTGACCGCCGCCAGATCGTAATCCTGGATCAGGTACTCGATGCCGTGGGCGGGCCCGACGGCTCCACCGGCGAATGGGTGGATGACCGGCATGATGTGGCTCAGGTCGCCCATATCGGTCCCTCCGCTGCGGTGGCCGGGCGCTCCGACGTTCTCCGGGCCAACGATCGCTTCGGCGTTGGTGCGAAATAGCGCCGCCATGTGCTCGTTGTTTCGGAGTGGCATGTAGCCGGGCATCGTCGTGAGCTCGAGCCGGGCACCCATCGCGAGCGCTCCGGCGTGCAGGGCGCGGTCGACCTTGCGGTTGGCGTCGTCGAGCGCCTCGGCGTTGCTGGCGCGGACGAACGTCTCCATGCGTACGTCAGACGGGATCACGCTCACCAGGTCGCCACCTCTGGTGACGATGGGGTGAACTCGGACGTGGTCGTCGTCGCGAAACGTCTCGCGCTGAGCGTGGATCGCGGCCAGCGCGACGTGGGCCGCGCCGAGCGCATTGATCCCCTTGTCCGGCGCGCCGCCCGCGTGGGCGGCCCTGCCCACGTAGCGGATGAACTTGGCGAGCATGCCGTTCGTGCTGCCCCCGATGGCCAGCAGCTTCTCCTCGGGCAGGCTAGTCGTGTGGGCCATCATCGCGAGATCGACATCGTCGAACTCGCCGAGCCGAATCAGCTCGGTCTTACCGGCCAGGAACTCGAGCTTGCCCTGCCGACGCAGCTCCAGCCGCGCCTCGATCTCGACGTATTCCTCGGCCGGGACTGCGAACAGGACGACCCGTCCGGCCAGCTCGTCCATGACTCCGGCGTCCAGCAGGCCCATGCCAGCGCCGAGCATGGCAGCCACCTGGCAGTGATGCCCGCACGCGTGGGCTGCGCCGGTCTCCGGATTGGCGTATGGGTGGCCGGCCGCGCCGATCGAGTCCAACTCACCGATGATCGCCAGTGTTGGGCCCGGTCTGCCGGTCTCGAGGATCGCCTTGACCCCCGTGATCGCCAGCCCGTCGCGATGAGCCACGCGCGCTTCATCCAGACTCCGTCCGACGAGACGGGCCGTCTCGAACTCTTTGAATCCAAGCTCGGGATTGTGGAGGATCGCCTGTGCGATCGAGACGATCTGCTCGCGTCGGGCGTCGACGGCGGCCATTGCCCTGGTCTTCAGATTTTCGCGGTCCGACATAAGAACCTCCTCGCTAGGCCGGGGGGCGGGGTCAGAATACCCGACCCGGGGTATACTGAAACGAGGGCCGGCGCCAACTCGCCGGTGTGGGGTGAGACATGCAGGAGCCAAAAGAAGAGCCGACGGCAGCGGCCGAGCCACGGCCTCCTCGCGAATATCGGTTCACCGGGCTTGCCGACTTGCTGCCCGACTGGATTCTCCCGCCCGAGGGCAAGCAGCATGTCCGTAACGCCCGCAAGGAGCTTCTGATGGCCGCGCGCAGCATTCTGGACGCGGCGATCGAACGGCAGGAGCGCGGCACCGTTATCAGGCGGACCCCCAGTCGCATCGAGATCGAGTAGCCCGGCCCAGGGGTCAGGGGTCAGGGGCGAGAGTGGGAAAGGCGAACGGCCCTTCGTCCTGAACCTCAACCCTTGACCCTGACCCCTGACCCCTGACCCCGCTCCGCAGGAGCAAACGTGCCTCCCCTGTCGGTGATGTTCAAGACGGTGTCCACGGACTGCAACCTGGACTGCAGCTACTGCTACTACCGCGAGTCGCTCGAGGGGACACGGGTGCGGCGCCGGATCGACACCGCGATGCTCGAGCGTTTTATCCCGGACGCACTCGAGTATGCCTCCGACGTCGGGACGGTCAGCTTCATGTGGCAGGGCGGTGAGCCGACTCTGGCCGGGCTACCCTTCTTCGAGAAGGTGGTCACGATCCAGCGGGCCCATGCTGGGCCGGGGATGGAGGTGCGCAACGCTCTCCAGACGAACGCGGTCCTGCTGAACGATGACTGGGGCGCCTTCCTGAAGCGCCACGGCTGGCTGGTGGGCGTGTCGCTGGACGGACCGCATGAGGTACACGACCGGCTTCGGACCGACCGCGGCGGAGGCGGCAGCTTCGAGCGGGTCATGCGCGGGATCGACGTGCTCCGCCGCCACCAGGTGGACTTCAACATCCTGTGCGTGCTCGGGCCGCACAACGTCGACAAGCCGCGCGATCTCATGCGCTTCTACCGCGCCCAGGGCTTCAGCCACGTCCAGTTCATCCCGGCCATGGACTTCCAAGCGATGGAGCCCCGAAAGCCCGCAGCCTACCTCATCACACCGGCCGAGTATGGCGAGTTCCTGGCCGATGCATTCGAGCTCTGGCACGGCGACGGCGCTCCGACGATGTCCGTCCGCATTTTCGACAACTTCCTCCAGAACACGGTCGGGATCCCCAACGACCTGTGCGTTCATGGCGACCGTTGCGACGCGGGTATCGTGGTGGAGTACGACGGGTCGGCCTACCCGTGCGACTTCTACATCCATCCGGACTGGAAGTTGGGCAACGTCCTGGACACCTGACTGGCCGACCTCGTGGCCGGTGCGGCCCGCCAGGCGTTCATCGGCCAGAAGCGCCCGCTGCCGGATGAGTGCGCTCGCTGCGAATGGCTAGCGGTCTGCAAGAGCGGCTGCCCGCGCAACCGCGCCAGCACCGAGAACGGCCTCACCCCAGACTACTTCTGCGCCAGCTACAAGCGGTTCTTCGCGCATGCCGAAGAGCGCCTGGACCAGCTCGGCCAGAGGATCCACAACCGCTGGCGCTACCTCGAGCAGCTCGAGCTCGCACCTTTGAGCGTAGCGAGAGCTGGCCGCAATGACCCCTGTCCGTGCGGCTCAGGGCGCAAGCACAAGCAGTGCTGCGCCAGCCCGACCCTGGCCAACTCGTACGTATTTACCCAGTAGAGTCGCCAGCCGTCAACGGCGACCATCACGAGCCCACTCTTCGGCCAGAATCTGCTCCAGGTCTCGGGCCGTATGCCGGTGGCCGCTGTTTCCGAGATCTGCAAACGGCAGCCCCCGCGGCTGGTCGGGTCGGCGTCCAAAATAAGCGATCAGGGCCCGTCGCATGACATCGGAAACGGAGACCTGCCGTAGAATCGTGGCGCGCTTCACGTGAACATCATATCGCCTCAAGGGTCCGACCGCCGGGAGGCCTAGTGTACACTCACCCCCGACGGTCGATGACGGGCTATGGCAGACCAGGACCGCGGGCTAACTGACGAGGAGGCGCTGTTCGGCGCCCTGGGCGCGTCCTCGGACGCCCAGCAGGGCGAGGCTGTGGCTGCGGCTCGGGCCGTCGAGCATGGCCGCGAGATCTACTTGCGGGTGGCCGAGGCGCTGCCCTTCGACATCAACCACGGGATCGCGCGGCTGGACCAGCCCGCGCTCGACGCACTCGATCTGAAGCCCGGCTCACTGGTCCACGTGACCGGCAAGCGACGTACGACGATCCGCGTGGAGCTAGCGCCGCCAGGCTTGCCCGGCCAGCACGTCATTCGGATGGACGGCACGCTTCGCGACAATGCCCAGGTCGGGATCGACGACCGGGTCCGGGTGCGAGCCGGCGGCGCCTCCGACGCATACAGTGTCACCCTCGGAGCGAGCGAGGCGGGCAGCCTCGCGGACGACGAGCTGGAGGTGCTGCGCGAGTTCCTGGACGGGCGGGTCCTGACGCCTGGCGATAAGGTCTCAGTCACGGCCCTAGCGCGCGGCGACCGCGTGTTGCAGGTCGTCGAGACGGACCCAAGCGGACCGGTCGTCGTTCACCCGGCGACCCTGCTTCGCACGCGGGTGCCGACGTCTCAGCGGCCGAAGTCGCAGGCGGCCACGATCCGCTATGAGGACATCGGTGGCCTGGAGCACGAGCTGGTGCGGGTACGTGAGCTGGTCGAGCTGCCGATGAAGTACCCGGCTCTGTTTAGCCGCCTGCGGATCGAGCCGCCCAAGGGGGTGCTGCTCTACGGCCCGCCCGGGACTGGCAAGACCCTGATCGCCCGAGCCGTGGCCAGCGAGGTCGAGGCGACCTTCATCCACGTCAACGGCCCCGAGATCATGCAGAAGTACGTCGGGGAGAGTGAGGCGCGGCTGCGCGAGGTCTTCGAGCAGGCTCAGCGCGACGCGCCGTCGATCATTTTCCTGGACGAGCTGGACGCGATCGCGCCAAAGCGGGCCGACGTGGTCGGCGAAGTCGAAAAGCGGGTCGTGGCCCAGCTGCTGACGCTGATGGACGGACTGGTCTCACGTGGCCAGGTGACGGTCATCGGCGCGAGCAACATGCCCGAGCTGGTGGACCCGGCCTTGCGCCGCCCGGGCCGCTTCGACCGCGAGATCTCGATCAATGCTCCCAGTCGAACCGGCCGCCTACAGATCCTACGGATCCACAGCCGCGGCCTACCGCTGGCCGACGACGTGGACCTGGAACAGTTGGCCGAGGTTACTCACGGCTTCGTCGGGGCGGACCTGGAGGTCCTGTGCAAGGAGGCCGGGATGCTCGCGCTTCACGAGGTCCTCGACCAGGCCGACCTCGACACATCTGATCCGATGGCACTCGCCGAGGGCGCACAGATACACCTCAGGCATTTCTTCACCGCCCTCAAGGGCATCGAGCCCACCGCCACCCGCGAGATGCTCGTCGAGAAGCCAAACGTGCCCTGGGAGGATGTCGGCGGGCTGCGGGAGGTGCGAGAGTTTCTGGAGGGTGCGATCGAGTTCCCGCGCCGCCATCCGGAGCTGCTCGCCGAGGCCGGCATCCGCCCGCCCAAGGGGATCCTGTTCAGCGGCCCGAGCGGGACCGGCAAGAGTCTGATGGCCAGAGCGCTGGCGACGGCGACCGGGCTGAGCCTGATCACGGCCGACGCGGCCACGCTGCTGTCCAAGTGGCTTGGCGAGTCCGAGAAGACTATCCGCCAGGTCTTCAGCCGCGCCAAGCAGGCGGCGCCTTGCCTGCTCTTCTTCGATGAGATCGACGCGATCGCCCCGCTCCGTGGAGGCGACCAGGCCGGCGCCGCGGTGGACCGCATCGTCAGCCAGTTCCTGAGCGAGCTGGACAACCTCGACGAGCTCAGCGAGGTGGTGGTCCTGGGGGCCACCAACCGCCTCGACCTGCTCGACCCAGCGCTGCTGTCGCCGCGAAGGTTTGCGTTCGTGCTGGAGTTCCCCCTGCCGGACGAGGCCGCGCGACGAGAGGTCCTGACCGCGCAGACACGCAGGATGCCGCTCGGCCCGGACGTCGATCTCCACCACCTGTCGTCCGCGACGGATGGGTTCAGTGGCGCCGACCTGGCCGCGGTGTGCCAGCGAGCCGCCATGCAGGAGATACGGGCCGCAATCGAGGCCGAGCGTCGCGATGGCAGCCTGCCGCCCGGCGGGCTCCAGATCGGCCGGGTGCGCTTCGAAGAAGCGCTGGCCGAAGTGCGCAAGGGCCTTCTCAGCCGCCCCGGCCCGAGCTTGGTGCGGCTCCCGCGCGGCGTCCCACTGCTCGGCCGCCCGGCCCGGCAGTAGCCCGTAGGGCGCATGGCACGCGCCCAACAAGTGCGCTTCGCGGGGCGCACGCCGTGCGCCCCTACCCGATCGGGCGGTTCTCCATCTGGCGGAGCGGCTCGCGGAGTAGCTCGATCTGGATGCCGTCAGGGTCGCGAAAATAGACCGAATTGGTGATCCCGCGGTCCGGGCCGATGTACTTGATGCCCCCCTGGTCGAGGCGCGCCTTGAGCGCTTCGAACTGCTCCGGGCTGACCGAGATGGCGATGTGCTGGACGCTGCCGATCGATTCGACGCCCGGCTGCAGGCCGAGGCCCGGGAAGTCGAAGAAGGCCAGCAGGTTGCCGTTGCCGACGTCGTGGAAGAAGTGGGTCGAACCCTTGTAGTCGCGGTTCTCCATCAGCTCGACCAGCGGGAAGCCGAGCACATCCTGGTAGAAGCGGATCGTGCGCTCGACGTCGCTGCAGATCAGGGCGAAGTGATGGACACCCCGCGCGGTGGTGGGCGGACGCTCCGAACGCGCTTTCAGGTATTTGGCGCGAAGCGCGTCGCGCTTGACCTCAAAGTCAGTCGCCTGGATGCTCATCGCAAAACCTCCTTGTGACGACCGGGTGCTGGATACTCCCTGCTAGCAACTGCCTACTGCCTACCGCCTACTGGTCAAGATATTTCGCCAAGTTGTCGGCCTCGCGCTGGCGGAACGCGACGTTGATCTGAAGCCGCTCTAGGTGCTGCTCGAGGGTCTTGGCTCCCTGCTTAACAGCATGCGTGGCGAAGAACCGTTGCACGTCGGAGGCCAGCTCCGGAGTCGAGAGAGCCGTGATGCCCTCGAGCATCCGGACGTGGCTATTGTCGGGGAAGCGATCGACGATCGCGTCCCAGTGCTGCTTGACAAACGTCCAGGCAAGATCGCCGCCAACCAGATTGTGGAGCAAGGAGCCGATCAAGTAGGGGGCGTTCTGGGTGCGGACCTCATCGGTCAGAGTGCTGTCGAGCGTGCGCTGGACCAGGCCACGGTCCAGGAAGCCGGCCAGCCCGAACAGGTAGCGCTGTTCCTCCTGAGGCGTCGGAGCGTTCTTGGACCGCTCGACGAACAGATCGTACTCGGCTCGGCCGCCAGCGTGGGCGACGATGTTGATCACAGCCGGGGCGACGTCGCGATCGACCGCCGACCTGTCCTGAACGTAGCGGCTGTGGAGCTGCCGGGCTTCGCTCTGAACCTGGGCGTCCTCTCCGAGCGTGCCGAGCGCCCCGATCAACGTGCCGCGCAGCTGGGCTGTCAGCTCGCTCTCGGACACCCGCGGCGTCCACCCCAGGCGCGTGGCGGCCGGGCCGATCAGCTCACGGACGAAGGCGTGAAGGACCGGCCGTCGATAAGGCTCGAGCATGCGGTGGAGATAGCTGAGCGCGCCGATCAGCGAGACCCAGACGTTGCGGTCCATCTCGTCGCCGAACAGCCTGGCCAGGTCGAGGAACTCGGCGACAGGCGTCAGGCCCGCGACGACCGAGGCCCACGTGTCGCCGACCAGGTTGAAGCGCTCGACCGCGCTCAGATTCTGCTGGACATTGGCCGTCAGCTTGCGGAGCAACGGCGCAGAGTAGCGTACTCGGTAAAAGCCGTGCCCGCCCTCGTTCGCCACGACCCAATCGGCCTGGTTGGTGAGATCGACCACCATTTCCCGCTGATCGAGCAACACCCGGCGGCTCTCGTTACCCCGCCCGCTCCCCATCCGCAGCATGACCGGCACCCGCCACAACGGATCAGTGGTCAGCGGTCCCGGATCAGATCGGGCGAACTCTTCCCAAGACCCTAGCCCCTGGCCCCCAGCCCCTTCCAGATAGCGGAAGCGCCGCTGGGAGAGGCTGAGTTGCCTGCCGTCGGAGCTCGACTCGACGCTGACCACGGGGAACCCGCCCTGGAAGATCCAGGAGTCCATGATCCCTCGGGCCGGCTCGCCGGTCGCCTCCTGAATAGCGTCCCAGAGGTCGGTTGTCTCCGTGTTAGCGAGGCGGTGGGTGTTCAGATAGAGGCGGATGCCGCGCTGAAAGTTGGCGCCGCCAAGGTATTGCTCGAGCATGCGGAGCACCGCAGCGCCCTTCTCGTACGTGAGCACGTCGAACATGCTCTCGCACTCTTCAGGCCGGCCGACCGGGAATTCGATCGGGCGAGTGCTCTTCAGTGCATCGGTGAGCATCGCCGAGCCGCGGCTCAGCCCAAAGCTGACCCAGCGCTCCCATTCGGGCTTGAACGCGTCGACGGCCAGCATCTCCATGAACGTCGCGAACGCCTCGTTCAGCCAGATGCCGTTCCACCAGCGCATCGTGACCAGGTCGCCGAACCACATGTGCGCGATCTCGTGGGCGACTACATCGGCGACTCGCTGCAGGTCGGCTCGCGATGCCGTCTGCCGGTCCACCAGGAGCGCCGTCTCGCGGAAGGTGACCGCACCGAGATTCTCCATCGCGCCAGAGGCGAAGTCCGGCAGAGCGATCAGGTCGAGCTTGTCGCCCGGATACGGGATGCCATAATAGTCGGCGAAGAAGCGCACCGAGAACGCTCCGACCTCCAGTGCGTAGTCAGCCAGGTGGCGCTTGCCTGGGACGCAGACGACCCGCAGCGGCGTGCCGTCCACGCCCACCGGGTCGGTCGCCTCGAGCGGCCCGACGACGAACGCCACCAGGTAGGTGGACATCGGGATGGTGTCGGCGAACCTGACCTCCCGCTTGCCGTTCGCGAGCCGGGTCTCGGCTACCATGGCTGCGTTCGAGACGGCCATCAGCTCTTCGTCCACGACGAGCGTCACTGCAAAGACGGCTTTGAAATCCGGCTCGTCCCAACAGGGGAAGCCGCGTCGCGCGTCAGTCGCCTCGAACTGGGTAGTGGCGATGACGTGCTCGCCGCCATTCGAGTCGCGATGCACGCTGCGGTAGAAGCCGTGCAGCTTGTCGTTCAGCGTCCCACTGAACCGCAGCTCCAGAGTCCAGTGGCCCGGCTCAGCCGTTCCATCCAGGGTGATCCGCGCTCGCTCATCCACCTGCTGGAGGGTCGTCGTGCCGCTCAGCCGCACCCCGGCGTCGTTCGTCAGACACGCCTCGTGGATCTCGAGCTCGATGGCGTTGAGCACGACCTCGCGGACGGGCTCCCGGACCTGGACTGAGACCCGCTCCTCGCCGTCAAACCTGAACGCCCCAAGATCGGGACTCAGTCGCAGCTCGTACCGTTCGGGGATCACCGGGCGGGGCAGCCGATACGCGCTCTGTTCGGGCTGGTCCGGCAAACGACGCCTCCGTGGCCTGTCGCTCCGGTTGCGGAGCGCGCTTGGTGTCAGTATGGCTTATCCGGGCCCGCCGGCGTCAGCGATCGGGCGCGACCCGCGCCACGAGCCCACCTCCAGCGCCAACGAGCGGATCGCTTGAGCGCACTCATGGGCATGCTTGATCGGCAGCCGGTGGGTCGCCTGCTCCAGTACCTGCAGCGGCCAGCTGGTCCGCTCGACGACACGCATCACCTGGTCCAGGGGCGCCTCGCGGTCGAGCCGACCGTGAAGCACTCGGACCGGTAGGCCGGTCGCCGCCGCTCTCGTCGCCAGCGCCTGGGCGTCCACGTCGAGCATGCAGTTCCGCAGGGTTAGGCTGCACGAGCGCCAGGTATGGAGCACGCCGTCGCGGGCAATCTCGGCGGGGCCGTACGAAAAGAGCAAGGGCGAGGCGAATCGCCAGAAGGGGTCGCCAAAGCGTGAGCGAGCAAAGCGGCACATCGTGCCGCACACCAGCCTCGCGAGGCGTGGCTGGGTCACCGTCAGGTACTCGAGCGGACCCAGGGCGGCAACGTGGCGGCGAGCCTCCCGTGGCGAGGGATAGGCGGGCAGTGACATCAGGACCAGGCCACCAAATCGCTCTGGCCGACGCCCGGCCCAGGCCAGCGCCAGGATTGCGCCGAGCGAGTGCCCGCCCAGCAAGGGTGCCATCTCAGCGCCCTGGAGCCCCTCGGCGAGGAAGGTGGCCTCGAGAGCATCGATGTGGTCGTCGAGACAATAGTCCGCATCGGGCCACGGCGAGCGCCCGAAGCCGAGCAGGTCGGGCGCGACGACTCGTACCTGACCACGCAGCTTCTCGGCCACCCACCGCCAGTACCGCCCCGAGGCGACCACACCGGGCAGCAGCAGGGCGACCGGACCGCTATCGCCCCATCGTTCGACGTGCAGCCGCCAGGTCATTGGAGTGAGGACATAGGTGTTATCCTAACCCTGGCGCGCGGGCCTGGGAGGCGCGTGGTGAGCACGGGAGCCAGGGGGTATGGCGATGTACAGGCAAGGCAACGTTACCGTGATGATCTCAGACATGAGCCGGGCGGTCGACTTCTACACCCAGAAGCTCGGCCTGAGCTTGAAGATGAGAGTGGGCGACGACTGGGCCGAGGTCGAGGCGCCCGGCCTGACGATCGGGCTCCATCGGGCCGCTGAGCGCGGCCCGAGGCCAGGCCAGTTGGGCAGCATGTCGATCGGTCTCCAGGTGGACCAGCTGGATCGCGCCATGGAGGCGTTGAACCAGAAGGGGGTCCAATTCGCGCCGCAGGTCTCCGACGACGGCTTCGTTCGGATCGCCCACTTCGGCGATCCGGACAACACCCCGCTGTACATCTGCGAGATCAGGCAGCCGGTGACCAGCAGCTAGGCCCGGTAGACGCTAGACCATCCCCCTCCCCCGCCAGAGCGATCGCTTGGTCGCCTGGGCGGGGGTGCTTGGGCTGTGGCTCAGGCCTTGCGCAGCGGATGGGCCAGAAAGACCCGAGCTACGTCCGGATCGAACTGACTCCCGCGCCCGCGCTTCTGTCGCGGAGGTCAGGCTGCGGCCCGCCCGCGTGGATAACACAGAGCCGTCGCCAGCGCTCGCAGCCGTCGGGGAGCCCGGTCCGGAGGGGGAATCTGTCATAAGCGCTTCATTTCTAAATTTCGCGGGACCGTTCCGCCGCTGGCGACGCCAAACGAGTCCAACTCTGGCGCCAACCAGTTTAACGCCGAAACGGCCCCGTGCGAGACATTACACGTCAGACGTGGCCCAGGTTAGCACGGTCAAGCAGTGTATCATTCGGCGTGTCTCTGGTGGAGGGCGAGCGCCCGGCTCAGACGGGCTGGCCGGCAGCTCGCGCGGCGCACCTCCAGCTGTCTGGCGTCTGTTTGCTGAGCGGCGAGTTTCCCCCCGAGAGCGGGGGGGTGGGGGATTACACCGCTCGGCTGGCCGAGGCGCTCGCGAGCCTGGGCGTGCCCGTGGGCGTGCTCACCAGCCGCCGGATTGGACGACCAACCCGCTGGGTGCATCGCCGACACGAGCAGCCGGGACAGGCCGGGGTGCCGGTCCACGGCTGGGTGCCGGTCTGGGACGCCCGAGCCTGGCCGTTGGTCCTGCGCGCGCTGAACCGGCTCGGCCCGCGGCCGGTCCTGCACATCCAGTACCAGACGGCCGCCTTCGGCCTGCAAGGGGCGGTGAACCTGCTGCCGGCCTGGGTGCGCCTGGCGAGCCCGCGCTCGCGCATCGTCACCACCTTCCATGACTTCCGGGCACCCTATCTGTTCCCCAAAGCCGGCCCGCTTCGCGCCGGTGCCAACCAGCTCCTGGCCCGACTCAGCCACGCCGCCATTTTCAGCGACCCGGCCGATCTAGCCGACGCGCAGCTTGGCCTCACGGAAGGGGCGATCCGCGGCCATGTCATCCCGATCGGCAGCAACCTGGACTGCGCTCCGCCGCCAGACTTGGAGCGCGCCGACCTGCGGCGGCTGCTTGGCGCCGACGAAGACACGCTGCTGGTGGGGTACTTTGGCTTCTTCAACGCCAGCAAGGGCCTGCCCACACTGCTCGAAGCGATCGGCTCGCTGGCGGCGAGCAATCGGCGCGTCCGGCTTGCGCTCGTTGGCGCTCAGGCCGGCGTGTCTGACCCATCCGACCTGGCCGCCGCTCGCCAGGTTCACGACACGATCGGCCGGCTGGGCCTGGAAGACCTCGTGACCGCTACCGGGCATCTGCCTGCCGAAGACGTATCGGCGGCCTTGCTTGCCTGCGACCTGATCGCTCTGCCGTACCGCGATGGGGCATCGCCGCGGCGCGGGACGCTGATGGCCGCGCTCGTTCACGGTCTGCCGATCGTCAGCACACGACGAGTGGGAAGTGAGCAGTGGGAAGTGGGCAGTGGAGCGCCAGCGCCTGTCGAGCTGCGTGATGGTGAGCAGCTCCTGCTCGTTCCGCCAGATGATGGCGCTGCTCTAGCTGGCGCGATCGCCCGTCTGGCGGATGACCCCGACCTGAGGGCTCGCCTGGCCGCCAATGCGCGGGCCGCGGCTGCCCGCGTCACGTGGCCCGAGATCGCTCGCCAGACCATAGCCGTCTACGAGAATGAAGAGTGAGATCAGTACCGCGATCAGTACCGCGACCGTAAGGGAGCGGCCGCTCCCTTACGGTCGCGGTACTTTCGACGCCCCTCTGGCCGTCCTGCTTGGGTGCGGGCTTGGGATTCTGGTGGCGATGGGCTCGCCCGCCGTCGCGCTGGCGCTGGCCGCCGGCCTGGCAGTCGGATTGGCCGTGACGGCCAGCCCGACTGCCGCGCTGTTGGCGCTCGTCGCCGTCGCCTCGCTGCTGCCCTTCGGCGTCATCCCGATCCAGTTCGGCGTGCAGCTCACCTTGGTCGATGCGTTGCTCGGGGCGCTCTTGCTGGGCTGGCTGGCGCGGGTCCCGTACGGCCGGGCGCGGCTAGAGCTGACCGCGCCGGGCCGCCCGCTCCTGCTGTACATCGTCGTGGCGGGGCTGGCGCTCCTGGCTGGCGCGATCTACGTCCCCCTGAGCGGTCCGGTCGTGCGCAGCTTCGTCAAGTACGCCTGCGCGATCCTCCTCATGCTGGCCGTGGTTAACGTTGTCCAGACACGAGCCCAGCTCGTGGCGCTGACGCGGGCCCTGGTCCTGTGCGGAGCGCTGGCCGCCATGATCGGGCTCGTGGTCCAGAGCCTGCCACAGCAGACCATCGTCGATCTGCTGTCGTCGCTGAGCGTCGTGGGCTACCCGTCCGGTTTGGACGTGCTGCGCTTCCGGCCCGGCCCGAACAACACGTATACCGACGTGCTGCGCGCAACCGGGACGTCGATCGACCCCAACGTGTTCGGCGGACTGCTCATGCTCGCGGCGGCGCTCACGGTGGGCCAACTGCTCTCGTCGAGCCCTGTTCTGCCCCGTCCGGCGCTGGTCTCCTTCGCCGCTGTCGACGTGGCCGCGATGGTGGCGACGTACTCGCGCGGAGCCTGGGTGGGACTGGCGGTGGCGCTGGCCTTCATGGCCACGTTCCGCTATCGGCCGCTCTGGGTGGCGCTGATCGCCGCGGCCCTCATGCTCGCCTACCTGCCGATGGGCCGCGACATGCTCGGCCACCTCATGGCCGGCCTGGCCGCGGCCGACCGGGCCACCGCGCTGCGGCTGGACGAGTATCGCCAGGCGCTGCGGCTGATCGGGGAGTACCCGGTCCTGGGCGTCGGCTTTGGCGGCGCGCCGGAGGTGGGCAGCTTCGTCGGCGTCTCGAGCATCTACCTGCTGGTCGGCGAGCAGACCGGACTCGTCGGCCTCGGGCTCTATCTGGCGACGCTGGCCACGCTCCTGGTGGGCTCGTTCCGCGCCTCCGCCGCGGCGCCTGCGGAAGACCGCGGTCTGATCGCCAGCCTCCAGGCGGCGCTCGTGGCGGCCCTGACGGCCGGCTTCTTCGACCACTATTTCATGAACCCGCAGTTCCCGCACATGGTGGCGCTCTTCTGGCTGTATGCCGGACTGCTGGTGGTGGCCGCCCGGCGTGCCGCCGGGGCAAGGGACGTAGGGCAAGGGACGTAGACGCGGGTCTACCGCCTCGCGGAGCGCGCTTGTTGGACGGGGTCCCCGCGCCCCTGCGGCTGGCGACAGTCTGCCCCTTGCCCGCAAAGGGCGCCCATTCCGCGAAGTTTGAGCAGCTTTCTAGGTGGCCCTTGACTACGTCCCGACTTGGGTGTAGGCTGGCCTGGTCAGAACACGTGTTCTGCTGTCCGGCGTTGCGGGGT
>WNGA01001467.1_pt1 | contig 39972 bp, 38 predicted proteins | sample 5400061 | NCBI WGS metagenome assembly WNGA01 (sample SAMN13153366, study PRJNA577476) | soil metagenome | isolation source: 100 cm soil or saprolite under grassland replicate 2 | place: USA:California | collected 2016-06-15 | reverse complement strand
CCTCGCCCTCTACCAGAACCTGGAAGACGCCCGGGGCACGGCCCTCGCCATGTTCTGGATCGCCCAGGCCGTCGCCGACGAGGGGGACTTCGTCAGAGGCCGACAGCTCCACGAGAAGAGCGCACGGCTGTTCCGCGAGCTCGGCGACGAGTACTCCGCCCTGATGGGCACTCGCATGCTTGCCTGGATGTTCTTCGAGCTGGGGGACATGCCGGCTGCCAGAGCCCTGCACGAGGCCAACCTCGAGCGGGCTCGGGCCCTCCGAAGCCGGCCGCTCGAGGTGACGACACTGGGGGCCCTGACCGAGTACGCCGCGCGGGACGGCCGGATCCGAGATGCCGTCCGCCTGGCGTCCGAGCTCACCCGCCTGTGCGGCGAGTCCGGCGACCGCAACGAGATCGCGGTTCAGCTCTGCCGCGGCTCAGCCGCGCTTGCGGTCGCAGGAAAGGCGCACGCCGCAGCCCGGCTCCTGTCCTGCTCGGAGGCCCTGCACGAAGAGATGGGTCTGAGCATCCTCCCCTATCTCGCCAGGGCGAACGAGGGGACGCTCCAGGTCATCCGCTCGCAGCTGGATGAGACGGCCCTGGCCGAGGCCTGGGAGGAAGGCCGCAAGCTGACCACCCAGGAGGCCGTTGCGCTCGCGCTCGCGGAGCTCGGCGACGCGGATGCGTAACGACCCTCCGCCGGCACGGTCCCGAGGGTTTCGTGGGCGGGCTCATAACCCAGATCCCTCACCGCCGACGACGTTGGGTACGCGATCTGGTCCACGGGGCACGAACCAGCAGCTCAAAGCTCGCTTCAGCGCGTGTGGATTCTGTCGGCGCCCCACCCCGGGCACAGACTGAATGACGAAGTCCGCGTGCATCAGATCGTGATGGCGATCTTTCCCCGTGCGTGTCCGGCTTCGAGGTGGCGCATGGCGTCGGGCACTTCGGCCAGCGGGTAGGTCCTGCCGATGATCGGAGCGACCTGGCCGGCTTCGATGAACCGGCTCAGCGCTTCGAGGTCGGCCTGGCGCTGCTTGGAGACGAACGTCGTCAGTCGCTGTCCCCGGAACGGGGAGAGCGCGAGCGCACGGATCTGCCGGCTCATGCCGATCCACTTCCCGCCGCCTTCGCCGCCGACGATGACGAGGGTCCCCTTGGGAGCGAGGGCCCGCCGGAGCCGCGCGAGACGGCTGCTCCCACCGATGTCGAGGATCAGGTCGTAGCACTTCTGGCCGTCGGCGAAGTCCTCCCGGGTGTAGTCGACGACATGGTCGGCACCGATCGAGCGGACGAGATCGACCTTCGCGGTGCTGCACACGCCGGTGACCTCCGCTCCGAAGGCCTTGGCGAGCTGCACCGCGTAGGTCCCGACCCCTCCCGAGGCCCCGATGATCAGCACCTTCTGTCCTGCCTCGACGCGCCCGGCGCCGCGAAGGCCCTGGAGGGCGGCCAGCCCGGAGACCGCCACGACGGCGGCCTGCTCGAAGCTCAGGCCGGCCGGCTTGTGGGCGAGCTTGTCCTCTCGTGCAGCCGCGTACTCGGCAAAGGAGCCCCGGCTCGTGCCGAACACCTCGTCGCCGGCCCGAAACCCGGTCACGCCCGAGCCGACCGCGACGACGGTGCCGGCCACGTCCAGTCCGGGAACGGGGTTCTTCGGATGGCGGAGCCCGAAGCCCATGATCCGGATGAGGTACGGCCGGCCCGCCATGAGGTGCCAGGTGCCCCGATCCATCCCGGCCGCACGCACCTTCACGAGGACCTCGTTGGCCGCGATGCGGGGCCGGTCGATCTCCGCGAGACGCAGCTCGTCGGCGGAGCCGTAGGCGTCCTGAACGATGGCTCGCATCACACCACCGCTCGATCCGGAGCTCGCCGATCCGGAGTCCTCGACGCCTCGGTCGGCAGCGAGCGTGGCGATGCCGGTGGGCCCTCCTGCGTGTCTCGTCGATCCCATCGTCGTGTCCTCTCTCGTGGCGCGAGATGGCCCAGGCACCTTGCCGAACCGATCCCGAACTATCGTACTAAGTACGACGTACTAAGTACGACGTACTAAGTACGGTACTGCTATCCTGGGGATCCGTCAACCACGACTTCTCCCGGGCCGCCATCCGCGGTTCGGGTCCGACGGTCGATGAGGAGGGGAGATGTCGCCAAGGGTCGGCGCGGTTGTGGGGCCGCGGGTCCCGCTCAGCCGGGAGCGGCTGCTCCGCGGCGCGGTCGCCATCGCGGACAGGGGAGGCATCGGGTCGCTGACGATGCGGTCGCTCGCCCACGAGCTCGGCGTCAAGCCGATGTCGCTCTATCACCACGTCGCGAACAAGGAGGAGATCCTCGACGGCATCGTCGACGTCGTCTTCGGGGAGATCGAAGAGCCTTCGGCCGGTGCCGACTGGCGTTCGGCGATGCGTGACCGTGCGATCTCAGCGCGCAGCGTCCTCCGGCGCCACCCATGGGCGACCCCGCTCATGGAGTCCCGAACGAACCCCGGGCCCGCCACGTTGCGGCATCACGACTGGGTGATCGGCACGCTCCGCCGGGCCGGGTTCTCGATCGCGATGGCCGCGCACGCCTACTCGTTGCTCGACAGCCACGTCTACGGATTCGCCCTTCAAGAAGCCGCGCTGCCGTTCGACGGCCCCGAGACGGTCCCGGGCATCGCGGAGGCGATCCTGGCGCAGTTCCCCCCGGAGGAGTACCCGTACCTCGCCGAGCTGGCGATCGAGCACGTCCTCCAGCCCGGCTACGACTACGGCGACGAGTTCGAGTTCGGGCTCGACCTGATCCTCGACGGCCTCGAGAGGCTCCTCACCATGGCCGCCCCTGCTTCCGTCGACCGCTGAACGTCGGTGGGCCGGTCCGACTCGGGGCCGGCGGCGAGGTCACCGTGCAGCGGAGCCTGCGGGCCGAAGCGCCTTGCGCACCACCGGTCGGGTGGGCCTCCGCCGGGCCACTTCCCGGAACCCGGCGCGGTCGTACATGGACTTCACGCCGAAGAACATGGCATCCGGGTGGCCTCGTTCGTCGCTGTCCACCGGATACGCCTCCACGAGGCGGGCGCCGCATGACCGTGCGTAGTCCACGGCCGCCCGGAGCATCCGCTCCGACAGGCCCCGGCCGCGGGCCTCCCGGTCGACGAAGAAGCACACGATGGACCACACCGGTCGGTCGTCCACGGGCTTCATGACGGGTGACCGGCGGAGCTTCGCGTAGTCCTCTCGGGGCCCGAGCGAGACCCATGCCACCGGGGCGCCGTTCTCGTATCCGATGAGCCCCGGCACGATGCCCCGATCCACCAGGACCTTCATCGCCCGCCGGTTCTCCAGGCCGACGCCGGTGCCCGCTCCGGTCTTGCGGTAGAACATGCAGAAGCACGTTCGGACGATGGGCCGATCGAACAGCTCGACCAGATCGGGCCACCGTTCCTTCGTGACCGGGTGTGCCTCGAACGCCACTCGGGCCAACCTCCCGGCCGGACCGGCTAGACCGCGACCATCTGGCCGCTCGCGAAGAAGTAGGCCCAGCCGTCCATCTCGGGGGGCTCGACCCCGAGCTGGGTCAGGATCGTGGCCACCTGCGAGCGGTGCTCGGTGCCGTGGTTGACCGCCTGCAGCAGGAACAGCGACACGGGCATCCACCACGTGCCCGGCGGGTCGTCACCCGTCACCTGGACCCGGCGATCCTGGCCGGCCTGCGTCGCCGCCTCCTCGAGCCGGGCGTCGCCGTGGGCGAACCGCTCCATGGTCCCGTAGGTCCCGGTGGCCGTGGCCCCGAGCTGCTCGGCCGGGAGCTGGCGACAGGCCTCCACCAGCCGTCCATTCATCATGGCGTTGTGCCGGAAGAACTCCACCAGGAGATCCATGCCCGGGAAGCTTAGCCAACCGCGGGAGCGCTGCAGCATGGGTGAGGTGAGGCCGGGAACACGGCCGTCGGAATGTGAGAGTACGGGCCTCAGTTCGCCGAGAGGGCCACCGAGATGAGCGAGATGAAGTCGCAGTGAATCCCGCCCGCGAGGTCGTCCTCGTTGCAGTCGATCCCGAACGAGACGGAAGCCGCCCCGATCACCGTCGCGGCTCGAGCTCGCACGTGTCGCACGAGACGGATCGGATCGCCACGGCGTTGCCGCCGGCGATCGCCACGAGCGCAAGGAATGCCGCCAGCGTGGCCCGATCGGGCTCGTCGCGCACGTCGTCCGGCTCGGGCACCTAGCCCTATGTCTGCACGAGCTTCCAGATGCCCGAGGGGTCGCTGAAGTACACCGTGCCGTCGGGACCGCGTTCCATCGACAGAGGCGGGCTCGAGTGCGTGTACACCGCGCCGACGCCGGTGATGGTCATCCGGTCCGCCGAGAGCGTCACCGAGCGGATCTGCCGGTCGTTGTACGCGCCGAACAGGAACTTCCCCTCCTGGTCGATGATCCCGCATCCCATGCAGAACGCCATGCCCGTGGGGGCGATCGTGGGGGTGAACCACACCTGCGGCAGCACCGGGTCCGGCCCGTCCCGATTGGTGTTCTGGGGCGGCGGTGGCGGGGTCGTGCACGTCTGGGTCGGTCCCCAACCGTAGTTGGCCCCCCCGACGATGAAGTTGAGCTCGTCGTTGCATTGGGGGCCGTTCTCCGTTTCCCACATGAAGCCGGTCACCGGATCGAACCCGAACCCGAACGAGTTCCGGATGCCAAAGACCCAGATCCGGCTGTCCGGGAACGGGTTGTCCGAAGGGATCCCGCCGGTGGCCGTCATGCGGAGGATCTTGCCCGCGCTGTTGGTGAGATTCTGGGAGTTGCTGGGAGTCCCCCCCTCTCCGACGATCGCGTACAGGGCTCGGTCCGGGCCGAACGCGATGTGCCCCCCGTCGTGGGCGGTGCCCGCCACCGTGTCGCCCGACCAGATCACCCGGGGGCGCCTCCCCACGCCGCCGATATCCTTGAGCCGGATCACCTGGTTCCGGAGGTCGCCGCCCAGGTTCCGTGTGGCGTACGCGTACACCAGCCGTCGGTTCGGGTAGTTCGGGTGCAGCGCCAGCCCCAAGAGCCCCCGCTCCCCGCTCGTGGAGATGGCGGGGATGGTGGCGAACAGGCTGTCCGAGCCCGTGTCTGGATCGTAGATGCGGATCTCCCCCGTGAACCGCTCCCCGTAGAAGATCCTACCGTCCGGCGCGAGCGTGAACGCCGCGGGGAAGGCAAGGCCGGTGGCCACCGGGACCGCGCCAATCCCTCCCGGATCGCTGGGCCCCGCCTGGGCGCCCGCTCCCGCCGTCACCACCAACACGGCAAGGGCCGCTCCGATCGCCATGACTCGTCGCATAGCCACTCCTGCGGGTCGTGGTCGGCATTCTCCCCGATGTCTCGGGTTCGCGCATCGGCTCACGGTCGGCGACGGGATCTCGGAACAACTGGAGCGCTCCGCGAAGGCCCGGGCCGAGCTGGGGATCTGCCGCGGTGAGGCGTGGGAAGGATTCCGCCCGCGGACCGTCCCACAAACTCCTCACCCGCACGGATCCCCCGGCAGGGGAGAGCGCTCGGACATCGGCCTCCATCGAGTGGAGGTCCATGACCGGGCAGCATAGCGTCCCCGCCAAGCGTCCCGATGCAGGCCCCTGAGGATCCGCCGAGGCGTCAGTTCGCGGACAGGACCACCGCGACCAGCGAGATGAAGTCGTAATGGATGCCGCCCGCGATGGTCTCCTCGTTGCAGTCGATCCCGAACGACACGTCCGCCGGATCGATCACGGTGGTGACCGCGACGAGCGGGACCTGCGCCAGCGTGGTGTTGTCGGTGAAGATCTCGACAGTCGACGAGAGGATCGGGCCCGAGAAGTTCGTCCCGAAGTTGCACTCGCCGTAGCCGACCGCCTCGCCGTTGTCGGTGATCGCCCTGACTCGGCCGATGAGGAGCACCCGGCCGGGGGCGAGGATCGACATGCTCACCACCGCGCAGGTGATGCGATCCGCAGACTCCGGGTCGCACCCCTGCCCCTGGATGACGCGCCCGACCCCTCCCTGCACGGCCACTTCGGCCTCCGGCACGCGGTCGAGCGTCGCCTCGGCGATGTCCGCGCCGCTCAGGGACCCGTCCTTCACGTCGACGCCGCGCAACGCGAACCGGGTCGTGTCGTTGGCGACGTCGATGCTTCGCACCTGACCGTCCCCGATGTCAGCGGTCTTCACCTCGTCGTTCACGATGTCGTCGGTGAAGACCGTGTTCTTCCCGTCGAGGGCGTACGCAGTCCCCCCCGACAGCATCAGGATCACCAGGATCCAGGCGAACCGCTCCAGCGGCCGGGCCATTCTCGTGTTCATCCGGGGCTCCCTCCCTTCCCGAACGCGGCACCCCACCTGGGCACGGCGGGCGGATTGGAACAAGAGACCCGGCGGAGAGGCAACTCGGTCGGGCCGCGAGTGCATGGGTCCTGCGGGTGGGGGGACCATCGACCTTGCCCGCGGTCTGGCCGCTCGACACGATGCGCCTGGTGATGCATGTTCCCGGCCGAGCGGGAGGTGAGGCTGGACCCTGGCCGGGCCGGACCGGGAAGGGTGCGAGGAGGCCATCATGGAGATCGGGCTTCTGATCCGCTACGGCAAGCTGGTGCCCGGCCGCGAGCAGCTTGCGATCGACCTGTTCGGCGACGCCATCGTGTACTGGGGGGCGAAGGCGGCCGCCGGTGACGTGACGTACTTCGAGCCGTTCTTCTTCCAGACAAACGACAGGGAGGAGGAGACGGGCTTCTTCGTGGTCAAGGGGCCGATGGCCTCGATCTTCAAGATCATGGAGGAGGACGACTACCTGGCCCTCACCGAGAAGGCCTACTACGTCGTCGAGCACTTCAAGGTCGACCTGCTCACGGTCGGCGACGGGATCACGGAGCAGCTGGAGCGCTCCGCGAAGGTCCGGGCCGAGCTGGGGATCTGACTCAGGGCCGGACCGTCGGGACGGACGCGGGCGGGGTGCCGAGGAGCCCGGCCCGCGCCTTCTTGCACGTCGGCGCTCCCCGAAGATCGGCGAGCCGTGAGCCGCCACCTCCCAGACCGAGCGCTTCAGGGAGCGAGGGTGACCTTCTGGAGGTTCGGCGGGTGGTCGGGGTCCAGGCCCCGGGCAATGGCCAGGGACCCGGCGAACAGCTGACCCGGGACCACTGACAGCAGCGGGGCGAGCAGGGGCATCGGCGCGCCCGGAACAGCGAACCGGATCGACGCGCCCTGCACCAGGTGGGCCGCGTCGCCACAGGCGAGGACCATCGCGCCGGCATCGCGGGCCCGGCCCGCGGCGGCGAGCACCGCCGGGAGGGCGGCGTCGTTCGTCACGATGATCCACACGGGGAAGGTGGGGTCGAGCGCGGCGACCGGCCCGTGGGCGAGGCCCGTGGCCGAGAGCGGCTCGGCGGCGACCCTGGCCACCTCCGTGACCTTGAGCGCGGTCTCCCTGGCCGTGGCCAGCTCGGGACCGCGTCCGACCACGAACATGCGCCCGCACTCCTGGGACGCGAGCAGGTCCGCGGCCTCCCGAACCGGATCCTCGGCCTCCTCCACGGTCGCCGCTATCAGGTCGACGGTCCTCGACAGCGCGCCCTCGATCTCCCGGCCGCGGCCGGCGGCGTGGCCCGCCAGGAGGGCCAGGGCGGCGAGCTCGTTCGTGTAGGTCTTCGTGGCGGCCACGGCCCGCTCTGGACCCGCCCGGAGCGACACGACCACCCCCGCGGCCCTGGCCAGATCCGAGTCCGGCTCGTTCGTCAACGCGATGCACAGGGCTCCCGCCGCGCGGGCCCGCTCCACGTACGCCACCACGTCGGGTGTCCGTCCCGACTGCGAGAGGGCCACCACGGCGGAGCCTCGGAGGTCCACCTCCGCCTCGAAGTACACCGTCAGCGACACGGAATCGCGGAGCGCGGTCATCTCGGCAAGGAGGCCGAACGCGTAGGTCCCGTACGCCGCGGCGTTGTCGCTCGAGCCGTGGGCCACCAGCCGGATCAGCCCGGGCCGCCGCGCCGCCAGCGCCCGGGCCGCCGCGGCCACTTCTCTGGTGTCGTCGAGGAGGCCGGCCAGCGCCCCGGGCTGCTCGCGGATCTCCTCCCCGAACACCTCGCCCGGCGCCATCAGCTCACAGCCGGCCCAAGGCCTGCCCGGTCTCCGGGTCGAACACGTGGATCCTGCCCCGGCGGAACCCGAACCTGACCACCGCGTCCAGCTCGACGGCCGCCCGGCCCTCCACCTGCAGGGTGAACGTGGTGTCCTCGGCCACCGCCACGCCCACGAACTGCTCCCGGCCGAGGTCCTCGACGAACCGGACCCTGCCTTCGATGGGCCCGACGATGCCCTCCCGATCGCTCCAGAGCTCGGCATGCTCCGGGCGCACCCCCACCACCACCTCCGCGGGAAGCGGCGTCCCGGCGGACGGGACCTCCATGGACGCGCCGCCCCGGGTCAGGCGCACCACCCCGTCCCCGTTCGACGCCGAGAACCGGGCCAGGACCATCGCCGGGCTTCCGATGAACCCGGCCACGAACACGTTCGCCGGCCGGTCGTACACGGAGGACGGTTCGCCGACCTGCTCGACCACGCCGCGATTCATCACCACGATCCGGTCGCCCATCGTCATGGCCTCGACCTGGTCGTGGGTGACGTACGCGGTGGTGACGCCCACCGCCTGCTGGAGCCGGCGGATCTCGCCGCGGGTCTGGGTCCGGAGCTGGGCGTCGAGGTTCGACAGGGGTTCGTCCATCAGGAACACCTTCGGCTCCCGGACCAGGGCCCGCCCCAGGGCGACCCGCTGGCGCTGCCCGCCGGACAGCTCCCGCGGCCGGCGGTCGAGGAGGGGTCCCAGCTCCAGCATCTCCGCGGTGGCCCGGACGCGCCGTTCGATCTCCTCCCGGGCCAGCTTGCGGACCCGCAGGCTGAACCCGAGGTTCTGCCGGACGGTCATCTGCGGGTACAGCGCGTAGTCCTGGAACACCATGGCCACGTCGCGGTCCCGGGGGGAGAGGTCGTTCACCACGCGGCCATCCACCCTGATCTCACCGGACGTCGGCAGCTCCAGGCCGGCCAGGATCCGCAGGGCGGTGGTCTTCCCGGAGCCGGACGGGCCGACCAGCACGACGAACTCGCCGTCCCCGATCTCGAACGAGACCTCCTCCAGCGCGTCGACGTGGCCGAACCGCTTCGACACCCGGTCGAACTCGACGACCGCCATCAGCGCCTCAACCCTTCACCGAGCCCGTCAGCATTCCCTGGATGAAGTGGCGCTGGAGGAACACGTACAGCACGACGACCGGCAGGGCCACGATGACGGCTCCCGCCGCCAGCAGGCTGAACTGGGACGTGTGCTGGCCCTGGAAGAACGCCAGGCCGAGCGGCGCCGTTCGCAGGCTCTCGTTCGTGACCATGACCAGCGGGAGGAGGAACTCGTTCCACGTCCACATGAACACGAGGACCATCATCGTGAGGATGGCCGGCCGCCCGCCCGGCACGAGGATCCGCCACAGCGCGGTCCAGCTCGACGCGCCGTCGATCCGGGCCGCCTCCACCAACGAGCGCGGCGTCGACCGGAAGTAGGCCCGCATCCAGAACGTCCCGAACGCCACCGACTGGGCCGCCTGCGGGAGGATCAGGGCCCAGTACGTGTCCGTCAGCCCGGCGTTCCGGAGGTCGTAGTACAGCGGGACGATGATCGCTTCCTCGGGGACCATGATCCCCAGCAGCAGCACGTAGAACAGGGCTCGGCTGCCCCGGAAGCGCATTGTGCCGAAAGCGTAGCCGGCCATGATCGACACCACCGTCGCGATGGTGACCACGCTCACGCTGACGATGGCCGAGGACCGCAGATAGGTGGAGAAACGACCCTGGTCCCACGCGGTCCGGAAGTTCTGGAGGGACGGCCGATGTGGCAGGCTGAACCCCGAGATCGATTCCCCCGGCCCGTGGAGCGCGACCAGCACGATACCCACGACCGGCAGGAGGGCCAGGGCCGAGAACACGACGAGGATGCCGTAGTTCGCCGCGCGCTCCCGCTGCGAGATCACCGCGCCCCCAGGGTCATCGCTCCCGCTCCGAGATGAACAGCACGAGGATGGTGATGGCGAAGATCAGGACCGCGAGGGCCATGCCGATGGACGCCGCGGAGCCCACCTGCCCGGTCTGGAACGCCCTGGTGTAGACGGTGAACGCCGGGACCAGGGTGGCGTCCCCAGGGCCGCCCTTGGTGGTCATGTAGATGAGGTCGAACGTGCGGAGGGCGGGGATCACGGTCAGCGTGATGGCCACCGCGATCTCACCGCGCAGGCCGGGCAGCGTCACGGCGCGGAACTCGCGCCATGCCCCGGCGCCGTCGATCCTGGCGGCGTCGTACAGGCTGGCGGGGATCTTCTGCACGCCGGCGATGAACAACACCATGGCCAGCCCGGACGCGACCCACGTCCCCACGAGGCCCACCGCCGGCAGGGCGAACGTGAAGTCCCCCAGCCACGACCGGGCCAGCCCCCGCAGTCCCATGCCCCGCAGGACCTGGTTCAGGACGCCGTCGGGCGCGTAGATCCACCGCCACATCAGCGCCACCACGACCGTGGCGATGACCTGGGGCAGGAACAGGATCGTCCGGAACCCGGTGAGCCCGCGGACCCTGGCCCTCGAGAGCACGGCCGCCAGCAGCAGCCCGATGGCCACCGGGATCACCGAGTAGAAGACGATGAGGATGGCCGAGTGCACGAAGGCCCCGCGGATCTCGTCGTTCGAGAACAGCGCGCCGTAGTTGGACAGCCCGACCCACCGGCCGGGGGTCAGCCCGTCCCACTGGAACAGCGAGATCCAGGCCGTGTGCAGGAACGGGAACAGCAGGAAGGTCCCGTACAGGACGAACGCCGGCGCCAGGTAGAGGTACGTGGACCGCCCGGGCTCGCCCGGGAGCCGCCTTCGGTCGGTTCGGGCGGGCGCGCGAAGCGGGGTCGCGGGCAGCGTGGTGGCCTGCGGCTCGGCCACCCCTTCACCCCGCTTCGCGCGCCACGTCGAGACGGTGCACTAGGCGCCGGCGTAGAAGGTGTCGTAGTCCTGCTGGGCCCGGTCCACGAACCCCTTGGCGTCGACCTTGCCGCCCATCAGCTCCTGGACGTCCGCCGTGATCGTGTCGTAGAAGGTCGGCGTCGCGTAGTCGAGGTAGGGGACCAGCCCGTCGGCCGCGTTCAGGGCGTCCCATCCGTCGAACACGTCTCCCAGGATCCCGGTGGTCGGCGGATTCGCCGGTGGCACCGCGGGGAGCAGGTTGTTCTGGGTGATGACGTCCATGGCGTGGTCGCTCGTCAGGAAGTCGATGTAGGCGGCGGCGACCTGCGCGTTCTTCGACTTGGCGGTGACGGCCAGGGGCAGGCCCTCCCCGCCCGTCGCCACCGGGCCCGCGGCGGGGTCGGCCGGGGGGATCGGGAACATCCCGACGTTGTCCCCCATGGCCTTCTCCAGGTCGGGCGCCAGCCAGGTGCCGCTGATCAGGAACACACCCTCGCCTTCCCCGAACTTCGCCCACGAGTCGTCGTAGGACAGACCGTTGAAGCCGTCGGTGAAGAACCCGCCGTCGGCCCACTCGCTGAGCATGCTCGCGGCGCCCTCGTTGTCGCTCGTCGTGAACGAGGACCCGCTCCGCCCGAACACGAAGTCGCGGATCTGGTCCTTCGACACCACCTGGTTCTCCACGGCTCCGAACTCGTGGATCCCGGGCCACTTGTCGAGGTTGCCGAACTGGATGGGGGTCTGTCCTGCGTCCTTGGCCTTCTGCAGGTCGGCCTGGAACTCGTCGAACGTGGTCGGCACGCCAACTCCCAGCGCGTCGAGCTTGTCCTTGTTGTAGTAGACGCCCACGTACTCGCCGGTCTGGGAGAGGCCGTAGAGGCTCCCCGTCCCGAACTTGGTGCCGTCGGATGTGAAGCTGTTCAGGTCGAGCAGCGGCCTGGCGAACCGCTGGTCCCAGCCGTAGGCCTTCGCGTAGTCGTCGAGGGGCCTGAGCAGCCCCGCCTTCACCATCGCGCCCATGACCCCCCAGCCCTGGTTGGCCTCCACCACGTCCGGTGGGTTCGGCCCCGAGACGGCCAGCTTCACGGTGTTCAGCAGGTCGGTGAACGACTTCGACACGCGCTTGATCTTCACGTTCGGGTACTTCGCCATGAACTCGTCGTTGAGCTGCGTGATCTCCTCGTCCTGGCCCCCACGCACCTCCTGGTCCCACACGACGAGCGTGAAGTTCCCCTGGGCCGGCACGCCGGTCTCCACGCCGGACGCCGGCGGGTTCGACGTCTCGTCCTTGGCCTTGCCACCGGGGGTGCAGGCCGCGAGCACCAGCAGCGCGGTCGCGACCGCGAGGACGAGCCGGCCGGGACCCGACGCGGCCCCACGATGCCTTCCTGTCATGACGGCTCCCTTCCCATGGGGCCTACCGCTCGGCCGAGCGGAAGACGACCCCTTCGTCCGTTCGCCCCCCGTGTCCCCCTCGAGCCCCTCGAGCCTCGGCCGTGCTCGAGTCGCTCTCCACGTCTGTGCCGGCCAGCGCCAACCCGGCCTGCCGGCCCGCCGCCACCAGCTCCGCGAGCCGAACGGCCCCGGCCAGCGGCGTGTAGGTGCGCACCGAGAGTCCCGCGTACAGGGTCGCCCAGCGCAACCGGTCCTCGAGCGCCATCCCCTGCAGGTCGGCCCACACGAACGCCGACACGAACAGGTCGCCCGCTCCCGTGGTGTCGCGCCCCAGGACCTCGAGTCCAGGAGCCCGGGCGATCCGGCCGCCCTCCGCGGCCACGGCGCCCAGGGGGCCGCACGTCACGACCGCGGTGGGAGCGAGCGCCGACAGGGCGAGAGCGGCGTCCTCCGCGCTCGCCGCGCCGGTGAGCTGTCCGGCCTCGAACTCGTTCGCGATGATCGCCCGGACGCCGTCGAGGCCCTCCGCCGGGCCGTTCCCGGGCCCGACCACCTCCGGGTAGCCGGTCACGGCATAGACCGCGGCGCCCGGCGGGACCACCTGGAGCCTCCGCAGGGAGACCACGTAGGCCCGAGCGACGACCCGAGCCACGTCCGCGGCGGCGGGCTCGACCATCGGATTGAACGTGGCCATGGCCCGGTCCTCGGCCCATGGCATGACCACTGTCACGGCAGTCCGGGGGGCCGACGGCCCCTCCCAGGTCACGCCCTCGGTTCGCAGCACCGATCCGATGTAGGAGCCGGCCAGGTCCCCGCCGATCGGGCTGACCAGCGCCACAGCGAGGCCCAGCCGCGCCGCGCCGATGGCGGTCATCGCGGACCCTCCCGGCGACAGATGGAGCTCGCGCGACAGCATCTCCTCTCCGGGGGCGGGCAGCCCGTCGAGACCCTCAAAGGTCAGGTCCAGGAACGGGCTCCCGACCACCGCCACGTCGTGCGTCACGTCAGCTGCTCCCGCATCCCCGGGTGCCGTTCGAGATAGCCGCCGAACACCCGGCGGGCGGCGTCCTCCGAGGGAACGAGCGGATGCATGGCCAGCGCGGCCACCGCGAGGTCCGCGGACCCCTCCCGGGCGGCGCGGATGGTCGTGCGCTCGACCTCCTTCATGCGTTCGATCATCCGTCGCTGCTCCTCGGGCACGTCGCCCACCGCGACCGGGACGATCCCCGAGGCCCCGGCGATGCACGGGACCTCGACCACCGCGGCACCGTCCAGGAAGGGGAGGGCGCTCCGGTTCGCGACGTTCAGGATCAGCACCTGCCGGGAGTCGCCGGCCACGGCACGAACCAGGTCCAGGGCCACTCCCGCGTATCCGGGGTCCCACCCGTTCAGGGTGGAATCGACCGCAGGCCCGGCGCCGGGCCTCGCCTCCGCCATGTAGGTCCGGTGGCGCTCGCGCTCCGCCTGCCGCCATCTGTCCAGCTCCTCGGCCGGGGACGACGCGGTTCCTTCGTAGAACGACCGCTGCTGCTCGAGCAGGTATTCGCCGCGGGCCGAGCCGGCGCGCACCAGGGCCTCCACCACCCGCTCCGTGAAGGAGTAGTAGGCGAGGTACTCGTTGGGGATCATCCGGAGCCCGCGCAGGAGCTCGGGCCCGAACAGGCGGCCCTCGTCCAGGGCGGCCAGCCGTTCGTCGCTGTCCAGCAGAGCGGGCAGGAGGTCGCCGTCGGCGCTCTGCACGGATCGCAGCCAGCCCAGGTGGTTGAGACCGAAGTAGTCGAACCACAGCTCAGCGGGATCCCGCCCCAGTGCGGCGGCCACCCTTCGGCACAGCGCGGCCGGGGAGTCGCAGATGCCGACGGCGCGGTCCCCGAGCGTGTCCCGGAGGGCCTCGGTGACCAGGCCCGCTGGGTTGGTGAAGTTCAGAAACCAGGCCCGGGGGGCCCGCTCGGCCACCACGGCGGCGATGGCCTCCATGACCGGGACCGTTCGGAGCGCGAAGCAGATCCCGGCTGGGCCGGTGGTCTCCTGGCCCAGCACGCCCTGGCCGAGGGGCACCGTCTCGTCCACGACCCGTCCCTCGAGACCGCCGACCCGGATGGCACAGAACACGAAGTCGGCGTCCTCCACCGCCTCCTCCAGCCGAGTGGTCAACGCGACGGGCACGCCCTCCCCGCGCTCCTCCGCGATCCCGCTGAGGACGCGCGTGATGCGCTCGAGCCGGGTCTCGTCCACGTCCTGGAGGACCAACGTGTCCACCGAAAGCTCCTTGGCGGCCTCCACGATGGCCCGGTACACGATCGGTGCCCGGAATCCCCCACCGCCGACGAGCGCGACCTTCACGCCTGCACCACCCGGACCCCGGCATCCTCCAGCGCCCCGACGAGGGTCGGCGGAGCACCCGTATCCGTCACCAGGGCGTCCATGTCGTCCGCCCCGCACACCCGGGCGTTGCCCCCCACCCCCAGCTTGGCGGAGTCGATCAGGAGGACGGACTCCGTGGCGGCGGCCATCATCCCGCGCTTGATCGGCACCTCCATCATCGTGGAGTCCATCACCGAGAGGTCCCACCGCAGCCCGCTCGCCCCCAGGAACGCCCGGTCCGCCCGGATCTGGCGCAGGGCGTCCTCGGCCAGGAAGCCGACCATCGACCGGTAGTTCCGGCGGACCGCGCCGCCCAGCAGGACCAGCTCGACGTCGGTGTCGTCCCGCAGCTCCTCGTAGACGGCGAGGTTCGACGTGACGACGGTCAGGCGGCGGCCCCGGAGGTGCCGGGCCACCTGGAGGGTCGTCGTCCCGATGTCCAGGATGATCGTCTCGCCGTCGCCGACCATGTCAGCCGCCGCGGCGCCGATGCGCGCCTTCTCCTCGGACCGCTCGTCGGCGGTCTGTTCGAACGGCGGCTCCTGGCCGTCGGCCACCGCCCCGCCGTGGACCCGGGTCAGCTTGCCCAGGTCGGCCAGCGTGTCGAGGTCCCGCCGGATCGTCATCTCCGACACGTCGAACATGTCCGCGAGGTCGGTCACGCGGCTGGCCTGGTCGCTCTGGACGGCTCGCAGGACCAGCTCCCGTCGCTGGGCGGACAGCATGGCGCGGAGTATACACGGGGGATCGCACACATGCGAACGCGCTTCCGGCGCGTTTCTGTTAGTATCCGCGGTCATCATGTGCGAACATGATCGAGAGTGTGCGATCGGGGACTGACTTGGTGCCCGCCACCATGCCTGCAGCGGTCTTCGACGGAGACGGCCGGCTCGCGCTCGTCGAGCGGCCCGTCCCGTCCGTTCGCCACCCGGACGACGTGCTGATCCGGGTGGAGGCGTGTGGCATCTGCGGGACCGACCTCCACATCCTCGAGGTCCCGCCCGGGCACCCGGCCACGCCGGGAGTCGTGCTCGGGCACGAGTTCGTGGGCATCGTCCACGACGCCGGCCCGGAGGCCCTGGGCGTGGAGCGGGGCGGACGGGTCGCCGTCGCGTCGAACCTGTCCTGCGGATCGTGCCGGTGGTGCCGGCGGGGACTCGCCAACCACTGCGAACGGTTCACCACCCTCGGCATCTTCACCGACGGCGGCCTGGCCCGGTTCGCGGTGGCGCCGGCGAGGGCGTGTCACCCGATCCGGCGCGACATCGCGCCGGAGGTGGCCGCGTTGACCGAGCCGCTGTCGTGTGTGATCAACGGCGTCGAGCAAGCCGCGGTCGTTCCCGGGGAGGACGTCGCGGTGTTCGGAGCGGGTCCCGTCGGGCTGCTGTTCCTGGCCCTGTTCCGGGCGGCGGGGGCGGGGCGAGTGATCGTGGTCGAACCCTCCGACGCTCGCCGTGACGTGGCCAAGCAGATGGGCGCCGACGTCCTGGTCGACCCGGGAGCCGGGGACGCGGTGGCGGCGATCCGTGAAGCGACCGACGGCGACGGCGCGTCCGTCGCTGTCGACGCGGTGGGCTCGCTCTTCGAGCCCGCCGTCGCTTCGGCCCGACGCGCCGGCCGCGTGCTGCTGTTCGGGATGAACGCCAACGCCTCGGCCCGGGTCCGGCCGTTCGACCTGACGCGCAACGAGCTGACGGTGGTCGGGACCTACGTGGGCCGGGACGTGTTCCCGAAGGCCATCCGGGTCCTGGAGCGGGGGCTGTTCGATGCGAGGCCCATGATCACGCACCACGGCCCGCTGAGCTCGTTGCCCGCGGCGGTGGATGCCCTGCGCGAGGGGCGCGCGGTGAAGGCCGTGATCGACCTGGAGGCCGCCGTTGCCTAGGCTCACCGGGGGACAGATCGTCGCCGAGGTCCTGGCGAGCGAGGGCGTGCCGTACCTCCTGTCCATCCCGGGCCACGGCAACGTCGCCCTCCTCGACGCATTCGTCGGCCGGGACGACGTCCGCGTCCTCCACGTGGTCCACGAACAGTCCGCGGTCCACATCGCCGATGCGTACGCCCGGGTCACGGGGCGGCCCCTCGCCGTGAGCACGTCCATCGGGCCCGGTGCCGCGAATGCCGTGGCCGGGCTGCCACAGGCGTACGTGGACGGCATCCCGCTCCTGCTCGTCACCGGGAGCCCGCACACGTACATGCGGGGCCGCGGCGTGCTCCAGGAGATCGAACGGGACCACCCGGCGAACTTCCCGCGCATGGCCGAGCCGGTGGTGAAGCGGTGGTGGCAGCCCTCCCACGTCGGCGAGCTGCCGTGGACCCTGCACCGGGCGTTCAACGCGATGCTCTCCGGCCGGCGGGGCCCGGTGCTGGTGGACCTGGCCATGGACCTCCAGGCCGAGTCCGCCGACGTCGAGATCCCGGCCCCGGCGCTTCGCCGGGCGGCCGGCGGGTCGCGGCCGTCCTCCGTCGCGGTGGAGCGGGCGGGGCGGCTGCTGGCCGAAGCCGAGCGGCCGGCCATCGTCGCGGGGGGTGGCGTGATCTCCGCCGGGGCCTCGGTCCTGCTGCGCGAGCTGGCCGAACTCCTCGGGGCCGCGGTGGCCACGACCTGGATGGGCAAGGGCACTTTCCCCGAGGACCACGAGCTCTACGTCTGGCATCCCGGGGACATCGGGGCGTCCTGCGCGAACGAGATGCTGCGAACGGCGGACGTGATCCTGGCCGTGGGCACCCGGTTCGTCGACTGGACGGCGTCGAGCTACCGGCGCGGGCTGACCTATTCGATCCCGCCCACGCGGCTGATCCACGTGGACCTCGATCCGAACGAGATCGGCAAGAACTTCCCGACGGAGGTCGGCATGGTGGCCGATGCGAAGGAGGCCCTGTCCGACCTGAACGAGTGGCTCCGCACCCACGGCGGCGGCCCGGGCCGGCGAGCGGCCCACCGGGCGGAGATCCGGGCCTCGGTGGATCGCTGGATGGCCTCGTGGCGCGACCGCCGCGAGTCCGATGCGGTGCCGGTCTCCATCTCGCGGGCCCTGGCCGAGGTCCGCGACGTGCTGGATCGGGACGCGATCGTGGTGACCGGGGCCGGACTCCCCCAGAGCCAGGTGTACCAGGAGCTCCCGGTCTACGAGCCCCGAACGCACATCACCAGCGGCGGGTTCTCAACGATGGGGTTCACCGTGCCCGGGGCCATCGGAGCGAAGCTCGCGGCCCCGGATCGCCAGGTCGTGGGCATCGCCGGGGACGGGGACTTCGCGCTGAACGTCCAGGAGCTCTCGACGGCCGTCCAGTGGGGGATGCCGGTCGTGTACCTCGTCCTGAACAACTCGGGGTGGCAGTCCATCAACAACCTCCAGCGGGGTGCTTACGGGCCGGACCACGAGCAGATCACCCGGTTCCGGGCCGGGGGCGAGACGTTCTCCCCGGACTTCTCGCAGGTGGCCCGGGCCTTCGGAGCGTGGGGCGAACGGGTGGAGAAGCCCGGGGAGGTCGCCGACGCGCTGCGCCGGGCCCTGGCGGCGGAGGGTCCGGCGGTGGTCGAGGTCCTCACCGCCTCCGAAGGTCGGGACGCCCGGCTGTCCAAGGTGGGCTGGTGGGACGTGCCCGTGCCCGAGTACCTCGAGGAGCGCCGGGCCGCCTACGAGGCCCAGCGTGAGGAGGTCCAGCCACCATGACGCACCCGAGCGCGCCCGCGGCGCCCGAGGTCGTGGTCATGGGGAGGGTCGGGGCCGACCTGTATCCGAACGAGCTCCGCAGGCCCCTGGCCGAGGTTCGGACGTTCACGCGGTTTGCCGGCGGGTTCGCGGCGAACGTCGCCACGGGGCTGGCCCGGCTCGGCGTCCGCGCGGCGGTGGTGAGCGCGGTCGGCGCGGACGGCCACGGCGCGTTCATCCGGTCGTTCCTGGCCGGGGAGGGGGTGGACGTGCGGTGGCTGGGCACGCATCCACGCCTGCGCACACCGCTGGCGTTCTGCGAGGTCTGGCCTCCCGACCGCTTCCCGCTCACGTTCTACCGGGATCCCTCGGCGCCCGACTGGGAGATCGGTCCGCAGGACATCGATCTCCAGGTGCTGAGCGCTCGGATGCTCGTGGTGTCCGGGACCGGGCTGGCCCGCGGTCCCAGCCGCCGGGCCACCCTGGCCTCCCTGGCCGGGTGCGAGGGCATCGCGGTGCTGGACCTCGACCACCGCCCCGTGCTGTGGCCCGTTCCCGGCGAGTACCCGGAGGTGGTTCGGCGGGTCGTTCGGATGTCTGACGTGGTGGTGGGCAACGAGGAGGAGATCGCCGAGGCCACCGGCGAGCGCGATCTCGAGTCGGGCATCCGGGCGCTGCTCGAGCTGGGGCCGGGAACGGTCGTGGCGAAGCTGGGCGAACACGGCGCGGTGGCCGTGTCGGGTTCCGAACGCCACGAGGTCGACGGCATGCGGTCGGAGGTGGTGAACGGGCTCGGGGCCGGCGACGCGTTCGCGGCCGCCCTGTGCCGCGGGATCCTCCGGGGGGACCCCCTGGACGTGACCCTGGCCCGTGCCAACGCCGCCGGAGCCATCGTCGCGGGGGCGCTCGCGTGCAGCGAGGCGATGCCGTCGGCGGAGGAGCTCGACGCGTTCCTGCATCGGCATGTGGCGGCCGGGAGCGCGCCGTGAGCGAGCGTCTCCTGAAGCGGGCCGGGCGGTGGGACGAGATCACGCCCGAGACGGCCGGGTGGAGGTACCTGTCGATGCGGCTGCTCGAGATGCCCGCCGGCGCAAAGCACTCCGGGACCACCGGCGACGAGGAGCTCTGCTTCGTCGTCGTCCAGGGCTCCGGGCGAGCGAGCGTGGGAGGGAACACGTGGGAGCTCCCCGGGCGGGCTTCCGTGTTCGACGGGATGCCATGGGCGCTGTACCTCCCACCGGGCGCCGAATACCGCTTCCGGGCCGAGGGCGACCGCACCCTGACCCTCGCCGTGGCCGGCGCCGTGGCCGAGGAACGGCATCCCGCCCGATGCATCGCCCCCTCGGACGTCGAGGTGGAGGTCCGCGGGGCGGGCAGCGCCACGAGACAGATCAACCACATCCTGCCGTCCGAGGCCCCCGCGCACCGGCTGCACGTGGTGGAGGTGTTCACCCCCTCCGGCAACTGGTCGTCCTATCCGCCGCACAAGCACGACGAGGACGGCGGGGAGGAGTCGGTCCTCGAGGAGGTCTATTACTTCCGGGTCTCGCCGCCGGACGGGTTCGGCCTGCAGCGCCTGTACAGTCCCCGCCACGGCCTCGATCTCACCGAGCGGGTCGGCGACGGAGACCTGCTCCAGGTGCCGTACGGGTACCACATGAGCGCCGCCCCCCATGGGTTCGACCTGTACTACCTGAACGGGCTGGCCGGGGACCGCCGTTCGCTGGCGGCCTCGGACGACCCCCGGTACGCGTGGATCCGCGCCTCATGGGAGGGAGCGGTTCCGGACCCGCGGGTCCCGATGGTGGGGAGGCCCGCGTGATCAGGGTGGCGAACGCGCCGGTGAGCTTTGGGGTGTTCGAGCTCACCGTGGGACGGATCGAGGGGCTCCCGGGGCCCGAGGAGGTACTGGGCGCGGTCCGCGACGCGGGCTACGACGGCATCGACCTCGGGCCGGCGGGGTTCCTCGGGCGGGGCGCGGCCCTCCGCGAGCGGCTGGAGTCGAGGGGGCTCCAGCTGGCCGGCGGATGGGTCGCGTTCCGCCTCACCGACCCCGCCGCGCTGGAGGAGGATCTCGAGGCCCTCGACGAGGTGCTCGATGCCTTCGTCGAGGCGAACGGGGAGGCGGAGGCGGCCTTCCAGCCGAAACCCACGATCGCCGACGCCGGCGATCCGCAGGGAGCGTCCAGCGCGCGTCCGTCGAACCGCCCCGAGCTCCCCCCCGACCGCGACGGCTGGGACCACCTGGCCAGGTCGGTCCGGGCGGCCGCGGAACGGTGCCGCGAACGCGGCTTCGAGCCGACGTTCCACCATCACGCCGGGACCCGGGTCCAGACGCCGGCGGAGATCGAACGCCTCCTGGAGGCAACCGACGTCGGGCTGTGCCTCGACACCGGCCACCTCCTGCTGGGAGGGGGCGACCCCGTCGCGGCGCTCCGCGACTGGGGGCACCGGGTCAACCACGTCCACCTCAAGGACGCGCGTCGGGGCGTCCTCGACAGGATCGCGGAGGAGGGGGGCGCGGTGGAGGACGTCTGGCGGCGCGGCGCCTTCTGCGAGCTGGGAACGGGGGACCTCGACATCGACGGAGTGCTCCGAGGGCTGTTCGAGCTGGAGTACCGGGGCTGGCTGGTCGTGGAGCAGGACCGGATCCCGGGCCCCGGCGAGCCCGTGGCCGAAGCCGCCGCGGCCCAGGCCCGCAACCGCCGGTTCCTGGAGGAACGGCGCATATGACGACAGGTCCGACACCCGACGGACGAGAGAAAGGACGAACGCCGATTGGAGGGAAACCGCTCCGGGTAGAGAGACACCCCGCATGCCCGCGCTCCACCTGGGAGGACCGACCATGAACGCTCGTGCCCGCTGGTTCCTGTTGATCCCCGTCCCGCTGCTCCTGGTGGCGAACCTCTTGTTCGCCGTGGCCGCCCCTGCCGGGGCGGCTTCAGCGGCGAACACCGACCTCGACGCCCTGTTCATCGGGGCCCACCCCGACGACGAGGGGTTCGACATCACCGCGTTCGGCCAATGGGCCGAGGACTACGGCCTGAGATCGGGCGTGGTCACGATCACCCGGGGGGAGGGTGGCGGGAACGCTGTCGGTCCCGAAGAGGGTCCCGCCCTCGGCCTGCTCCGCGAGGGCGAAGAGCGCCGGGCGGTCGCGTACGGTCTCGTCGACGACATCTTCTACCCGGACAAGGTCGATTTCTACTACACCGTCAGCGCGCCCCTCACCGAGGAGCTGTGGGGGCACGAGTCCACCCTGGACAAGGTGGTCCGGATCATCCGGGAGACCAAGCCCGACATCATCGTCACGATGGATCCGGCTCCCTCCCCGGGCAACCACGGCAACCACCAGTACGCCGGGCGGATGGCCATCGAGGGGTTCTATGCCGCGGCCAACCCGAACGCGTTCCGCTCCCAGATCACGAACGAGGGACTGAGGGCCTGGCGGGCCAAGCGCCTGTACCTGGGGGGCCTCGGCACCGCCACGCCGCAGGCGGTGGCCACGAGCCTCCTCGGGAGCAGCGGCCTCCTCCCGGTCGCCGTGGAGGGCGACTGCTCGCCGGACAACCCGCTGTTCGGTGGGACGTCGGACGCGAACGACGACGTGTACAGCTTCTCGAACGACGGGTTCTCCACGACGTGGAACGAGCCCTGGTGGAAGGCGGGGAACGATGCCCTCAGCAACTACGCCTCCCAGGGGTACGCCGGGACCACGGGAGCGGTCCTGGGCGGCCTGGAGGCCGCGCTGTGTCCTGCGTTCATCCAGGTGGACAGCCGGGTCCCGTTCTCGGAGACGAACCCCGACGTGAACGCGGTGTTCGAGGGGGCCACGTACGGCGCGGCCGGCGGCCTCCCGAAGGGCACGGAGCTCTCCCTCACGGTGAGCCGGTACCACGTGGTGGCCGGCACGTCCCTCACCGTCACCGCCCACGCCACGTGGGGCGGGTCATCTCCGAGTCCCGCGGCCAGCGTGGCGCTCCAGCTCCCGGACGGATGGACGTCGAACGGAACCGGCAGCCTCGGTCCGCTGGTGCCCGGCCAGGAGAAGACCGCCTCGTTCACAGTGGCCATTCCGAAAGGCGCCGAGGCGGTCGTCAACAAGGTCAGGGCCACGATCACCGCCGGGAGCGCGACCGGGTACACGGACCACAAGGTCGGCGTGGTGCCGCCTGTGGCGGGCCGGCTGCAGCGCCTGGCCCAGGTCGCGCAGTTCCGGGCGTGGGCCAACCACGTCGGCGTGCCCCAGATCGAGGACATCGTGTTCCCCGTGCTCTCCCTGGGTGCGGGGGAGCGCCGGGTGATCGGCGTGACCGTGACGAACTACAGCGCGATCACGCAGTCCGGGAGGGTGACCGTCACGCCGCCCGACGGCTTCGCGATCACCCCGTCGTCCAGGAGCTACTCGGGGCTCGCTCCCGGCAAGGTGAAGCGACTGAAGTTCGCGGTGAAGAACACGGACGCCTCCCTCGCGACGTCCAGCGACGGCGGCGACTACCCGGTCACCATCACGACCACGAGCAAGGGAGCCACCGGGAGGGAGAACGCGGGACTCGAGCTCGTCCCCTCCACGACCGTCCCCCACGCAACGCAGGCACCGAAGCTCGACGGTGTGGAGGGCGACGGCGAGTACACGGGCCCGTCCCTCGACCTCAGCCGGCAGTGGGAGGGGCTGACCCCCACGATGGGATCGCAGGACGCGTCCGGCTCGGCCAAGATCACCTGGTTCGGCGGGAACCTGTACTTCCTGGTGAACGTGGTCGACGACATTCAGGGGACGTCCCTGGACCCGTCGGACTGCAAGCGGCACTGGAGGACCGACTCGGTCGAGATCACGATCGACCCGCGGGCCCATTCGGAGAACACGTCCACCACGTTCAAGACGGGGATCCTGCCGTGGACGAACGATCCCGACCACGGCAACCCGCCCTGCTTCGAGCGCGACGCGGACAACCATCAGGGGGGCCCGGAGACGGCGCCGGGGATGCAGGTGGTGGCGAACGTCACGTCGCCGTACCAGGGGTACACGCTCGAGGTGAAGATCCCGTTCAAGGACCTCCCGGCGGCGCTCAAGGCGTCGAGGAGCGGTCTGAACATCCTCATCTACGACTCCGACACCCAGGACAAGACGGGCCAGAACCGGCTGGGGTGGTCGGTGTGGGGAGGCGTCCAGGGTGACCCGTACCGGTGGGGGCACGCCCGGATGCCCGGTTACCTTCCGCCGGCCAGGATGCCGGTGGTGGCCCCGCCCCCCATCGTGCCCGACACCGCGCTGCTGTCGGTGCAGTCGCCGCAGTCGATCGTCCAGTCGGTGAACAGCGGCGTGCCGCTGTCGGGGGATCCCGCCGCACCGGCGACCGACACCGTCCACGTGTCGAGCGGTCCGGCCGTGTCTGGATCGCAAGCAACGCTCACCCTCAAGGCGACCGGCAAGGGGACCGCGTACGTGTCCGCGTGGACGGGCAGCGCCCTGGTGGGGCAGGTCTCCGTCCCGTTCGCCGGTCCGGGATCGAAGGGCGTGGTGGTCCCGCTCTCCGGCGACCTGACGGCGGAGGGAGTCATCACGGTGGGATGGCGTACAGCGAGCGGAGCGGTGGCGGCCCTGGTCGCCCATCCTGCCGCGACCTGAACCACTGCCGGACGAGCACGATCCGCGCCCGCCCCGGGACCAACCACCCCCCCCGGGGCGGGCTACCGGCGGGGTCCGGCGAACCTGACCTCGACCTTGCCGGTGGTGTCGCGGTTCCAGGTGAGGTACGGCCGTCCCAGGGAATCGAACTCGGCGTCGATGAAGTCGCCCGAGTAGCGGTTGGCTCCGGTGCAGCCGGCGGTGGTGCACATCGCGCCGTGGTGCACGTTCGTCTCGATGGTCCTGACGTTCCAGCTGGGGCGGGCGGCGGCCGCGCCCTTCGTCTCCGCCCACATCACGTTCCACGTCCCGTTCACCGCGTCGGCGCGGCCCCCGGCCGTGGTCTGGTAGTACAGGACCCCGATGTGGCCGTCGTCCGCCGCGGCGATCGCGGTGAACGCCGCCGTGCCGGACGAGGTCCCCGGAAGAGCCGGCAGCACGGCCCACGTCTTCCCGCCGTCGGTGGAGCGGGCCACCCGGACGTCCTTGCCGGTCGGGTTGCCGGTCGCGTCGGTGCCGCTCACGCCCTCGCTGGCCACGTAGATCGTTCCGTTCGGCGTGACGGCCAGGCTGGGGAGCGCCGCCCCGCCCGGGAGCGGGATCGGAAGGTCCTGAGGCACTCCGCCTGCTGGGTCCCAGACGTGCATGGCCAGGGGCCCGGACAGCTCGTCGTCGGTCGCGGTGAGGTTCGTGCTGTTGTCGATGTAGGCCTGGTAGAGGTGCGTTCCGTCCGGCGACGACACCAACTCGCCGGTGTTGGGGTCGAGGGTGGAGGTCACGGTCCCGGCGGGCGTCCACGACGCGCCGCGATCCGACGAGGTGAAGAACAGCGTCTGGTACAGCCCCTCGTTCGTGACCAGATACGCCTGATGGGTGGTGGGCGCCGCGATCCACATGCGGTCGGTCCCGCCGGGCACGGTCTTCTCGTCGCAGGTGAAGTGCTGGGCCCGGTCGTCGCTGGTGCACACGGCGGTCACGCCGGCATATGGGTAGTCGAACGTGAAGTACAGACGGCCACCCGGATCGACGGCGACCGAGCTGTCGGTGTTCAGGTTCACGCCCTGGCCGCCGCTCTCCGGATCGCTGTAGATGGTGCCGGGCGAGCGGAACCACGTCCGGCCCTGGTCGCGGGAGACGTACAGGTACTCGAGCGCGCTGATGTACAGGGTCCCGTCGGGCGCCACCTTCACCAGCGGCTCGTTCCCGTCGGTGCCCACGGTGACGGGTGGCCCCATCCGGGACGACGCGGTGGCGCCCGCTGACGGGGAGACCACCACGGTGGTGGCAACCCCGGCGAAGACCAGTGCTGCGGATGCGGTGAGCAGGAATCGGCGACGCATGCGGTGACCCCCTCGGGTGTCGGCGCGGGACGGCTCGAAGGATTCCCCGCCGGGGACTTGCCACAAACACGACGGGCCGCGTGAGTGGCGAGTTGGGAGGAAGATTCCTCCGGAGGTCGCCGTGGCATTCGATCCGTTCCGATTCCTCCGGCGCGTGGCCGGTGCGCTCGATCCGCGCGCCGGCCTGGCCGTGGTCCGCACCGGCGCGGTGAGCCCGCTGCGGGCCACCGCGGCGTGGCTGACCACACCGTGGCTGATCGGACGGGGCGTCTCGCTGGGCATCGCCGTCCAGATCAACGCGCTGTCCTCTCCCGCCCGGATCGCCCTGCACGACCGGGAGGGAACGCTGACCTGGCTCCAGCTCGAACAGCGGAGCTCACGGCTGGCCCGGGTCATGGCGTCGCAGGGCATCGGCCCCGGCGACACGGTGGCGACGCTCGTGCGCAACGGCCGGGAGGCGGTGGAGTCCATGGTGGCGGCGCAGAAGCTCGGCGTGGCTATCGCCCCGCTCAACACGTGGGGCCGTGAGCCGGAGATCGTGGCCCTCCTCGAACGCCTCCGGCCGAAGGTACTGATCGCCGACCCCCGACACGCCGAGCCGATCGCAGCGGGGATCCCGAAGCGGACGGCGCTCGTGCAGACGGGCGAGGCCTACGAGGCACTGCTGCGGACCGAGCCGCCGGTCCCGCTGTTCCCGGTGGCCGTCCCCCGGCGCCACGGGCGGGTGGTGATCCACACGTCCGGGACCACGGGGACGCCCAAGGCCGCGGCGCGGAGCCCCCGGTCGAGCGGGCCAGCGGCCATCGCCGGGCTCCTGTCGGCGGTGCCGATCCGCCGCGACGACGTCATCGTGTGCCCGGCGCCCCTGTTCCATTCGTTCGGGCTGCTGATGCTGTCGCTGGGCATGGCCCTCGGCGCCACGTTCGTGCTTCCGGACAAGTTCGAGCCGGAGGGCACCCTGGAACTGATCCGCGAGCACGACGCCACGGTCGTGGCGCTCGTCCCGGTGATGATCCGGCGGATCCTGGACCTCCCGGCCGCCAAGCGGAGGGACCGGCCGGAGGGGCTCCGGGCCGTGGTGGTGAGCGGGTCGGCGATGTCGCCGGAGCTCCGTGCCGAGACCCGGGAGCTGTTCGGCGACGTCCTGTACGACGTGTACGGCTCCACGGAGGGCGGATGGGTGGCCGTGGCCACCCCCGAGGACATCGCGGCCGACCCCCGGACGGCCGGGCACGCCGTGCGGGGCGTGGAGGTGGTGGTGTTCGACGACGACGGGAGGCGCCTGGGTCGGGGGGAGCGGGGCACGCTCCACGTCCGCAGCGACGTGCTGTTCGAGGGGTACCAGTCCGGCGAGGGCACCGACGAACGGGAGGGCTTCCTGTCGATGGGCGACATCGGCCGGATCGACGAGGAGGGCCGGCTGTTCGTCGAGGGCCGGGCCGACGACATGGTGGTCGTGGGCGGCGAGAACGTGTACCCGGCCGAGGTGGAGTCGGTGATCGGGAAGCTCGAGGGCGTGATCGACGTCGCCGTGGTCGGGATCCCCGACCGCCAGTACGGCCGCGTGCTGGCGGCGTTCGTGGAGGGTACGGCGAGCCCGGCGGCGGTCGAGGAAGCCTGCCGCGAGGCGCTCGCGTCGTTCAAGGTCCCGCGGGTGGTGAAGGTGGTGCCGGGAGGCCTCCCCAGGACCTCCACGGGGAAGATCCTCCGCCGCGACCTCCCGGCGCTCCTCGAGGAGCGCGACGGCTCGAAGGGCTCGCGGCTCCCGGCCTGATTCCCAGAGGACGATCGGTCGTCAAGCACCACCGGGTCCGCGACGGATCTCACGGAGAGCCGGGATCGCGGCGATCCTCTCGTCGTCGAGGTGGTCCCACAGGATGCCGGTGGGGCGGTCCCGCGCGCGCGGCCGGTACGCCTCGTCAGGCGTCACCACCAGGTCCACGCGGAAGTCGTGCCCGGTCTCGGGGAGGCGGCCGGACAGGACCTGGAGCGGGTGGACGGTGGTGGCGATGGCGGTCCGGTCGTCGATGGCGCCGGATTCCGTGAGGAGGGCGAACTCCAGGTCCGAGTAGCCGCCGCCCTTGCCGATCCGGGCGCCTGAGCGGTTCACGGCGACGGTCCCGCACACCACGAGGTCCACGTGCTCGAGGTCCTCGACCTTCACCGGCCTCCCGGCCGACGCCGCCCCGCGGATGGAGGCCGCGGCCCTGGGCGAGACCTGGAGGCGCGAGGGATCCAGGAGCAGGAACGGGCGCTCGGCGGCCAGGCGCGGGACCGCCATGTACACGATCTTTCCGTCAGCCAGGGCCCGGGCCCGGACCGGGAGCTGCGGGGCGTCGGGATTGGCCTTGATCGTCCCGGCGGCGTTCCACTCGGGCGTCTGGGCCAGGCGCTCGGCGGCCCGTTCGGCCCCCACGAAGTTCGGGATCCTTCCCCGGGCCCCCGGGAACCGGGCGGCCCGCTCCCGCTCCAGGGCCGCCCACACCCGCTCGCGGACCTCCTGCTTCCGCTCCGACAGCCGTTCCAGGTGCGGATCGCGTCCGGCTCGCGAGCCCTCGGGTGGCTCGCCCGGACCGCCGCGAGTGGTCCCTGACCTGCGCGTTCGACCGCTCATTTCCGCCCCCCGTGGTTTCCACGCGCCGGGAACGGGGAAACAACGGCGAGTCCGCACACAGACACGCCCACGAGGGTGAGGACGAGGGGGAGATCGTGCAACCCACGGACACCGCGGTGCTTCCGCGTTCCGACACAACGCAGGCCAACGGACACGGGAACGGTCAGGCCGGCGACGGCCTCGAGACCGAGATTTCCGTCCGGGGCCTGACGAAGTCGTTCGGGTCCCAGACCATCCTCGACGACATCACGTGCGACATCCCGAAAGGGAAGATCACCCTCATGCTCGGGCCGTCCGGCACGGGCAAGTCCGTGTTCCTCAAGAACGTCATGGGGCTGCTCAAGCCCGAGCGCGGCGAGATCATCATCGACGGCAAGGACATCGTGAAGCTGTCCTCCCGCGAGCTGTACAAGATCCGCCGCAAGTTCGGCGTGCTGTTCCAGGACGGGGCCCTGTTCGGGTCCATGAACATCTACGACAACGTCGCGTTCCCGCTGCGCGAGCACACCCGCAAGCCCGAACGCGAGATCAAGAAGATCGTCGACGACAAGCTGAAGATGGTCGGCCTCCAGGGGGCCGAGAAGAAGCTCCCCGGCGAGATCTCGGGCGGCATGAAGAAGCGGGCCGGGCTGGCCCGGGCCCTGGTCCTCGACCCCGAGATCGTGATGTTCGACGAGCCGGACTCCGGGCTCGACCCCGTCCGGACGGCGTTCCTGAACGAGCTGATCCTGGACCTCAACCGCCAGCTCGGGGCCACGTTCATCGTGGTCACCCACGACATCGCCACGGCCCGCCGGGTGGCCGACTTCATCGGGATGCTGTACCTGCGGAACCTGGTCAAGTTCGACACCAAGGAGAAGATGTTCAACTCGGACATCCCCGTGGTCCGCCAGTTCCTGGCCGGCGCCACCGAGGGCCCCATCGGGATGTCCGAGGAGGCCGACAAGGGCCGGCCCGGCGCCGACCCCGAGGCCGTGTCCACGTCCGGCATGTCCGCGGAGGAGACCGAGGCCCTCGAGCGCGAGGCCGGCGCCCCGGTGGAAGGGGATCGCGGGAGGGCCCAGGCGAGGAAGCCGGAGGCGCGCGAGGAGAACCCGGACCCGGAGCCCGCCGGTGCCGGCGACGAGGACACCGACGAGGCCGCGGATCCGCAGGCCCCCGCTCCGGGCGGGGGTGACAGCGAGCCCCAGCCGGACGAGGCCCGCACGCAAGACCAGCCCGAAGCCCGACCCGAGGACGAGCCGAAGGGCGAGGACGAGGGGAAACGGGGGGGCTGACCGTGGCCGCCCGCCTCGCGCCCCGCCGCGCGTTCCGCCTCGTCGACGAGGCCGGCCGGATGTTCTCGGTCGGCCTGGAGTCGGTCCACACGATCTTCCGCCGGCCCTGGCCCCTGGAGGAGTTCCTCCAGCAGATCTGGTTCCTGGCCAAGGTCACGACGGTCCCCGTCATCCTGATCTCGATCCCGTTCGGGATGGTCATCTCGCTGCACGTGGGGTCGTTCCTGACCCAGCTGGCCGCGCAGGCCCACATGGGCGCGGCGATGGTTCTGGCGGTCGTCCGCGAGGAGGCCCCGGTGGCCACGGCGCTGCTGATCGCGGGGGCGGGCGGCTCGGCCATGTGCGCCGACCTGGGTTCCCGTCGGATCCGCGACGAGATCGACGCGATGGAGGTCCTCGGCATCGACCCCGTCCAGCGCCTGATCATGCCCCGGATCCTGGCGGCGATGGTGGTGGCGATCCTGCTCGACGCCATCGTGTCGGTGGCGGGGATCGCCGGCGGATGGTTCTTCGCGGTGATCGTGCAGCACGGCACGACCTCCAGCTACTTCTCCAGCTTCAACGAGCTCTCACAGCTCCCCGACCTGTTCATGGCGCTGATGAAGGCGGCGATCTTCGGCTTCGTGGGGGGCATGGTGGCCTGCTACAAGGGCTTCTTCGCCAAGGGCGGGCCGAAGGGCGTCGGCGACGCCGTGAACCAGGCCGTGGTCATCACGTTCCTGCTGCTGTTCTTCCTGAACTTCATCCTCACGGCCGTCTACTTCAATTTCGTGCCTCAGAAGCTCGGAGGGGGGCTGTAATGGCCTCGGCCTCCGCCTCGATGCCGCGCGGCCGCCGGTTCCGCCCGCTCGCCCGGTCCAACAAGATCCTGTCGAAGCCGTTCGACCAGATGATCGACCAGGTCCGGTTCTACGCGAAGGCGATCAAGGCCATGCCCGCGGCCCTGCGTTACCGCAAGGTCATCGCGTCCACGGTCTCCGACATCACCATCGGGGTCGGGGCGCTGGTGGTGGGTGCCGGGACCTTCTTCGTGATCTTCGCGATGTCGTTCTTCACGGGCACCCAGGTGGGCCTGGAGGGGTTCCAGGGCCTGTCCCAGATCGGGGCCCAGGCCTTCACGGGGCTGGTGTCGTCGTGGGCGAACACCAGGGAGATCACGCCGCTCGTGGCCGGCGTGGCCCTCGCGGCGCAGGTCGGCACGTCGTTCACCGCCGAGCTCGGGGCCGCCAGGATCTCCGACGAGATCGACGCGCTGGAGGTCATGGCCGTGCCGTCCATGACGTACATGGTCTCCACCCGGATCTGGGCCGCGCTGATCACGATGATCCCGCTGTACCTCGCGGCGCTGTTCTCCTCCTACATCGCCACCGAGGCCATCGTCACGAAGTTCTTCTCGCTTGACCCGGGCACCTACGTCCACTACTTCCACCTGTTCCTGCCGCCCATCGACGTCGTGTACAGCGTGATCAAGGCCGTGATCTTCGCGGTCATCGTCACGCTCATCCACTGCTACTACGGCTACAACGCGAGCGGAGGGCCGGCGGGGGTTGGCGTGGCGTCGGGCCGGGCCATCCGGACCTCGATCGTGTGCGTGGTCATCATCAACCTCGTCCTGTCCCTGATCTTCTGGGGCGGCGCCGACACCGTGAGGATCGCCGGATGAGGGGGGCGGAGCGCTGATGAAGCGCGTGCCCGCCTGGATCAAGGGTCCCGTGGTCATCATCGCGGTGTTCGCGCTGATCTATGTGGCGATCAAGAACGCGTACGGCGGCTACGCCAACACGTACGACCTGTCCATGAACCTCCCGCGGGCCGGCCAGCAGCTCCAGACGGGCTCCGACGTCCGGCTGCGGGGCGTCGTGATCGGGAAGGTCAAGGAGATCGACCTCCGGGACCGCGACGTGAAGGTGACGCTGCGGATCGATTCGAACTACCGCGTCCCCCAGGACGCCCAGGCGTACATCACGCTGAAGACCCTGCTGGGGGCGAAGTTCGTGGACCTCCGGGTGCCCAGCTATGGCGGGCCGTATCTGGCCGACGGCGACCGCATCGAGGCCACCCACATCGGGCCGGAGCTGGAAGACGCCGTGGCCGACGGCGTGAACGTCCTCGACGCGATCCGTCCGAACGACCTGGCCACCGTGATCCATGAGCTGGCCGTCGGCGCCCGGGGACACGGCGACGACATCGCCGCGAGCCTCCGCTACAACGCGGCGCTCTCCGGCGAGTTTCAGCGGACCCTGCCCTCGCAGCTCCAGGCGCTCCACGACTTCCGGGTCATCTTCGGGGCACTGCGGAACAGCGGCGTCGACCTCAACAAGCTTGCCGACGCAGTGAACCAGGGCGCGCCCGTCTACGCGTCGAAGAGCGCCCAGGCCGCCTTGCACCGGGCCCTGGTGGCCGTGAGGCCCTTCGCCGACAACCTGGCGGACCTGGTGATCCTCAACCGGAAGGACTGGGACCGCATGATCGACAACGGCGACGTGGTGCTCCAGGCCATCGCCGACCGGCCGGGCGGGCTCCACGACCTGGTCCAGGGCCTGTACCGCTACGTGTACCGGCTGTCCAGCCCGCCCTACATGCTCAAGGACGGCAGCGGCTCGGCGGCGTTCACGAACTTCATCGGGGGGAACAGCGACGAGGAGAACCGCAAGCAGATCTGCTCGGCGCTGCCCGAGGAGATCCGCCAGATCGTCCCGATCTGCAACGGGGGCGCGTGATGGCGCGCTCGATCCGCTTCTCGAAGAAGACCCTGATGAAGGTCCTCGCGTTCATGGCCGTGTCGGCGTTCTTCACCGTGATCCTGGCGATGAAGATCGGGAACCTCCAGCTGTTCCGCCACGAGTACGGCCTCTCGGCGGTGTTCACGAACGCCCAGGGCGTGTTCAAGGGCGACGCGGTGAAGCTGGCCGGCGTCGACGTGGGACGGGTCAGCGGCACCCGGATCGACAACGGGCATGGGGTCGTGGACTTCACCGTGAGCGACAACGTGAAGCTGCCCAAGGACACCCGCGTGGCCATCCGGTGGCGAAACGTCCTGGGGCAGCGGTTCCTGTACGTGTTCCCCGGGGGCTCGGGCCCTTCCCTGAAGGACGGTGACACCATCCCGATCACCCACACTGAGGACTCCGGCGACCTCGGACAGCTGCTGAACGAGCTGGGGCCCATCCTCAAGGCCATCGATCCCGACAAGGCCAACGCGTTCCTCGACGCCATGAACGAGGCCCTCGACGGGAACGAGGGGACCGTTCGCCAGCTCCTCGGCGACGGCTCCATCCTGGCCCAGCGCCTGGCCGGCATGGACCGCCAGATCCAGACCCTGATCTCGTCCTCGGACACCGTGCTCACGACCTACGCGAACCAGAATCACGAGATCGCGAGGATCCTCGACGACCTGAACTCGGTCGGCGGGAGCCTCCACGGGATGACCGGCGACATCGACTCGCTCGTGGTGAACTTCGCCAAGGTTCAGCAGCAGCTGGACCGGCTGCTGAAGGACAACCGCGGCGACATCGACGCGTCGCTCGGCCAGCTGAAGCTGCTGGTGCAGCTGCTCCAGGGCAAGCGGGCCGAGCTGGCCCAGACCCTGTGCAGCCTCCCGGCGGGGGTCGCGCCGTACTTCCAGACCACGTCGTGGGGCGAGTGGTTCAACGTCCGCATCGTCCGGTTCACGATCAAGGACAGCACCGGCCGGACGTTGGTCAGCCAAGGCGAGACCGACAACCAGCGCAGCGGCGACTCGGCGAAGCCCTACACGTGCGGCGTGGGCGTCCCCGGGACGGGCGTGAACCCGGACGAGAACGGGCCCATCGGGTCGTTGCCGGCCGTGGGCGGCGCGGTGGACTCCTCGGGGTTCACCGGCCTCGGCGGGTTCCTCCAGACCATTCTGCAGGGGGTCAAGCATGCCTAGGATCCGCGACGCCCTGCGCAAGTCGTTCCTCGAACGCAACCAGCGGGTCATCGGCCTCCTGGCCATCCTGCTGCTGTTCGGGGGATCCGCCTTCGCGCTGCTGCTGACGGGCGGGGTGTTCGCCTCGCGCTACCACGTGACGGCGTACTTCAGCGACGCGGCAGGGATGAAGCCGGGCGACCCCGTGACCGTGGCGGGGCTGTCGGCCGGGATCGTGAAGTCGCTGAAGGTCGACCACGGCCTGGTGGCGATGGACCTCGCCATCAACACCGGCGTGGACATGCCCCGCGACTCCACCGCGAACATCGTGGTCCAGACCCTGCTGGGCAAGCAGGCCGTGGACCTCGTGGCGGGGAGCTCGAAGGCCGACCTGGCGGACGGCGACACCATCCCGGTCGCCCGGACCACCACTCCGGTGAACATCACGCAGCTCAACGACATCTCGGTCCGGCTGCTGAACCATTCGGACGCCCAGGCCTTCAACCACTTCATGCAGGAGCTGTCGGAGATCAGCCAGGGCAAGGGCCAGGACGTCCACGGGCTGGTCACCGGGCTGGCCGACCTGGCCCAGGCGGTGGACGCCCGACGGTCCCAGCTCTCGGGCCTCATCGACGCGCTGAAGAAGCTCTCCACCACGCTGGCCGGGAAGGACAAGACGATCATCAGCCTGATCGACAACCTCAACCCGGTGCTGACGAACCTGGCCAACCGCCAGCGGGAGATCAGGACGCTGCTGGAGGCGACGGATTCGGCCTCGCACGAGGCGGCGAGCCTGGTCCGGCGGAACCGCTCCACGCTCGACGCCACCCTGAACGGGCTGCATGACGACCTGGAGGTGCTCGACCAGCACCAGCTGGACATCGCGGCGTCGATCCAGTACCTGAACCAGGCCGTCCAGGGGTACTCGAGCATTGGGTACTCCAGCGGGTTCCCGAACCGGTGGGCCAACATCTTCGTGCAGTCCCTGGGCCCCGCCGGCGTGGACGCCATCCTCGGCCAGTGCGGAGCGGTGGACCAGCTCATCGACCAGGTCCTGGGCACCGACTGCAAGGACTCGGGCGACGGGGGCGATGGCGGTCCGCTGCCCACGCCCACGCTGCCGCCCCTGCCGACGCCGAGCCTCCCGCCGCTGCCCACCCCGACCCTGCCCATCCCCACGACCTCCGGGGGCCTGCCCATCCCAACCACCACCCCGAGCCTCCCGATCCCGCTGCCCACCGGTTCGACCGAGCTGCCGGACGGGGGCGGCCTGCCGCTGCCCTCGCCGTCGCTCCCGCTCGTGAAGTCGTCGTCGGAGACCGAGCAGTTCCGTGGCGAGGCCGCGCTGCCCCAGGACCTCGGCGACCTGGTCCGGTCGATGCTGAGGGGGAACGGATGAGGCCGGCGGTGCGGCGCGTGGCGGCCTTCGTTGCGGTCGGCCTCTTGGCGACGGCCCTGTCGTCGTGCGGCGGGGGCGGCGGCTCCCACGCCTACTCGGCGGAGTTCAGCCGGGCCATCCAGGTGTTCCCGGGGATCAAGGTCCGGGTGCTGGGGGTGGACGTCGGGCACGTCACGGGCATCGACAACAACGGGGACGGCGTGCAGGTGCAGTTCACGGTGGACGACCCCGACATCCGGCTCCCGGCCGGCGTCCAGGCCGCGGTGGTCCCGGTGTCGCTGCTCGGCGAACGGTACATCCAGCTGTTCCCGGCCTACGACGGCGGACCGGTCCTCCAGCCCGGCGGGAAGATCCCGATCGAGCGCACCGCGGTCCCCGCCGAGCCCGACGAGCTCCTGCGTTCGCTTCAGGACTACCTGGGCGGCCTGGACCCCGACGTCGTCACCCGGTTCGTGGAGAACGGGGCCCGGCTCCTCGACGGCAACGGCGCCGCCACGAACCGCCTGATCCTGCACGGCACGAGGCTGCTGTCCCTGCTGAACTCCAAGCGCGACGACCTGGCCGACCTGGTGGTGCAGCTCGACCGGCTGACCGACGCCCTGGCAACCCGCCAGACGGCGATCGGCCGGCTCATCCGGACCTACGGCGTGGTGGCGGGCACGGTGAACACCAACCGGGCCGCCCTGGAGGGGACGATCTCCGGGCTCAATGACGCGGCCATCCAGCTGGCGAATCTGCTCGTCGCCCACCGGGCGCCCCTGCACACGGACATCGAGCGCCTGACCCGGACCGGGCGGACGCTGGTGGCGAACGTGGACGCGCTGGCCGAGACGGGCCACTGGGCCACGCTGCTGTTCCAGGCCGCCTCCCGGGCCGTCGACTACAACCGCGACTGGCTCCGCCTGGGGAACCAGGGACAGGCCCTGGCGGCGCTGATCCTGCTCCGGCTGGAGGAGCGGCTGATGGAGCTGTGCAACGATTCCGGATCGCCCCAGTGCGCCACCCAGGAGTTCTGGGCCACGAACGTCCCGGACCTGTTCTGCTTCCTGGGGTCGTGCTCCCAGTCCCCGGTGCCGGTCCCGCAGGCCGTGACCCGGGCCCTGCGGTCCCAGCCCGAGACGCGGGCCGCCGTGAGGGACCAGGCGAAGACGCAGGACACCACGGTCTCGGCCCTGGTCAAGGACCTGCTCGACAAGACGGTGGGGGATCCCTACCGGTGGATGGCGGGGTCGGCATGACGGGCCCCCGGCGGAGGCTCGTGTCGGTGCTGACCGTGGCGGGGACGGTCCTGGCCCTCGGCCTGTCGGCGTGCGGCGGCTCGAACGACATGACGGTCCAGGCCCGGTTCACCGATGTCGCCGACCTGGCGCCCTCCGCCCCCGTGATGATGGCGGACGTCCGCATCGGGAAGGTCGATTCGATCTCGCTCGACCACAACCTGGCCCTGGTGACCATGTCGATCCACCCCTCGGCCCACGTGCCGCAGGACGTGGTGGCCCGGGTCCGCCGGACCAGCCTCCTCGGCGAGCGGATCATCGACCTGGTGGTCCCGGACGGGCTGCCGGAGAACGCGCCGCTGCTGAAGGACGGCGCGGTGATCCGCCAGACGATGGTCCGGCCGGACCTCGAGGACCTGGTGAAGTCGGGGACCGCGGCCCTGGCCCCCGTGGCGGCGGGGGAGCTGGCCACGCTGGTGGACGAGGGCGCCAAGGGGTTCGGCTCCAGCGGTGGGACCCTGCGAACGCTCCTCGTCGAGCTGAAGGACATCGTCCATGCGTACGAGACCCACACCGGGGACATCGAGTCGCTCGTCGGGTCCATGAACCAGCTCAACACCACGCTCGCGTCGCACGCCAGGCAGCAGGGGCTGTCGGTGGTGAACACCGAGAAGGCCCTGTCGTCGCTGCGGACCCAGATGCCGGCGCTGCGCGCGGCCATCAAGTCGCTGAACCGCCTGTCGGTGGGTGGCGAGAGCATCCTGCGGGCCCACGCCGACCAGATGGGGCGGTTCTTCCGCCAGATGCGGACGATCGTGGGGCAGCTGAACGCCGACCAGGCCAGCATCCTGGGGATCCTGAAGTACGCGCCGCTGCACAACCGGAACACGCAGCTCGTGAACTACCAGGAGTTCAACCAGATCCTGCAGGACTTCGTGATCTGCGGCCTCAACGACGATCCGTCGGATCCCGCCCGACGGTGCAAGGGGGACTGATGATCGGCAAGCGCGTGCTGATCAACATGGGGGTGTTCCTGGCCCTGTCGGCGTTCCTCGTCTACGTGGGAGCCACCTCGCTGCTGTTCGAGAAGGGCGGGGGGAAGTTCGTCACGGTGGACTTCACCGACGCGTCCGGCCTGAACGAGCGCAACGACGTCACGATGCGGGGCGTCCCGGTGGGGACGGTGAAGAGCGTGACCCTGACCCCGAAGGGGATCGCGGAGGTCAGGGTCCTGCTGGAACCCGGCGTGGACGTCACGGAGGGGTCGCACGCCACGATCAGCCGGCGGAGCCCCATCGGCGACCTCACGCTGGACTTCACGCCCGGAGACGGGCCGGTGCTCCCCGACAACGCGGTGATCCCGGTGCGGGACACGACGATCCCGCCCGATCCGGAACGGACCATCACCGAGCTTGCCCAGATCCTGCACGCCGTCCCGTCCACCGACCTCGAGACCCTGGTGCACGAGCTGGCCCTGGCGGTGCGGGGACGGGGCCAGGACCTGGCCACGCTGTCGGAGGTGTCCGGCCAGCTCCCGGCCCGGATCCTGCGCGTCCAGCGCCAGCTCGACGACCTCATCCGGACCGGCCCCAAGGTCACCGGCGTGTTCGCGGCGAACTCCCACGCCCTGGCCGACGACATCGTCCAGACCGCCGCACTGGCCGACATCCTGCGCGACCGGCGCTACGACCTGGTCAAGCTGTCGAAGAACGGCGCGAACTTCGCCGAGCTCTACAACCAGCTGCTGGTGTCGGAGAAGCCCAACCTGGCCTGCCTGGTGTCGGACCTCGGGACCTTCAACCAGACTCTCGCTCAGCCGGAGAACCTCCGGAACCTCGAGAACACGCTCGAGCTCAACCACTACTTCTTCGACGCGGTGTGGCAGTCCGTGCAGAAGGGCAAGGACGGCCTGGCGTGGTTCCGAGTCCAGCTCCTGCCGGCCCAGCAGCCGGCCGGGCAGCAGTACGGCCAGAAGCGCCCGCCCCCCGACGTGTACGGCGGCGACGCCTGCCGTTCCATCTACGGCAAGGGCGTGGGCCCGGTGTCCCAGCCCGGCACGGTCTGGATCGCGCACGGCTCCCACCTCCACATGGGCCACTGAGCCGGGTCGGCGAGACGGCCCCCGAGCGAGGCGAGCGGCGTAGCATGCGCGCGAGATGAAGGTCCGCCGGAACCTGCCCTGGATCCTGCTGGCGGTCACCACCGCGGCGGCGGTGGCGTTCGCCGTCCTGTGGCTGGGTGCGGCGAGGGCCAGGGACCGGGCGGACGCCGAGAACCGCCGCCGGGCCGAGGTCGTGTCGGTCGGCACCGAGTTCCTCTCCGTGCTCACGAACTTCAAGGCCGACACCATCGACGCCGACGTCGAGCGCATCCGCTCCTACGCCGTGGGCGACTTCGCCGACCAGGTCGACCAGTTCTTCGGGCCGGACACCGTGGCCGCCCTGAAGCGGGCCCAGGCCGAGAGCGTCGGGCGCGTCCGGGAGGTGTTCGTGCAATCGCTCGACGCCTCGTCCGCCTCGGTGTTCGGCGTGGTCGACGAGGTGATCACGAACGCCCGGTCGGCCCCCCGCAGCGAGACCGTCCGCATCGACGTCGAGCTGCTCGACACCACCGGCGGCTGGAAGGTCTCGAGCGTCGAGATCCTGCAGTCCCCCGGCGGCGGCCCGCTCGGCTGACGGGGTTCGGGCCGTGCCTCGGCTCCTCGCTCTCTGTACTGCGAGTGGTCGCCGGGGTACCGCCAGGGGGATGCCTACGGTCGGCTCCGGGCGACTCGCTCCGGCCTACTCCGTACTTCGCCGATGGGGCTTGCCTCGTACGGCCTCCGCTCCGCGTCGCTCGCTTCGCTCGCTCCGCACCCTCCGCCTCCCCGGCACCCCCTGCCGGATTCCGCGGCTGAACACCGGACGGTGAGTGGCCGCGGCACGGGGGGATCACACTCCGCGCGCCGGTTCCTTGTGCTCGTGTCGGCCGCGGGCGATGACGCGGTTGGTGATTGCTGCGGTCAGCGCCGCTGTCGCGAGACCGACCGCGAGCGGCGGGACGAGGCTCGGCGAGAACGCGTTGTAGTGGAACAGGCCAAGCACGGTCGTGCAGTGCTGTGCTGGATGGAAGTTGGGAGCGGGAACCACCATGACTGAGCAGGCAAGGGGAGCGGTCAGGATGAAACCGGCCACGAACCCGAGTACGCCCACGATCGCGGGCCACAGCACGGTGGGACGGTGGCGCCACGGGGCGACAGCGGCGAGAGTCACCCCGAGTAGGAAGAAGGGCGCGCCGATGCTGAAGATCGCGACCATCCCGAACAACACCAACGCGATGACCAGGGCCCAATAGAACCAAGGGCGAGCCTTGGGCTGGCTGTCCAGGGTCGGCGATGATGCGCTTCTGTCCATCTCCCACAAGCGTATCTCTGGCAGCAGACCATCCCACTGCGGGTGAGGGTTCCGCAGCTCACGCCAGCGTTTGGGAATGTCATCCGAGGAGGACTGCTTCGAGGCTCCCCTTTGGCTAGGGTGGCGGGATTACGTCAGAGGCGATGGCCTGGAGCATTGTGGTGAGGAGAGTTAACACCCGACGACTGACGCAAGCAGTCGCTTCCGTCACGAAACGACAATCCCTCCCAACGCGGAGTCCATGATCCCTCACTCGGCGGAATCGCGTAGTGACGGCTGCTGTGGAAGCGGATGAAGGCGGCTGTCGAGCAGCGCGAACTCAATGGCCCTGGCGATATGGGCGGGCTCGAAATTCGCACCGGCGAGCCTGGTCATGCCCGAGCTTGTGAAGTAGAGGTACCCGAAGACGCCAGTGCCGTCATCGAACCGCTCGACCCACAGCCCCATTGGCCCACCTTTTGTCGCAAGTTCGAAGAACCCGTCGCGCAGGAGTTGAGCGGCCACCCGCTCGTACAGAGCGCGGTGGCGGCGGAGCTTGTAGGACCGGAACCCAGGCTCGCTGGTCGGAGCCTCGGAGAGGCGAATCGAGCCTGCCCACTGTTGCACAGCGGGCGGGAGCCTTCGGGTTCTGATGACCTCATCCGCGCGATCCATCAGCGCTCTCAGCCTAGAAGGGCCACGAGGATACGTCCCTTAGGATGTCGCTTCCGGCGGGAGACGACATTCTCGGCAGGTGACGGCTCTCTCTGGCACCCCAGCGTCCACGAATGTCACCTGGCGAGCGTTCGGGCGATGTCAGCCCTGTCCCCTCGGGGAACCATGAGCGCGG
>WNGA01001196.1_pt1 | contig 39972 bp, 43 predicted proteins | sample 5400061 | NCBI WGS metagenome assembly WNGA01 (sample SAMN13153366, study PRJNA577476) | soil metagenome | isolation source: 100 cm soil or saprolite under grassland replicate 2 | place: USA:California | collected 2016-06-15 | reverse complement strand
TTCGCCATGGGGCTGAGCAAGCACGCGCTCTGCGACGGACAAATTCTCGAAAACCGGCCAGTTGATCGGATTGATGAAATCGCCGCAGAGCTTTTCCCGCGGAAATTGTTGTTTGTCGACGAGAACGATGTCATAGCCTTTGCGCGCTAAGGCGATGGCGGCGCTCGATCCAGCGGGTCCGGCGCCGATGATGGCTACGTCGCAATTCGTCATAGCAGACTTAGCGGTGCAATAAGCGCCAAGACGCGAAACGGAAACATCGATTGGATGCGGAGCGTTCCAACATCAGCCCGGCGCAACAGTTCGCTCCACTCCGAGATCGTGCATGCCCGCTGCACGGAAAGCGGAGCGTCGGTACGCGTCATCATGTTGCGGGTGAATCCATGGGTGAGCAAGCGAATGCCGTGATAGGCGACCGGATGGCGCACGAGATCGGCGATGATAATGGCGCGGCGCGCTAGCTTCGCCCAAGTCCGGAGTAGCGCAATGATCTGCTCATCCTTGAAGTGGTGCAGCAATTGCGACGCGAGAACAAAATCGAAGGAGCCGGCGCCAAACGGCGGCGCCGCGGCGTCGCCGCGAACGAGGGTAATTTCCGGAAAGCTTCGGGTCTGCGCGACTGCTTCTTCAACCGTGACTGCTTCCAGTTCTAGACCGCTGATTTGCGCGGCGATTTGTTGCCGCCGTGCCCAGCGGGCGATAACAGTGGGAATATCGCCGCTCCCTGTGCCGATGTCGAGCAATGTGAACCGATGCAGTTTTTGCTCGCCCACCAGCCGTGCCAAACCGCGCAGCACGTTTCGGTAGCTGCCGAGGTAACGGTTGATGATTCTCAAATTGTGCAAATCTTCGGCAAGGAGCTCTACGGGCTGGCCCGGCAGGTCCATCATTTCTTTCTGGGTGCTGCGCTTCATAGCGCTCCTCCGCGCGCGACGACCAGCGCCGAGTTCTTCGAGCCGAAGCCGATGCAATTGCACAGAGCCACGTCGACCGCGCGGACAACCGCCTGATTGGGAATGTAATTGAGATCGCACTCCGGGTCGGCTTCGAAATAATTGATCGTCGGTGGCAGAAAACCGTAGTTCATCGCCAGTATCGCTGCTACCACGCCCGCTGCTCCCGAAGCGCCCTGCGGATGACCGATCATGGATTTGATCGAGCTCATCGGTATGTCGTAGGCGCGCCGGCCGAAGCAAAGCTTTGTCGCCAGCGTTTCGATTCTGTCATTCAAAATCGTTGAAGTTCCATGCAGCGCGAGATAGCCGATCTCCTCCTTGGCAACGCCCGCGTCTTCGATCGCCAACGTCATCGCCCGCGCCGGCTCCTCGCCGCTCGGATCGAGACGCACGCGGTGGTAGGCGTCGCACGTCGATCCGTAGCCCAGGATTTCCGCGTAGATCTTGGCGCCGCGAGCTAGCGCCCGGTCGCGCTCCTCCAGGATCAGAACCCAGGCGCCTTCACCGAGGACAAACCCATCGCGCGTCCGATCAAACGGCCGCGAGGCGCGCGCCGGCTCTTGGTTGCGCGATGTCGAAACCACGCGCATGACACCGAAGCCTTGCATGATCCCCGGCGTAATCGTGGCGTCCACACCGCCGCTGACCAATTGTTCCGCAAGGCCGAAGCGAATCATGTTGAACGCATAACCGAGGGCGTCGGTCGAACTCGTGCAGCCGGTGGAAACAAGATGGCTCGGCCCGCGCAAATCAAAACGCAACGAAGCTTCGCTCGACAAACCTCCGGGAGTCGAGCTGGAGACATTGTAGGCGCTCACGCGGCGCAACTGATCGGAAAAATACAGCCGGTATTGTTCCTCGGTGAAATCAGGCGTGCCGCCACCGCTGCCGATGACGACACCCCAAGATTGTTTTTCTTCGAGGAGCAAACGTTGCCAACAGATACCCGCCTGCTTCAATGCCTCTTGAGTTGCCGCGAGCAACAACGGCACGGCACGGCCGACTCTACGCGCTTCTTGCCGGCTCAACGAATCTTCAGAGTAAAAATTCTTAACTTCAGCGGCAACGCGGCACTCAAACTTATCCGCCTTGAAGAGCGTAATCGTCGCTACGCCGCTAACGCCGTCGCGGAGCGCGCAGCAATAGGCCTCCGTGCCGATGCCGTTTGGCGCCACGACACCGATGCCGGTGACGACGACTCGCCGCGGCATCGGGTGTTTCTTTTGCGACTTCATCTTGACTCTTCAGAGCGGAAATAGTTTCATTTTTAAGCATATCATCCAGGTTAGAGGCCGTTAAGGTGCAGGCGGCGCGGAGGTGAGTTGATGAAATTGGTGGTCACGGGTGCAACGGGTTTTATCGGCACGGCCCTATGTGCGCGATTGCTGGAGCAAGGCCATACACTGACTTTGTTTACCCGCGGATCGCCGCGCGACGCCGGCACGGCGACGAAGCGATGGCTTCATTGGACGCCGGGAGCGTTGAGAGAATGGGGAAGCGCGTTGGATGGTGTGGACGGTGTGATTAATCTCGCTGGTGAACCCATTGCGACAAAATGGACGCATACGACGCGCCAGCGTATTGAGACGAGCCGTATCGACGGCACGAATAGTCTCGTTCAGGGAATCGCCAAAGTTGCATCACGACCGAAATTCCTAATTAGCGCTTCAGCCGTGGGCTACTACGGTCATCGCGGCGACGAGACTGTCACTGAAGAAACTCCTCCCGGAGACGATTTTTTAAGCCGCGTCTGTCGAAATTGGGAGGAAGAAGCCAAAAAGGCTGAGCCACTGGGATTGCGCGTCGTGCGCCTGCGCACCGGTATCGTGCTTGGTTCCGGCGGAGGCGCATTGGCAAAGATGGTCGTGCCGTTCAAGTTCTTTGCCGGCGGTCCGGTCGGATCCGGGCAGCAATGGATGTCGTGGATCCAATTGGAAGATCACGTTCGATTAATGCTTGAGGTCATCGAGAATACTCAGGCCAGCGGCGCAATCAATGCAACGGCACCCGCTCCGGTGCGCAATAAGGAGTTCTGCCAAACGCTGGGCAAGGTGCTGGGCCGTCCGTGCTGGGCGCCCGTTCCGGCACTCGCCCTGAGGCTCCTATTAGGTGAGATGGCCGAGATGCTTCTCACCGGGCAGCGAGTCATTCCCGCAGCCGCGCAAAAATTGGGCTTTCAGTTTCGCTATCCCAATCTCGAAGAGGCTCTTCGAGCGAGTATGTCGCTTTGACCGAGTTAATCTCTGCCTCATTCAAATCGATTAGAAGCAACCATGGAGTTCAAAGACAAGGTGGTTTTTATCACCGGCGCTTCCAGTGGCATCGGTAAGCAACTGGCGGTTGATTTTGCGTCGCGTGGCGCGATCGTGGTCGGTTGCGGTCGATCCATTACGCGGCTCAAAGAATCACTGAAGGAAGTCCGTCGCAATAGTCCGTCGTCTGCGATGATCGGTTGCGACGTGAGCGACGCCGAACAAGTTCGCGGCATGGTGGCCAAGGTGCTCGCCGATTACGGCAAGATCGACGTCCTGATCAACAATGCCGGCGTCGGCATGCGCAAACCCTTCGTTGAGACCGAGGTTGACACAATCGAAGCCATGATCCGGGTCAATTTCCTGGGCGCGGCCTATTGCACTCATGCCGTACTTCCGTCGATGATCGCGAGAAAGAGCGGCCATATCGTCAACATCTCTTCGGGCGCGGGAAAAATCGGCACCCTCAACATGAGCGCGTATTGCGCCTCAAAATTCGCCCTGAACGGCTGGTCGGAAAGCCTTTACCATGAGCTCAGGCCGCTTGGCATCAAAGTTTCAATCGTCTGTCCTGGTCCGGTGAGGACTGAATTCAATCGCGATTTCCGCGATACGGAACCTAAATCGCCGCCTCGACTACTGGTAACGCCGGAGGTGGTTTCGCGTGAGATCATAAAGGCCATCGAGAAGGACAAATTCGAAGTGATCACGCCGCGCTGGTTGGCATTCCTGTGCGCGTCACAGCGCCTTATGCCCAACCTGTTTCGTGCGCTCGCGCAGCGTAAGTTTCGCCAATACATCACCGCGCCGCTGGCAAAAGATACCCGATTGACGACTACCGGAACCAATAAAGCCGACAAACGTTTATAGCGAGAGGAGGAATTTCATGCGAGTACCACATGTCGTAGGGGCGGTTTTCGCCGTGCTGATCGCGACAACACCAGCGCCTGCCCAATTGGGCCCGAAGGATGGCGTCGGGCTCATCGCCACCGAGTTGGACCGCGTCAAGGTGGCGCAGCCGGCGCCGGACTTTACCCTCGAAGACGCCGACGGCAAACCGATCACGTTGTCGGATTTCCGCGGCAAGAAGTCGGTGGTATTGGTTTTTTATCGGGGCTACTGGTGACCCTTCTGTCTCGAACAGCTCGGGAAGCTGAAAAGCCTTTTGACGAAAGAGCAGAAAGAGAAAGTGCAAATCCTAGCAGTGAGCCCGGACAACCATGAGGAATCGAAAAAATTCGGCGAGATGCTACGCAACCGTTTCGACGGAGAGTTTGATTTTCCGCTCCTCGAAGACAAAGAGCACAAAGTAATCGACCGGTACGGGATTTTTAATCCCGACGGCCGCGGCTGGCCTCATCCGTCGACCTTCGTGATCGACCCGAAGGGAGCCGTGCGCTGGAAGTTCGTCGAGGTCGACTACAAGAAACGCGCATCCAACGAACAGATCCGCCAACAACTGGCTAAGATCAAATAGCAGCCGAGAGAAAAGAAATTGGCGCATGCACTGAGCCGTAGAGTCCAGACTCACGCCTGACACCATTGGCGCCCCCATGCGGAAATTGCTCTCTGCATGATCCGGCGGCACGCAGCGCTCGTCGCCCCAAAAAAGATGAACGCGGGACCAGTCGACACGTTCCCTATAATCAGGAGAAGCAAGCAATGAATAAAGAGCTTTCGGCGTCGAGCCGCCGGAAAGCGCGACAGCGAATCGTCCGGATTGTTCAATCGCGTTACACGCGAGCCCAATGAACTGCTCCGCCGCTTTGCGGTTCAGCTCATCGACATCCCCGCAAATGATGATCTCGCGCTCAGGTAACTGTAACACTTGGTCCACGTCTAGTATTCCTAGTTCGACATCCTGTCTTCAGTGAAGTCGAAGGGCTCGGCATGGATTGTATCGAGGTAAAGCCGTTTGTGCTCGGCACGTCGAAGTACAAATGCAATTCAATCGTTACAGTCCACCAGCGGGGTAACTGAAAACTGCTCTTTGCAGGCTGCTCAAAAGATCTCAGAGGCGAGGCGCTAATTGGCATATGGCTGATAGCTTATAGCGTATAGATGGAACCATATGCCATAAGCCATATGCTATAAGCCAACTGGAGCGAGGCGATTGAGCGCACCCTTCGACAATGCTCAGGGCCAATCGGCATTTCAGTCGTTTTCACCAGCCTGCTAGTCACTGGATAGAAACGCCGCGTAATAGGCGGCGCCGCGCAGAGCCGCCTGTTCGTTTAACACGACTTTCACAGGAGTCGCCGCCAAAAGATCTGTATAGCGGCCTTTGTCGACGAAGGCTCGCATGAAAGTGCCATCTTTGAGCTTTTCAAGAATCTTCGGCGCGATGCCGCCTCCGACATAAAGACCGCGCACTGCTTTCGCGCGCAACGCCAAATTCCCCGCTTCGGCGCCATATGCCAAAACGAAGAGATCGAGCGCCTTCGAGCAAATTTCTGCTTCGCCGGCCAAAGCGGCTTTGGAAACCACGGCGCTCGGATCCTGCTCCGCTGCGAGCCGATCGGTTAACCACTTTGGTTCCTCCATGTGGCGAACTTCCCTGAGGAACCGATAGACGTTGAATAAGCCAGGCCCGGACAAGACTCTTTCATAACTCACATGACCGAAACGGCCGATGAGATAACGCAAGAGTTCGATTTCCAATTCATTGCGCGGCGCGAAGTCGGCGTGGCCGCCTTCGGAAGCTAGTGGATGCAAGTGCCGGCCGTTGTCGTGCAGAATCGCTTGCCCCAAGCCGGTGCCAGCGGCAATCAGCGCTTTGTTACCGGAGTGGCGCATCGTGCCTTCATTAAGCGTGTAGAACTCATCGTCCTCCAGAGTGAGGATGCCATAGGCGCCTGCTTCCAGATCATTGAGCAAAGTGACCGAATCGAGCTTTAAGGCCCGGCGCGCCTCGGCCGTATCGATCATCCACGGCAAATTGGGCGTTTTGACTTTGCCATCGACCACCGGGCCGGCAATGCCAAAGCACGCCGAATCAATGGCGTGATGCGCGCCGGCAAGAAAATCTTGCAGTACCGGCACTAAACCTGAATAGTGTTTGCTCGGAAAAGTACGCAGCGATTCGGAACGCAGTTTGTCGCCGTGCACCGAGTAAAGCGCGAGATTGGTTTTGGTGCCGCCGATGTCACCTGCGAGAACTAGATTTCTAGCCGCCATGCTAAGCCCCGCTTCATCTTGGCCGACGATTCTCAGGGCCGGCGCCAGCGCCGTCCCTCGCGCGCCATGAATTCATCGGCTTCTCGTGGTCCCCAGCTACCCGCATCGTAGTTGGGAAAATTCCTCGGTTTGCTCAGGTTCCAAACCTGAATGATCGGATCCACGAGGGACCAGGCGAGCTCCACCCAATCGTGACGCGTGAACAGTGTCGAATCTCCCTCGATGCAATCCTCCAGCAGCGTTTCGTACGCCTCCGGCGGGCTATTGCCGAAGGCCTCTTCGTAATTAAAATCAAGGCTGAGCGGACTGATGACCATGTCATGTCCCGGCGGCTTGACTTCAAAGGTCAAAGACACGCCCTCATCGGGTTGAATGCGCATGACCAATACGTTGGGATTGACATCTTCGACCGCGTGGGATTTGAACAACAGCAGAGGCGGCCGCTTAAACTGAATAGCGACTTCGGTCAGACGCTTCGGTAGGCGTTTGCCCGAGCGGAGGTAAAAGGGCACGCCTTCCCAACGCCAGTTGTCGATAAAAAACCGGATCGCCGCATAGGTCACGGTCGTCGAATTCTTGGCGACGCCGGCTTCTTGTCGATATCCCACCAGTTCTTCGCCACCGACCTTGCCGGGGCCGTACTGGCCGCGCACTGCTGCTGTCGCCACTTCTTCCGCCGCCACATGACGAACGGACTTGAGCAGTTTTCCCTTCTCGTCGCGTACCGCATCCGCATCGAGACCCACCGGCGGCTCCATGGCCGTCATGCAGAGCAGCTGCAGCAGATGGTTCTGAAACATATCGCGCACGACACCGGCTTGTTCGTAGTAGCCGCCGCGGTTCTCCACGCCGACGGTCTCCGCGGCGGTAATTTGCACGTGGTCGACGTAACGCCGGTTCCAGATCGGCTCGAATACCGCATTGGCGAAGCGAAAGACCATGATATTCTGCACCGTCTCTTTACCGAGATAGTGATCGATCCGGAAAATTTGCCGCTCGTCCAGCACTTCGTGTATTCGCCGATTGAGCTCGCGCGCGGTTTGCAGGTCGCTGCCGAACGGCTTCTCGATCACCACTCTCGCGCGCAGTTCTCCGTCTATTTCCTTCGTCGCCAAACCAGCGGTTGCCATTCGCTCGATGGCGGTGCCGTATAGATCTGGCGGTATGGCCAGGTACATGACCCTAGCTGGCAGTACGCGGCTGCCACGTTCGAAGCCGTCGACGAACTCTTTGAGTTTTTGAAATCCGTCGTCTCCATCATAGCCGCCGCGCACGTAATAGAGGGTGTTGGCAAACTGGGTCCAGGTCTCTTCATTCTTCAAACCGGTGCGGGAGAATTCTTTTACCGCTTCGCGCATTTTGTCGCGAAATGCATCATCGGTCATGTCGCTGCGCGCATAGCCGACTACGGCAAAGCGCTCGGGCAGGCGCTTCTCCAGCGCGAGATTATAAAGCGCCGGAATCAGCTTGCGCTTTGTCAGGTCGCCGGAGGCACCGAATATCACCACGACACAGGCGTGCGGTTTTTTTGCTTGGGCTAAACCGCCCGGCACGTATTCATTTGGGTCGCTAGCCATCGTTAACCTTTTTTCACCGCATGACCGCCGAATTCATTGCGCAGCGCCGCGATCACTTTGGCCGCGAACGAGTCTTCTTGGCGCGAAGCAAAGCGGGCAAATAGCGAAAGCATGAGGACGGGCGCCGGCACACTTCTTTCGATCGCTTCCTCGACGGTCCAGCGGCCCTCGCCCGAATCTTCGACGTAACCCTTGATCGACGTGAGCTTGGGATCTTTTTCGAAAGCGCTCTCGGCGAGTTCGAGCAGCCAGGATCGAACCACGCTTCCCTGGTTCCAGAGATGCGAGATCTTTTCGAGATCGAGATCAAATCGCGAGGCTTTGAGCAACTCGAATCCTTCGCCGTACGCTTGCAGCATGCCGTACTCGATTCCGTTGTGAATCATCTTGACGAAATGACCCGCGCCATTGGGTCCAACATGGAGATAGCCATCCTTTGGAGTGAGTGTCGTGAATATCGGCCCCAGCCGCTCGACGATTTCTTTTTCACCGCCGACCATCAGGCAGTAGCCGTTCTTTAGTCCCCAAATGCCGCCACTGGTGCCGGCGTCGACGAAGTGCATACTCTGTTGCTTGAGTTTCTCCGCCCGCCGAATGGAGTCTTTGTAGTTGGAATTGCCGCCGTCGATGAGAATGTCGCCTTTGGAAAGACTTGCTAATAATTGCTCGATGGTTTGATCGACCGGATCGCCGGACGGAACCATGAGCCAGATCGCACGCGGCAGCGAGAGCTGCTTGACGAAATCAGCCAGAGAATGCGCGCCCACCGCGCCAATATCGACGACCCGTTGAATCGCCTCGGCACTGCGATCAAAGCTGATCACCCGGTGACCGCCCATGACGAGCCGCTCGGTCATGTTGGCGCCCATCCGGCCTAGCCCAATCATGCCCAGTTCCATCGCCGTTTCTCCTTTCGCGGAGAATCTCCGTTATGATTGCAAACTATCAGCCAATACATTCAATCCGCCCGACGTGTCGTTGCCGAGATTGACTCTGAGCACGCGCCGCCGCCTTTGCTTTAGAGCCGCAAAATCCCCCAGCGCCTGCGCTTGAATCAACGCGTCGAAGGTATAGTGGGTCTCCGGCACAGAGAGGTTATCGGGAGGTCGATCGACGATCTGAAGCACCAACACCGAGTTGGGTCCTCCCTTATGAAGCTGTCCCGTCGAATGGAGAAAGCGCGGGCCAAAACCCAGAGTGGTCGCCACACCCAGCCGCTCTTGAATCAGCGCGCAAATTCCCTTGAGTCTTTCTGTGTGGTCAGCCGAGGGATCGATATAGGCTTGCACGACGACGTAGTCGCGGGCTTTTTTCTTGGCCAGCCACGATGCCACGGCTTCGCGTAAAGCATCGCCGTCTTCGGCCGCAAACTCCTCTCGAGTTTTTTTCCCACCCTTGTTGCCCGCCGATTCCATCGCCTTCTTTGCCAAATCTTTCGCCAACTGCACATCGGGCTGATTGAACGGATGAATACCGATCGCCGCACCGGCTGCCGCCACGGCAAATTCCCAGCGGAAGAACTCCTGACCAAGGTCATGCTTATCGCTCAGGTCGAGGTGCGCCACCGGATGGCCGTTGGTTTCCAGCGCCGCTACTTGGCGATCGAGTGCGTGATTTTCATCTCCTTCAAATCTCAAGCAAACGAAGAATCGATCGTTGCCATATCTTTCGGGAGCAGCCAAGTTTTCGTTGGCCACCGGCACGATGCCCTTGCGATCTTTGCCCGTGCTCTCGGCGATGAGTTGTTCGGTCCACGCGGGAAAAGCGGCCAACGACGGCGAGCAAAGAAATGTGACTTTGTCGCGTTTTACCAGCGTCAATTCTCCCAAAGCCGCGCCGAGGATCAGGCCCGGATTTTCAGCGCCAGCCGCGCCAGGACCGCAGGCCTCGCACATGCGCCGTGCGCGCGCAAGAATCTCGCCGATATCGACGCCGATCAAAGCCGCCGGCACCAAACCGAAAACCGTCAGCGCCGAGTAACGGCCGCCGACGTCATCGGGTGCGTTGAAGGTGGCACGGAAGTTTCTTTCCTTGGCGAGTTTTTCCAGCGGCGTTCCCGGATCGGTGATGGCGACAAAGTGCGTTCCGGGGCTGCCAGTGATTTGTTTCAGCTTGTCCCAAAAATAATAGAATAAGGATTTGGTTTCCGTGGTCGTACCGGATTTGCTCGACACCAAGAAAATCGTCCACGCCAAATCGATCCCTGCCTCGACTGCCTTGACAGCCGCAGGATGCGTGCTGTCAAGCACTTGCAATTCGGGGTAACCCCCGGCGTTGCCGAAAGTCTGTTGAAATACCTCCGGCGCCAAACTTGATCCGCCCATGCCGAGCAACACAACGTGCTTGATGCCGTCCGCCTTTACCTGGTCGGCGAAGGCACGCAGCCCGGCGACTTGTTTTTCCATGCGCTCGGGCAATTCGAGCCACCCCAAGCGATCGGTCAATTCCGGTTGCGGCTCCTTCGACCAGAGCGTGTAGTCTTTTTGCCACACGCGGCTGGCGAACTGCGCCGCTTGCCAATCCTTCACACGACGATTCACCCGGCGCTGGTATCGTCCGATATGGAGTTTCAGTCCATCCAATTGGGCGCCGACCATCGACTTACGCTTTTTCTCCAGCGCCGCCATCAACTGGTCGAACGACGCAGCAAATGCTGCGACGCCATCCTGCTGCAGCTTTTCCGTGATCGCATTCAAATCGATGCCCACCGCCTTCAAGCGACCGAGCGCTGCCGCTGCTTCATCGAGGTTTTCGCGCACCGCGTCACGGATCACTCTGCCGTGATCCTTGAACGCGCTGAGCGTCTCTAGCGGCAGCGTATTGACCGTCTCCGGGCCGATAAGATTCTCTACGTAAAGAACATCGGAATACTTTGGATTCTTAGTGCCGGTGCTTGCCCAGAGCGGCCGTTGGACCCGCGCCCCGCGTTGGCGCAACGCCGCGAACCCTTCGCCGTGAAAGATCTGGAGAAAACGCTCATAGACTATTTTTGAATTGGCGATGGCGATTTTTCCCAACAGCGATAATGCCTGTGGCGTGCCGAGACTTTCCAGCGCCCTGTCCACCGCCGTGTCGACGCGGCTGACGAAGAAAGACGCCACCGAAGCGACTTTTGCCGGATCGGCACAGCGCTCTAAGCCGTTCACATAGGCGCGCGCGACCGCTTCGTAGTGCGCCATGGAAAACATCAATGTGACGTTGACGTTGACACCGTCGGCGATGAGTTGCTCGAATGCTGGCACACCCTCGCGAGTCCCCGGCACTTTGATCATGACATTGGGACGATTCACCGCGGCGCGCAGCCGCTTCGCTTCGTGGATCGTCGCCTCGGTATCGTGGGCGAGATGGGGCGAAACTTCGAGGCTCACATAGCCGTCGTCGCCGTTGGTCGCATCGTAAACCGAGCGCAGTACGTCGGCCGCCATCTGAATATCCTCGATGGCAAGCGGCTCGTAGAGTTTACCCACCTCGATATTCGGATCTTTGGCGAGCATGGCGCGCAGCGTCTCATCGTAGTCGGCGCTGCCGGCGATCGCTTTTTCGAAAATCGTCGGATTGCTGGTCACGCCCTTGAGCCCGTCTTCGTCGACCATCCGTTTGAGCTCGCCGCTTAAAATTAAACTGCGTCGGATGTAGTCCAGCCAAATGGATTGTCCTTGTGCCGCCAGCTCTTTCAAAGGATTCATCAGATCTCTCCCTCGAGAGACGGTGTTGCAAGGTCATCCTGAGGCCCTTCGGCTGCGCTCAGGCTAAACTCCGCTGAAGGATCTCGCTTTCGCAACCTATCGGTCGAGATTCTTCACTACGTTCAGAACAGCATCTCACGTAGTCTACGCTTGCCACACGGTCTCCAAGTTAAACTGTTTTGCCGTAGCGCCGCTCCAGGGCTTTGATCTTTTCGACTCGGCGATGATGGCGCTCCTCGTCGCTGTATTTGGCCACTAAAAAATGGTTCACCAGCTCGCGAGCGAGTTCGATGCCGATTATGCGCGCGCCGAGCACGAGCACGTTCATATCGTCATGCTCGACGCCTTGACGCGCCGAGTAACTGTCATGGCATACCGCCGCGCGAATCCCTGGGATCTTGTTGGCCGATACCGACGCGCCGACGCCGCTGCCGCAGATCAGCACGCCTCGTTCCGCTTGGCCGGCCACGAGTGCCTTGCCCACCGCTTCGGCGAAGTCCGGATAATCGACCGCCGCGGTGCTGTCCGTGCCTTTGTCGATAACCTCGTGGCCGCGCTCACGCAGATAGACCGCGAGACTCTGCTTTAGCTCGAATCCGGCGTGATCCGCCCCTACGACGATGCGCATGGTTCTATTTTCCCACCAGCGCCGTGGCGCGCTCGACGACGTGGCTTACGGTGAAACCCAACTTTTCCATCACCACATTCCCTGGCGCCGATGCGCCAAACCGTTCCACTCCGACGACATCGCCGCCGTCGCCGACGTAACGATGCCAACCTTGGGGCAGCGCCGCTTCCACCGCCAGCCGCGCGCGCACTGACCGTGGCAAAACCGCTTCGCGGTATGCTTGCGGCTGTTGATCGAATAATTCCCAGCTGGGCATGGAGACGACGCGCGCCTGAATCTCTTGCCCCGCCAGCTTTTCTTTTGCGGCGATGACCAGAGATACTTCCGACCCCGTGCCGATCAAGACGATATCGGGTTTACCGCCCGGCGGATCGGCCAACACATAAGCGCCTTGGCGCAATCCGTTCGCCGGCGCAAATTGGCTGCGGTCAAGCGTCGGTACGTTCTGCCGCGTTAGCACCAATGCCACCGGACAAGCGCGACTTTCAATCGCGACCCGCCACGCCACCGCGGTCTCGTTGGCATCGCCGGGGCGAATCACGATCAGGCGCGGTATGGCGCGCAATGCGGCCAATTGTTCGACCGGTTGATGCGTCGGCCCGTCTTCGCCCAGACCGATGCTGTCGTGAGTGAAAACGTAAATCACGCCCAGCTCCATCAGCGCCGCGAGTCGTATCGACGGACGCATATAATCCGAGAAGATGAGAAAGGTTGAGCCGAACGGGATAATGCCGCCATGCGCCGCCATGCCGTTAAGCGACGCGGCCATGCCGTGCTCGCGGACACCGAAATGCAAATTCCGCCCGCTGTAATCCCAAGCGCCGCCCGCTGAGCCCTGGCTGTCGGTGAACGTTCGCTGCGGGCTTTCGAAGTCACCGAGCTTCGACAGCACTGTGAACGTCGACGGATTCAGATCCGCCGAACCCCCGATCAATGTCGGCAGTTTTGCCGCGATTGCGTTGAGAACTTTCCCAGATGCAGCCCGGGTAGCGACGCCTTTGGCATCGGCGGAGAACTGGGGAATTGACTCTTCCCAACCGGCGGGCAATGCGCCGCCGATGACTTGCTCGAGCTCTCTGGCGAGTGCGGGGAATTTTTCGGCGTAGGAGGAGAAGCGCTTTTGCCACTCGGTTTCGACCTTTTTGCCGTTGCCAATCGCCGCGCGAAAATGCGCCAGGGCGTCTTCCGGCACGAAAAAAGGCGGTTCCAGCGGCCAGCCGAGCTGTTGCTTGGTGCGTTTGACTTCCTCTGCTCCGAGCGGCGAGCCGTGCGCTTCAAAAGTATCTTGCTTCCCTGGCGATCCGTAACCAATGTGAGTGCGGAGCAAAATCAGAGAAGGCCGGGAAGTCTCGTCGCGCGCCGCGCCCAGCGCGCCATCGATCGCTTCCACGTCGTTGCCGTCTTCGACGGACACTGTGTGCCAGCCGTATGCCTCGAAACGCTTCGCGCAATCTTCCGTAAAAGTAAGATCTGTGGCGCCGGCGAGCGAAATGCGATTGTTGTCATACAAATAAATCAGTTTGGCCAATTTTAGATGACCGGCGAGACTGGCCGCTTCCGCGGCCACGCCTTCCATCAAATCACCGTCGCTGACAATGGCATAAGTGAAATGATTGATGATCTCGAACCCCGGCCGGTTGTAGCGCGCCGCTAGATGAGCTTCGGCGATCGCCATGCCGACGCCGTTGCCGAAGCCTTGACCAAGCGGACCGGTTGTTGTTTCCACACCGGGCGTCATCCCGCGTTCGGGATGGCCGGGGGTGCGGCTTCCCCACTGGCGAAATTGTTTGAGCTGTTCGAGCGGGACCTCGTAACCGGTAAGATAGAGCATGCTGTAAAGGAGAATCGATCCGTGGCCCGCGGAAAGAACGAAACGATCACGGTCCGGCCAGGCGGGATTGCTCGGATTATGTCTGAGGAAGCGTGTCCACAACACATACGCCGCTGGCGCGAGACCCATAGGCGCGCCCGGATGACCGGAGTTCGCCTGCTGCACTGCGTCCATTGATAACGTGCGGATCGTATTGATACAGAGTTGGTCCATCGATGGATCCATATCTTTGACCTGTTCTAACCGAAGCACGCCGGTCTTAATGGTTGGGTGTAATAATTATTTTTAGCACTTTCGCCAGCCCAGGTCAGCACCATTACGAAAATTATCAGCTTATTGGCGGAAATGTATCTGGGCGGAAAGTTCGGCCACTGACTATCGCCGTTCTGACAGCGTGGCTCAAGTATGAAGCGGGCCCGTCACGGAGAGGCTGAATTATTTGAGCTGTTTTAGAAAAGCCCAGGTTCTCTTCATGGCGCTTCGGACTGCCGGATCTGCAATTGTTTGTAGCCGTTCGAGATCCTCAATCGTATCGATATCAAACCAGGTCGGCAGCAATTTGACAGCAATTCTCAGACGGGTGAGCTTCTCAGTGGTTTGCGCCAAAACGCGCTCGTGACTCCAGGTCATCCGTTCAAAAATTTGTGGCGTCGGCTGATTCATACCGACTAGATAGTAACCGCCATCTTGGCTGGGGCCGAACACAACCCGCTTATCCTCGCAATTTAGCGCGGTGTAAGCGTCCTGAAAAAAATTCAGCGGCACCGCTGGCAGGTCGCTGCCGATGAGAACCAATCTTCTATGGCCACGGTGCCAAAGGGCAGCGAATACTTCTTTCATACGTTCGCCGAGACTCTCGCCGCGCTGGCAAAAACACTGGAATCTCGCGGGCACCATGCTCTGCACGAGCGACGCCGCGTCAACGGGCGTAAATGCCACGTAGAGATCGACGTCTCCCAGAGCCGTTAAATGCTCCAATTGGTCTTGCAAGAGTGCTCGCGTCAAATCCGCCGCTTGCTCATGAGTCAGCGGCGGCACCAAGCGAGTTTTCACCGCGCCCGCAGTCGGTGCTTTGGCCATGACGGCCAGCGCGTTAGCGCGCGTCGCCATAGTATTGTTTGAGTCGGTTGGGCGAGACACCGGCTAGATAAAGAAGTTTGAGCGCCCACATCCTTAAAATCGTTCGCCATACCCCATCGCTCTCCCAGCGTCGCGCCGAGGTCATCACTCGGCTCTTCAAGCAGGCGATTTCGCCTGTGCGCCTAAGCTCCCGGCAAAAGGCGACGTCTTCCATCAGAGGAATATCGGGATAACCGCCGATTTGCTCGAACACGAAACGTCTGACGAAAATTGCCTGGTCGCCCGTGCTGACTTTGCTTAGATGTGAGCGATAGTTAATCATCGCGCCAATGACTTTGAGCATCCAGTGCTCGCCGTCCAGCTCGACATCGAAGCGGCCGCCGACGTAGCGGGAATCGCCGAGCGCCAGGCGTATGTCATCAAACGCGGAATTTGGCAATGTCGTGTCCGCGTGCAGAAACAACAGAATGTCGCCGCTCGCCGCTTTCGCCCCAGAATTCATTTGCCGGGCCCGGCTGGGCGCAGACGCCATGACCTTTACGCCGAATTGCTGACAGATCTCCGCCGTCCGATCCGTGCTGCCGCCGTCCACGACGATGATCTCGTGCGGCGAGAGGCGTATAAGCGCCTCAAGCGTAACCGCGACGGTTCTCGCTTCGTTGAGAACAGGAATAATGACCGAAATGTTCATCGCCGATCGTTATGGTGGACTTCCGTTGCATTCCGGATAGGGGCGACCGGCCGGTCCCCCCTACATCTGATCGCGTCTAGGGAACGAATGACGTCACGAATGTCCTGCAGCGCAATTTATTTCAGCTATGGTTTCGTCTCCACGCCGTTCAGTCGCCAATCGTAGTCATGGGCCAAGCCGCCATTGTATTTTTCTAGCTCGTCGGCCAGCGCCGCATCGGCATAGGCTTGCCAATGTTCCATCAAGTCTTCGGCGTCGCGGCCAAAATCTTCTTGAAACCAAATATAGATACTCGACACCTGGAGCCGCCCTTTATCGATTGCCACGCCGCGCGGATGGTTGATGAACTCGCGAGCGCCTTGTTCCAACAACGCTTCCGTGTTGCCGCTTGTATAAGCGACTGGTTGCAGATTGGGACAACCCAAACTCGCCCAATTCACTGCGTAGTGAACACGGTTATCTTTCCAAATAGGCCTCAAGATACGATGTTCGATATCGTCGAGCGAGAGTTTTTCGCTTTCCACCGTGAGTAGCTTCGCACCCCAGGGCCCGCGCGCCAACAAGCCCGGCGAAATGTTGATGTCGCGAATCGACGCAACCGGAAAGCGCGACAGAATCAGATCCACCGTAAAGGCATTGTAAAGATTGATCCAATACGCTTTCTGCTCGGCGCGGTTGAAGTTCGAAATGGCGACGCCCTGCATGGACTGCAAATAGTCCTTCAGGCTTTTTAAATCCTCCGGCGTCATCACATGATAGCGGACGCGATTGATCCCCGACGGATGGGGCGCCACGACATATTGTCTGAGGAATCTATCCCAAGGACTGTGATCGATCTTCTGCGTGCTCGTCGGATCATGCTTTTGCCAGCGCGCCCACAGCTCCGCCTTCGGCGCGGCATGCACCAGTGAGTGCGCAAGCATCATCGCAAAAATAACAAACAACCGGATTTGCATCAAAAACGCCTCACTCCTCACCCTTCACGGTCTTCCTTACCGCCGCCACGTCAACCATTTCTCGAAAATCTTCTTCACCGTCGGCGTCAACTTGGTCCGCATGTAAGCATCACCGATTTTGCGCAGCACTTCGGCTTGTGTCGGATAAGAATGAATCGTTGAGGAGAGCACGCCGACGCTTTGTTTCGCAACCATGGCGAGCGTCAACTCGCCGATCATTTCACCGGCGTGGCGCGCCACGATCGTGCCGCCGAGGATCTTACCAGTTTTCTTGTCGTAGTGAACCCGCCCGAAGCCATCAGTTTCGCCGTCCAGGATGGCCCGGTCGACCTCGCTCAGCGATTGGGTAAGCGTTGCCACGTCGTATCCGGCCGCCTTCGCGTCTTTTTCGTAGTGACCGACATGAGCGATTTCCGGATCGGTGTAAGTACACCAGGGTATAATGAGATCGGTGACTTTGCGCCGGGCGAGAAAGAGCGCGTTGGCGATCACGATGCGCGCCATGGCGTCGGCGGCATGGGTGAACTTATAGCGCGAGCAGATATCGCCGGCGGCGAACACCCGCGAGTTAGAAGTGCGTAGCCCTGCGTCTACGTCTACTCCGCGCACCGAGTAACCCACGCCTGCTGCCTCCAAGCCAAGATTTTCTAAATTCGGCATACGACCGACCGACACTAGGATGGCGTCGCAGGCGATCTCACACGGCCGATCGTCGAAGCGTAGATAAATGCTCTTTGCCCCATTCTTTCTCTCCGCTCGTTGGACCTTTGCACCGCTGATGATTCGCACGCCGTCCTTTTCAATCTGATGATGCACGATCGCCGCAGCATCCCGATCTTCCTTGGGCAGAATCTCCGCGCCGTCCGTGAGCAACGTCACTTCACAACCGAAGCGGCAAAAGCTTTGCGTCAGCTCGCAACCGACGGGCCCCGCGCCGATCACCGCCAAACGGCGCGGCAGTTCCGTCAATGTGAAAATCGATTCGTTAGTGTAGAAGCCGGTTTCCCTGAGCCCGGCAATCGGCGGCTCCGCCGCACGCGCGCCGGTGGCGATCACGGCGCGGTCGAATTCCAGTCGCTTGCGATCCACTTCAATCGCGCTGGGGCCGACGAAGCGTCCGTTGCCGATAAACACATCGACGCCAAGTTTGGTAAAGCGTTCGACCGAATCATGAGAGCTGATCCCGGCGCGCAGTCTGCGCATACGCTCCATCGCAACGGCGAAGACGATATCCGGTTCGCCAGTCAACTTAATCCCCAATTCCGCGCCGTCGCGCGCATCATGCGCTGCCCGCGCGGCACGAATCATTCCCTTAGAAGGCACGCAACCGACGTTGAGACAATCGCCGCCCAAGAGGTTACGCTCGATCAGCGCGACTTTGGCGCCGAGTCCGGCCGCGCCGGCTGCGCTCACTAAGCCGGCTGTCCCGCCACCGATCACCACTAAGTTGTATTTTCCCGCCGGAGTCGGATTTACTCGCCCGAGCGGATGGCAGTTGGCGATTAATTGTTGGTCATAGGGATCGTCGACGAGCAGCATTTGGTTGAATAATGTCGGCTCGTGGCTGGAATCGAGCCGAGGCATGCCCGCAACCGCGCTGCTTTCTTGTTGCTGTTCAGTTTCGCGCAAAGCTTTGCGCGCGACGCGAGTCACGATCACGACCACCGCGATGGTGGCCAACAAGCCGACGTATTTCAAAACCTGTTGATAGAAGTTGACTGACGCATCCATCTGTCCGGTAATCGCGTCGCGCGCCGCCGCGCCGATGTAGACGAAAAGAAATGTCGCCGGCAACATACCGAGCAGATTGGCGAGCGCATAGGCGCCAATGCGCACCGCCGTTAGGCCAAGTAAATAATTGAGCAACACGAACGGAAACACCGGACTCAAGCGCGTGAGCAGCACCATCTTGAAACCTTGGCGGCCGATCGCTTGATCAAGCAGGCGAAACTTTGGATTCGCCGCCGCCCAGTTGGCAACTTTTTCGCGCAGGAAGCTGCGCGCCAGCAAGAACGAGCAGAGCGCACCGAGGTTGGCGCCCACGACGACAACGAAGAATCCGGTCTTCAGGCCAAAAAGAGTTCCAGCGCCCACCGTAATCGCGCTGCCGGGTATGAACAGTACTGTGCAGATGACATAGACTAGAACCACCACGAGCGGGCCGACAGCGCCCAGCGACTTCACATAACTTTCGAATTCCGTGAACCACTGGCGCACGGGCAACAACAGCACAGCGCCGGCGACGACAGCCACAACCAAGATGATAATGATCGCCTTGCTCGCCTTCATATTTTTCCCTTGGGAAACTCGGCTCTTCTAAACACTTTAGATGTGGTTCGCAGCCAGGAAGAGGCGCATCAAGATTGTGGAAAGAGCAAACTGAGACGACTTCAAAACTGCCGGACCAGCAAATAGACGACGGCGGACAAAAATGCGGCCGTCGGCAGAGTCAACAGCCATGCCATGAGTATGGTGCGGATCACGTTCCATTGGGCCCGCCCATTGGCTATACCGATGCCGAAGAGCGCAGCGCAGGATACATGAGTCGTTGATACCGGCATACCCCATTTGGACGCAAAAATTACCAGGAAACTAGTGACCAGATTAGCCCATAGTCCGTGATCGGGCTCCATTCCGGTGATTTTCTTACTGACCGTCTGCGCGACCGCTTCGGCGTTGAGTATACCGCCGAGCGCCATCGTCGCGGCGACCAGTAGGGTGGACAGGCGCAAATCCAACGCGCCGCTGACCAGCCCGAGCGCGACGATCTTCGGCGTGTCATTAAGCCCGCGCGCGAAACCGACTGCACCGGCGCTTAAAAAATGACTCGCATCTAACAACTTCTGGCCGTTGATACCGAAAATTGTCCGTGACTGCGGTTGGACACAAACCGCTTCTCGATCGATGATCACCCGTAAACCGGGCGTCTCGACGAAGACCACACCTTCCGAAGTGACCATCGACGGCGTCGCGGCCTCGATGCATAGGCAATTTTCCTGATTCAAGCCGGCGCGCTTCAGGACGCGGCTCAGCAAAGGAAACCCAAAGGTCGCAATCGCCACGGCACACAAAGGACTGATCAATAGAGGCATGAAGAAATTTACCGCGAGCGCCTTGAAACCCAGGTCGGGGCCGACCGCAACCAGACCGCTGCCGAAAAGCGCGCCCGCCAGGCTATGGGTTGTCGAAATCGGCATGCCGATCTTGGTCGCGGTCACGAGCGTCAAAGCGGTGCCCAACACAACTGCGGCCACGAATGGCTCCGACTCGGAGAGTTCCGACGACACCAATCCCTTGCCCTGAAAGATTGAAATGAGCTTGGTGGCGAGAAAGAAGGCGGCCACGGATCCCGACAAAGTCGTGATGGTCGCCCACGCAAGCGCCTTTCGGTAATCCGTCGTGCCGCTGCCGAAGAGGGTCGCCACGCCTTTAAAATTATCGTTGGCGCCGTTTCCGTAAGCGACAAAAAGCGTCGCTCCGACGATGATGACCGACCAGTCAAACATCTTGCGTGCTCTGCGAGCTAAACTAGTGCTCCGCCGCAACTGCTGCCGACCCCGGCGGTGCAGGCGTAACAGTGATCGCCGACAGAAATAGCGTGATTGCGCACCTGTTCGATGGAAAGCGACCCAATTTTGAGGGCGTTGCCGCTGCAATCCCGAATCGGCAGATTAAGCATCTGATTAAAGTCACAGTCGTACACCGACCCGTCCCAGCCGATGCTAATTAGATTGCGGCACATCACTTGCGCAAGCGTGGCGCTGTTGAAATTGCTTGCGAGTAATTCCAAATAGCGGTCGTACTCTCCGCGCAGCTTGAGATGAGTCGCGTAGCGAGTGATCGGCATGTTGGTGAGGCAGTAAAGATGATTGAACACGATGCCAAACTGTTCAGCGAGAATTCGTTTATAGTCCTGTTCTAGTTTCGCTTGCGGCGGCGGTAAGTGCGGGCCCACCGGATTGTAGACGAGATTTAGAATCAATCCGCTGTCCGCTTGGCCGTAGCCGATTTGGTTTAAGACCTGCAGGGCGCGAATGCTCGCGTCGAAGGTGCCCTTGCCGCGCTGTTTGTCGACGTTTTCTTCTGAATAGCACGGCAGGGAGCAAACCAACTCGATCCCATGGTCTTTAAAAAACTCGGGCAGATACTCCCTGCCGGGCTCGAAGACCACGGTTAGATTGCAGCGATCCATCACGTGGCGTCCGAGGCGCCGCACCGCCGCGACAAAATGATCGAAATCGGGATGCAGTTCGGGCGCGCCGCCGGTTACATCCAAGGTTGGAATCTCGGTGCGCGCGAGAAAACCCAATACCGCCTCGACGTTCTCTCGGCTCATCATCTCCTTGCGCGTCGGCCCCGACTCAACGTGGCAGTGGATGCAAGCCAAATTGCAGTAGCGACCCATGTTGACTTGAAGCACGTCGACCGCGCGCCGTCTGAGGCCGTTCTCGTTTAGATCAAGTTTTTCAACGAAGGGCTGCATAGATTTTAGATTGAATTCAGATTTTCGAATCGCTTCCCTTTTGCGATTCTCTATCCTCGATCTTCTATCCTCTATCCTCGAGTTGTTACTTACGGACAGCAATTCGAGCCCGGCCCGCAAACACTGCCGGATAATTGAGTGGCTTTGAACTCAACGCCTTTGGTCTCGCGCGGATGGCGTTTGTGGTCGCGCGCGCAGTCGAAAGGGCCGGCGTCTTCCACTGCGATTTCTTCGCGCGGCGGCACCAGGATGAATTGGCCCGCATAAGGCGGCTGCGAATAAAGTTTGAACGTCTTGTCGCACACCGCCATACGCGCTCCGCGTTCCAGCGTGTGCCCGTCGTCGTCGATCACCTGCTTCCACGGGCCGCGATAGATGACAGCTTGATTGCGCTCGATGCACGGCCCTTCTTTACCTTTGTACGCCGTCACCGTAATCGCCCGAAACTCAATGCCTTCGATAGTCTGGTAGGGTTCTGAACTGAATTCCTCGATCCGGATGCCGTGGAACTTGGCTTCTTCGAAGGCGCGCAAGAACTCCTCTTCGCGGAACGCGCCCGAGACGCACGCGCTCCAGAGATTGGGGTCTTGCGCCAAGTGTTCAGGCACCGGTTCATCACTGACGATGTCGGATATAGCAACTCGTCCGCCGCGCTTGAGCACCCGGTACATTTCGGCGAAGAGCTGCTTTTTGTCCTCGGGCCGCACCAGATTTAGCACGCAATTCGATACAATCACATCGATCGATTCGTCGGACACCAGCGGTTGCTCATGCCGGATGTGGTTCTGAAATTCTTCAAGACGCGCCAGGTCGTCGACCGACTGTATTGGATTTTGCCGCAAGTATTGATCGACGACTCCGAGGTTGGTTCGAAGATCCTGAATCTTACCGCGGCGAAAGTCGACGTTGTGATAACCGACTTGATCGCCTATGGATGTTTGGTATTTACGCGCAAGCTCCAGCATCGGTGGGTTAAAATCGACACCGATAACTCTTCCCTGAGCGCCGACGATCTGCGCAATGATGTAACAAGCTTTGCCGCTGCCGGAGCCGAGATCGAGAACTGTTTCACCTTCATGAATGTACCGCGACGGATCGCCGCAGCCGTAATCTTTTTCGATGATTTCGCCAGGAATAACGCTCAGTAGAGATTTGTCATAAGTCACGGGCAGACAGAGACAAGATTCGACTTCTCTAGCGGCGTTGCCATAACGCTGCAATACCACCGCTTCGAAATCGGTAATACCGATGTCGCCGGTGGTTCCATTGGTTTTTAAAATCGTGTCCATCTCTTTAATTAACTTCTCCTTTTCTCGGTCAGTCTGTGCCAATACCGTCGATATTATCTTGCTGCGTCGGCAATAAACAACTCCGAACGTATAAGCGAAACACGAAGAGTTGATTCCGATTGATAGGCCTAAGTTGAGTCCTCAAGGAGATGCAGAAAAAAATCCTTGCTCTGGTCACTGTTCCAATCTCGGTACCCAATGACTTTACCCACAATATACCCATGCTTATTGATCACGAAGCTCGTCGGAAGCGACCATGTTTCATAGAGCTCGGAGGCTTCCGAGTCGTGGTCCAACAGTGCAGGGAAAGATAGACTATGCTCATCGTAAAAAGACCTTACGTCCTCAGCGCTTTCTCGCAGCGCGACGGTAAGCACAGCCAAACCTTGAGAGCTCAACTCCTTATGAAGCGCCTCCATCGAGGGCATTTCAAAGCGACAGGATGGACACCAGGTAGCCCAGAAATTTAGCAAAACGACTTTACCCTTGAGGTCATGAAGCCGGACGGTGTTCCCGTGGATATCCTTGAGGAGAAAATTAGGCGCCAGTCTTTTTTCGATAGCTTCTATACCCACATTGGCAAAAAAATCGTCATGGATGATAAGCGATTGAGCTATCGGCTGGGGACGCCCTTCTCGGCCAAGAATCCAAACGGTAACCGGCAACAGCAAAATTAATACCGCAATGGCGCTAGTAAATCTCATTTTGAATAAAATATAACTTCGCTCACCGAAGACTCTGGCAAGGCTTTCAGAACGACCCGATTCGATCTTAATATTGAGGCGCGTACGTGTCGCTTCTTCCGTAAACCCCAATACAAGAACAAATTCAATAGGGAAAAAGTTCCAGGAAATTTCGATTTTTTGTATTGAGGGAACCCCGCACAGGCAGTAACACGCCATCACGCACGGGAACCAACACCGTAAGAAATTGGTTAGATATTCGAATAGGGGGGACTAGCCAATAATCAAGTCAGCGCACTCGCGTTCGTGATGATCCGCACGACCTGCGAGTAATCAAACAGGAGTTCTTTATGCTACGGATAAACGAATTGGCCGCTGCATTGATGATATTAGCCTGCTTTATCGGCGCGCCTGCCGGAAGCGCCGATCTCCGCCCAGAGGATATTGTCACCGTTCTGCCCAAAGATGCTATCCCGGCCATTCTGTTCCCATCCTTCGAGGAAGCCACTAAAGCTTCGTGGCTTCGCGGCGATAACGCAGTGGTTGGTGTGAACATTGGTAACGAAAGCCGTGCCTACCCCATACCGATTTTGAGCCGTCATGAAATAGTCAATGATAAATTCGGCGGCATCCCCTTCGCAGTCACCTGGTGACCGCTCTGCTACACGGCCATCGTGTATGACCGTCGAATTAGAGGTAAGGAACTAACCTTCGGTGTCTCAGGGAAACTTCATGCGAACTCTTTGATCATGTACGATCACCAGACGGACAGTCTCTGGAGCCACCTGGTCGGCGCCGCCGTGACCGGTCCCATAAAGGGAGAAAAACTCAAACCCATTCAGTCCATATTCACGCAATGGAACACGTGGAAGAAACTCCACCCTGATTCCAAAGTTTTAGCCAGCGACCGAGGTGGTTTTCTTACTTCCGTGCGAGATCCGTATGAGTCTTACTACCGCTCTACCGACACTGGAATTATTCCCAGCCGCCATTCAGACAAGAGGATTTATCCCAAGGAATATGTCTTGGGGCTGATCCTGAATGACAAAGCCAAAGCCTATCCTTTTTCAGTTCTGAGCCGCCGGTTTGTTGTCAACGATAACTTTGCTGGAGTCCCTCTCCTGATCGTCTTTGACGAGAAGACGACCACGGGAATGATTTTCAGAAGAAAACTGGATGGAAAAACTCTTTCGTTCAAAAGAACTCAGCTCGAAGGTGAAAAGGGGCTGTTCTTAGTCGACGATGAAAGTGGTTCAATTTGGGAAGGACTGAGCGGCAGAGCGGTCCAAGGCCCGCTCAAAGGGAAGAAGCTGGAGGCGTTACCGATCACCCCGTCATTCTGGTTTGGTTGGATCGATCACTACCCCAACACCGAACTGTTTGCATTGCAAAGATAAATTCATTTTCTTTCTCAGTTCCTGGACAGAACTCATTCGCTCAGCTCAATCCGTCCGGGACAAGCCTCACGGTTTGTTTCCTCTCCCGCTTCATGATCGAATTCGTCAAAGAAGAGCAAGTGCCGTTCGAGCAAGGCATGCTCCTGAATATCGGACAGCTGCTAAGTTTCCGATCATCGCAGGCAGCATCTTTCTGATCTATGTTTCAGCGAAAGTGCCTCTCAGCCGAGTTCGCACCGCGGCCGGAAAATCCACCGAATACTGCCTAGCCTAGAATAGACAAAGCCGCTGCTTGGAGATTTTACAAACCTACCGCGTGATTTCAGGGAACTTTTAACAGTCATTCTTGGTTATCCCTATGAGGACAGAGGATGCTCCACGACTCTTTCATCTTTGTGGGGTTTGAACCAGTTTGTATGCGATTTCTCCACAGTACGTGCTCAAAACGAAATGAAAAGGAGGGAAGTCATGCGTTCTGATATTAGCAATGCCATTGCGGCGGGTCTGTTAGGCGGCGTTGTCTTCGGAATCATGATGCAGATGATGAATGCGCCGACGCCCGAAGGAGGACAGATGCCCATGATGGCGATGGTGGCGAAGGTGGTTCGTTCCGACAGTATGGCCGCGGGTTGGATTTACCACTTGTTTAACAGCGCGGTGATCGGCGGCATCTTTGGCTGGCTATTAGGCAATCGCTCGCAGAGAATTGGTGCGGGGCTAGGATGGGGCGCCTTGTACGGCTTCGTCTGGTGGATTCTGGGAGCATTGATATTGATGCCGCTCTTTCTCGGAATGCCTCCTCTTGCGCCCCTTATGATGGCGCCGATGCGGCCGGTCGCGATGGGAAGTCTAATGGGCCATCTTATTTACGGGATCATTCTTGGCGGTGGCTTTGCCATTTTGAAGCAGGGGGTTCCGGGGCTGACACGACACGCGTAGAGCCGAGCCTTGCGCGCTACGGAGAGGAGCGGCACAGCTTTATCCAAGACCGGACTTTCCGGTTCCGCGCAGAGGAAGGAGATGGCAAGAAACTCACCATCGGGAGGAGAGAAATGCTTTAGGACAGGACTCTGGGGGTCGATCATAGCGGTTATCTGCTGTTTTACCCCCACGCTCGTCATTGGGTTGGGGTTTTTGGGTCTTGCGGCTGTGACTCCCTATCTGGATTATATCCTCTTCCCCCTGCTGGCCATCTTTTTGATCCTGGCGCTTTACGGCTGGTGGAGGAGAAAAGAACACGGATGAGCAGGGTCCAAAGCAGCCACTCGTGCGAAGGTGACAACGCGGGAGACAGTCGGTAACGCAGACGGGCAGCCTATTGGAGTAAAAAGGTGGAAAGAAAGGTTACCATTTATTCAGCTCCCGGCTGAGCCTCATGCCGTGCAGCGAAAGAGTTTCTTTCGCATCACCAGATCCCGTTTACTGATCGCAACATAGCTGAGGATCTTAGCGCTATGGAAGAACTGGTGCAGAAGATCGGTCCCCAAACCACGCCTGTTATTGTCGTGGATGAGGAAGTGATCGTAGGCTTTGATCGGGGAAAACTCCAGCGTATTTTGGGTTTGTGACGCGTGAGGACTGTGAACTGCCCTGTGTGCGGGAGAGCGTTGGAAATTCCCGAAACCGTCAAGCCGGGAGAGATCCTCGACTGCCCTTTTTGAGCCGGCGTTTCTCTCAGGCTGAGGGAAGAAGGAGGTCGGCCGTTTGCTACACTCGTGAAAAAAGTCAGCTGTCCCAAGTGCGAAACGATTCTGATCCTTTCCGATGATGCCAAGCCAGGAGACACCATCCGCTGCTGCGGCAACGACTACAGACTTACCTACGAATTTGGTTCTTATGCCCTTGAATAATTGAAGAACGAACGGATATCTTGCTGCCGCGAAGAGGCAAGCAATAACGGAGGGGAAGATGATTAAAACTACCCTGCTGTCTGTATCACTTTTTATGGCCCCTACAAATTCGGTCGCGTATGCCCAACTAGGACCTAAAGATGGCATGGAGCTAAAACCCACAGACCTCGAAAGAATCAAAGTGGGAGATACGGCGCCAGACTTCACGTTGGAGAACCTGGACGGAAATAGAATTAGCCTGTCTGACTTCCAGGGGAAGAAAAATGTCATCTTGGTTTTTTACCGCGGCCAATGGTGACCCTACTGTACACAACAGCTCGGTGAGCTGAAAAGCCTCTTGACCAAAGACGAAAAGGAGAAGGTCCAGATACTGACCGTCAGCATTGACAGCCACGAAGATTCAAAGAAGTTTGTGCAGAAACTGAAGGAGCGATTCCCTGGCGATCTCGATTTTCCCATGCTCGAGGACAAAGACCATAAAGTTATTGACCGCTATGGCATTTTGAATCCGGACGGCAAGGGCTGGCCGCATCCAGCGACTTACGTCATCGATAGGCAGGGGGTAATTCGTTGGAAGTTTATAGAAGTAGACTATAAGAAAAGGCCGACGAACGACCAGATCCTCCAGGCGCTGAGACAAGTTCCATAGTTGGCGCAAAACATCTGCGGATCACCACGTCGTGCGAGCAGCCCGTCCTGCAATATCCCGGACGAGCTTATTTCTACAGATACACCTGCGATTTGGAGCTTCCCCTTCCGGGAACTTTAGACCTACCAAAACTGTTTCACTAGTGGTTGTCCTGCTTGGACTTGCCTCTTTGCCTCTGTAGAATGCGCAGGTGGTCGAAGAGAAAAACAGTGCGGCAGCGAGGGAGCAATTTTTACATGAAGCTGTGGCTCACCTCGATCACCTTTATCGGGTGGCATTCCACCTCGCATCCGAACCCGAAGAGGCGGAAGATTTGGTCCAGGAAACTTATTTGCGAGCAATGAGCGCGCACGAACAGTTTACCCTCGGAACCAACATGAAAGCGTGGCTCACCAGGATTCTCTACAATTTCTTTTTTGACCAATACCACGATAAGAAAAAGTGGATCTCGGTAGAAGACGGCTACATAGACGGAAAAGAATCCTTAGATTATTGGGAAATGGTCTCCACAGGAAATCCCGGCCCAGAAGGCCACACCTTATTATCGGAGCTGAATGCCAAAATTGCCGATGCCCTACGAAAACTCCCTGAAGATTTCCGCGCGCCAATCGTTTTAGTAGATATGGGGGATTTTTCTTACGTGGAAGCAGCGGAAATACTCTCGTGCCCCGTGGGTACAATTCGTTCTCGGATCTCCCGAGGCAGGAAGTTGCTGCAGAAATATCTGAAAGGTTATGTAGGAGCCAAAGAAGGAACAAAATGAACTGCGACGAGGCACGAGAACTAATCACGGCCCTGGTCGACAACGAGCTATCTCATCCGGAACGACCATTGATAGAAAGCCATCTTAAAGACTGCTCAAGATGCCTGCGAGCTTACGAGCAGGAGCAATCTCTAAAGAGAGAAATTCAAAGGGTTGCCGCGAGCATGAGTGCGCCCGCTGACCTCAGGAGGAAGATTTTAATAGGCCATGAGATCCTGCCAGAGGAACCCGAGGCTTCCAAACCGTGGAACATGAGGGTCCGGCCCTTTCGTCCGTTCCTCTATCCAGCTTTCGGCATCACCCTCCTTCTCATCGTTGTCCTAGCCATGATTTATCAAATGCAGCCTCATAGCCAACCGATCTCTCTAGCAGCCTTGCAGACTCAATCCAAGATAGTGGAAGGTAAACTTCCTCTGCGAAAGATGAGAAATCACAATGAGCTTAGGGATTGGCAGACTCGTGCCGTAAATGGCAAGTTTGTGCCGATAGAATACGACCTGTCCTCGATACGTCTTCAGCCGGTAGGCGGACTAGTCCAGGATATCGATGGTCGAAAAATGCTGGTGACCGTTTATAGCGGGAACGGTCCGTCGATCACTTGTTTCACTTTTCTCGGAACAGAGCGGGACGCCCCGGAAGATGCCACAGTATTTTTGGACCAGCACCGGAATATGAAATTTTACACATTCTCCACAAATGAATATAACGCAGTTTTTCACCGTGAAGGTAATGTGATCTGCCTTTTGGTTTCCAACATGCCCGCAGAAAAGCTTCTTGCCTTAGCCATGGGTAAGGCCGATCGGGCCTAGCCAGCGCTAAACTCTGAGCCGTGCCCACGAGCGCTAATTAGCGACTCTTCGTTACCCATTAATTTGACAAGTCTCGGAATCGGTGTGAGCGTACCGGCAATAAAATGTATCTAAAGGACAGAAAAGCGAGGGTGCGTCATGGCAGAGGATATTGAAATAAAAAGAGAAATCACGATTGAAGTTGATGCGGAAACCGCCGAGAGAATGAAAAAGGAGGGACACGCCAGGGGCTTCACCGTTTATTGCGATGAAGGGGAACGAACAGGCGGCGACAATTCGGCGCCGTCACCATTAGCGTACTTTGGCCTGTCGCTAGCTTTTTGACTGCTCACACAGATTTCCCGGTACGGGGAAATGATGAAAATCAAGGTCAAGAAAGCGCGCGTTTTTGTTAAGAGCAAATTCAAGACGGAAGGGTCCGTGTTAAGGGAGACAGTAAAAGCTGTAGGACTAGGTTTTGAAACGCGCTTGGAGTTGGAATCTGATGAGCCCGCGGACAAAGTCGCGGTGGTGGTGCGCAACGCCGAGAATGGCTGTTACGTAATGCAATGTCTTCTCAATCCAGTTGCCGTAGAACGCACGGTTACCTTGAATGGCGCGGAATTCGATCCTGAGAGGACGCCCTCAATAGACCGTTAGTAATCGGCGGGACAAACCATCACCCAGATAAATCTCACTCCTTGATCGCCCGGCACGTCCCAGCTTGAGACGTTTTTGTAACGCCTCGACAGATCTTATTCGTTCAACTCAATCCGCCCAGGTCGCAGCGGTTGCTTGACGCGCTTTTCCATTGCACGGGAAAAATCGTCAACAGCTTGCTGTCCAGCCCGAACCAAACCTTCCTGGAATTTAGCGGGATCATTCCACCGGTAGCCGACGAATTCGGCGTAAAAGGGCGCTAACCGGAAACCTTCCCTGCGCCGTGCCCGGGAATCCAAAACGTAGTTGAGCGCATACTTGATCGTCGGCGGATCGGTCCAATCAGCGCGAAACAGCACTCTTCCGCCGCGGCCGATTAGATAGGTCATGTTAGGCACCGAACCATAAAGCTTGTGTGCCGTGCCCGTAAGATCATCGACTAGAATTGGCCTTTCGACTTTAAACTCTGCTTTGAACGCGCGAGCGTGGGCACGCTTTTGCTCGAAGCTGCTATGCGCCGGAAAATTCTCACCTGGGTGCGCCTCTCGGGTGTAAAGAAAAACAAACTCTACGCCTTTCGTAGCGAACTCTCGTGCCATAGGTTCCAGCGCCGGCGCCGCCAGCGCGCAGTACGGTCACGTAAAGGAACCGAACTCGATCAAGACGTCGTTTCTTTTCCAATATTCGCTGAGCTTCACCGGACGGGCGGTTTCGAGCAGTACGGCCTCAAAGTCAGGGGCCGAAGATCCGACCGGCAATAACGTTCGGAAGTCCATGAAATTTTCCGAGCCGACAAAAACGGAATAATTGTAGCTCTCAACCGCAGTTCGATCAGCCATGGGGCGCGCTCCTTGTCCTATTAGCTGCCGCGTTTCCCTGCATATCGTCGCATTTGTAACCCGCGAGCGATTCGTTTCTTAACTTGCGTTGCGTTACGAAAGAGTGATTTTGTAAGTTTCAAGCTTTGAGATTTGAAGTGTCGGGACACCAAATCAAATGACGGATTCAATGTTCTAGCACGACTAGACGATCACGATTTTGTCTTTTCAGCATCCGTAGCGTAGGGAAGATGTCCTCGAGCATTGAAATAATCTCTGATCGCTTTCTCACCGGAGCGTCGGTAAATACGCTCACGATGATGCGGGTCCATCGGGATCCAGTGTAGGCGCTCCGAGACGCCCTTACGAATGATTGGCACGTGGCGTTTCTTCATATCGTCCAGGCGGACGAGGCTTTTACACATATCCTCTAATTCATGCGCATCCGTCCAGTCGGATTTGTACACGACAATTCCGTCCCGATCGATCAAATAAACCATATTGGGCAAAGCGCCATACGCTTTGTGGGTGCTTCCCTCGATATCATCAACCAGAACAGGAATTTCCACGTTGTCCAGCTCTCTTAACTTTTTCGCGTGGGATATTTTCTGCTCCGGCGATGTATGGTGCGGAAAGTTTTCTCCGGGATGGGCCTCTCGCGCATAGATGATAAAAAACTCAAATCCCTGCACGCGATATTTTTGATACAGTTCCGTGAGTGGAGGAACCTCCCCCACAAACGGCGGTCAAGTGATACTGCCGAACTCCAGTAGGACATGTTTTTTCCCGACAAAGTCAGAGAGTGAAATCTTTCCTCCGTCCACGCTATTAAGTGTGAATTGCGGAGTACTGCTTCCGATAGTCGCCACCGCGCGAAAGTCAGGCACCGCTAAATCGCACTGGCCAAAAGATTCGTAATTGTAATGATCCGCCTTTTCCATAAATGTTCCTCCTCGTCCGGCCGTAAGATTGTCCATCTACCTCCTATTCAACAACCCACAGACAATCGTCTCGTGCCGAACTCAACAACACGCAATTTACGCACACCCCTGCTCGATTAGGGGTTAGACTTTATAGAAACGGCGAAAGATGCAACAAAGTTCCCGCCACCTTCCTCGTTTAGAATCCCCCGATAACGGAACGACTACAAATTGAAATGACAAACTCAAGCGTTTGCCGGTTCGTCAGCTTGTATCAAATAAGCCTGGATGAACGGATCGAGGTCACCGTCGAGCACTGCGTCAGCGTTGCCGACTTCCACGTTGGTACGGTGGTCTTTAACCATCCGATAGGGATGGAGGACATAGGAGCGGATCTGGCTGCCCCACGCGATGTCCTTCTTGGTTTTGTGGTAGGTTTCCATTTTCTCTTTTTGTTTCTCGATCTCGAGATCGTAGAGGCGCGACTTCAATATCTTCATAGCCATGGCGCGGTTTTTGTGCTGGGAGCGCTCGTTTTGGCACGCGACAACGATGCCGGTGGGAATGTGCGTCAGGCGCACTGCGGAATCGGTCTTATTAACATGCTGCCCGCCCGCGCCGCTGGAACGATAAGTATCGACGCGTAGATCGGCTTCGTCGATCTCGACTTTGATATCGTCGTCCACTTCCGGATAGACGAAAACCGACGCGAAAGAAGTATGGCGTCTTGAATTGGCATCGAACGGCGAGATGCGGACCAGCCGGTGAATGCCGGCTTCGGCTTTGAGATAGCCGTAAGCGTAGTCGCCTTCCACTAAGAAGGTCACGCTCTTCACCCCCGCTTCTTCGCCGGGCTGGTATTCGAGAATCTCTTTCCGGTAGCTGCGCCGGTCGCACCAGCGCAGATACATGCGCAGCAGAATTTCGGCCCAGTCTTGTGCCTCCGTGCCGCCGGCTCCCGGATGAAGCGTGACAATGGCGTTTCGCCGATCATCCGGCCCGCCGAGCAGCTGCGTGAGCTCGGTTTGCGCCATTTCTTTACTGACGGCGGCAACTTTCGACGCGGCTTCGTTCAGCGCGTCTTCGCTCTTTTCGTCTTTGGCGACATCGAGAAAAAAACGCGCTTCTTCGAGGTCGGCGCGGTGCTTCGCCCAGGCGTCAATGACGCCTTTGAGAGAAGACTGTTCTTTGAAAAGCGCTTGCGCTTTGTCCGCGTCGTTCCAGAAATCCGGTCGAGAGGTGACTTGGTTTAGAGCCTCGACCCGCTTTTGCTTTCCCTCGACGTCAAAGACGCCTCCGCAATAGCTCGAGTCGCTCTTCCAGGTGGGTTAACTGATCTGTCGTTTCTTCTAACATTTAGCTTCTTTCTGCCGCCGTATCTTTTGCATTCTGATTTGTAAACGCCCAACAACGCTGTGATTATACCTCGATTAACCCCCGCTCACAAAGCTGGCGACGGATTTTTCTTTCCAAGCGCTTCATCACGCGAGCGTCCTTTGTCGAACGCTCGTGATCGTAGCCCAAGAGATGCACGACGCCATGAATCAACAGGGTCACCATCTCTTGATCGAGCGTGTGCTCTCGCTCCTTCGCCCGCTCAGCGGCTTTTTCCACGGAAATGATCACGTCCCCGAGTAGCCACGCATCCGCTGGCAAATGTTCCCCCGCAGGAAAGGAAAGCACGTCCGTGGGGTAATCTTTACGACGGTACTTGGCGTTGAGCTTCCGCATTTCGGCGTTGCCGATCAAAGCCAGACTCAATTCCGTGTTCTCCCGCCCGGTCAATTCCAGAACAATGGCCGCGATTTTTTTGAACTTGCGGCTCGGAAACTTTTTTCCGGCGCCGCGGCGGACCATCTCGACAGCCATGCCGCGATAGTAGCTTTTCCAAAGCGGACTTTCGAGAACGGCTCCGTCGGGTTCACCGCACATTGAAAATCTGCTGGTAGGTGGCGATCAATTCGCTCAGGCTGGGACCGATGGAGGCCGGGTTGACGAAAACGAATTCTTTCTTGTAAAGCTCCTGATGCCTGGGAATTTGTTTGATCCCCTTACGCAAACTGATCCGTGGAATCTGCTGCGCCAATACGGTTTGGCCTTCTTCCGAAAGCAACCAGTCGGTGAAGAGGATCGACGCGTGGGGATGAGCGGCGCGGCGCATGAGCGCAAGCCCATTGGGTTCGGCCGGGTAGGGATCCAAGAGCCGATAATCGATCGGCGCGCCTTTTTCTTTCAGCTCCGTCGCGCGCCGGCCCCGGGCGGCGATCACGATGGCCGATTCGCCGGCGAGCATCAGCTGCACACGCATGATGCTGCTTCCGCCGGGGATGTGCAGCTGCTGGTGGGCCAATGCTTTCATGTATTCCAGCCCCTTCGCCTTTCCCATGCCGTCGAGCATTACCGAGAACCAGGCATACTCGTCGCTGCCGAAGTTCATTTTGCCTCTCCACTTGGGCTGGAGCAGATCCTGGTAGTTTCGGGGTGCCTCGTCAGGGGAAACGAGCTTGGTATTGAAGGCGAGAACCAGTGGCGTCACCTCGACCGAAGACCAAAAACCTTGGGGATCGAAAGAACCGTTTGGAAAGGCTTTAAGCTCCGGCGAGAGATAGGCGGCAGAATAACCTCTTTGTTTCAGCTCCCACATTTCCATGGGCGCCGAACCCACCACATCGACCGCGAACCTTCCGGCGCGGGCCTCGGTTTCGATTTTCGGCAGGATGGAGGACTGAGACAAACGATTCGTTCTGACCTTCACGTAAGGGACCGATTTCTCGAAGGCGCCGACGATCTTCGGAAAGTCGGTGAGGCTCATCGAAGTGTACCAGATGACCTCGCCTTCCTTCCGCGCGCCCTCGTCGAGAACCGCCTTGCGCTGCGCCGGCGTGACATTGCGAATGTTTTTCGTCACATCTTCAACGGTCGCGCCGGCGAGGGGCGCGGCAACGGAGAGCATGAGTAAAACGAGACCTGCTGGGCCAAATAAGCGGCTGAAGCGCATGAATTTGCTGATTCCGGACTTTCGCTTGCTCTAACATCGTGCTTCGCATGGGTCAAGACAAACCAAAAAGTTCAAGGACTCCCGTCAAAGCTTAATTGACTTGCCTAAGTCGATTTGGTAAAAAAATTTAGCGATTCCTAGGAGGATGAGATGACCTATATCATTGCTGAGCCTTGCATCGACGTAAAGGATACCGCGTGTGTTGACGTCTGCCCTGTGGATTGCATCCACCCGACCAAAAACGAGACCGAAGAATTCGAAAAAGAAAAAAAGCTCTATATCGATCCTGAGGAGTGCATCGACTGTGGGGCTTGTGAGCCGGTCTGCCCCGTCGAAGCGATCTTTGAGGAGGCGGCTACTCCGGACAAGTGGAAGCACTTCATTCAGATCGACGCCGACTGGTTCAAAAAAAAGAAAGGCTAATTGCCGGCTCTATTTGCCGGTCTTGAAAACACCAGGGCTGAGGAGGTTTCCTCAGCCCTTTTTATTTATCCCGCCTCTAGGTTCGAGATCGTGTCCTCCGACCGAGCCTGTTATTCCGATCGATTTAACAAAATCGGCACAACGGCTGGATTGAGGAGGCTTTATTGGGCGGTCATTATTCCCTCGGAGCGATTGCCTTGACTCCCTCTGCGCGTCTATTGTTGGCAGGCCACTAGAGGATTTTGGAAGGAGACATTGAATGGTTCTTGTCCTTAAAAACGACCAAATGGAAAATCTGCTGCCGATGTTCGAGGAAATCGACGCCATCGAACAGGCCTTTCGCGAATTGGGCGAGGGAAAAGCGATGAATGCGCCACGGGCGCGGCTCAGAACGCCGTGGAAGGAAGAAGGCGGACAATACTACTTCAACAACATCATGGGACTCGTGCCAGGGGTAAAATCGATGGCGTTGCGCATCGATTCGAGTTTCTCAAAAGAGGTACTGGTCGCGGGCAGTAAGCGCCGTGTTTATCCGGGTGATTTCATCGGGTTGGTTATGCTCTTCGACATGGACACCTGCGCGCTACTGGCGATCATGGATGATCACTACATTTCGACGATGCGTGTCGGCGCCACCAGCGCGGTGGCCAGCAAGTACCTCGCGCGCAAAGACGCGAAAGTGATGGGCCTGCTTGGCTCCGGCGAGCAAGCGAAAACTCAGCTCACCGCGCACGCCGTTGTCAGACCGTTGACTAAGGTCAAAGTGTACAGCCCGACCAAAGACAATCGCGAACGGTTTGCCCGCGAAATGAGTCGAGAAACCGGGATCGAGATCGTGGCCGTATCGGCCGCTGAGGAAGCCGTGCGAGGTAGCGATATCGTGAGCGCGGCGACCAACACGGTCGATCCGGTCGTTGAAGGGCGCTGGCTCGAAGACGGCATGCATGTCACGAGCCTCGTCGGTGGCGACGGGTTTCTGCCGCGCAAAGAGCTGGACGACGAAGCGATCAGAAGAGCGAACCTCATCGTCGTCGGCTACAAGCCGCAGATTTTTCTCGACAAGCAGGCCGAATTTCACGACCGCATCGAGCGCGGCATCGTCAAACCTGAGGACTTGCATGAATTGGGCGAGTTACTCAATGGCAAGTGCCGTAGTCGCAAGGACAACAAAGAAATCACGTTTTTCAAGAACAACACCGGCATGGGTATTCAGTTCGCCGCCACCGCGAGAAAAATGTACGAAAAGGCCAAAGGGAAAGGAATCGGCACGGAATTACCCTTGGACTTGTTCATGACGAAACGCGGCGATAAGTTGTATTCGCCGTGACGCGAACAGGCAGGAGGTTTCATCATGCGTGAGTGGGAAGCATTTATCCCGGAAGCAGAAAGAAAAGTCTACGAAAAGGCGGGCTACAAAGGCAAAGAAAAGTTCGGCGTCAACCCGGCATTGCTGATCATCGACGTCATCACGGGTTTCACCGGCACCAAACCGATGCCGGTCATGGAAGCCATCGACGAATTTCCCACGAGCTGCGGCCAGGTGGCCTGGGACGCGTTGCCGAAAATCAAGGAATTGCTCGGCGCCTGCCGCAACGCCGACGTGCCGGTGATTTACTCGACCAGCGATCCGGACTTCAAAGCCGCTTTCGGCAACGCGACCAAGCGCAGCGTCGATGCGACGGACTTCGAAAAACTCGCTGTCGAATTTCCTGAGATGATCCGACCCCGAGACAACGAATTCATCGTGCGCAAGGCGCGCGCCAGCGCTTTCTTCGGCACGCATCTGATCACCTACCTCGTGCGCAAAAACATCGACTGCCTGCTCGTCACCGGCACCAGCACCTGCGGCTGCGTGCGCGGCACAGTGCTCGATGGTTATTCTTTTGGCTATCCAGTTTTTGTCGTTGAAGAATGTGTTTTCGACCGTTCGCGCACTTCACACTTGGTCAATCTCTTCGAGATGAACGCGAAATATGCCTCGGTGATTCAACTTGCGGAAGCGTTGGATTATGTAAACAAGGTCAAGAGACTGGAAGGCAGAAAAGCTATCGCAAGTTGATCAACCACGTCCCGCCGGACAATCGAAGGAGACCGTATGGCAACCGAAGCCCCATTTCCCGACCAAGAATATTTGGACCGTTACCAGCGCGCCCAAGCGCTCATGGAGCGCGATGGGCTAGATGCGTTAGTCGTCTCGGAGAAAAACAACTACTGGTACTTCAGCGGTCTCATCAGCTATCAGTTGGATCACATCCAACGCCCTCAGATCTGTATTCTACCAAAGGCCGGCAAGCCACTGCTGCTCGTTTATGGCAATGACAAAGGGAAAGCCAAAGCGCTCCCGTGGGTCGGTGAAGTGCGCGCCTACACAGACGTACCGTTCCCCGAAGAAATGATCGCCGGCTGCATAAAAGAAATGGGCCTTGGCGAAAGTAAATTGGGTTTTGAGCTTGGCGACGATCAGCGGCTTGGTTTTCCGGTAAATTATCTTTCGCGCCTCACCGAGGCCTTGCCTAAGGCGCAAATACAAGACGGCACGGCCGCGCTGACGGAAATGCGCCTGATCAAGAGCCCTCAGGAAATCGAATTCATGCGCAAGGCGTGCGACATTTCGGTCAGAGCTTACGATCGCTGCTTGCCACAGTTGCGAGCGGGAATGACCCGGCGCGAAATCGCGGATCGGTTGTTTATCTCGATGATCGAAGAAGGCGCCCATCCGCGCCATCCCGGTTTTTTGATGCTTAACTCATCTACGCGCTATGACGACCGCCGCTACAACAAAGGCGACCGCATGATCGCCGACTTCGGCGCCTGCTACGAAAGCTACTACGGCGACATCACGCGCATGACGATCTTCGGCGAACCGACCGACGAACACAAAAGAGATCACCAGACGACTTGCGATGTCATCCAGCTCTGCTTCGAGTCGATGCAGCCTGGCACGCCGATCGCGGAAGTCTCGCGCGTCGCAAATCGAGAGCTGATCAAGCGAGGCTATCAAGCCGTCGACAGCCCGAAACGCATCGGTCACGGCATCGGCATGTCCAGAGCCGAACCGCCGTCACTCAATGAAGTTGAAACCGAGCTCTATCGTCCTGGCATGGTGCTCGCTTTGGAACCGAAAGTGCGCTCGGAGAAAAGCGCGGTTCATCTCGAAGAAGACGTGCTGATCACCGAAAAAGGCCAGGAGTTTTTAACGACGGGCTGCCGCGATCTCAGCGTCGTTCAATAACCAAAGCGGCTGCGCCGCAACCGATTCGGATTTTCTCGCGCAAAGTCGCAAAGGGCGCCAAGAGAGACGGGAATGAAAGGATTAACTTTCCTTTCCGAACTTGGCGAGCTTGGCGTCTTGGCGCGATCATAATTCTTAAGGGCTTTTGCCTACGAGGTAGAAATCGCCAGAAGATTTGCGCAAGCCGCGAAAACATTCGAGTATAGTTATATGGACACCAACGGCATTCTCTATCTCTCCAACGAGGACGTGAAGAAAGTCCTCGACCTCGGCCGCGCCATTGAGATCACCGAGCAGGCGCTGCGCGATCACAGCGAAGGGCGGGTGATCTGGTCGACGCCGGAAGACCTGGCGATCAAACCGGAGCAAGGCTGGCAATTATGGGTCACCGGCTGCGCGCTGGGAACCCAACCGGTCGCGGGATTTCGCATTCGCTCGATTAAAGCCGCCGGAGGCAGCCGGGACCCATTGCGTCAACCGCGTGGTCCAAGGCGAATCCTAATCCTCAGCGACCGGGAGGGCGGCGAGATCCGCGCCATTATGGACGAGGACTGGTGCCACGCGGTGCGCACCGCAGCAGCGGCGACTGTAGCGATGCGCGTGCTCGCGCGTAAAGAGTCAGCGGTTATGGCGATGCTTGGCGCTGGCGACACCGCACGGGCGGCCGTGCCGGTGATGGCTAAGGCTTTCGCTTTGAAGGAAATCCGTGTCACGTCACGCACGTCCGAGTCGCGGCAGAATTACGCCCGGGAGGTTGGCAAAGAATACGACCTGAATATCCGCCCGGTAGATTCCACGGAAGAAGCGCTGAAAGGCGCAGACCTGGTCGTCTCGGCGACAACCACATCAACGCCGTTTGTGAAAGCGAGTTGGCTCGGTGCAGGAATAACGGTTTATTCCATCGGCAAAAACCAAGAGATGGAGAGCGAGGTTTACAAGAGTGCCGATAAGTTCATCGTCGACAGCTGGGTGCATTGTAAGAACAAGTCCGACATGCAGCGTATGTTGCAAGAAAATTTTCTTAGCGAAAAAGATCTCTACGCCGAGTTGCCGGAATTGCTCTCAGGTAAAAAGCCCGCGCGCCAATCCGAGCGCGAGCGCATCTTCATCCGCGCCATCGGGCTGGTCAACCAAGATATAGCCCTAGCGGACCACATTTACCGTCGCGCGCTGGAGAAAGACGTCGGTACGCGCCTGCCATACTAATTGCCTATCCTCCGATCGAAGCGGGGTACGGCATGCCGTGCCCCTACAAAACGTGTCAGATCGGAACCACAGACGTCATCGGATTGTCCGTTCTAAATCCTAAATGCGGCGTCGCGATTTTCCGCGCGCGAACTCAATCCATATCCACCTTCACGCCGTTCTTCGCACACTCCTCCGCGTACATTTTTCGCATCGAATCGTCTTCGTCCTCGAACTCGATTTGCTCGATGCCTTTTTCCTCCTTCTGCACGGCCGTGTTGGCGTGCAGCGCGACGAACTTACAGGGCTCCTTGCCGGTGTTGTAGTGCTGGTGCCAAGTGCCGGCCGGCGGTGAGATGCATGTCCCTTCGTGCCAGTCGTACCTTTCCGGTTTCTCGCCTTCATTCCACATGAGCGTGTAGCCGGTCGAATCGAGCAGAAAGACATGCGCGCCGGGGCCATGGCGATGGGCTTTCTTGTAGCGCCCGACCGGGAACTGAGACACATGGGCGAGCATGGCGCTGCCCGACATATGAATGTACATGTTGCGCGTGCCCTTGCCGCGCTTTTCTCTCGGCACGAGATTGATCTTGCGGATATCGGGGATGAAATTGGAATGAAGTATGCCGCCGTAATATTCGGTGAAATACTGTCCTTCTTTTGAGAAAAACTCGGGGTCGCCGGGATCAAACCGATCTTTGAACTGATAGTTGGTTTTGTAGATAAATTCAGGGTCGCGAAAAAGCTCGAAGGCCACCGGCTGGCTGGTCAGCGCAAAGTAACGGCAAGGCTCGGAGCCGCTGGCATTGTGATGCTGGTGCCAGGCGTTCAGCGGAATCGCAAAGGTGCTGCCTCTCTCCCATTCAAAGACTCGCTTCGCCGTGCCGTCATACCACACGGTCGTGGCGCCGCGCCCAGCAGCGACGGTGATGATCTCTTCATACAACTGGCGCTGCGGTTTTGTGTTCTTGCCCGGCGCGATCTCGGCGATGTAGGCATC
>WNGA01004886.1_pt1 | contig 39992 bp, 35 predicted proteins | sample 5400061 | NCBI WGS metagenome assembly WNGA01 (sample SAMN13153366, study PRJNA577476) | soil metagenome | isolation source: 100 cm soil or saprolite under grassland replicate 2 | place: USA:California | collected 2016-06-15 | reverse complement strand
TGGGACGACGCGGCGGCGCGGGACCGGTTCCTCACCGGGCTGCGGCGTGCCTGGCGGACCAAGCCCGGCCGGGCCTCCCGGATCGAGTCGGTCGTCGTCGCCGGGCGGCCCGGCGCGCGCCTCGTCGACGCGCCGCCCGACTGGACGGGCTGGCGGGTGATTCCCGGCGTTACAGCCCCGCGATGAACAGGTTCACGACGAACGCCGCCGCGCCCACCACCGCCCCCAGCACGTAGCCGAGCTGCACGATCAGGGTCAATTCCCGCTGCGTCACGTTGCGGATCAGCTCTTCCATCCGCTCGGTCGAAAACCGCATCACCTTCTGCTCGACCATCTCCTGGACCGAGAGCTGGGAGACGACCACCGGGACCTGACGCTGCATCCACTGCCACAGCGGCTCGGTGAGGGCGAGGCGCAGCCGTCGCTCGGCGTCGGCCGGGAGCAGATCGGCCGGGCGGCCAATCGGCCGCTCCAGGAGCGCGCGCACGGCGGCGTGCGCCGCCTCGGCCATGCGCTGGCGCCCGCCCTCGCCGGTCAGGGCCTGACGTGCGAGTCCGATGGCGTCCCGCGTGCGCGCCACCGCCCAGCGCCGGGTCTCCGGCGCTCGCAGGGCGGCGATGATGTACTCGGCGGCCGCGTGCTCCACGCCGTCGAGTCGATCCGGCCCCAACGCCCACAGCCGCTCGGCGATGGGACGCCGCAGGAAGCGCACGACCGCGTCGTTCACCGCCCGCGCCACCTGCGCCCGGAACTCCGGCGATTCGAAGACCTCCGACAGCTCCGCGAGCCCCCCCCCGTCGCCCTCGAGACTCGCCAGCACGCGCTCGATGCGGCTCTCGGTGATCACGAGCTTTGCCATCACCCGCTCGTGCATCGCCAGGTTGCGGATGGCGCGATCGAGAAAGCGCTTCAACCCGTCGCGGATGCGCGCGCGCGCCTCGGGGTCCGAGAGCAGCCCGCCGATGCGCTCCACCGCCAGCGGCAGGTAGTCGGCGATCGCGTGCTCCAGCGCCGCGACGACTCCGGCTGGCAGGCGCTCCAGCAGCGGGTGCTCGTCGTGCAGCAGGCGGTCGCGCTGTGTCGCGATGAAGGCGCGGACGGCGCGCTCCAGCTCCGGGCGCTCCACGCCCTCCTCGACCCACCGCTCCAGCTCCACGTACTTCTCGAGCGCGGCGTCGAACCCGGGGCCCTTGAGGAACTCCGCCAGCCGCTCCGTCAGCCCTTCGGCCAACGGCTCGAGCGAGCGCTCCAGCTCGGCGGCGAGCGCCGGAGGCAGCTCGTCCTTGAGCGCCCCGCGTGGCGTGTTCAGCGCCTTGTCGAGGAACGTGGCGATGGCGCGATCGAACGCTTCCCGGAGCCCGGGGGCGGCGAGCTGACGGGCCAGGTCTTCTTCCGTGAGCAGCCGCTGGCCGACCGTCTTGCCGATGCTCTTGGCGAGGCGCGCCTTGTTCTTGGGGATCGCCCCCTGGAGCTTGAACGGGCCCACCCCGCGCAGCTCGTAGGGGTGGAACAACATCCACACCGCCACCGCGTTCGTGATGCCCCCGGAGAGAGCGCCCACGAAGATCGTCACGAGTCCTTGCAGCCACACGGGTTCGGCCATCGGCCCGGAAATAACACACCCCACTTGGATTTGGGCAACTCGCTAAGTAATTTGCTTGGCTTATGTTTACGGCCCTCGTGCGGGGCTTCACGAGGGAGTAGCTGCGAGGGCTCTCACAGAGGATGTCAGCGGATGGCGACTCGGATTCGGTTGCGGCGCGTCGGACGCAAAGGGCAGGCGTACTACCGCATCGTCGTGGCGGACCAGCGGTTTCCGCGGGACGGCCGCTTCGTCGCGACGATCGGGCACTACAACCCGCGCAGCAACCCCGCCACGATTCACGTGAACGCCGAGCAGGCGCGCGCCTGGCTGGAGAAGGGCGCCCAGCCGACTGACACGGTACGCTCGCTGCTGCGCAAGGCGGGAGTGCTGGCCAAACGACCCGCGTAGTCGGGCGGCTGCGCAAGCCGCACGGACAGCACGGGGAGGTGGCGATCCTGCCCCTCGTGGAGAATCCGGGGCTGGTGTTCGCTCCCAAGGCGCGGCTCTACGTCGTCGACGAGGAACGCCGGGTGGTCGCGGGCCCGCTGGTGGTGGCCCGGCGGCGCGCCTACCACCGCGAGTGGCTGATCGGATTCGAAGGCGTGCAGGCGCGCGAGGCGGTCGAGCCGTGGCGCAACCAGCTGGTGGCGGTCCGGGACGGCGATGCTGACGATTAACGTCGTGACGCTGTTCCCGGAGGTGTTTCAGGCGCCGCTCGCGACCAGCATTCCGGGGCGGGCGGCGGAGGCCGGGCTGGTGCGCTACCGGGTGGTGCCGCTGCGCGATTACACGCACGACAAGCACCATACCGTGGACGACACGCCATACGGCGGCGGCGCCGGGATGGTGTTGAAGCCGGAGCCGTTTTTCGAGGCGGTAGAGGATCTCGGCGCGCGAGCCCCGATCGTGCTGCTGTCGGCCCGGGGGCGGCCGTTCACGCACCGGGACGCGGTGCGGCTGTCGCTGGGGGTAAAGTTGACGCTGCTCTGCGGCCACTACAAGGACGTGGATCAGCGAGTCGCCGAGGGCCTCGGGGCCGAGGAAGTGTCGGTGGGCGACTTCGTGCTCTCGGGTGGGGAGCCGGCCGCGCTGTGCGTCATCGACGCGGTGGTGCGGCTGTTGCCCGGCGCGCTGGGCGACCACGAGTCCGCGGCGAGCGATTCGCATTACGAGGGCCTGCTGTCGCCCCCGAGCTACACGCGGCCGCCGGAGTATCGCGGCCTCAAGGTCCCCGAGGTATTGTTGAGTGGAGACCACGCCAGGATTGCGGCGTGGCGGCAGGCGGAAGCGGAGCGGCTGACGCGCGAGCGACGGCCGGACCTGTGGGCGGACCATCGAGACGCGTAGGCGCGCAGCGGCATAAAGGGGAATCGTATGGAGCGCATGAGAGAGATCCGGCGGGAAGGGCTCAAAGCCAACGTCACCGCCTTCGATCCCGGGGACACCGTCCGCGTGATGGTCCGCGTCCGCGAAGGAGAAAAGGAACGGCTGCAGGCGTTCGAAGGCGTGTGCATCGCCCGCCGCGGCGGGGGCATCGACGAGACGTTCACGGTGCGGAAGATCTCCGCCGGGGTGGGGGTGGAGCGCATCTTCCCCTTGCATTCGCCGGCCATCGCCGACGTCGAGCTCGTGCGTAAGGGCCGCGTCCGTCGGGCCAAGCTGTACTTCTTGCGTCGGCTCGCGGGCAAGGCCGCCCGCATCCGGGAGCAGCGGGGCGAGGGCGTCCCTGGCCCCGAGGCCCCCGAAGCGTCGGAGCAACCCTCGACGTGACGCGCCACCGCCGTCCCACGCTCGAGCGCGAAGCCGCGCTCTGGCGCGAGGGACGGCGGCTCGTCGCCGGCATCGACGAAGTCGGCCGCGGTCCCCTGGCTGGTCCGGTGGTGGCCGCGGCCGTCGTGTTTCCGCCCGGCTCGAAATCCCTGCGCGGCCTCGACGATTCCAAGCGCCTCACCGCCGCGGCCCGCGTCGAGTTCGCCGCTGCGATTCGCGAGCGCGCCCTGGCCGTCGGCGTCGGCGCGGCGAGCGTTCATGAAATCGACCGATTCAACATCCGCCGCGCCACGATCCTCGCGATGCGCCGGGCGCTGGGCCGGCTGGGCTGTACGCCCGCCTACGTCCTGGTCGACGGGCTGCCGTGCCCCGAGCTCGGCGTGCCCCATACCGCGATCATCGACGGCGACGCCCGGTGTCAGACCATCGCGGCTGCGTCCGTCATCGCCAAGACCGTGCGCGACCGGCTGATGCAGCTGCTCGCCCTCCGCTATCCCGCCTACCTGTGGGAGCGCAACAAGGGCTACAGCACCGCGGCGCATCTCGCCGCCCTCGATACCCACGGCCTGACCGCGCACCACCGCCTCAGCTTCCAGCCCGTCACGCAGCTCGTACTGTTCTAGCGCGCCCCCTCCGGGCTCGCTTGCCAACCGGCCCGGCGGGCGATACGCTAGCCGTCGCTCGATTCGCCCGTGACCATCTCCCCAGGAGGCGCCTTCTCCATGCTCAGACCCTTGCATCGGGCCGTCCCACTCGTGTTGATCGTGCTGGCGTGCGGTGCCGCGTTCCGCTCGATGGCCGCGCAATCCCAGGCCACGACGGGGATCATCCGCGGCGTCGTGCTCGATCCCACGGGGGCGCCGGCCGTCGGCGCCACGGTGCAGCTGCGCGAAACGCAGACCGGGTTCCAGCGCTCCCTGCAAACCAACGAGCGCGGCATTTTCGTCGGCCCGCTGCTCCCGCTGGGGACCTACGACGTGGTGGTCCGGGGCGTCGGCTTCGCCGAAACGCGGAAGACGGGCATCCCCCTCCGGCTGGGCGAGACCGTCGACTTGCAGCTCAAGCTCGGCGCGGTGGAGGTGCAGGGCGTCACCGTGACGGCGACCGAGCCCGTCGTCGACGCCACGCGAATCGAGAACGCGACGCGGCTGCCGGAACAGGCGATGACCGGCCTGCCGAACAACGGGCGCAACTACATCAATTTCACCCTGCTCACCCCCAACGTGGCCGTCGTGCAGGGCCCGGACGGTGACGAGCTGGCGATCGCCGGGCAGCGCGGCATCCACAACAACGTCTCAGTGGACGGCGCCGACTTCAACAATCCGTTCTTCGGTGAGCAGCGCGGCGGCCAGCGGCCGGCGTTCACCTTCAACCTCGACGCGGTGCAGGAAGTCGTCGTGGTCGCGGGCGGCGCCAACGCGGAGTTCGGGCGCTCCTCGAGCGGGTTCGTCAACGTCATCACCAAGTCCGGCACGAACCAGCTGCGCGGCTCGCTGCACTACTTCGGCAAGTACGACACCTTCTCCTCCGACCCGACGCACGGCGCGGTGACGTACACGCCGGACTTCCGCCAGCACCAGTTCGGCTTCACGCTCGGCGGGCCGATCACGCGGGACAAGCTGTTCTTCTTCGTCGCCTACGACCAGCAGCTGTACGACGAGATAAAGCAGAAGGACCCCCTGCGGTTCGCCAGCACGGCGCTTCGCACCTGGATGGACACGGCCTACAGCGGCGCGCTGCGCCTCGACTACGGCCCGATTTCCCGCACCAACGACGCCCGCGCCGCGCTGGTCAAGCTCGACTGGCGGCTCTCCGACCGGCACAACCTGTCGCTCAAGTACAACTACACCTGGTCCGAGCAGCAGAACGGGACCTTCGACGTGGACACGTGGGGGCGCAGCGCCAACGGGCTCGAGCGCGACTGGTCCAACGCCGTCAACGGCAGCCTCACCTCGTTCCTGTCGTCCCGGCTCTCCAACGAGTTCCGCTTCCAGGTCTCCCGCGAGGATCGGCCCCGGCCCTACAACGGGCCGATCAATCCCGCGACCGGCCGGCCGTTCCCCGACACCGGCATGGACTTCACCTTCGGCTTTCGGTTCGGGATGCCGTTCTTCCTGCCCATCAAGGACCACGACACCCGGCTGCAGGTTCTGGACAACGTCTCGCTCACGCGCGGCGACCACCTGATCAAGGTCGGCGCGGAGTACAACCGCACGTTGACCAACCAGACGTTCATCGGCTTCGGCAACGGCCGCATCATCTTCAGCAGCGTGAACGGCTTTCTGAACTTCATCCGGTACGGGCCACGCTATGTGGAGTGCTCCGTCGGCCAGCCGGACACCACTGGGGCGGCGAACTGTCCGGGCGGGACGATCGTCGGCCCGGTGCTCTTGTATCTCCAGCAGGCCGGTGTAGGCGGCCGCACCGTGGAAGAAGCCGGCACCCAGGAGCTCGTGCAGCGCGAGCTGGCCGTGTTCCTCCAGGACACCTGGAAGCCCGATCCGCGCTTGACGCTCAACTACGGCCTGCGCTGGGAAGCGCAGATCGAGCCCGACCCGATCACGCCGCCCGAATCGGTGTTTTTCGCCCCCTTCATCGGGACCGTGAGCAAAGGGCAAGCCTTCCCCTCCGACGGCAAGATCCCGTCCGACTGGAAGATGTTCCAGCCGCGGCTCGGCCTCGCCTATGACGTCGACGGCTCGGGTCGCCAGGTACTGCGGGCGAGCGCGGGGATCTACTACGCGCGGTTCGCCGCGCTCAACTTGGCGAGCGTGCGCAGCACCAACGGCTCGATCGGCCAGACCCTGTTCCGCAACAGCGCCGTGATCCCGGTTCCGGGCCTCGGACCGCCCCCCGCCTACGGACAACTCCTGACCCCGCCGGGCGGCCTGCCGTTCCAGCCCTCGGTGTTCGTTGCCGACAGGCACCTCCAGAACCCGCGCACGCTGAACCTCACCGTGGGGTACGAGACGCAGATCGGTGGCAACCTGGGGCTCTCCCTCACCGCGACCCACGCCCGCACCGATCACTTGCTGCGGTTCATCGACCGCAACGACGCGGCCTTCGGGAAGCCGTGGGCCAATGGGCCGAGCGGTCTGGGTACGCTCACGACGCTGGAGAGCTCGGCGCGCTCGCGGTACTGGGGCGTCACGCTGGGGTTGAAGCGCGTGCTGGACCGGAACTTCCAGTTCCAGCTCAACTACACCTTGTCCTACGACAAGTCGGATGACGACAACGAGCGTGACCCGTTCTCGTTCCGATACGCGCGCGCCAGCATCCTGGCGCCGGAATACAACTGGAGCGATCGCGACCAGCGCCACCGCTTCAACGGCTGGATGCTCGCGCGCGTGGGCGGCTTCTCGATCAACAACCGGCTCAGCATCTACTCGCCCGAGCCGATCTCCGAGAAGTGCGTCAACAACCTCCCCAGCGGTCAGCGCGCCACGACCCCGCAGGACCGCATCTGCACCAACGGCACCATCCTGAAGCGCAACACGCTGCGCAAGGACAACGCCTTCTTCTCGTGGGACGTGCGCATCTCGCGGTCGGTCGCGGTCGGCCACCAGGGTGAAGTCGAGGCGATCGTCGAGATCTTCAACGTCACCAACACCGATAACTTCCGGGACCCCGCGGCCACCTCGCTGCTCTTCAACTTCGACGGGACCATCCGCTCCGGACTCGGCGACCCGCGGCAGGTGCAGGCGGGATTACGGTGGGTCTTCTGACGGACGGTCGGACGGTCGGACTGATGCAGAACGGGGCCCGATGTTCCGGGCCCCGCTCCGTCTACCACTGTCCGACCGTCAGACCGTCCGTCGCTCTAGTAAGGCCACCCCCGAAAACCTTCGGAACTGCTCCCGGGTGCGCTTCGTGTAGAAGCGGCCGATGAAGCTCCACAGCCAGGCGAGGCGCATCGTGCGCTTGAGGCGCAGCGATTCCTCCCAGATCGAACGCCACGCGCGTTCCCGCCAGCCGTGCGGCTCGAAGAACCGCGTGCTCTCCTCGGGCGCGAACTGGAACGGCGCCCCCGCCTCGGCGAGCGGCCGCGACCACGTCTTGCGCATCATCTTCAGCAGGCGCGGCGACGCGATGTCGAGCAGCCACCAGGCGATCCCCGCGGCGGCCAGGTCGTCGGCGAGCGCGCCGGCTTGCTCGGCCGTCAGGTAGATCAGCAGTCCCTCCGTGATCGCCAGCACAGGCCCGCGCTCGGCCGCGCGCGCGAACAGCGCCCGGCGGCGCGGGACGTCGCGCAAGTCGACCTCCACGAACTCGACGCGGCAGCGCGGCGTTTCTCCGGCGAGTTGCGCGCGCTTGTAGGCGACCATGTCGGGGAGGTCGGCGTCGAGCCAGCGCAGTTCCGCCGGCAGGGCGAGGCGGTAGGGCCGGGTATCGAGTCCGGCGGCCAGATTGATCACCGTCCGCACGCCGTCGGACGCCACGGTCCGGAGGATCATCTCGTCGAACACTGCCGTGCGCACGATCATCGGCCACGCCCAGGTGCGGCCCTTGGGCAGCGCCTCGACAATGGCCTCGCCTTGGGCGCCCGCGAGCCGCCGGGCGAACGGGTCCTTGAAGATCGCGTCGGGTCGCTCGCTCTCCATCGCGCGGTAGACGGCGACCCAGCGGGCGGTATCGGAGATGTGGGCGAGCGGGGAAGTCATCGCCAGCCGAAGCTAGCTTGAGAACGGGCGGGCTGGAAGCGATGTTTCGGCTCGCCCGACCCGGTAGCTCAGTTGGTAGAGCAACGGACTTTTAATCCGTAGGCCCTGGGTTCGATCCCCAGCCGGGTCATGTCGCGCGCGGGAGTTGAAACGCGAGCGCTCCAACACCAGATTCCCTCGGCACTGAGGGTGGGGTCCTCGCCCCACCCTTGTCGTTTGCCCCTTCCCCCGTGGCGCGGAGACGACCGGTGAGCTTGATCTGGATCGACGGGCAATACCACGACCGTGCCACCGCCATGGTCTCGGTGTTCGACCACGGCTTACTGTACGGCGATGGCGTCTTCGAGGGCATCCGCGCCTACAACGGCCGGATCTTCCGGCTCGACCGCCACATCGAGCGGCTGTACGGGTCCGCCAAGGGCATCTGGCTCGACGTGCCGCTGCCGCCGGACGAGTTGGGGCGCGTGGTCGAGGAAGCGGTCGCCAAGAGCGGGATCAAGGACGCCTACATCCGCCTCGTGATCACCCGCGGCGTCGGCGATCTCGGCCTTGATCCCCGCAAATGCCCCAAGCCTTCCATCATTTGCATCGTCGACACGATCAAGCTGTGGCCGCAGGAGAGTTACGAGCGCGGGCTCACCGCCCTCACCGCCGCTACCCCGATCAATCATCGCGAGAGCCTCTCCCCCCGCATCAAGTCCCTCAACTATCTCTCCCACATCCTCGCCAAGGTCGAAGGCATCGCCGCGGGCGTGGATGAGGTCATCATGCTCGACAGCTCCGGCTACGTGGCCGAGGCGAGCGGAATGAACCTGGGGATGGTGAAGCGCGGCGTGGTGCGCACCCCGCCGCCCTACGCCGGCATCCTCCGCGGCGTCACGCGCGACGCCGTGCTCGAGCTGGCCCGCGAGGCGGGCTATGGCGTCGACGAGAGCCCGCTCAACCGCTACGACCTCTACACCGCCGACGAGGTGTTCCTCACCGGCACCGCCGCGGAGATCGTCGGCGTCGCCAAGCTCGACGGGCGCGTCATCGGGACGGGCAAGGCCGGCCCGGTCACGCGGGACCTGTTCGCCCGCTTCCGGGCGCTCGCCACGCGCGGTGACTGACCGCGCGCGGGGCGGTTGAGAGCGCTCGGCGTCTTCGCCACCGCCCCCATTCCGGGGCGGGTCAAACCTCGCCTCGCCGCCGATGTCGGTCCCTCCGTCGCTGCGGAGGTGTATTGGCACGTCGGACGCAAGGTCGTCGCCGCAACACTCGGCTCGGGCTACCGCACCACCGTCTGGTTCTCACCGCCCACCGAGGCAGCGTTCATCCGCGAATGGCTCGACGGGCTCGGACGTGTGGAACTGCGGGCGCAAGTCTCGGGTACCGTCGGGGCTCGTCTCGGCGCGGCGTTTGCGTTTCACTTCCATGACGGGGCTCGGCGGGTCGTCCTCGCGGGCACCGACAGTCCGGGCGTGGACCGGCGGCTCGTCGCGGAAGCGTTCAACGCCCTCGGAGCCTACGACGTCGTCCTGGGTCCGTCGGTGGACGGCGGCTACTATCTCATCGGCCTCATCGAGCCGCAGCCGGCCCTGTTCCGGGCCATTCCCTGGGGGACGGCCGCCGTCCTGGCGCAGACCCGGGCTCGGATCGCCGGGTGCGGGCTGCGGCTGCGGCTCCTGAAACCGCTCCGGGACGTGGACACGGCCCGGGATGCCCGGGCGTTGGGTTTCCTCAAACCTTGACGAGACTTGAACTTACACGAATATTGGGCGGTCTTTTTCGCCTGTGGCGGGCGGAGGTGACGTATGCCATGGCGGGTAATAGCCCACGCCGACCAGGTTTGGCACGTGGAAGCCGTGGCCGAGCGCCGACCGCACACCCAGGCGTGGCAGCTGGTGTTGACGTTCCGGGCGGCGACCGAGCGTCCGCGCGGCCGCTCCATGTGGACGCTGTTCCCGCTCGAGGCGACCTCGAAATCCGCGCTGTTCATCCAGGCTGAGCGGATCCCCGACGCCGCCCTGGCGCAGGTGCTGTCGGAGCGGCTGGCGCGCGCGTGAGCCCGATCGAGCTGCAGGATCTGCGCCGCATCGTCGGGGCCGTGGCCCGGCTGCGAGGTGAGTCGATCCGGGAGGTCACAGTGCGCTCGGATCTCCGGCACGTGAAGGTGGAATTGCAATCGGGGCTGATCCTGGTCGTGTCGGCCGAGCGCGACCAGCAAGGGCGCCCGTATCTCGAAGTCGATGTGGTTGCCGCACGAGACGACTCGTCGGCCAGGCAGCAGATCGAAGTCCGATTTGACTGACGGAGGAACGGTGGCGGGGCCGACGGTTGGTTCGAGCATGGGACGGCTCAGGTTTCAGGCCTTCGAGTTCCGGCGCCTCTCCAGCGGTCGCTGCCGGGCCAAGGTCGTGCTGGCGTGGGCCGACGGCCGGCAGTTCGTCGGGGAGTCGGAAGGCGTGACATCGCAGGCGGGAGAGCTGCGCTGCTGCGCGGTGGCGGCCGTGCATGCGCTGGAGCAGGCCGTGGATGCGAAGCTGGGGTTCGAGTTGCTGGGGGTTAAAGCGGTGCGCGCCTTCGACGCCACGGTCGTGATCGTCTCGCTCTCAGCCCGCGAGGGGCAGGCGGCGTCCCGTCTCGTGGGGTCGTACCTGAGTGAAGACGACCCGCCGCGCGGCGCTGCGTTGGCCGTGTTGAATGCGACGAACCGTATTCTGGGGAACTATTTCGCGACGCGATGAAACCGAACGTGGTCGTGGCTCGATGGCCGGGGTGGTTCGCGGCGGTGCTGCTCGTGGGGTGCGCGGGCGGCGCGGCGCGCGCCGGGATGCCCTTTGCGCCAGCGCCCGCGACCCCGGCGGACACCGCGCAGTTGGCGCACGTGGACTCCCTCGGGCACGCCGTGGCGCAGGCGGACCAGGAGGCGGCGGCGGACTCGGCGGCCCTCGACAGCTTGCACGGACGGAGCCGGGACACGACGCGAGCGACCCTCGCCGATTCTGCTCACGCCCCCGCGGTGCGGGGCGAGGACGTGACGCGCGAGGCCGAGCGGCTGTTCGGGCCCGAAGGGCGGGCGGCGGTCGGCGCCGCGCCGACGCCGGGCGAGCCGCTGTTCGACATCGATGTGACCACCTTCGCCGCCAACCGCCGGGTGCTGGAGTACCTGGAGTTCTTTCAGGTGGACTCCCGCGACCGCTTCGAGATCTGGCTGTCGCGCCTCGGCCGCTATGAAGGGATGATCCGCGAGCGGTTGCGCGCGCGCGGGCTTCCGGAGGACCTGGTCTACCTGACCTTGATCGAGAGCGGCCTCTCGAACACGGCGGTCAGCCGGGCCCGGGCGGTCGGCATGTGGCAGTTCATTGCGGGGACGGCGCGGTTGTACGGGTTGACGGTGGATCCGTGGGTGGACGAGCGTCGCGATCCGTACCGTGCCACCCAGGCGGCTGTGAATTACCTCTCGGACCTGGTGCAGCGCATGGGGAGCGTCTACCTCGCGGCGGCGGCCTACAACGCCGGGGCAGGCCGGATCGAGCGCGGCCTCTCGCGCCTGCCCGGCGAGCCCGACACCCTGACCGACCATACGTTCTTCCAGCTGGCGGATCGGCGGTACTTGCGGCGCGAGACGCGCGACTATGTGCCGAAGCTGATCGCGGCGGCCTTGATCGCCAAACAGCCCGAGCGGTACGGGTTCACCGATATCCAGAGGCTGCCCCCGCTGCTGTTCGACGAGGTCACGATTCCCGACGCCACGGGGCTCGACGTGATCGCCCGCCTGGCCGATACCACCGTGGCGGCGATCCTGGAGCTCAACCCCCAGTTCGTCCGCGGCATCACGCCGCCGACACGCGAGGTGACTGTCCGGGTACCGCGCGGCGCCGGCGTGACGGTCGCGCAGCGCTACGACACGCTGCCGGCCACGGCCCGCATCACCTTCGTCGACCACTACGTGGCCCTCGGCCAGACCCTCTCCGAGATCGCGCGCCGCTACCGGGTCACGGTGGCGATGATCCAGAGCGCCAACCCCCGCCTATCGTCCCGGGCGCTGCGGCCGGGCCAACGGATCATCATCCCGATGAGCGGGCGCATCGTCCCCCCGGCGGCGTGGAGCGTCCCCCCAGAGCCCCGTTACCGCCGCGTGTTTCGCGGCTCCGCGGCGGCGGGGACCCTCCGGGTTCGGGCGGGCGACAACGCGAGCTCCATCGCGCGCCGCTATGGGGTCTCGCTCAGCGCGCTCCTCAATTACAACGGTCTGACGACGGGATCCGTGCTGCGCCCCGGGGATATCCTGAAGATCCCCGGGAGATAACAAAGGAGCCCAGCGGTGTTCGCTGGGCTCCGTCCTGCGACAAATATCCTGCCGTCGACCGATCTCCTAGCGCCGATACCCCCGCATCACCGACGTCGAGTATCCGTTCCGGGGATCCTTCCCGGCGCCGATCAGCTCTTCGACCTTGCCGGGGCCGCGGTTGTAGGCCAGGAGCGCCCGCTCGAGATTGTTGTCATAGCGTTCGAGCAGGTCGCGCAGGTAGCGGAAACCGACGCGCAAATTGGTGTCCCGGTCGTAGAGCTGCTCGACTGTCAGCCCCGGCTCGTACAGCCGCGCCGTGCTGGGGAGCACCTGCGTGAGCCCGATCGCCCCCGCGCGGCTCTTCGCCCGCGGTGTGAAGTTGGATTCCACCTTGACGAGGCGGAACGCCAGGTCGGGGTCCACGCCCTCGGGGAGCGCCATATCGTAGATCGCGGCCGCCAAATCCGCCGAGATCTTGTAGCGGCTCGAGTAATCGATGATCGCATTGGCCCGCTGCAGCTGGACCCGCGCGACCGCAAGCTCCCCCCGGGCGGATTCGAGCTGCTGCTCGAGCGAGCGCAGCTCCGCCAGCACCGCCGGGGCCGTGACCGGCGCGGGTTGCGCGTCGGCCGTGGCGCGTCGGGCCCAGCCGCCCAGGCCGCTCACCAGGAGCGCGCCGACGACGAGCAAGCCGCCCCGGAGCATCAGTTTCTGCGTGTTGGTTCTCATAATCCTCTCATGTAAGACCGTCCGGTTGCCGCGAATCTGACGGCTTCCGGTCAACCCAGAGTCAAGGCTCGCTGGTGGCGGAACGCCGCCACGTGCCGCTCTTGCCTCCGGTTTTCTCCACCAGCCGGATCGCGCCCAGCTCCATGGCGCGGTCGGCGGCCTTCACCATGTCGTACACGGTGAGCAGGGCCACCGCGACGGCCGTCAGCGCCTCCATCTCGACCCCCGTACGCCCAAAGACGCGGACCGTCGCCCGCACCCGCACACCGGGAAGTGCTTCGTCGAGCCGCGTCTCCACCTCTACGTGGTCCAGCCCGATCGGGTGGCACAGCGGGATCAGCTCCGCCGTACGCTTGGCGGCGAGCGTTCCCGCGACCTGGGCCACTGTCAGCACGTCACCCTTCGCCACCGCTTGGTCGGCCACGAGGCGGAACGCGTCGGCCGACATGCGGATCTCCCCTTCGGCCACCGCGGCCCTCGCGGTCACGGCCTTGTCCCCCACGTCCACCATCCGGGCCCGGCCGTCCTGATCCAGGTGAGAGAGCGCCATCACCCCACCGCCAGATCGTCTGACAAAACCGCCGCGAGCAGCTGCGGGTTCACATTGCCCTGGGCCTGCTCGCGCGCCTCGAGGACCCGGGCGATCGCTTCGGTCAGTTTGCGGCTCAGTGTCCGGCCGTCACCCGCCTCGGCGCGCAGCCGCGTGAGTAGACCATCGAGCATCGCCGTAAACCCGCCGCGGGCCTGAAACGGCATCTGCTGTAACGCGAATTCGTAGCGCGCGGATCCCGCTTGCCGGGCCGCGCCCAGGAAGTCGCGGGCGGCGGCATCCGCCGCCGACCTGTCCCCAGTAACCGCAAGGACCCTGCCAGGGCACCCGTCAGCCGACCTAACTCGCTGCTCCACAAGGCGTTGGTCGCCACCGCCGAGCTCGTTCTGTACGAACACTGTCACGATGCTGTCGGGGAGTCGTGCCATCCGGACACGCACGACGCGAGACAGAATCGTGGGCAACAGCGCCTCAGGCTCCGCAGCCGTGAGCACGAACTGCGTGTCGCCTGGCGGCTCCTCCAGCGCCTTAAGGAGCGCGTTGGCGGCCGCTTCCTGACCCTGCTGCGGGATCAGCCGCTCGGCGTCGCCGATGATCACCACTTTGCGTCGGCCGATCGCCGGCGTCAGCGCGAGCCGCCGCAGTATCAACCGCACCGCCGCGATCCCATGGCCCGCCAGCCCGGAAGCCGGCTCGTAGAGCGGTTTTTCGCGCCGCGACGCCATCTCCGCGCCCAGCGCCTCCTCGGTCAGCTCCACCTGCTTGTCCGCGTCGCCGCCGCGCTTACCCGGATCGATCGGCACGAACCAGTGGAGGTCCGGATGCGTCAGCGCCAGGACGAAGCGGCACGACCGGCACGCCCCACACGGCTCTCGGCCCCCGACAGTCGGTGTGTCGCACAGCAGCAGCTGCGCGAGCCACAGACTCAGGCGCTGTTTGCCGACCCCGCGCGGGCCCTCGAGCAGCACGGCTTGCGGCAAACGGCCGGAGGCGAACGCGCCGGCCAGTCGGTTACGCACTCCCTCATGCCCGTACAGGGGGTGGAGAGGCATGTGGCAATCTAGCCTCACTCCGGTTTTGGGCCGGTGGTCATTCACGGAACACCTTGTGGAGTAATGAGTTATGAGTTGCAACCTGGACTTGCGGCTAGGTAACTAATTGTCGAAAAAGCTCTTCTGAGTCAAAGTGAGTGCATACATCCACAAATCGTCCAGCAGAATCCTCGTTTTTCGGTGTCTGTTTGGTACTGCTAAGGGGGGGTGTCGAGGACCTCCCGGACTTTGGAGACCAACCCCGCGGCGGTGAAGGGCTTTTGAAGGAACGCGCCCCCCGCGACCATGAGGCCTTGGCGGATAAACGCTTCCTGCGCGTAACCGGACATGAGGAGCACGCGAGTGTCTGGCCGTCGTTTGCGGAACGCGGCCACCATCTCGGGGACTCGGATTCCGGACATCATGCCGTCGGACAGCAACAGGTCGATCTGGTCGGGACAGGCGGCCTCGAGCCGGAGGGCCTCATCGCCGTCGGCGGCCGCGAGGACGCGGTACCCGGCGCGCTTCAGGGCGGAGTGGACGAAGTCGCGGACGGGGGCTTCGTCCTCGACCAGCAGGATCATTTCGGTGCCCCCGCGCGCTTCGGCGGGCCGCATGCGTTTCTCGGGCTCCGCCGAGGCCTCCGCGCGCGGCAGGTAGATCTTGAAAGTCGTTCCCCGGCCGAGCTCGCTATAGAGCGCGATGTGACCGCTGTGCTGGCGCACGATGCCGTACACCGTGGCGAGCCCGAGCCCGGTGCCTTTGCCCTTCTCTTTGGTCGTGAAGAAGGGCTCGAACACGCGCGCGCGGGTCGCGGCGTCCATACCGGTGCCTGTATCGCTGACGGCGAGGAGAACGTAGGCGCCCGGTTGGGCATCGACGTGCTCCTGGGCATACGCGCCGTCGACCTGCATCTCGTGGGTTTCGATGGTGAGGATGCCGCCGTCCGGCATGGCATCGCGGGCGTTGACCGCGAGGTTCAAGAGCACCTGGTGGACCTGTGCCGGATCGGCGCGAATCGCTCCGAGGCTGGGGGCGAGGACGGTGACGAGCTCGACCTCCTGTCCGATCAGCCGGCGCAACATCTTGTCCGTGTCGGCAACGACCTCGTTTAGGTTCAAGGTCCGCGGCTCGATCGCCTGTCGGCGGCTGAAGGTCAGCAGCTGGCGGGTGAGGTCGCCGGCGCGCTGGGCCGAGCGGCTGATCTCCTCGAGATCCTTGCGGTGGGGACTGTCGGGAGCGAGGTCGAGCAGCACCAGATCCGCATAGCCGAGAATTGCCGTGAGGACGTTGTTGAAATCGTGGGCCACGCCGCCGGCGAGGGAGCCGAGGGCGTCCATCTTCTGCGACTGCCACAGCTGCTGCTCGAGCTGTTTGCGCTCGGTGATGTCCACGATGGTGCTTTCGATCACCTGCTCCCCTGATTCGCCGGGGACCAGCGCCATGTTGGCCAGCACCCAGACTTCGCGGCCATCCTTGCGCCGCAGCCGGTTTTCGAAGCTGACGAGCCGGCCCGATTCGCGCAGCCGGGCCAGCACGGCAGGCCGGTCTTCGGCGTGGAGGTAAATCACCGCGGCGTCGTGCGCCTGGAGATCCTCCGGGGAATCGTATCCGAGAATGCGCGCGAAGGCCGGATTGCACCCGAGGAAGCGGCCGTCGAGCGAGACGATGCCGACGCCCGCGAGGTCGTGCTCGAACAACCGCCGGTAGCGCTGCTCGGCGCGGCGACGCTCGGCGAGCGCGGCGTCGAGCTCCCCGCCGAGGCGCCGGGCGATGCGACCGACCAAGAGAGCGACCGCCGCCGCGGCAACGACCACGAGCCACGCCGAGAACAGCACCCGGTCGGGCCCGGCGAGCGTGCCGAGCCGCGTCTCGATGAGGCCAGTCGCCACGACGATCACGATCGTGGCCGGCAGAAACGCGCGGAGCAGTCGGGCGCGGGCCGTCTCGCCCCGCAGGTGCCGAAGCGGCCAGGCGTGCGGGCCGGCGAGGGCGATGACCGCCACGCCAACGAGCAGCAGGCTCAGCCCGGTGGGAAGCGCGACAGGGATCGTGGTGGACCCGTAAAGCAGCGGCGTTCCATACGCGTACCCCAGCCCCACGACCGTCCCGGCGAGGGCCGGCACCGTGGCGATCGGGGCGACGGCCGAGCGCAGCGCGGGATGCGCGACCGACTGCAGCAGCAGCGCGAGCGCGAGGAGCAGAACGCCGGCAGCCGTGACCGGCGACATGACGCCGAGCGGCACGGCACCGAGCGTAGCCGTCGTCACTCGCACGGCGGCGTCGGGATCGAGTGTCCAGCCGGCGAGGCGGGCGGCCAGAGCGAACGCCGCGAGCAGCAGCGCGAGTCCGGCCACGCCGCGAGCGACCCATCGACGCTGGGGCGAGTCGAGCAGTGCCTGGATCAGGAGCGCCGCCGCGAGGAGCAAGAACGCCGCGGCCGTCGTCGGGGCCATCGGAATGAAGCCAGCCGGTGGCTGCGTGAACAACCGCCACTGTTGCCACCACCCAAGCAGCACGACCGCGGCATGGGTGGCGACGACACCCGCGCACGCGATCACGAGCCTACGACTCGTTCGACCGTCTGAATCTGCTGTCATGCCTTCTATGGATTGGGATGTATCGACGAGGAATAATGTTGCAAATGGAGCGGGAAAATCTGTCGGGGTAGCCCTACGACGTGTTTGTACCCCCCCGCAACATGGCGTCGGACAGCAGGCCGTGGCGCGTTGCGTAGAACGTAAGCTCCGCGTTCGTGATCATCCCCATCTTCCGCAGCAGTCGGGCGCGGTACGTAGTCACGGTCTTCGAAGAAACGCCCAGCGCCTTCGCGATCTCCTTGATGTGCTTGCCGGCGGCGAGCAGCCGCATCACGGCGACTTCCCGGGTGGAGAGCTGCTCGTGGGGAAGCGAGCCGCCACCGGCCTCGGCGCCGGTGGCGAGCGCCTGAGTCATGGCGGGACTCAAGTACTTGCCGCCCTCGAGCACCAGGCGGATGGCCTTTACCAGCTCTTCTGGAGCGCTCTCCTTGGTGAGATAGCCGGCGGCGCCAGCCTTGAGCATGCGCAGGGCGAGCTGATCCTCTGGGTGCATCGTGAGGATGATGACACGCGCCTCCGGGCGGAGGCGGAGGATGTCGCGCAGCGCGTCGATGCCGCTGCCGTCGGGAAAGGCGAGATCGAGGAGGATCACGTCCCACGGATCCGTCTGCACGCGGGCGAAGGTCTCGCGGACGGTTGCCGCCTCGCCGAAACGGCCGAAGCCGGCCTGGCGGCCGAGCAGCTCGATGAGGCCCTTGCGGACGATCGCGTGATCGTCGGCCACGAGCACGCTGATGATCCCGGTCGGGGCCTCGGTCACTTGAGGGGGACCCGGGCGGTGAGCCGTGTGCCGTTCCCCGGCTCGCCTTTCAGCTCGAGCGCGCCGCCGAGGAGCAGAGCCCGCTCGCGCATGCCGAGGATGCCGAGGGAGTCCTGGCTGGCTTGCGCCGCGTCCGAGAGTCCCTTGCCGTTGTCGGTCACGCTCAGCGACACAATGCGACCGGCAAGGTCCAGCGTAACGTCGACACGGCTCGCGCCGGAGTGCCGGGCGACGTTGGTCAGGGCCTCTTGGACGATGCGGAAGAGACCCGTGGTGACCTCCTCGGGGAGGGTGACGTCGGGGAGCTGGGCGCGGACGCGGCATTCGATGCCGGTGCGCCGCTGGAAGTCGCGCGAGAGCCACTCGACGGCCGCCGGCAGGCCCAGCTGGTCGAGGACCACCGGTCGCAGCTCACTGGCGAGACGACGGACATCCTTGATGGCGGTGTCGAGGAGGCCCGCGATCTCCTGCAAGCGGGTGTCGACGCCGGGCTCGCGGTGGGCGACCATTTCCCGCAACGACGACACGTCGAGCTTCAGGGCGGTCAGGATCTGGCCGAGCACGTCGTGGATCTCCCGGGCGATGCGGCCGCGCTCTTCTTCGCGGACCTCCAGCTGGTGCGCCGTGAGATTCCGCAGCTTCTGTTGCGAAAGGCGGAGCTGCTCGTCGGCGAGGCGCAGCTCAGTCACGTCTTGGTCGGTGCCGAACATCCGCATGGGCCGGCCGGTGGCGTCACACGTCACTTCGCCGCGGCAGTGCAGGATGCGGACGGCGCCGTCGGGCCGGCAGGTGCGGAAGTCGAAGCGGAACGGTTGGCCGTCGCCGGCCGCGCGGTCGATGGTCTCGCGCACGGCGTCCCGGTCGTCGGGGTGGACCAGCGCCAGGAACCCATCGTAGCTGGGGCGTACGGCGCCGGGCTCGAGCCCGAGAATGCGGCAGAGCTCGTCGGACCAGGTGACGGTGCCGGTGGGAATCTCCCACTCCCAGCTGCCCATGTGGGCGATCTGCTGCGCCAGGAGCAACTGGCGCTCGCGGGTGCGCAGCGCGTCATCAGCCTGGCGGCGCTGAGTGACGTCTTGGAAGATCGAGAGAATGCAGGCATCCCCGCCGAGGTCGCACAACACGACCGAGACGACGACGGAGCGTCGCCCGCCGTCTCGATGGCGCACCACAGACTCCATCTCGGGAATGGCGCCGGATCCGCGTAGCCGGTCGAGGAACGACGTCCGCTCGGCCGCCCCGATCAGCCTCAACTGCACCGACGTCCGGCCGATCACCTCGTCGCGGGGCAACCCGGTCAGACGCAGGAACGCGGTGTTGACGTCCAGGAACAGCCCGTCCCCAAGCCGCGTGATGCAGAGCGGAGCGGGGTTGGCGTGGAAGGCTTTCGCGAACCGCTGCTCCGATTCGCGCAGGGCTTCCTCGGCGCGCCCCCGCTCGATGGCGATCCCTGCGAGATCGGTCGCGGTGGTAATGAGATCCTGCTCGGTGGCGGTCGGCTCCCGGGGCTCGCGGTAATACATCGCGAGCGCCCGGTAGCGCTCCCATAACGGATCCACCTGCACGTCGCGCACGACCACCGCCTGGCGGCGAAACACCGCCGTGCCGCAGGAGCCCGCGTGCGGTCCGATATCGAGCCCGTCGACGGCGGCGTTGTACGCGGCGGGCAGCGTGGGCGCGGCACCGTGACGCAACCGCCGGCCCTCGCGGTCGAGAAGGAGAATCGAGCAGAGCATGCCGGGAGCGGCGCTCTCGATCAGCGTGACGATGGCTTGGAGGACTTCGGGCAACGGGGCGCCGCGGGCGATGCGCTCGAGGACGAGGGTTTGTCCTCTCAGCAGGTGGTCGGCGCCCCCGGCGCGCCCGTCGGGCGACACCTCCGGCGGCCGGACAGGCGGGGCGGCGTGGGCCATCTGGCGCAACGCTAGCGCGGCACGGGCCGGCCGTCCAGCACGTCGCGGACTTTGCGCGCGAGGGCCTCGGGGTCGAACGGTTTCTGAAGAAAGGCATGCCCGGCCGTGGCCACGGTTTCGCGGACCACCGCGTCCTCGGTATAGCCGGACATGTAGAGCACCCGCGTGCCGGGCCGCTCCACCACCAGGCGCTCCGCCAGCTCACGGCCCGTCATCCCGGGCATCACCATATCGGTGAGCAACAGGTGGATGGGACCGGCCTCCCGGGCGGCGGCGCTCAACGCTGCCGGGCCGTCATGCGCGGTCAGCACGCGGTACCCGCTCGCCGTGAGGATCCTCGCCGCGACGCGGCGGACGGCCTCCTCGTCCTCGACCAGCAGGACCGTCTCGCCGGCCGGGGTCATCTCGACGCGCGCGGGAGGCACCTCGCGGGGGGGAGCGGAGGCGGCGACCACCGGGAACGCGATGCGGACGGTGGTGCCGCGGTCGATGTCGCTCTCCACCCAGATGTAGCCGCCGCTTTGCTTAACGACCCCGTACACGGTGGCGAGGCCGAGCCCGGTCCCCTTGCCGACTTCCTTGGTGGTGAAGAACGGCTCGAACAGGTGGGCCTTCACGTCGGCGGACATGCCCGTGCCGGTGTCGATCACTTCGAGGAGGGCGTACACGCCAGGCGCGGGGGCGGGCGCCGCGGTTTCGGCGCCGGTGAAGCGTGTTTCCGCGGTGCGGATCGTGAGCCGGCCGCCGTGGGGCATCGCGTCGCGGGAGTTGACGATCAGGTTGAGGATGACCTGGTCGAGCTGGCTGGGGTCGGCCTGAATGGTCGGGAGGAGCGGGGCCAGTTCCGTGATGAGCTGCACATCTTCGCCGATGAGCCGCCGCAGCATGGTGTCGAGGTTCGACACGACGGTGTTGAGATCGAGCACCTTGGGGGCGAGCACCTGGCGGCGGCTGTAGGCGAGCAGCTGCCGGGTCAGGTCGGCAGCGCGCAGGGCCGCTTTGCGGATCTCCTCGACGTCGTCGCGCATCGTCCCGTCCGCCTCGAGATCGCGCAGCAGCAGCTGGGTGGTCCCGAGGATCGCGGTCAGGAGGTTGTTGAAGTCGTGCGCGATCCCGCCGGCCAGCCGGCCCACCGCCTCCATTTTCTGCGCCTGGCGCAGCTGGTCCTCGAGGCGGCGCGTCTCGGTCACGTCCCGGGCGAGCACGAGCCGGGCGGGCCGCCCGGCGAAGGAGAGCTCGTGGGAGGTGACGTCCACGTCGATCACCGTCCCATCGCGCTTCTTGTGGCGCCAGTGCCCGCTGTAGCCGAAGCGATTCAAGCCCTCGGCGATGAGCTGGCGCAGCGCGGGCAGGTCCTCGGGCGGCCGCAGATCCTCGATGGTCATGTCCAGGAACTCGGCCTCGCTGTACCCGTAGCGCGTGACGGCGGCGTCATTCACCGCGAGGATGCGCTGCGTCTCTTCATCGTAGACCCACATCGCTTCGGGGTTGGCGTCGAAGAGGCGCTGGTAGCGCGTGGCGACTTCAGCCAGACGCGCGGCGGCGCGCCGCCGCTCGATGGCCCGCGCCACCTGGTCGGACACGAACTGCAGGATGCTGAGCTCCGCCTCGCCGTAGCGCACGCCCTCGGAATACGTCTGCACGACCAGGACGCCGATGATCTCGTCGCCGACGCGCAGCGGGACGCCCATCCAGTCCAGCGACGGGGCCCCGATCAGCTCCACCTCGCCGCGGCGCTCGAGGTCCGTGTACACGTCGGGGGTCGCCAGGAGCGGGCGTCCGGTCCGCAGCACGTATTCGGTGAGTCCCTTCCCGAGCCGCTTGGGGGGATACTGGGTGTCGTATTCGTCGACGAAATAGGGGAAGGTGATGAGTCGCTCATCCGGGTCGACCAAGGCGACGTAGAAATTCCGCGCGGGGATCAGCTCACTGACGATCTGGTGAATCGAGTGATACAACTCGTCGAGGTTGCGCACGGTGCTCGCGGCCTCCGAGATGCGGTAGGTCGCGGCCTGCACCGTCTCGGCCCGTTTGCGGTCGGTGATGTCCCGTTGCGTGCCCCAGATGCGGACCAGGCGCCCGTCTTCGACGATGCCGACGAGATTATTGATGAACGCCTTCGGCCGGCCCTCGCGGTCGCGCTCGAACGACTCCGCTTCGGTCTGCCGGTATCCCCCGGTGACGAACGCGCGCAGATGGTCCACGTTGCGGGGCTCGGAGGGGAGGAGGAAGGAGGCGATCCGGCTGCCGACGAACGCCTCCGCGGACGGCGCCCCGTAGACGCGGGCCATCGCCTCGTTGCATTCGGCGAGGTAGGCGTGGCGGAAGATCCGCGTCACCTGCTCCTCCGGATCGAGGTCCACCGGGATCGGCTCGTCGAGCTCGACGCGCCAGACCGCCTCGCCCGAATTCACGATGAACGCGCGGTAGCGTTCCTCGCTCTGGCGCAGCGCCTGCTCGCCATGGCGGCGGTCGGTGATGTCGCGGCCGACGCCGAAGATCCCCATGAGGTGGCCGTCCTGATCGCGGAGCGGGCCCTTGGCCACGAGCAGCGTCCGCAGCCCGGCGGGGCTCTCGTGGGTCTCCTCGCCTGTCTCCAACCGGCCGGTGGCGAGGATCCGGGCATCGCTCTCGCGGAATCGCCGGGCGATCTCCGGAGGCCACAGCTCTTCATCGGTGTGGCCTACGACCGCGTCGACCGTGGTCCCGAGCAGCCGCCCGGCGAGGGGTCGCGGGAAACAGGCCCGGGACCACGACGGGGAGGGGGGCGGCGGGAGGCCGTCATGGGAGCTCCCGAGGCAGGACTCGAACCTGCGACCCGCCGGTTAACAGCCGGCTGCTCTACCAACTGAGCTACTCGGGAAGGCGCGCGAAATCTAGCGTCTCACCTCGGCCGTCACCATCCCGGCGAGGATCAGCCCTCCGCCGAGCCACTGCGTCGGAGACAACCGCTCGCCGAGCCACAGCCACGAGGCGGTAGCGGCGAAGACGGCTTCCAGACAGAAAATAATCGCCGCGCGCGCGGACGACATCTCGCGTTGCGCCTTCATCTGCCACAGCAGCGCGACTGCGGTCGCGCACACGCTCGCCCAGCCGAGCTGCGCCACGAGTCGCGGGCTCCACCGCAAGACGGGATGCTCGAGTGTGATCGCCGCGACGCCCGCGAGCACGGCGGTCCCGACCGTCTGCATCCACACGAGGCGGGCGGGATGGTGGCGCCGGGCGAGCTCGGCGACGGCCACGATTTGGCCGCCGAAGCACACTGCCGTGACGAGCGTCCACAGGTCGCCGCGGTTCAGCCCGCCGCCCTCGGGGTCCGTGAGCAGGTACATCCCGGCCATCGCGAGCACCAGGGCGAAGAGCGCCCACCGGCTGGGCCGCTCGCGCACGGCGACGAACGCGATGGGTGGGGCCAACACCGAGGAGATGCCCACGATGAACGCGGAGCGGGACGGCGTCGTATCCACCAGGCCCACCGCCTGGGTGGCGAACCCCACGCCCAGCACGGCGGCCAGGACGGCGCCCGCAGCCAGCTCGCGCCGCGTGAACGGCGCGGCGAGCGGGGTAAACGGCGTGAGCACCACCGCGGCGATGGCGAAGCGCACGGCGAGAAACGCGAGCGGCGTCGCGGCGCTGAGCGCGTCCTTGATCACGACGAACGTCACGCCCCACACGAGCGTCGCGGCGATGAGCAGGAGATCCGCGTCGCGGCGGGTCACAGCAGCTCTCGCAGGTACCGCCCCGTGGACGAGCCGTCCGCGCGCGCGACGTCCTCCGGGGTCCCGGCGGTGACGACCCGGCCGCCGTTCTCGCCGGCGCCGGGACCCATGTCGATGACCCAGTCGGCCCGTTTGACGAGCTCGAGGTTGTGCTCGATGACGACCACCGTGTGCCCGGCGTCGACGAGCCGGTCGAGCACGCGGCACAAGGTGCGGACGTCGTCGAGGTGCAGGCCCGTGGTCGGCTCGTCCAGGAGGTAAAGGTTGCGCCCCTTCGCGGCGCGGCCGGCGGCCTGCGAGAGCTCGCGGGCGATCTTCAGGCGCTGGGCTTCGCCGCCGGACAGGGTCGTCGCCGGCTGCCCCAGCTGCAGGTAGCCCAACCCCACCTGTTGCAGGTGCCAGAGGGCGCGCGCCAGCCGCGGCTGGCGGTGCAGGCGTCGCACCGCTTCATCCACGGTCCACTCCAGGACGTCGTGGATCGAAGCGCCGTCGACCTTCACTTCCAGAACGTCGCGCCGGAAGCGGCGGCCCCCGCAGGCATCGCACGGCACGAAGACGTTGGCGAGAAACACCATTTCCACCAGGACGTGACCCGCGCCCTCGCACTCCTCACAGCGGCCGCCGGGGACGTTGAACGAGAAGGTGCTCGGCGTGTAGCGGCGCTCGCGGGCGCGCGGTTGCGCGGCGAACAACGCCCGCAGCTCGTCGAACGCCTTGACGTAGGTGACGGGGTTGGAGCGGGGCGTCCGGCCGATCGGGGACTGATCGATGAGCACCACGCCGGCGAGCGCCTCCCAGCCCTCGAGGGCGTGGACGGCCCCGACCGCCTCGCCGAGGTGTTCCTTGGCACTGTGCCCCCCCGTGAGCCGGCGCTCGAGCTGGTGATAGAGGACGTCGTGCACCAGGGTCGACTTACCCGAGCCCGACACGCCGGTGACCGCCGTCAGCGTGTGCAGGGGCACGCGGACGTCCACGCCCTGGAGGTTGTGCAGCTGCGCGCCCCGGAGGGTGAGCCAACGTGCGGCCGGCCGCCGGGCCGACGGCACCCCGATGCGTTTTTCGCCGGAGAGGTACTGGCCGGTCAGGGTCCCGGCGCGCAGCACACCGGCGGCCGGTCCCTGATAGACGACCTCGCCTCCCCGCGCGCCGCTCGCCGGGCCGAGCTCGACCATCCAGTCCGCCGCCCGCATCGAGGCCGGGTCGTGTTCCACGACGACGACGGTGTTGCCGGCGTCGGCGAGGCGGCGCAGGAGGGCGAGGAGGCGGTCGGTGTCGCCGGCGTGCAGGCCGATCGTCGGCTCGTCGAGCACATACAACGTGTCCACGAGATGAGAGCCGAGCGCGTTGGACAGGGCGATGCGCTGCGCTTCGCCGCCCGAGAGCGTGCGGGTCTGCCGGTCGAGCGTGAGATACCCGAGGCCGACGTCGTTGACGAACCCGACGCGCGCGGCGAGCTCGCGCAGGATGTGCACCGCGACGTGCTGCTGGAACGGCGACAACCGCAGCTCCGCCAGCCACGGCGCGAGCGCGGCCGCGGGGAGCGCCGCCACTTGAGCGATGGTCTGGTCCGCGACGCGGACCGAGAGGGCCTCCGGCTTGAGCCGGGCGCCCCCGCAAGCGGGACAGGTCTTGGCCAGCTGGTACTGCCGCAGGAAGACGCGGATGTACTGCTTGTAGCGCTTTTCCTCGAGGCGCTCCAGGAACGGAAAGATGCCGAGGAAGCGCCCGGCGGCCCCGTGCAAGAGGAAGTACCGCTGTTTGTCCGTCAGGTTCCGCCACGGCCGATCGAACGGAATATCCTTCGCGCGCGCGACTTCGCGCAGCACCCGGCGCCGGCCCTCGTAGCGTGGCTTCGTCCAGGGGTCGAGCGCCCCGTCGGCGAGGGAGCGATCGGGCCGCGGTACGATGAGCGTCTCGTCGTACTCCAGCACGGCGCCGAACCCGTTGCAGCCGGGGCAGGCGCCACGCGGGTTATTGAAGGAGAAGAGCGTGGGCGTGAGGGCGGGGGCGGGGGTCCCGCAGGTGGAGCAGGTGGGGTGCTCGGAGAAGCGGCGGCGGTCGCCGTTGCGCACGGCGACGGCGGTGCCCTCGCCCTCGCTGAACGCCGTCGCCACGGCATCGGCGAGCCGGCCGCGGTTGCCCTCCGCCGCGGCGACGCGATCCACGATCACGAGCACCTCGCCTCCTGCCCGCACCCGTCGCTCGGCATCGGCCTCGTCGAGGCGGAACACACTCCCCTCCACCTGGGCGCGGACGAATCCCGCGGCGCGCAGCTGTGCCGCGACCTCCACGTCCGGCCGGTGGGCCGAAGCGGGGAGGGGGAAGGCGATGCTGGTCGGCTCGGTCTCCCCGCGCCCGATCAGCTCGTCCACCACGCCCTGCACGGTATCGGCCTTGACCACGGCCCCGCACTTGCGGCAATGCGGGGTCCCGGCGCGGGCCCAGAGCAAGCGCAGGTAGTCGTAGATCTCGGTCGCGGTGCCGACCGTCGATCGGCTCGAGGTGGTGGGGTTCTTCTGCTCGATCGCCACGGCCGGCGACAGCCCCTCGAGGGCGTCGAGGCGCGGCTTGGGCATCCGCTCGAGGAACTGCTTGGCGTAGGTGGAGAGGGACTCGATGTAGCGCCGCTGGCCTTCGGCGTAGAGGGTGTCGAAAGCCAGGGAGCTCTTGCCCGATCCCGACGGTCCGGTGATCACCGTCAGGGCGCGGCGGGGCAGCTCGACGGTGATCCCCTTGAGATTGTGCTGACGTACGTTGCGAAGGACCACGCGGTCGGGAGCGGCGCGCATAACCCGTAAACATAACAGCGTGGGGGAGTGGGGATGTGGGCAGGTCTGTCCGGGAGCGGCTATGGCGCCCTCGTTCAGGCGCGGTGTAGTTTGGTGCCCGCATGGCGCTCGCCCTCACTCCGCGGCTGCTCCGCCGCGGCCTCGAACTCTTCGCCGTCATCTCGCTGCTGGGCGTCGGGGGCTTGCTCCTCTACGGCGACAACTTCCATGCGTTCTGGTCGGCCCTGCTGTCCCTGCGGCTCCCCTGGCTCGCCGTGGGGCTGACGCTCGCCTCGATGGACTGGTTCGGGGGCGGCACCCGCCTGTGGGTGATGGCGCGCCACGTGCACCCGGGCGTGCGCTGGCGGGACATGGTGATCTCCGGTGGGATGAGCGCGTGGGGGGCTTACCTGACGCCGTTCCAGAGCGGCGCCGGGCCGATGATGATGTGGACGATGACCCGGGTCGGGGTGACGCTGCCCGAGGCGATGACCTCCGCGTTCATGACGTTCGTTGCGACGGTCGCCTTTTTCGCCATCGCCGGCCCGCTCGCCCTCGTGTTCGGCGCGGGGGTCTCGCTCTCCCAGCACAACATCGTGCTGAACATCACCCTCTACGACCTGTTCCGGACGAGCCTGAAGGTCTTCGTCGTGCTCGGCATCGTCATGCTCGCCACGATGGTGTTCCCCCGGCACGCGCGCGACCTCGTCCACTGGGTGGCGCGGCGCGTCGAGCGTCGCAGCCGCCGGGTGGCCGCGCGCATGGCCCAGCTGCGGGCCGGCATCGATCGCGCGCACGCCTGCATGGTGGTCTTCCGGAGCCCGAAGGGGTGGCTGTCGCTGCTGTGGGCGGTGCTGTTGTCGGGACCGTCGCACGCCAACAAGCTGCTCGCGGGGTACGTGGCGATGCGGGCGCTGGGGCTGCACGCGAACTTCGTGGACATCCTGCTCCTGCAGACGTTCATCACGTTCCTTCTGTATTTCGCGCCGACCCCCGGGGCCTCGGGGCTGGCCGAGCTGCTGTCGGCGACGGTGATGTCGATTTACGTGCCGCGCGCCTTGCTGCCGAGTTACACGTTGATTTGGCGCTTCATCAACAGCTACGTGACGGTGGCGTTCGGCTCGTATCTGTTCTGGCGCTGGCTGCGCCGCGGGCTCGTCGGCATGGAGGAAGGGGTCGCGCGCGAGTCGTAACCCCCGTTTCCTTGCGCGGTTACACCGGCGGTCGTAATTTCCGGCTCGGTTCTTTCCCGGGGGAGATCCAGGCGATGGCGTTGCTCGAGATGGGCGGGAAGCGGTTCACGATCCCGGCAGGCGAAGTACATCTGGGCAGCGATGCCTCCTGCGCCATCCAGCTCGGCGGTCCCGGGGTCCTCGCCAAACACGCCATCTTTCGGGGCACGCCGGACGGTCAGGTCGTCGTGCGCAAGACGGTCCCCGAAGCCGAAGTCACGATCAACGGCGTCCGTCTGGGCGCTGAGCCGACCCCGCTGCTCCACGGGGACAAAGTGCAGGTGGCGGGTCACGAGCTGACGTTCGTGGACGAGCGCCGCAGCGGGAGCACGCAGTACATCTCGGCGATGAAAGTCCCCGATGTGATGGCGCAAGCGAAGGGCGCCGCGGCCGGGAAAGCGACCGGTAATACCGGCGGGCGCGTCGTTTCCCTGACCGACGGACGCGAGTACACGATCGCCGGCGCCTCGCTGGTGTTCGGCCGCGAGGCCGGATGCGATGTCGTGGTGTCGGGCAAGGACGTGTCGCGCCGACACGCCGAAATCGTGCAAACCCCCAAGGGCTACCTCCTGGTGGATTCCAGCACCAACGGCACGTTCGTGAACGAGGAGCGCGTGGAGGGCCAACGCCTGCTCGCGCGGGGGGACGTGCTGAAGCTGGGGGAGGAGCAGTTCCGCTTCTACGCGGACCCGCCGAAGGCCGCTCCGGGCCCTCCTGAGGGGCCGGCCGCGAAGGCGCCGGCGGCCGCGCCCCCGAAGTTGGCGGACACGGTGAACGCCATGCCCGCCGCGCCGCGGCCGTCGCAGGGCGGGGCTCCCCTCGCGAGCTTCCTCGTCAAGAACGGATCGCTGAAGAGCCAGCGGCTGCAGGTGCGGACGCCGATCGTGAACATCGGCCGCGCCGAGTACAACGATCTCGTGGTGCCCGATGAGTCCGTGTCCACCCAGCACGCCAAGCTGCAACGGCGCGAAGGGGTGTGGATCCTGGTCGACCTGGGCTCGACCAATGGGACGTTCGCCGACGGCGAGAAGGTGAGTGGCGAAGCGGCGCTCGCCCCCGGGGCGCTGGTGCGGGTCGGCGACATCCAGCTGGTCTTCGAGACGACGGAAGCGGACGACGCGCTCGGCGTGGCCAAGGGCGGCGGCACCAAGGTGATGCAGGCGATGGCGCCCGTGGCTCCTCCGGCTCCTCCGGCGCCCCGGCCGGCCCCGGCACGACCGGCGGTGACCAAGCGGCCGATCCCGCCCCCCGTCGCCGAAAAGAAGAAGGGAAAGGGCTGCGGCGGCAGCACCGCCGTCATCCTCCTGAGCGTGACCGCGCTCGCCTACTGGATTCTCTCGTAACCCGGGATAGCGTGCACATCACCTGCGCAGGCCGCACCGATGTCGGCGTTATCCGCTCGGGGAACGAGGACAACTACCTCATGGTCCCCGATCGCGGCATCTTCATCGTGGCCGACGGGATGGGGGGGCATGCGGCGGGCGAAGTCGCGAGCGAGATGGCGGTCAAGTTCATCGCCCGCGAGCTCGGCTCGCTGAAGGGCCTGGGCGACGAGCAGGTCGCCGAACGGATGCGCCAGGCGATCCGGGCCGCCAACGCCGCGATCTTCCAGCGCACGCTCACCGAGCACGACAAGCGCGGCATGGGGACCACCGTCACGGCGCTCGTGCTCTACGACGCGCGCTTCCTCATCGGCCAGGTGGGCGACAGCCGCGCCTACCTGCTGCGCGACGGCAAGTTCTCCCAGGTCACCAAAGACCACTCGTACGTCCAGGAGCAGGTGGACGCCGGGTACCTGACGCCGGACCAGGCCCGCGCCCATCCCTACAGCAACGTCATCACCCGCTGCGTCGGCGCGAACAGTGATGTGCTGCCGGACGTCTACGTGGGGACCGTGAAGCCCAAAGATCTGTTCCTGCTGGCGTCGGACGGGCTGACCGGGATGCTCGAGGACCAGCAGCTGTTCGAGATCCTGCGGCAGGGCAGCGAGCCGCAAGCGCAGGTGGACGCGCTGATCACCGAGGCGAACCGCCTGGGCGGCCTGGACAACATCACGGCGATCATCGTGCGCATCGACTCGGTCGAGGCGCCCGAAGCCGAAACGACTCAGGCCATGCGGGGCGTCGGTCGCTAGGGCGGCATCCCTCTACAACGTCTTCAGGAACGCGACGATCGCGGCCCCCTCGCCCGCGGGGAGAGCGAGGAACCGGTCGCGCGCGGCGGTGGCCTCTCCGCCGTGCAGGTCGATGGCCTGCTCCAGGCTCGTCGCCCGACCGTCGTGGAGAAACTGCGTCATCAGGCGGACTCCCATCAGCGGCTCGGTGCGGAACTCGGACGGCGTCGCGAGCCCGAGACAGATGTCCGCGAGCTGCGGCCCCATGTCGTGCAGCAGCAGATCCGTGTAGGCGGCCACTTCGCGGTGGCGTAGCGCGGGGATCGGGCTGTCTCCGGTGCGCAGCGCCGGGACGTGACAGCCCGGACACCCCACGCGCGCGAACCCGGCTTGCCCGCGACGGGCCTCCCGCGAGAGTCGCTGCGGGGCCGGCGGCGCGAGCAGGCGTACGAAGGCGTTCACCAGATCGTCGCCTTCCTGAGAGAGCTCCGGATCGGGCGCCGGGTCGGTCCCCGCCGGCAGCGGCCGGCCGCCGACGGTCTCCTCATTCGGCAGGGCGGGGGTCGTAATGCCCATCTCCGCAGAGAGCGCGCCCTCGTTGAATTCGCGCAGGGTCGGCACGAGCGCCTTGCGGCCGAAGCGACCGAGGCGGCCGTCGAAGAAGCGGTTGGGACGGCCCGAGATGCCGTCGTGGTTGCGGTCGTCCGGGTCGGCGTAGGAGAGGATCACCGAATCGGGAACGGCGTCGAGCAACCCGAACCCGAAGATGTCGGGCGTCGTCCGGGCGGCGATGGCGGTGGCCCGGGGAGAGACCGGCTCACTATCGATGCCGAGAGCCGTGTGCAGCGCCGGCGTGACCTGTTTCTGGAAGACCGGCCCTCCCTCGGCGGCGAGCTCGTCGCAGGGCCGGCCGGCGGCGCCGGGATGGAAGGCGGTCGCGTGTCGCTCGACTTCGTCCCCGGTGCCGCCCGACACCGGCGTCTCATGGCACTCCCCACAACTTTCAGAATTGAAGAGCGGCCCGAGCCCGGTGGCGGGAGTGAACTGGCTGTCGAAGACAGCGCGGCCGCGCACGAAGCTGTCACGGTCGGCGGCCGAGAGTCCGCGCAGGGGATCGCCCGGCTGCGGCCGGCGGCAGCCGGCCACGACGGCGAGCGCGACCCCGAGCCCCCAGGCGGCCGCGTGGCGGCTCATGGCGAGCGCACCGGGCCGGTGCCGAGGTGGCCGACGCGTTCGATGGTGTAGGCGACGTAGCCCGCCGGGCGCGAGCCGTACGACACGCGGATGATGTCCCCCGGCTGCAGGGCCGTCAGCGGCAGCGCCGCGCCCGACGCAGTGATCCGCAACTCCGTGGGCACTCGCAGCCGCACCACCCACAGCGACATCCCGACCCCTGTCGTCACTTCCACGGTGCGCTTGCGCGCATCCACGGTACGGATGGCGCCCTGCAGGCTGTCGTGTGGTGAGGACGCAGGCGCCTGCGCGGCCGCGGTGGCGGGCGCGAGCAAGCAGACGATTGAGAGTGTGACGCGATTCATGAGATACCTCCGGACTACGGCTGCAGGGAGTACCCCGTGGACAGGGATGTGGTTCGTCCGGTCGGCTAGCCCGGCCCGAGCAGTGACCGGTCTTCGGCGAGGCGGCGGCGCAACTCCTCGCGCGGCAGCGACGCTAGTCCGATCACCTGCTTGGCCGGGACCGCCACCGGCCGCAGCACGAAGACGCGCAACCGTCGCGCTGAGCGGATGAGCTCGCCGGCGACGCGGGCCAACCCCAGATGCGAGGCGGCGCCCGTCCCCGTCAGCTGCACCACGCTTCCATCCCGACGCGCCAGCGGCAAGTCCAGGCCCAACATGTCCCGCTTCACCGGAAAGTCGATGAATAACTCTCCCGGGTCCAGGCCGAGCTCCGTGGCGAGGCGGTCCTCGACGCCGGCGACGAGATCGGGCTCGTCCCCGAGCCACTCCCCGGCGCCATCGGGCAGATCGGTGGCGGGGAGGTCGAGCGCCCGCTTGGCGAGGCGCCGCTCGCGCAGCGCCTGGGCGAGGCCGGTCGTGTCCCCCCGCTGCAGCTCGTGGATCAGGCCGTCGTCGGTCGCCACCGCGACGTCGTCCTTGCGGATGCGTCCCGCCGCGAGCGCCTGGCGGACGAGGCGCTTGAACATCGCGGTGGCGCTGCGCACGGCGTGGTGCCAGTACACGTTGCGATACATCTGGTACTTGGCATAGAGGAGGGACTCGAGCGCGGCGAGCCCCTTCTCAGTGACCGCGAGGCCCCGTCCCGCGACGACGGTCAAAGACATCAGCAGCCGGTCGACGTCGATCACGCCGTAGGGGACGCCGCACATCCAGGCATCGCGGGAGAGGTAGTCCAGCTTGTCCACGTCGAGTGAGCCGGAGACGAGCCCCGCGAGCGGGTCGCTCCGCTCCCCGCGGATCAGGGCGAAGAGGCGCCGCGGGTCGACGCCGCTGCGGCTCAGCGCCACCGCCAGCTCGCCCGCGCCGAGATGGTGCTCGGCGAGCGCCTCGTGGTGCGGGAGGCCCGCTTCCTCGAGGGCATGGGAGAACGGGTAGTGACCGACGTCGTGCAGTAGAGCGGCGAGCTTGATGCGTTGGGCGTCGCCAGGGTCCACGCGGTGGCCGGTCTCCTCGAGCTGGGCGAGGGCCCGGCGGGCGAGGTGGTAGGCGCCGAGCATGTGCTCGAAGCGGGTGTGGGTGGCGCCCGGATAGACGAGGAAGGCATGCCCGAGCTGCCGGACGTACCGCAGGCGCTGCACCGCGGGCGTATCGACAACGGCCAGCGCCTCGGGCTCCAGGCGGATGTTATTCCACAGCGGGTCGCGGACGACCTCGAGCTGTTTCAAACCTGGGGGCCGGCCTCGCCCACGGCGCCGTGCACGCGGCCGGCGAACTGCTCGAAGTTCTTGCGGAACAGCTCCGCCAGCCGCCGCGCCTGCGCGTCGTAGGCGGCAGAGTCGGCCCAGGTGGCGCGCGGCTGCAGGACCGTGTCCGGCACGCCGCCCGGGACCCGCTGCGGGACCTCGAGGCCGAAGACGGGTTCGCGCACCGTGGGGCCGCGGTCGAGCCGCCCGGACAGCGCCGCCCGGACCATCGCCCGCGTGTGCGAGAGGCTCATGCGGTGGCCCGTGCCGACCGGCCCGCCGGTCCACCCCGTATTCACGAGCCAGCACTGCACGCCGTGCCGCGCGATCCGCGCGCCGAGCATTTCGGCGTAGGCGTGGGGGGCAAGCGGGAGGAACGGCGCGCCGAAACACGCGGAGAAGGTCTCCTTGGGCGCGGTGACGCCCTGCTCGGTGCCCGCGACCTTGGCCGTGTAGCCGGAGAGGAAGTGGTACATCGCCTGCGCCGGCGTGAGGCGCGCGATCGGCGGCATGACGCCGTACGCGTCGCACGTGAGGAAGAGAATGTGCGCGGGGTGGCCGCCCATGCCGCCCGGGATGTGGTTGGGGATGAAGTGGATCGGGTAGCAGGCGCGCGTGTTCTCGGTGATCGCCGCTGAGTCGAGGTCGATGGCGCGGGTCTCCGGGTCCACGACGACGTTCTCGAGCACGGTGCCGAACATCCGGGTGGTGGCGAAGATCTCCGGCTCGCCGTCGCGGGAGAGGTGAATCACCTTCGCGTAGCACCCGCCCTCGAAGTTGAACACGCCCTGATCGCTCCAGCCGTGCTCGTCGTCGCCGATGAGTTTGCGCTCGGGGTCGGCGGAGAGGGTCGTCTTCCCGGTCCCGGACAGGCCGAAGAACAGCGCCACGTCGCCCGTTTCGCCGACGTTGGCCGAGCAATGCATCGAGAGCACGTCCTGACGGGGGAGCAGGTAATTCAACACGCTGAAGATCGACTTCTTCATCTCGCCGGCGTAGCGGGTGCCGGCGATGAGGATCGTCTTGCGCGCGAAGCTGATGGCGATGACGGTACCCGACTTGGTGCCGTGGACGTCCGGGTCGGCCTGGAACTCTGGGGCGTGCAGCACGTGGAAACCCGGCCCGAACCCCGTCAGCTCCCCCAGCTGCGGGCGCAGGAACATGTTGTAGACGAACAGCGCCTGCCACGCATTGGTGGTCACGAACCGCACGGGCAGCCGGTACGCCGGGTCGGCGCAGGCGTAGAGGTCGCGAACGAAAAGCTCCTGGTCGTTCAGGTAGCGCACCAGGTCGCCCTGCAGACGCGCGAAGCGCTCGGGGGCGAGTGGCTGATTCACTTTCCCCCACGCGATGTGGGTCTCCGACTCGGGCTCCCGGACGATGAACTTGTCGCCAGGGCTGCGGCCCGTATGCGGGGAGGTCACGGCGCAGAAGGGGCCGTGCTCGATGATCTGGCCCTCGCCGCGCCGCACCGCGTGCTCGTAGAGCTCAGGAGGCGAGAGGTTCCAGTGGACGGTCCCAGTGGGCTCGAGCCCCGCCAGGCTCAGCGCGGCGCCGGAGCGGCGGACGGCGGGCCGGGGCGGGGGGGGCGGGGGGGGGTGCAGGTCGGCGATGCCCATGCGTGCGATCGTCCGCTCAGCGCGTGGGCCGCGCGTGGCGCTCGTGCTCCTGCGCGTCCACCGCGGCGAGGACGGCCATGTTCACGATCTCGTTCACCTCAGCCCCACGTTGCAAGATGTGGACCGGGCGCGCCATGCCGACCAGGATCGGGCCGATCGCCTGAGCGCCGCCGAGGCGGTCGAGCAGCTTGTAGGCGATGTTGGCGGCGTCCAGGTTGGGAAAGATCAGCACGTTCGCGGCCGCCCGCAGGCGCGCGAACGGGTAGCGGCGGGTGAGGATGCTCTCGACGACGGCGGTGTCGGCCTGCATCTCGCCGTCCACTTCCAACGCCGGCTCGCGCTCCTGGAGGAGCGCGACGGCGCGCTGCACCTTGTCCGCGGCGGGATGCCGCACCGAGCCGAAGTTGGAGAACGAGAGCAGCGCCACACGGGGCTCGATCCCCAGGCGCGCGACGAACCGCGCGGCCGTCGAGGCGATCTCCGCCAGCGCCTCGGCGTCGGGGTCGATGTTCATCGTGCAGTCGGCGAAGAAGAAAGTGTGCGTCGGGAACACCACCATGTAGATCCCGGAGACATGGCGGCGCCCTGCCTCGGCGCCGATCACCTCGAGCACGGGGCGCACGGCGTCCGAGTAATGCATATCGACGCCGGCCACGAGGGCGTCGGCCCGCCCGGTCCGCACCATCAGGAGCCCGTAGTACATCGGGTCCAGCACGCGCTGGCGCGCTTCGCGCAACGTGATCCCGCGGCGCTGGCGGCGCGCCCACAGCTCCTGCGCGAACGCCTCGCGATCCGCGGCCTGCCGCGGGTCGGCAAGCTCGATCTCCTCGAGCGTCACGCCGGCGTCGTCCGCCTGGCGGCGGATCACGTCGAGGTCGCCGAGCAAGATCGGGTGCGCGATTCCCTCGTCGGCGAGGATGCGGGCGGCCCGGATCACCCGGGGCTCCTCACCCTCGGGCAGCACCACGCGCTTGGGATCCTCCTGGGCGCGGGTGCTCAAGCCGCGCATCACCTCGCGCGCGCGGCCCAGCCGCGCCTCGAGCTGCACGCGATACTCCGCCACGTCGATCACCCGGCCGGCGACGCCCGAGCCGACCGCCGCCCACGCCACCGCGGGCGCGACCCACAGGAGCACGCGGGGGTCGAACGGCTTGGGGATCAGATAGTCGGGGCCGAAGCGCAGCCGCTCGAGCCCGTAGGCCCGCATCACCGATTCGGGAACCTCCTCGCGCGCCAGCGCCGCAAGCGCACGCGTCGCCGCCATCTCCATCTCATCGTTGATCTTCTTGGCGCGCACGTCGAGCGCGCCGCGGAAGATGAAGGGGAAGCCGAGGACGTTGTTGACCTGATTCGGGAAGTCGCTACGCCCCGTGGCGACGATCGCGTCGGGCCGCGCCTGCTTCGCCTCGTCGGGCATGATCTCGGGCGTGGGGTTGGCGAGCGCGAAGATGATCGGTTTCTTGGCCATCCCGGCGAGCATTTCGCCGGTGACGATCCCGCCCACGGAGAGTCCTACAAAGACATCGGCCCCCTTCAGGGCCTCGGCGAGCGTGCGCAGCTTCGTCTCCTGCGCGAAGCGCCGCTTGTACTGATCGAGGTCGTCGCGGCCGGCGTGGAGGACCCCCTTGTGGTCGCACATGATGAGGTGATCCCGCGGGACGCCGAGGCGCACGTAGTGCTCGGCGCTGGCGATGGCCGCCGCGCCCGCGCCCGCGAACACGACGCGGATCTTGGCGAGGTCCTTGCCGACCACCTCGACGGCGTTGAGCAGCGCCGCCCCGGAGATGATCGCCGTGCCGTGCTGGTCGTCGTGGAAGACGGGGATCGAGAGGGTGCGGCGCAGCGTTTCTTCTATATAGAAGCAGTCGGGGGAGCGGATGTCCTCGAGGTTGATCCCGCCGACGGTGGGCTCGAGCAGCTGGCAGAAGCGGATCACGTCATCGGGCGTCTCCGAGCCGACTTCGAGGTCGAAGACGTCGATGTCCGCGAAGGCCTTGAACAGGATCCCCTTGCCCTCCATCACCGGCTTCCCCGCCAGGGCCCCGATGTTGCCGAGCCCCAGGACGGCCGTGCCGTTGCTCACCACCGCCACCAGGTTCCCCTTGGCCGTGTACACGTAGGCGTCGTCGGGCCGCTTGGCGATTTCCAGGCACGGCTCGGCCACCCCCGGGGTGTACGCCAGGGACAGGTCGCGTTGGTCCTTGAACGGCTTGGTAGGGGAAACCTGTATCTTCCCCGGCCGACCCTGGCTGTGATAATCCAGGGCCTCCTGCCGGCGGCTTGGCATCTAGGGCACAAGTCCTTTTCGCGGAAGGGCTCATCGTAGACGCGGCGATCCGGGGTGTCAATAGACCGTATGGCGGAATGGCCCTATGGGCCGTATGAAGCGACGCCCGTTGCGCTTTCGATTGGGGTGGGTGTAAGATGGCGCCGCTGCCCAAGCGCTCCACGTTCGTCCGGACCGGTCTGCTTGCCGCCGCTGCCCTGCAGTTCTCGGTACCGGCGGCGGCGGCGATTGCCGACGCGCGGCTGGACGGAACCGCGACGGGGCCGGCGCACATCGAGTCGCACTCGACGGCGGCCTGCGCGCGGATTCACCCTCCGGACTGCGTCTTCCATCGGCTGCTCTCGACGCCCGTCGCGACGGGCTGGCCGGTCGCCTTGGGTCTGCGCTTCGACACCCAGCGGATGCCGGTGCTCGTGGCCGGCCAGGCCGGGCACGCCCGGCACCAGCAGCGGCTTCCGGATTCTCGCGCTCCTCCCACACGAATGCCGGGAAACTCGGACTGTTCTTCTCGGGCGCGCGGCAGGTGACGGACATGCGGCGAGAGCCAGTGGTCTTCGACACTGCGAAGGGCGTTGTCGAGAACTTCCACAACCATGGTGAAGACTACTTCGGGTTCGGGAAGATCCAGTACATCCCGTCGGACCGTGACGTCGTCAATTGCGAGGGCAACCGCTCGCGCACCCGGTTCGCGGTGCCGTTCGATTCCGTCGAAGGCATCATCAACGACCACCAGCCGGCGCGTTCTTCCGCGACGGCAGCCTGAACTACCTCCCCGGCGCGACCGACCAGCCCTCCTTCATCTTCTATCCGGACACGGTGCCGTATAACCTCACCGAGCACCGCGATTTTCACGCTGTCGGCACCAAGGTGGACTATCTGCTGCGTCCGCATCACGGGCTCGAGTTCAAGGCCGGCGTGCTGGCCTACGTGACCCGCGGGCGCGAGGACTTCACCACCGCCGACTCGGCGGGGACCCCGGGCCCGGCGTCCAACTCCGATCTCCGCGGCAGCGACGTGGGCGTTTATGTGCAGACGGCGGTGTCACCATCCGATCGCTGGGAGCTGCGGACGGGGGTGCGGTTCGACAATCACAACGCGCCGTTCGCCGGCAACCAGCACCAGCTGAGCCCGCGTATCAAGCTCAGTTTCTTCCCGGATCCGGGCAACACGTTCTACGTCTATTACGGCCGCCTCTTCCTGCCCACCAACGTTGAAGACCTGCGCGCCATCACCAGCGTGGCCGACAGCGGTGTCGTGGCCGCGCCGACGCTCCCCGAGCGCGACCACTTCTTTGAGGTCGGCTACGTGCATCGCTTCCCCGCCGGCGTGGTGGCCAAGCTGTCGGGCTACTACAAGCGCAGCACGCCGGGGATCGACGACAACACGGTGCCGGGCTCGGCGATCGTCACCTCGGTCAATATCGACCAGGTGCGGATTACGGGGATCGAAGGCGTGCTCGAAATCCGGCCGCCCGGGCCGCTGTCGGCGTACCTGAACGTCGCCCTCAACCACGCCTACGGGTTCGGGGCGATCACGGGAGGCTTCTTCCCGACGCAGCCGCTGGCGGGCACGTTCGATCTCGATCACGACCAGCGGCTGTCGGGGGTCGCGAGCCTGCTGTATTCCCGCCAGGGGCTGTTCGTCGGCACCACCGCGATCTACGGCTCCGGCCTTACCAACGGCAACGATCCCGATTCGACCTACGGCACCGGGCTCTTCGACTTCAACAAGTCGATCAAAGTGAAGCCGAGCCTCATCCTCAACGCGAGTGCGGGATACACGCTGGCGGTGGGTGCCACTGTGCTGCGGCCCCAGATTTACGTCGACAACGTGCTCGACCATCAGTACCTGCTGAAGGGCGTGTTCTTCAGCGGCGCGTCGCTGGGGCGGCCGCGGACGGTGCAGCTGCGGCTGAACGTCGGGATGTGAGAAGGCGCACCGACAGTCGGGCCGGCAGGGGATGGAGGTGCCCCGTCGGCCGAGGGTGACCGCGGTCAGCGCGGTGGCGGGGCGATGGTCGGCGTGACGTGGTACAGGTACTCGACCGTGCGCCGGTCCTTGTCGCTGGGCACGGGCACCCACGGCGTGAAGTTCATGATCACCAGGCTGTCGCTCGCTTCCTGCCACAAACCCAGCGTATGGCCGAGCTCGTGCACCGCCGTGCGCTGCAGGCAGGCGGCGACCTGCCCGGGTGTCGCGGGGGACCCTGAGAGCACGGTGAGGAACGTCCGGATCGAGTCGAGCGTCGTCCCCGAAACGTCGAAATACAGGTCGGTATGCCCACCGCATGCTTCGACGGGAGTCCCGGGGTCGGGCGGCACGTCCGCGGGCACGGCACCCTCCCACCGCACGACAACGTCGGCCGTGGCGGAATCGCTCACCAGCACGGCGCGAAACTCTCCATAGAGGAACTGGCGCTCCCAGAGGTCGAGGGCGCGCTGCACATACGCGCGCATCGGTCCACGGGGATCCGCGTAGTAGCGTACGGGCAGGCGGCTCACGGGCCAGTGGAACACATCGCCCGAGAGGTCGAAGCCATAGGCGGGCGCGTGATTCGGCGGCAGCGTGATATCGCTGCACCCGGCCATGGCCGCGAACGCCGCCGCGAGTGCGACGCGCTTCACGGCACGCCTCGCAGGGTGTAGCGAAGGGCGACCGCGACGCGATGAATCGTTCGCGAATTGGTGAACCCTTCGTTGCGGAGCGCGGGCGTCAGGAAGCGGTGCAAGTCGTAGCGGGCCTCGACCGCGAGCCGGCGCGCGAGCGGCACGGGCGGTGTCCACGCGACCGCCGCCGCGCCGAACGGCGCCACGCCGCCCGAGCCATCGCGGAAGATCCCGATCCGCTCGCTCGGCAGGTACTTGAGCCCGCCGACGCCGCCGCGCACGGTGAAACCGTGGGGCAGCGTGCGGGAGAGCACGACGTCGAGGGCGAGGGTGGTGAGATGCGTGATGGGGGCAACGGTGCCGTCGCGGTCGTGGCGCGCGACACTGCTACTCGAGACGTCGAGTGCCAGCTCGGCGGTCCACGGCGCTTGCAACGGCAGGCTGGCGGCGACTGTCGCGGCCGGAGCGAGAGCGGCCCGCACGTCGAACGCCGTGACGATCGAGTCGCGGGCGAGCGGCGACGTGTAGCGGGCGCCGAGGGAGGCGCTGACCGTGACCTGCGCGCTGAGGTGAACGGGGGCCCAGGCGGCCGCGAAGGCTATCACCGCCGCGAGCCGTCGGCCGCCGCTCATGCCGGCTTCTTGGCCAGTCGGCGCGCCCCCACCGCGAGCACCAGGAGCAATCCGTACATGCACACGATGAGCGGCCCGGTGGGGAGATCCTTCGTGTACGACAGCCACAGACCGATGATTGAGGCGAGCGCGCCGCTGGCCCACGAGATCATGACGAGGCGGCGCTTGTCCTCGGCAAACAGGTTGGCAATGACGGCGGGGACGACGAGAAAGCTGAAGACCATCAACACACCCGCGATGGGGACGGCCAGCGTGATCACCAC
>WNGA01001195.1_pt1 | contig 40001 bp, 37 predicted proteins | sample 5400061 | NCBI WGS metagenome assembly WNGA01 (sample SAMN13153366, study PRJNA577476) | soil metagenome | isolation source: 100 cm soil or saprolite under grassland replicate 2 | place: USA:California | collected 2016-06-15 | reverse complement strand
GGCTCGGCATCCCCCGGCACACCTTCTCCGCCATGTTCGGCGCCGTGATCGCCCGCGGCGAGGACTACCGCGACGTGTTCGGCTACTTCCGCCCCGGCTTCGACCTCGACGCCGAACGTCAAGCCCGCCTTGACGCCGGGCTCGGCGAATATCTCAACGCCGCCGACCTCTACCCCGACGTGCGCCCCTGCCTCCAAGCCCTCAAAGACGCCGGCTACTTCGTCGGCATCGCCGGCAACCAGACCGCCCGCGTCGGCCGGTTCCTCCGCGAACTGAACGTCCCCTGCGACATCCTCGCCACCTCCGACGACTGGGGCCTCACCAAACCCGACCCGGCATTCTTCCGCGAGCTGATCGAGGTAAGCGGCCACCAGCCCGGCGAGACCGCCTACGTCGGCGACCGCCTCGACAACGACCTACGCCCCGCCGCAGCCGCCGGCATACACACCGTCTCCGTCAAACGCGGCCCCTGGGGCTACATCACCCGGCAGGCCGGCACCGCGGATGTCGAACTCGACTCCCTCGCCGAGCTACCCGGCGCACTCAAGAACTACCAGACCGACTAACGAACTGGGCCGCCCGGGGCTTCGGCGGGAACCGGGCGGCCCAGCCCTGGCGCACCTGGGGACCACCGACGGCAGCTGCGCCGACACCGGTGAGGGCTTCTCCGCCTCCCCAGCACTTTCGGGCGGCATACCAGCGTCGCACTCGCGCTTTCGTCGCCCTGCCGCATCGGGTCGTCTCGCGTTGCCGCCTCACGATCCGGCCATGCTCATCATCCGGCTCGTGTCATGCAGGCCCGGCGCGAGCGCCGGGAGCCAGATCGCGGCGACGGCGAGCACTAACGCGGCGACTCCAACGGCCCGGGCGAGGACTTCGCCGTGGACCCACAGCTTCTCGACCAGCACCACCACCGCCAGTGCCACCATGGCGGCCAGGTTCATCAGCCCGAGGGCGACGAACAGCGCCATCAGCGACCAGCAGCAGCCAAGGCAGTAGGCTGCGTGGTGGGCGCCGGCACGAACGTCACGCAGCCGGCCGCGGTAGGCGCCGTAGTGCAGCAGCAGCGACAGCGGCGAGCGGCAGTGGCGCAGGCAGCGGGACTTAAGCGGAGTCAGCTGGTACACCCCGCAGCTGGCGAACACCGCGACCGCCACGGTGGTCGCCGTTGCGGGGTGGCCGCCTACCAGCCGGGTCGCCAGTGCGGTGAGCAGGAAGGCCGGGATGCCCGCCGCGGCCCAGGCGAGCAGGTATCCGGTGGTGAACCCGGCCAGTCGGAGCGCGCGGTAGGAACGCACCGATCGCTGGTACATGGAGGCCACGGGGGCGACCGACGGCAGCATCATCGCTGCCATCATCAGCGCCCACATGCCGACAAAAGCAGCCAGGCCAAGGCCCATTGCGCCGGTCATGCCGTGCATCGCCGCGGCCTGACCCACGGTGGCAAGCCACGCCACGGCCGCTAGGAGCAGCAGCCCCGCTGCCGGCGGGGTCAGGCGCCGCAGCGACGGGGTGGCGGTGGTCATGCCGTCCAGGAGAAGGGCGCGGAGTGGCCGTTCTTGCCGCCGTTGTCGAACTGCAGCCCGAACGCGTTGACCCGCGAGGCCGTGGCGCGGGCGATCGTCAGGGTGGAGTTGGCCGGGTGGAACATGCCGGTGAGCTTGGACACCTCGCCCTGAGGGTTCTGGGGCGGCACGAAGTCCTCGATCTCGATGTCCACGACATCGCCGATCCTGACCCGGTGGCGCCGACCGTCGTCGGTGTAGTCGATCGGAGCGGTCTGGACCCCGAGCATCTCGCCAATCAGCGGAGCAAGCATGGCCATCGGGCCGCCGAGCTGCCCGGCGAAGACCGCCCCGAGCTTGTCGGCCTGCTCTTGAGAGGCGGCGGCGTCCATGAAGACCCCGACTCGCCAGTTGCCGTCGGCCATGAGCGGTGGGGTGTCGGCCAGGACCGCCACCGTGAGATTGCTGACGTCCACGCCCTCGACGGCGCCGGCGTCGATGTGGAAGGCAAGCACGACGCGGCACCGCTCGGAGTCGGCCGGCATGGTCAGCCCCGAGGTGGTGCATGGGCACACCATGTCGCAGGAGCAGTTCTCGAAGTACGTGCCCTGAAGCTGCCAAGCCATCGGCCACCCCCCGCTCGACTCGCTGATCGGCGGCCAGCATCCGTCCACCGGCCGAGGCTCGTCAATGACGAGTTCGGATCAGGCTGGGGCTCCCCTGAAAGTATGGCGACCTGCTGATGGTCGTGTGTTGCTCGTGGTGACCCGTTCCGTCGCAGCTGCCGGGGGTGTGCCCAAGCGCAGCCGGGGTCCAGGTGGAGCCGCCCGCAGGACCGTCAGCTCCGAGGAGGCACGACCTGGACGCTGGCCGCCGCGGCAGCCAAGGCGCGGACCGGACTCGCGAGCGATCATCCACTGTGGACGGTCTGGCACTTGCATGTTCCCGGGTGCCTGTGGTGGCTGGTCGGGGTGGTTGTCAGCCGAGGCCGAGGGCGTGTTCGAGCATCGGCCACGCCCGGTGCAGCTCCCGTTGCCAGTAGGGCCAGTTGTGTGTGCCGCGGCCGTAGAAGTCGATCTGGGCGCCGATGTTGAGCTCGCGCATCCGGCCGGCCAGGGCGGTGTTCTCGGCGGCCAGTGACTGCTCGATGGTGTCGGCCGGGGCGCCCGGGTTGTCGTACGGGCCGGGCGCGCCGGTGCCGACGGACAGGAACAACTGAGTGCCGGCCAGCTTGGCGGCGAGGTCGTACGGGTTGTGGGCGCTCCACAGGTCGGCGTTGCGGACCGGGTCGCCCCACAGCCGGTCGGGGTCCTCGCCCTGGGAGCGGACCAGGCCCTGGTAGCCGGCCGACTCCTCCGGGCTCAGCCGGGTGTCCACGATGCCGCTGAAGCTGGCCGCGGCGGCGAACATCCCCGGGTGGCGGGCGGCGTAGCTGAGCGCGCCCAGGCCGCCCATCGACACGCCGGCGACGGCACGGACCGTACCGGCGTGGTAGGCGCTGTCCAGCAGTCGCGGCAACTCGGTGAGGTGGAACGTCTCCCAGCCGGGCGGGCCGCCGCGCCAGTCGGAGTAGAAGCCGACCTTGCCGCCGTCCGGCATGACCACCAGCAGGTCGCTGCGCGCGGTCAGCGCCTCGAGGTCGGTGGACCTGGTCCAGCTCACGTAGGTGTCGCAGCAGCCGTGCAGCAGGTACAGCACGGGCCACCGGCGGTCGGGGTGCGCCTGGTAGGAGGCGGGCAGCAGCAACCGCACCCGGACCCGGGCGCCCAACGCCGGCGAGTCGATCGTCAGGTCCCGCATCCGGGGTGACAGCGACTCGGTGGCCACGATCCGCGGCTGCCCGGCCGAGGCCGGGCCGGTGGCGGAGGCGGCGGGGGGACCGGCGGTCGGCGGCTGCATGCCGCACCCGGCAACTGCCAGGCCGGCAAGCGCCAGGCCGGCCACCAGGGCCGCGACAGCACCGCGACACCCGAAACCCGACACGGCACCCAGGCTAGAGCGAGGCTGGAGCCCGGTGCACGGTGGAGAACGCGCGGCCGCCGGAGCTGAACGTGGGCAGCAGTACGTTCCCTTGAGGGTCACTCCTCGTCGAGCGCCACCGCGCAGGCGCGCCGCACCTGTTGCACCGTCGCCGGTGCATCGAGGCGGAACAGCCCGTCGAGCCCGCGGTCCAGCCGCGACGCCCGCACCGCGGCCTTGACCGCCAGGAACACGCTGGTCGCGAGCACGAGCGGCGGCTCGCCGACCTCCTTGGAGGACAGCAGGTCGTTGGGGTTGTCCGGCACCGACGCGGCCAGGCTGCGGGGGAAGAGGTGGGTGTTCAGCTCCAGCGGGATCGTGGGCACCGCGGGAGGCTTGTAGCGCCAGGTGTTGACGGTGTTGAGGCGGCCCTGCTCGGCGCCCTCGGGCTCGAACACCAGTTCCTCGGTCAGTACGTAGCCGATGCCCTGGACGAACGCGCCCTCGACCTGGCCGACGTCGAGGGCCGGGTTGAGGCTCCAGCCGATGTCGTAGGCGATGTCGGAGCTGAGCACCTTCGTCTCGCCGGTGAGGATGTCGACCTCCACCACCGAGCATGCGGCGGAGAACGTGAAGCCGCAGAAGGAGTCGACCTCGCCTCCCAGTGGCGCGTGCTCGTCGATGTCGATGCCCGGGATGTGCGGCTGCTCCCGCATCGGCTTGAAGGTCAGCGCCGGCACCGGTGTCTCCCCGCCGCGGATCGGCGAGGTGAACGACGACACCAGGTTCACCCGCTGCTGGAAGGCCACCTGGACGAGGTTCTGCCAGACGATCCTCGGCGTCCCGGAGGGCCCGGCGACCCGCGCGGCCCAGCCCTTCCCGCCGTAGTTCCAGAAGTCGATCCGATGATCGGCGCACCATTGCGGTCCGTGCTCCTTGAGCATCCGGTAGCCGAAGTCGGTCAGGCGTGCCCGGAGCTGCTCGCAGGCCCGCTTGACCGCCTCGCCGTTGTACGCGGTGCCGGTCGACGCGCCCGTGCTGGCCGGGTTGGGGATCACCGCCGTCTTCGGGCCCTCGACGCGCAGCAGGTCGAAGGGGATGTTCAAGACGTACGAGGCGATCTGCTCCACCTTCGTGGTCAGCCCCTGGCCCATCTCGACACCGCCCTGGTGGATCACGACGCTGCCGTCGGCGGCGTACACCGCGACGTAGGCGACCGCCTGCTCCAACTGGGCCAGGTTGTACCCCGAGCCGTACTTGACCGGCAGCATGGCGATGCCGCGCTTGCGCCACCGGTTGGCGCGGTTGAACTCCTCGACCGAACGTTTCCTGTCCGCGTAGTGCGAGACCTCCTTCAGGTAGGCCCACACCTCCTTGAGGTAGCAGTAGGACAGGGCCTGGCCGAACGGGGTCACGTCGCCACGCTCGTACAGGTTGCGCTCCCGCACATCCTCGGCGCTCAGACCGGCGGCGAACGCCGCGTCGTCGAGGGCGCTCTCCATGATGATCTTGCCCTGGATGTCGCCGAACGCGCGGAACGCCGTGCTCGGCGCCTTGTTCGTGCGGCAGACGTCGATCTGGCTCTGGAAGTTGCCGATCCGGTAGGCGTTGTCGGCGCGGAGCTGGATGCAGTTGGAGACGATGAACGAGCAGTCGTAGAAGGCGCCGCCGTCGCCCCACATCCGGGTCTGGAGCCCGCGGATCACCCCGGTCCGGTCGATCGCGATCTGGTACTGGCCGTAGTAGGCGTGCCGCCTGCCGATCATGCTGGTGTCCCGCTCGCGCGGCAGCACCAGGCGCAGCGGCCGATCGACCGCCTGCGCCGCCACGACCGCGGGCCCGACCACGAACCGGGTCTGCTCGGTCTTGCCGCCGTACCCGCCCCCGACCTGGGGCACCTCGACCTCGAGCCGGTGGTACTCGACCCCCAGCGCCATCGCGGCGGTCTGGTGCATCTCCATCGGGCTCTGGGTGGAGGCTCGGACCCGCCAGCGGTCGCCGTCGGCCGGCTCGACGACGCAGGCCTGCGTCTCCAGGTAGAAGTGCACCTGGCCGCCGGTCAGTTGGGTGCTCTCCACCACCGTGCACGGGATGCCGTCCACCTCGGCCTCGCGCCGGACGATCCCGCGGTCCAGCGGGGCCTTGTCGGGCGTGGTCCAGCCGAATGCGCTGCCGGGCCGGGTGATCCGCCAGATGTGGGTGTTGAACGAGGCGGTGGCCGGGTTGTCGGGGAAGGTGCTGCCCATGTCGATGGCCTGGTCCAGGCTGAGCACCGGCCGGTCCCACGGGGCCGGCCAGTCGACGGGGGTGTACGCGACGCACGCGTCGCTGACGTGGTCGGCGATCGCCGTCGCCCGCTGCTCGGTGTCTGCGACCACCAGGGCGATGGCCTGCCCGACGTAGCTGACCCGGTCGACCGCGAACAGCGGCTGGTCCAGGCCCATGCCCTGCTGGTTGAGGCCGCCGGCCGGCACCTGTTCGTGGGTGACGAGGTCGACGAACCCGGCGAAGCGCCGCGCCAGGTAGCCGCGCAGCGCATCGCGGCCGACCGGGCGGTCCTGGCCCGGGATGACGAAGTGGTGGTCGGCGAGCGCGCGGCGGCTCTGCACGAACGCGGCGTGGACCGCAGTCGGCGGTACCGGGACCTCCTGCGTGTAGTGCACCTGGCCGCACGCCTGGTACAGCGCCATCAGCTTGACGTACGGCTGGGAGACCGGCTCCTTCCAGTCCTGGACCTCATATGACTGGACGCCGTCGCTGACCGGCCAGTGGCCCCAGGTGATCGCCCCGGCGCTGCGCACCTGCTCCGGTACGGTCTCCGGCGCCCAGCCCAGCAACGCGTTGACGACCGCCTTGTACAGGAACGCGACCGCCAACTCGATCCGGTACTCCTCGGTGACGCCCTCGCAGGGCACCCCGGCCAGGCGCGACCGCCAGCACCGCAACTCTCCGGCCACCTCCTCCCGCAGGAGCCGGGCCAGCACCGGGAACCCGGCCAGCACCAGCGGCGCGCCGAGCATCGCCGCCTCGGTGCGCCGCGCCCGCCACGGGAACGGGGCGATGCCGCCGAAGGCGAGGACCGCGGTGTCGACCGAGCCGTCTCCGCCGAGGCGGAGGACCGTGGTGGCGTTGACCAGCGCATGGGCGTTGACCTCGCGCAACGCCACCTTCTGCGCGAGCACCGCAGCCTCGGGCGAGCCGGTCGGCAGCAGGTACCGGACGATCACGAGGTCGTCGAGCAGCCTCGGGTCGGCGCGGACCCGCTCGATGAGGTCCGCCACGCTCAACCGCTCCCGCGCGCCGTCCGGGGCCCACCACACCACCACCTCCGCCCCGACCGCGACCAGCGCGGTGAGCAGGTCGGACGGGAACGGCTCGCCGGCATGGACGTGCGCCAGCACCAGCATGGTGTTGCCGGCCAGCGAGGCGGCGTTGCGCACCATGGTGCCGGCGGTCCGACGGGCCATGAACCGCAGCGCGCCGAGGTTGCCCGTCTGCCCGTACGCCCGCTGCGCGATCACCTGGTCCAGCAGTTCGACCAGGTCGCTGTAGGTGGCTGCGGCGCCCACCGCCACCCATTCCTCGCCGACACCGGTGCCGTACAGCTCCCGGATGTGGCGGATGTCGATGAGCACCTCCGCCGCGCGCACCTCCTCGGGGTAGATGCCGAACGACGTGTTGCCGTTCACCAGGCGGCACCGGCTGCGCCGGTGCTCGCGCATGACCTGGCCCAACTCCTCCAGCGTCGTCGGGGTGATCCATGCCTTGCCCGGCGCGTTCGCCTCCACCGGCGTCGGCGCCGTCCGCGCTCCGGGCGGGAACGCGACGACCGGCCGCGGCGACGGGGACTGGGTCGCCAGCGCCTCCTCATCCAGGCACTTCATCCGGCGCCGCTCGTCCTCGGCGTCCCAGTCGCGAGCGAAGGTCTTCATCCCGGTCAGGATCGGCCGGTACCCGGTGCAGCGGCAGAGGTTGCCGTCGAAGAGGTCCTCGATCTGCCGCTTCGTCGGCGTCGGGCTGGCCTGGAGGAAGGCCGACATGGCCATGACGAAACCGGTGGTGCAGTACCCGCACTGGGTGCCGTTGTTCATCGCAAGGCGGAACGCGACCGGGTTCACGCCGTCCGGCTGTGCCTGCGCCGCCCGGTCGGTCAGCCCGGGCGGCCTGGCGGCGGCCGCGAGGGCCTGTTCGCGGGCCGCCGCACCCGCGTGTGCGGCCGTCGCCACCCCGGGCGGGACGTGCGTCGGCGGGGCCGCGGCGCGCGAGAAGGACGGCTGGTGCGCCAGGAGAGCGGGCGCCGGGCGGCTGGCGCCGCCGGTCCCCTCGACCGTGGTCACCGCCAGGCCGTCGAGGGCGCAGACCGGCCGCAGACACGAGTTGATCGCGCGGTGCTCGGCCCGCGCGGTCGCCTGGTCCCAGCGGGACAGGATCACCGTGCACGCACCGCACCCGCCCTGACCGCAGCCCTTCTTGGCGCCGGTCAGCGCAACCTCGGGCGAGCGCAGGAAATCGATGAGCAACAGGTCAGGTGGCGGGTTCTCCAGGGTGACGGGCTCGCCATTGAGATGAAATGACACGCGACTGGCCACAGGTGCTGATCCCTCCCTGGCATCGATTCAGCGGCCGGCCCGCCACCGTGGCCTCAGGCCGCTGCCCGGTCGCACCGCCCCCGGCGGCCAGACGCCCGCGCCGGCGCGCCTCGCCTCGCCCCACCTCGCATGGGCACGACCCGGCTCGACGAGCACGGACAGTAATGTAATCTATACTGAGAGTAGCGAGCGACACGCCGTCCGCCGCCATGCACTGCCGCCGAGGTGTCCGCGCCTACGGCCGGCGACCAGGGTGTGTTAGCCGGAGGTGGCCGCGCCCTGCGTCTGCAGCGGATACGGCTGCAGCTCCAGCGCGCTGTCACGCAGCGCCCGGGAGGCGCAGATCGAGGCCGTGCGCACGGCGAGAGCGAGCCGCTTCACGTCCGCGCGGGTGGAGCGCATCACGATCGACATCGCCGCGATCGCCCTGCCCTCGGAGTCGAACAGCGGGGCCGCCACCGAGACCGAGCCCAGCGTCATCTCCTCGCGGGCGTACGCGATTCCGGTCCGGCGCACCTCGGCCAGTGCCCGCCGCAGATGACCGGGTGCGACGATCGTGTGCGCCGTGTACCGCTTCAGACCCGCGGCCACGATCTCCTCGAAGAGCCCGTCGGGCGCGTGGGCGAGCAGCGCCTTGCCCACGCCGGTGGCGTGCAGCGGCAGCCGCCCGCCGCGGCGGGTCTTGACGGTGATCGCCCGCCGGCCGGTGATCTTCTCGACGTAGAGCGCCTCGTGCCCCTGCAGGACCGCGAGTTGGACGTTCTCGTGGGTCGCCTCGTAGAGGTCCTGCATGTAGGGCTGGGCGACCGCGCCAACGGTCGCGCTCTTGGTCGCCCGCGAACCGACCTCCCACAGGTGCAGCCCGATCCGGTAGCCGCGCCCGTCGACGCGCTCCAGGCCGCCCCACTCGACGAGCTCGGTGGCCAGCCGGTATGCCGTCGATAACGGTAGGTCGGCCCGATCGGCCAGGGCGTTGAGGGAGAGTTCCGACGACGACGGCAGGAACGCGTCAAGGATCGCGGTGACCTTGCTCGTCACGGAACGCCCGGCCGATCGACCGCTGTTGTCCGCCATTCCTGCCCCCAACCCCAGCGTCACCGGCGGTGCGCCACGACCTCGATCATGAACCTGGCGTTCTCCCCGGGGCGGCCGAAGTCGGTCACCTCCACCGCGGCCCGGGCCGGGCGGTGCTGGCCGAACACCCGGCCCCAGACGTCGTTGAACCCCGGCCGGTCCCGCTGCAGGTGCCTCATGTAGATGCCCACCCGCACCACGTCGGTCAGCTCGGCGCCGGCCGCGGCGAGGATGGCGGTGAGGTTGGCGAACAGCTGCTCGGCCTCGGCGTCGGTGTCCGCGGGCAGTTCTCCGGTGCCGGGGTGGGCGCCGAACAGGGCGGACACGAAGATCCAGCCGCCGGCCTCGACCGCCTGCGGCACCGGGCCGGTGTGCGCGGGCGCGTCGGTCGTCTCGATCACCACAACTCCCACGGTGCCTACCACCATCCTTTCCGTTTCGCCCAGATGAGCAGGGCGGTCGACATCACGGCCATGATCACGAGGAGCACCGCGAGTGCCCCGTAGTGGGTCGAGTTGTTGACGATGACGTTCATGCCGAGGACCGAGGAGAGCGCGGTGATCGGCAGGGTGACGGCGGCGATGACGGCGAGTCGTTCGGCGGCGATGGTCATCTTGGTGTTGGTGCGGGTCTGGTAGAACTCGATGACGCCCTGCAGGTAGTCCTTCTGACCGTCGGCCATCGAGGCGATCCGCTGGAACTGGTCGACGAGGTCGGTCAGCAGCGACTGACCCTTGCCGGTGCCGAAGACCGTGAGGGTGGCCATCCGGCCGTAGACCTCGCGGCTGAGCGTGGCCATGGTGCGCAGCGCCAGCAGCCCGTGCCGGACCCGGAACATCGCGTCCAGGAACTGCTCGGAGTCCCCCAGCCGGCCGGCGGTGACCTGCTGTTCGAGCGACCACACCTCCTGGGTCAGCTCCGTGAGGTACTCCCGCATCCGCCCGGTGAGCGCGGTGACGAGGCCGAAGGACAGCTCGAACGCCGACGTTGGGTGCAGCCGCCCGCTCTCCAGCCGGCGGGCCAGCGTGCCGGTCTCCACCAACGCGGCGTCCGGGGCGACCGCCGGGTTGAGCGGGCCGTGCACGGTGACGAAGTAGTTCGGCCCGACGAACTGGTCCAGTTCGACGTAGTGCACGTGGCCGCTGGCCCCGGGCTCCGGGGCGTGCAGCACCACGAACACGTGATCGGGGTAGATGTGCACCTTCGGCACCGGGTTGCGCTGCTCGCAGTCCCGCACCGCCCGGGGATGGAAGCCGAACACCTCCGACAGCACCTGGCTGCCCTCGGCGTCGCAGGCCGGAATGTCCACCCACACCAGGCCCCCGTCCCGGCCGAGCAGCTTCTCCACGTCGCCGACCGGGTGCCGCTCGACACCCTCGTCGGTCACCAGCCGAACGTCCACGCCGCTCACCCGCCCTGTTCAGCCCGGCGGCGCTCAGCGCTGGCGGGCGCGCACCGCGGCGTCCAGTTCCGCACGCATCGCCTCGACCGGGCCCGGCCGCCCGGTCATCAGCTCCACCTGGGCCACGGCCTGGTGCAGCAACACCGCCAGGCCGCTGACCAGCCGGCACCCGGCCGCCGCCGCCCGGGCGGCGAACGGGGTCGGCCACGGCGCGTACACCACGTCCAGCACCACCGTCCCGGCCGCCCACCGGTCGGCGCGGACCCGGTCCGCCCCGTCGCCCGGCAACGTCGAGATCACCACGTCGGCCTCCGGCAGCGGCGCCTCCAGCAGCCCGCCGGAGATGACCGGTTGGACCCCGAGCCGTTCCGCCGCCGCCCGCATGTCACCGCTGCGGGCGACGTCGCGGACCAGCACCCGGGGCGAGCGCTCGCCGAGTTCGCGCAGCGCGGCGAGCGCGGCCTGGGCGGTGCCGCCGGCCCCGAGGATGACGGCCTGCTCGACCCGCTGTACCCCTGCCTCGCGCAGTGCCTGGACCAGCCCGGCCACGTCGGTGTTCTCCACCCGCCTCCCGGCACGGCCCGGCACGTCGCCGAACAGCAGGGTGTTCGCGGCCCCGACCGCGGTGGCCAGCGGCGACACGTCGTCCGCCGTCGTCAGCACCACCCGCTTCAGCGGCATCGTCAGCGACAGGCCGACCCATTCCGGCCCCAGGCTGTCCACGAACCCGGGTAGGCCGGCCTCGTCGCACTCGAAGAGGTCGTACCGCCAGCCGGTCAGCCCCAGCGCCGCATACGCCGCGCCGTGCAGCACCGGGGACAGCGAATGCGCGACCGGAGACCCGAGCACCGCAGCCCGCCGGGGCCGCGCGTCAGGGGTCGCGGCACCCGGTCCGGCGGCGGCCGTTCCCTGACCGTCCTGTTGGTCCGACACGGCAGCCAGTATGCCGGCGGCGGGGGGCGGCGCAGTCGCAGGCAGGCAGATGAGCCGCACGGTTTCCGGTGGATGGAACCGGTAGCAGCCGCCGGGCGCGCCGGTAGATGCTGAACGCCTGCGAGAGCGCCCGACGAGACGACAGGAGCGGTTGCGTGGCCGTGCAGAAGGCAGTGGAGCTGACCGGCACCGGTGCGACCGTCGAGGACGCGGTCGGCGAGGCGCTCGACCGGGCCCGCCTCACCCTGGAGGGGATCACGTCCTTCGACCTGCGCCAGGTCTCGGGCGTCGTCGAGGGGGCCCGGACGACCTACCAGGTCGAGATCCGGGTGTGGTTCACGCTGCTGGAACGCATGCACGGTTGAGTCGCGCGGTGGACACGCACGTCGAGGAACCCGCCGTCGGGATAACCCGGGTCGCACTGCCGGTCGGCCTGCACGGCGTGGAGAGCGTGAACGCCTACGTCCTCGCCGACGGCCAACGGGCCACCCTCGTCGACTGCGGGGTGTGGCGCACCGACCCCGACGATGACGGCCTGTCCGCACTGGAGCACGGCCTGGAGCAGGCCGGCTACGAGTTGCGGGACGTATCCCGGATCGTGGTCACCCACGCCCACATCGACCACTACGGCCTGGCCGGGCGGGTGATGGAGCTGACCGGGGCCGAGCTGTGGATGCACGCGATGACGGACCTGGACTGCGAGAAGTACCGGCACCCCGAAACGGCGATGCTGCGCCGGCAGGACATGTACGCCGACCACGGGGTGCCGGAGCTGGAGCGGGTCACGCTCGCCGACCACCTGCGCCGGTGGCTGCCGTACCTGCACTCCGTCGTCGAGGCGTCAACCCGGCTGCGTGGCGGCGAGCGGCTGGCGGTGGGTGGCCGCGAGTGGGAGATCGTGCACACTCCCGGCCACTCCCTCGGCCACGTCTGCCTCTTCTCCGAGCACGACCGGCTGCTGCTGTCCGGTGACCACCTGCTGCCGGGGGTCACCCCGCCGGTGACGTTCGAGCGGGGGTTCGACGCCGACCCGCTGAAGAGCTACCTGGACTCACTGCGGCGCGTCGCCGAGCGCGACCCCCGGCTGGTGCTGCCCGGGCACGGCCACCCGTTCGCCGACGGCACGAACCGGATCGACGCGATCATCCGGAACAAGGCCCGCCGGATGGAGGCTGTCCGCCGGATGATCATCGAGCAGCCCTGCACGGTCACCGAGATCGCCGACCGGTTGGTGGCGAAGGCCATCCGCAGCCACCAGCGCAATATGGCGCTCTCCGAGACGCTGGCCCACATCGCCTACCTGCGGTGGTCCGGCCTGGTGGAGCGCCGGACCCGGCCGGACGGGGTGTACGAGTGGTACTCGACCAGCGACGCGCCGATCGAGTCGGTCGGCCGGTAGGAAACGGGGGACGTACGGGCCGGTGAGGAACGGGACGTATCGGCCGGGAAGGCTCAGCCGCGCCGGGGTCGGGTCATCTCGACGCCGCCGGCCTGGGTGCCGTCGGGCAGCCGGCCTCCGGAGAGCTGGCCGCCCGGCAGGTGGGCGCCCGGCATTTGACCCCCCGGCAGGTGGCCGCCGGAGAGCTGGCCGCCCGGCAGTTGGCCGCCGGGCAGGTGGGTGCCCGGCAGTTGGCCGCCGGGGAGTTGGCCGCCCGGCGGGTGGGCGTCCGGCCGGCGTTCCGCACCAAACCTGCCGAGGCGGGGACTGGTCGCCAGCTCGCGGGACAGGCTGCGCGCGGCGACCATCAGGGCGGGCTGCACGACCTGCAGATCGCAGCGCAGGTCGCGCACCCGTAACTCCAGGGCCGCGACCACGTGCCCGCCGGCGCCGAAGACGGGCGCGGCGACCGTGGAGACGCCGAGGTCGAGCTCCCAGCGGGAGACCGCGATACGGGTCAGCCGGGTGACGGCCAGCGCGCGGCGGAACCGGTCCGGCGTGGTGAGGGTGTAGGGCGTGAACGCCCGCAGGCCCTGGGCGATGACCAGGTCGACGACGCGCGGGGAGGTGAACGCCAGCAGCGCCTTGCCGAGCGCCGTGGCGTGCGCGGGCAGGGTCGCGGCGGCGCTGAACATGGTGACCGGGCGGTGCCCCGGCGCCTTCTCGATGTAGGCGACCTCGAGATCGTCGAAGACGCCCAGCCGCACGCTGGTACGGGTGGCCGTGGACAGGTCCTCCATGACCCGAGGTGCCCGCTCCTGGATGTTCGGAGGATGGGAGGCTCGGGTGCCGATCATCCGCAGCGGCAGCCCGACCTGGTAGTTGCCGTCCTCGGTGCGGTCGAGGACGCCGCGGGCGGTCAACTCGGCCGCCAGCCGGTGGGTGGTGGAGATGGGCAGCCCGGCCAGGCGCGCGATCTCGGTGAGGGAGTGCAGGCTGCCGTCGGTGAAGGTCATCAGGATCGCGATCACCTTGCTTGTCACCGATCGCCCGGTTTCCGTCGAGTTTCCCGCCACCTGGCCTCCTCTCTTCAATGAGGGGCCACAGTCGCATCAGGCCGGCCGGCGCGCCACAATGTGTTGCCACTGAACGGAAGTGAGTGTCACACGGTTTCTACATCCATTGGGCGGGAACACCGGCGTGACGTAGAGCATCGGATGTGGCCTGGTATCCGACCCTCGATCCAGGTCGAACCACCGGCCGGACGGTCCCACTGGACAGAAACGGCTCGGCACCCGGTAGGTCGGACCAGCCGGTGGTGCTTGACTCGGGTCGACGACCTTGGGCCGGGCGCCGGCCGGCCGGTCCTGTTCTGCGTGGAGGGCGCGACGATGAGCGTGGACACCACACCGGGCGCCACCCGCGAGCCGCTCGTGATCCATGGCGTCGACGGGCTCCGGGCCAGGGTCGGCGAGACCCTCGGGACGAGTGACTGGATTCCGGTCGAGCAGGACAAGGTGGACACCTTCGCGAAGCTGACCGGGGACGAGCAGTGGATCCACGTCGACCCGGAGCGCGCCAGGTCCGGGCCGTTCGGGGGAACCGTGCAGCACGGCTTCCTCACCCTCGGGATGGCCACCGGCCTGCTGTGGTCGATCTTCACCGTGGACGGCTTCAAGGTCATCCTCAACTACGGCCTGAACCGGGTGCGCTTCCCGGCGCCGCTGAAGGTGGGGGCCCGGGTGCGGATGCACGTGGTGCTGGCCGAGATGAAAGAGCTGGACGGCGGGGCCGAGGCCGTCTACCACCTGACCTACGAGGTCGACGGCGAGCGCAAGCCGTGCTGCGTCGCCGACCTGGTCTTCCGCTACTACAGCTGACCGCCGCAGCGAACGGATGGAGACCCCATGAGCGAGCGCCCCGAGATCGGCCGGACCGCGGACGCCAACGGCATCAAGACCAACTATCTGGAGGCCGGCCAGGGGGAACCGGTCGTGTTGATCCACGGCTCCGGGCCCGGGGTCACGTCGTACGCGAACTGGCGGCTGGTGCTGCCGGCGCTCGGCGAGCGGTTCCGGGCGATAGCGCCGGACATGGTCGGCTTCGGCTTCACCGACCGACCGAGCGACGCGCAGTACGGGGTGCAGACCTGGGCCGATCAGGTCATCGGGCTGATGGACACGCTCGACATCGACAGGGCGCACCTGATCGGCAACAGCTTCGGCGGCGCGATCGCGCTGCGGATCGCCGCCCAGCACCCGGACCGCGTCAACAAGATGGTGCTGATGGGCAGCATGGGGGTGCCGTTCGAGATCACCCCCGGGCTGGAGCGGGTCTGGGGGTACGAGCCGTCGTTCGAGAACATGCGCAAGGTCCTCGACGTGTTCGCCTACTCCCGCGACCTGGTCAACGACGAGTTGGCCGAGGTGCGCTACCAGGGCAGCATCCAGCCGGGGTTCCAGGAGTCGTTCGCGGCGATGTTCCCGGCGGATGAGAACGGCTCCCGGCAGCGCTGGGTGGAGGCCATGGCCACCCCGGAGGAGCAGCTCCGGGCCCTGCCGCACCGCACCCTCGTCGTGCACGGCCGGGAGGACCAGGTCATCCCGCTGGAGACCTCGCTGAAGCTGGAGGAGTTGATCGACAACGCCGACCTGGCGGTGTTCTCGCACTGCGGCCACTGGTCGATGATCGAGCGGACCGAGGACTTCAACCGCCTGGTGCGCGACTTCCTGACGGGCTGAGGGCGGCGAGCGATGGCGACCAGTCGTACCAGGCGCAAGGCGGAGCCCGGGTCCACGCCGGCGGCGGACCGGGACCGGGACCTGATGCTGCGGATCTACCAGACGATGGTGCTCACCCGGGCGGTCGAGGACCGGATGGTCGCCATGTACCGGGGTGGCGACCTGCTCGGCTCCCTCTACACCGGACACTGGCACGAGGCGATCGCGGTGGGCGCCGCGGCCGCGCTGCGCCCGGAGGACTACCTCGCCCCGATCCACCGCGACCTCGGCGCGCACCTGTGGCGCGGGCTGGAGCCGTGGCAGGTGATGGCGAGCTTCATGGGCAAGGCGACCTCGCCGACCGGCGGGCGGGACGGGACGCTGCACTACGGGCGCTTGGATCTCGGGATCTACAACCTGCCCAGCCACATCCCGGCGAACTACCCGGTGGCCACCGGGATGGCGTTCGCGGCGCAGTACCGCGGCGAGGACAGGGTCGCGCTCGCGTTCTGCGGCGACGGCTCGACGTCCCGGGCCGACTGGCACGAGTCGCTGAACATGGCCGCCGTGCTCAAGCTGCCGTGCATCTTCGTCATCGAGAACAACCAGTTCGCCTACTCCACGCCGCTGCGGCTGCAGACCGCCACGGCGACCTTCGCGGAGAAGGCCGCCGGATACGGGATGCCGGGGGTGAAGGTCGACGGGACCGACGTGCTGGCGGTGTACGACGCGACCGCCGAGGCGGTGGCCCGGGCGCGGGCCGGCCAGGGCCCGTCGCTGATCGAGGGCGTGACCATGCGGATGCACGGCCACGCCGAGCACGACCCGGCCGACTACGTGCCGCGGGAGATGTTCGAGGAGTGGCAGAAGAAGGACCCGGTCGAGTTGTTCGAGAACGTCCTGCTGGACGGCGGCGTGCTGGACGCCGACGGCGTCAAGAAGGCGCGCGAGTCCGCCCGGCAGCTTGCGATCGACGCGCGCAAGAAGGCGCTGGCGGACCCGATGCCCGACCCGGGCACGGTGGAGGAGGGCGTCTATGCCGACTGACGCGGCCACGGCCGAGAAGAAGAGCCCGACCTACCTGGAGGCGATCAGCGCCGCGCTGGACAGCGAGATGGAGCGCGACCCGGACGTGTTCATCATCGGCGAGGATGTCGGCCAGTTCGGCGGCGCCTTCAAGGTGACCAAGGGCTTCCTGGAGAAGTTCGGCGCCCGCCGGGTGGTGGACACGCCGATCGCGGAGACGGGGTTCACCGGCCTGGCCGCCGGTGCGGCGCTGGTCGGGCTGCGGCCGGTGGTGGAGTACCAGTTCGCCGACTTCATCTCCTGCGCGTTCGACCCGATCGTCAACGTGATGGCCCGCCACCACTACCGCACCGGCGACGCCATGCCGGTGACGATGCGGGCGCCGTTCGGCGGCCGGCTGCGGGCCGGCCCCACCCACTCGCAGAGCGTCGAGTCCTACTTCGCGCACGTGCCCGGCATCAAGATCGTCATGCCGGGCACACCGGAGGACGCCGCGGGCCTGCTGATCAGCAGCATCCGGGACAACAACCCGGTGCTGTACCTGGAGAACAAGTACCTCTACCGGCGGCTGCGGGCGGCCGGCCCGCTGAGCCTCGAGCCGGTGCCGCTCGGGCAGGCGAAGGTGGTGCGGGAGGGCACCCAGGTCTCGCTCATCACCTACTCGGCGTGCGTCTCGCAGGGCCTGGAGGTCGCCGCCGAGTTGGACAAGGAGGGCATCTCCGTCGAGGTCATCGACATCCGCACCCTCGTACCGCTGGATGTGGCGACGATCGTGCGGTCGGTCAAGAAGACCTCCCGCGCGGTGGTGCTGCACGAGGCGGCGCTGCGGATGGGCTACGGCGCCGAGATCGCGGCGACCGTCCAGGAGGAGTGCTTCTGGCACCTCGACCAACCGGTGACCCGGATCGCCGCGAAGAACACCCCGACGCCCACGAGCCCGCCGCTGGAGGACGCGGTCATCCCCCAGCCGGCGGAGATCGCGGCGACGCTGCGGAAGGTGGCGACGGCATGAGCGAGCGCGGACGCGAGCGGATCTTGACCAAGGAGGCGAGCAGATGAGCACCGACTTCGACGTCGTCGTGCTCGGCGGCGGCCCCGGCGGCTACGCGTCCGCGCTGTACGGCGCGTCCGCGGGTCTGAACATCGCCATGGTCGAGCAGAACAAGGTCGGCGGCACCTGCCTGCACCGCGGCTGCATCCCGGCGAAGGCGCTGCTGCAGGCCGCGGAGGTGTACCGGGCGGTCGGGCACGCCGGCGACTTCGGCTTCCGGCTGCCGGACGGGGCGGCCCCGGTGATCGACTGGCCGGCGGTCAACGCCCGCAAGAGCGGCATCGTCAACCAGCTCACAAAGGGGCTGTCCGGCCTGCTGAAGCGGCGGAAGGTCACCGTCGTGAACGGGCACGGCCGGCTCACCGGCGACGGCGCGGTCGAGGTGGAGGGCCAGACACTGACCGCGCGGGCGGTGATCGTCTGCGCCGGCTCGGTGCCACGCTCGCTGCCCGGTCTGGACATCGACGGCGACCGGGTGGTCAGCTCCGACCACACGACCAACAGCGACCGTCCGGCCCTGCCGGAGCGGGTCGCGGTCATCGGCGGCGGCGTGATCGGCGCCGAGTTCGCCTCCGTCTTCACCGACCTCGGCGTGCAGACCACGCTGCTGGAGGCGCTGCCGAACGGCGTGCTGCCGATCGGGCCGGACCGCGACGTCGCCGACGTGCTGGCCCGGGCGCTCGCCCGGCGGGGCACCTCGATCCACGCCGACGCCAGGGTCGGCACGGTGGAGCGCACGGACAGCACGGTGATCGTTCCGTTCGAGACCAAGAACGGCGCGGAGAAGATCGAGGTCGACCAGGTCCTGGTCGCGATCGGCCGCCGCCCGGCGACCGAGGACTGCGGCCTGGAAGCGGCCGGCGTCCGGGTGGAGCGCGGGTTCATCGAGGTCGACCCCACCACGATGGCCACCTCCCGGCCCGGCGTCTACGCGATCGGCGACTGCGTGAACACGCCCGGTCTGGCGCACGTGGCCTACGCCGAGGCGGTCGTAGCGATCCAGCACATCCTGGGGGAGCGGCCGGTCCCGGTCGACTACACCCGGGTGCCGTGGGTGGTCTACACCCATCCGGAGGTGGCCTGGGCCGGGCTCACCGAGTCCGAGGCGCGCACCGCCGGGCACGACGTCGAGGTGCACAAGCACGCCTTCGCCGGCAACGGCCGGGCGATGATCATCGGCGACACCGACGGGATGGTGAAGGTCGTCGCCCAGCGTGGCGGTCCGATCCTCGGCGTCCACCTGGTCGGTCCGTGGGCCAGCGAACTGCTCGCCGAGGGCTACCTCGCGGTGAACTGGGAGGCCCTGCCCGCCGAGGTCGGCGCGTTCATCCACCCGCACCCCAGCCTGTCCGAGGCCATCGGCGAAACGATGATCACCTTCTCTGGTCGGTCCCTGCACGGCTGAACCTCAGCCCCACGTTCCCGGGAGACGCGGAATGACGGACGAAGTCTGGACGGTCGCGATGCCCAAGCTGGGCGAGACCGTGACGGAGGGTGAGGTCGGCACCTGGTTCAAGCAGGTGGGCGACACGGTGGCGTTCGACGACCCGCTGTTCGAGGTCTCCACCGACAAGGTCGACTCGGAGATCCCCAGCCCGTACGACGGGGTGATCCTGGAGATCCTGGTGGGCTCCGGGGAGGTGGTACCGGTGGGCACGCCGGTGGTGCGGATCGGCCCGCCCGGCTCCGCGGTGTCCACCGGCGACGGCGGGGGTGCGGCGACCGGCGCGGCGGTCGCCGCCGACCGGGCGGCACCCGAGGTCGGTGGGTCGGAAGGCCCGGCCACCGAGCCACCGGCGGCGGCGGTGGCGGTGGGCGGCGAGGTGCACGAGCTCACCATGCCGAAGTTGGGCGAGACGGTGACCGAGGGCACCGTCGGCGCCTGGCTCAAGCAGGTCGGCGACCCGGTCGCCTTCGACGACCCGCTGTTCGAGGTCTCCACCGACAAGGTCGACTCGGAGATCCCCAGCCCGTACGACGGGGTGCTGCTGGAGATCCTGGTGGCCTCCGGTGAGACGGTGCCGGTCGGCACCCCGCTCGCGCGCATCGGCGAGCCGGGCGCGGCACCCGCCGCCGCGCCGCCGGCCGGCGGGCCGGCTCCGGCCGCGGTCGGGCCCGCGGCCACACCGGCGGCCGGCAACGGCCACGGTGGACGGTTGCTCTCCCCGGTGGTGCGCCGGCTGGCGGCGGAGAACGGCATCGACCTGGCGCAGGTGCGCGGGTCGGGCGCGACCGGGCGGATCCGCCGGGAGGACGTCGAGCAGGCCATCGCGTCGGGCGGAGCCCGTACGGCGACCGCCCCGCCGCAGGCTCCGGCACCGGTCGCCGCGGTTCCGGGCACTGCGGCTCCGGGGGCTGCGGCAGCCGCTGCGGCACCCGGCGCTCCGGCACCCACTGCACCGGCGGCGGCCCCCGCGGCCGGCCGGGCCGCGGCTTCCGCGCCCGCCGCGGGCGCCGGCGCGGGGGCCGCCGCCACCGACCCGCGCGACCAACTCGAGCCGCTGTCCCGGATGCGGCTGCTCGTCGCCGAGGGCATGGTCCGGTCGCTGTCCATCTCGGCGCACGTGTGGACCTCGGTCGAGGTCGACTTCGACAATGTCGAGCAGGTGCGGCGCAAGCACAAGGACCGCTTCAGGAAGGAGGTCGGCGCCTCGCTGAGCTACCTGCCGTTCGTCTCCCGCGCGACGATCGACGCCCTGCGCGCGTTCCCGGTGGTGAACTCCTCGATCGACATCCCGGCCAAGACCCGCACCGTGCACCCGTACGTCAACCTCGGCATCGCGGTCGACCTGGACGAGCAGGGCCTGGTCGTACCGGTGGTGAAGGACGCGGACGCCCTCAACATCCGCGGGATCGCCAGCAAGATCGCGACCCTGGCGGCCGCGGCGCGGGGCAAGAAGCTGTCCATGGCCGACATGAGCGGGTCCACGTTCACGATCACCAACCCCGGGCCGTTCGCCAGCTACGCATCGTCCCCGGTCATCAACCAGCCGAACGTCGCCATCCTCTGCACCGACGGGGTGAAGCGTCGCCCGGTCGCGGTGGGCGACGCGATCGCGATCCATCCGGTCGGGATCATCGGGCTGGTCTACGACCACCGCGCGTTCGACGGGTCCACCGCGTCGAAGTTCCTGCTGCATCTGCGGGACTCGCTGGAACAGCGGGACTGGGAGGCGGAAGTCGTCTGACATCGCCCGCCGCCCGGCGCCGGAGCCCGGCGAGCCGGTGACGGTCACGGTAGCCCGCCGGGTCGCCCCGGGCCGCGAGGGCGAGTTCGAGGCGTGGGCCGAGAAGCTGACCCGGACCAGCACGCAGTTCCCGGGCTTCCTCGGCGCCGGGCTGCTCCGCCCGGGCCACGTCGGGCAGGACTGGCACGTGGTCTACCGCTTCGACTCCCCGGCCAGCCTCGCCGCCTGGGAGCGGTCGCCGGCGCGGGCGGGCCTGCTGGCCGAGGCGGAGGAGCTGATGGAAACCACGGCGGTGCACCGGACGTCGGGGCTGGAGACGTGGTTCGAGCTGCCCGGGCGTACGGCGCCCGCCCCGCCCCGGTGGAAGATGTTCCTGGTCACGGTGAGCGCCATCTTCACGCTCCAACTGGTGCTGCACGTGCTGCTCGACCCGGCGTCCCACGGCTGGGTGCTTCCGGTCCGGGTGGCCGTCCTGGCGGTACCGGTGACCGCGCTGATGACCTGGCTGGTCATGCCGCGGCTGGCCTGGCTGCTGCAGCGCTGGCTGTACGCGCCGCCGCGCCGGCGGGCCGTGAGCCGTTCCCGCACGCCGGAAGCCGGGTCCGGCCGGTGACGCGCGGCCCTCTAGGGTGAACGCGGTCGCGATTGTGGCGGAAGAGGCGGTGGCGATGGCGGCGGTGCTCCTCTCGGGCGCGGCGGGGCTTGTCGGTCAGGTCGCGGATGCGCTGCGGGCGCACGACGCCGAGGTCACGGAGGTGACCGACCTGGACAAGGTGCCGGCAGTGTGCGCGGCCGCCGGACCGGGCGCGTTCGGCTCCTACGTGCAACTACCCGCGACGTTCGCCGTGCACGGGGACACCGCGGTGCGCCGGGTTCACCACTTCTACGCCGACGGGGTGCTGGCCCGGTTCCCGGCGCTCGCCGGTGCGCTGCCGGCGCTCGCCCCGTCCAGCCGGGTGACCTTCGTGCTGGGGCAGCTCCCGGTCGAGGTCGCCACGGCGGACGACCGGGAAGCCCGCCGCGCGCTGGTCCGGGTGCTCGGCCATGCGGCCCGCGCCGACACGCCGAACGGCGCGCTCGCCGTGCGGATCCTGGACACCGGCTCCACCCCGGAGCAGATCGCGCTGGTCGCCCTCGGCCGGGATCCCGCCCGGGAGGCGCTGCTCGACCAGTTGGGCGACATGAGCTACGAGGACCTGCGGATCGAGATGCTCGGGCTGGTCTCCGTCGAGACGTGACCGGCGCCGGACGAAGGGCATGCGATGGACGAGCAGGAGCGGTCCGGTCCGGGCGGTGGGCCGCCCTGGTGGGCGCGGATGCCGGCGCCGCCCGCGGCCGCGCTGGCAGAGCAGCTCCAGAGCGCACTGAACGACGTCCGGACGCGCCGTGAGGAGGTGGCGGCGCTGCGCGAGCAACTCGCCGCCTTCGACCAGCAGCTTGCCGCGCTGGACCAGGGCCTGCGCCCGCTGTTGGAGTGGACCTCGGCCTGGGCGGAGCTGGAACGCGGGATGCCCGGCACGTGGCGGCCGCGCCCGGCCGACACCCCGTAGCGCGCCGGTGGGCCGCACCCGGTTCGCCCGCAGCGACAGGCTGCGGATCGCGTACGAGCTGCGCGGTAGCCGCTGGTGGTCGCGGCGGCCGTGGCTGGTCCTGGTGCAGGGGCTCGGGTTCGACCGGTCGGGCTGGGACCCGGTGGCCGACCAACTGCGCCAGCACTTCCGGCTGCTGCTGGTCGACAACCGCGGCTGCGGGCGGAGCGCCGCCCCTGCGCGCACGTTCACGGTCGCGGACATGGCGCGGGACGTGGTGGCGACGCTGGACGCGGCCCGCATCCGTAGGGCACATGTCGCCGGCGCCAGCCTCGGCGGGATGGTGGCGCAGGAGGTGGCGATCCGCCACCCGGACCGGGTGGACCGGCTGGTGCTGGCCTGCACGACACCGGGCTGGCCGTACGCCTACCCGATGCCGCCCGCGTCGGCCCGGCTGATGGCCGCGACCCGCGGCCTGTCCCCGGACGTCGCGGCCCGGCGGCACGTCGAGAACGCGCTCGCCGCGGACACCGTGGCCCGCCACCCCGAACTCGTGGACCGCCTCCTGGCCCACCAGCACGCCCGCCCGAACGATCCCATCGGCTTCGCCGCCCTCGCCGGCGCCGGCGCGCGGTTCACCGGCCACCTGCGGCAGCAGGAGATCCGGGCCCGCACGCTGGTCCTGCACGGCGATGCCGACACCGTGGTCGACCCGCGCAACGCCGCGCTGCTCGCCGCCCGGATCCCGGACGCCACGCTGGTCATGCTGCCCGGCCTGGGGCACCTGTTCTTCTGGGAGGACCCGGCCGCGTTCGTCGACGCCGTCGTCGCGTTCCTGACCGAACCCGGCGGGCCGCCTCAGGACGGCTCCGCGGCCCGCTCCAGGTCCCAGAGCGCACGGTAGCGGCCACCCGCCCGCACCAGCTCGTGGTGGCCGCCGCCTCAGGACGGCTCCGCGGCCCGCTCCAGGTCCCAGAGCGCACGGTAGCGGCCACCGGCCCGCACCAGCTCGCGGTGGCTGCCCCGTTCGACCACCCGGCCGGCGTCCAGCACGACCACCTCGTCCACCTGCTCCAGCCCGGCCAGCCGGTGCGTGATGAGCAGCGTGGTGCGCCCGGCGCTGGCGTCGAGCAGGTCCCGGGTCAGCGCGTCCGCGGTCGGTGGGTCGAGGTTCGCCGCCGGCTCGTCCAGCACCAGCACCGGGAAGCCGGCCAGCAGCACCCGGGCCAGGGCCAGCCGCTGCCGCTGCCCGGCCGACATCAGCGTGCCGCGCTCCCCGACGAAGGTGTCCAGCCCGGCCGGCAGCCCGTCCACCCAGTCCAGCAGCCTGGCGTCGCGCAGGGCCGCCCGCAGCGCCGGCTCGTCCGCGCCCGGCCTGGCCAGCCGGAGGTTCTCGCGGACCGTCGAGTCGAAGACGTGCGCGTCCTGTGCGCAGAGTCCGACCACCCGGCGGACGTCGTCCCCGGACAGCCGGCGGACATCCACCCCGCCGAGCTCGTACGTCCCCCCGGTCAGGTCGACGAAGCGGAGCAGGACGGCGGCCAGCGTGGTCTTCCCAGCTCCGCTGGCGCCGACCACCGCCACCCGCCGCCCGGCGGTCAGGTCGAGGTCCACGCCGTCCACCGCCGCCGGCCGGTCCGGCTCGTCGCCCGGCTCGTCGGCCGGCGCGTCCACCGCCGCCGGCCAATCCGGCTCCTCGCCCGGCTCCTCGGCCGGCTCGTCGCCCGGCTCGTCGCCCGGCTCGTCGGCCGGCTCGTCGCCGGGTTCGTCGCCCGGCCAGCGCGCCCGCACGCCGCGCAGCCGGACCGTCCACTCCGGACCGTCGGGAAGCGGGGCGGGGGTGGCCGGCTCCGGCACGGGCGCGGGGGTGTCCAGCACCTCGAGCACCCGGTCGCCGCTGCGCCGGACCCGGGTCAGCGCCGCCAGCGCCGTCGGCAGCAGTTGCACGGTCTCGAACGCGGCCAGCGGGAGGAGGACGACGACGGCCAGCGTGACCCCGTCCAGCGCGCCGGACCGGACCGCCGGCACCGCGACCGCGAGCGAGCCCCAGACGGCCAGCCCGCCGCAGAGCGCGGCGAGGCCGGCGGCCAGCCCGGTGGCGGACGCGGAGGTCCTGGCCAGCCGGGTCAGTTCGGCGTCCCGCGCCTGGATTCCGGCGAGCCGGTCCGCCGCCGCCCCGTACGCGACCAGGTCCGGTTGGGCGCGCAGCAACTCCACCACGCCGCTCGCGAGCTCCGCCCGGGCGCCGGCCAGCCGGCGGTCCGCCCGCCGACCCGCCCACGCGCTGACCGCCGGCACCGCGAGCGCCGCGGTCAGCAGCGCCGCCAGCAGGACGGCTCCGGCGGCCGGCAGCAGCACGGCGACCAGCCCGGCGGACAGGGCGCCGGCGCAGGCCGCCACCGCGGCCGGGTGCACCACCCGCAGCGGCAGGTCCTGGATCGTGTCGACGTCGGCGACCAGCCGGGTCAGCAGGTCGCCGCGCCGGAACGCCGGTAGGCCGGCCGGTGCCAGCGGCTCCAGGTGCCGGTACACCCGGACCCGGATCCGGGCCAGCAGCCGGAACGCGACGTCGTGCGAGACCAGGCGTTCGGCGTACCGGAAGCCGGCCCGGCCGATCGCGAACGCCCGCACCGCGACGATCGCCGCCGTCAGGGTGAACAGCTCCGGCCGCAGCGCCGCCGCCGAGATGAGCCAGGCGGCGGCGGCCATCAGGCCCACCCCGCTGCCCACGGCAAGGACCCCGAGCCCGATGCCGGCCGCGAACCGGCCCCGGTCCGGCGCCGCCAGCGCACCCAACCGGCGCACCGCCCGCCGCCCGTGCCGTGGGCCTTCGCGCCCGTTCACGGCGGCGCCACCGCGGGTGCGCGCAGTGCCGCCGGCTTGCCGCTCGTGCCGTGAGGCCCCGCGCCCGCTCATGGGGGCGACGCCGCGGGTGCGCGCAGTGCCGCGGCCGGCTCGCCGACGCGCACGACCCGGTCGGCGGCGGCCGCCAGCCCCGGCCGGTGGACGACCAGCAGTACGCACCGCCCCGGCGCCAGTTGCCGCAGGCCGGCCAGCACCCGCGCCTCGCTCCCGCCGTCCAGATGCGACGTCGGTTCGTCCAGCAGCAGCAGGCCGGCGCCGCGGCCGGCCCGCAGGAACGCCCGGGCCAGCGAGACCCGCTGCCGCTGCCCGGCGGACAGCCCGGCACCGTCCTCGCCCAGGACGAGCCGCGGGTCGATGTCGTCGCCGGCGGCGAGCACCAGCGCCAGGCGTACCTCGTCATCGGTCGCCCCGGCGGCACCGAGGCGGACGTTGTCGGCCACCGTCCCCGCGAGCAGGGCGGGCCGCTGCGGCGCCCAGGCCACCTGTGCCCGCCAGCGCTCGGGGTCGGCACGGGCCAGATCGACCCCGCCGACCCGGACGGCTCCGCCGGACGGCTTCCGGAAGCCGAGCAGCACGGCCAGCAACGTCGACTTGCCGACCCCGCTCGGCCCGACCAACGCCACGATCTCGCCCGGAACGAGCTCCACCGACGTCGGCGGCAGCATCGGCGACCCCTGGTCGTCGCAGGCCGCGACCTCCCGCGCCACCAGCCCGAGCGCCCGCACCGGCGGCACCGGGTCCCGGCCCACCGGCGGGGACGGGGCGTCCAGCACGCTCAGCACCCGTTCCGCGGCGGCGATCCCCTCGGCCGCGGCGTGGTGGTTGGCGCCGACCTGACGCAGCGGCAGGTAGGCCTCCGGCGCGAGCAGCAGGACCAGCAGCGCCGGCTCCAGGCCGATGGTGCCGCCGACCAGTCGTAGCCCTATCTGGACGGCGACCAGCGCGACGGACAGGCTCGCGGCGAGTTCGAGGGTGAACGAGGAGAGGAACGAGATCCGCAGCACCCGCATCGACGCGGTCCGGTAGTCGTCGGTGACCGCCGCCAGCGACCGCTGCTGGGCACCCGCCCGGCCGAAGACCCGCAGCGTCGCGAGCCCGTCCACGATGTCCAGGAAGTGCCGGGACAGGCGCTCCAGGGTCCGCCACTGCCGGCGGGCGCGGTGCTCGGTGGCCAGCCCGACCAGGCCCAGGAAGACCGGGATGACGGGCAGCGTGAGCAGGATGACGAGTCCGGACAGCCGGTCGGCCGCTGCGACGCGGGCGAGGACCAGCGGCGGCACGACGCAGGTGAGCACGAGCTGCGGCAGGTAGCGGGCGAAGTACGGGTCGAGCGCGTCGATGCCGCGGGTGGCGAGTTGGGCGAGGTCACCGGTGCGCCGGCCGGCCAGCCACGCCGGGCCGAGCTCGGTGACCCGGCGCAGCAGCGCCATCCGCAGCTGGGACTTCACCGACGCCGACGCGCGGGCCGCCACCACCTCCTGGGCGTGCGCCAGCAGCGCGCGGGCCACCACCAGGGCGGCCAGGGTGGCGAGCTGGCCGCGGATCTCGGCGGGTCCGGCGCCACCGAGGAAGCCGGAGCTGATCGCGGCGGCGAGCACCCCCGCCTGGGCGATCACGGTGCCGGCGGTGGCGAGGCCGAGGAGGACGGAGGCCGCCAGGAACGGTCGGCTGGCCCGGCCGTGCCGCAGCAGCCGCGGGTCGAGGGGCTTCACGCCGATCCGGTCATCAGGCTGCCGATCCGGTCATCGGAGTTACTGCCCGACGGTGCTGCTCGCGCCGTGCGGCTGCTGGCTCGGGATGTTGCCCCGGCCGATCCGCTTGCGGAAGACCCAGTAGCTCCAGCCTTGGTAGAGCAGCACGAACGGGACGACGAGCAGGGCGACCCACGACATCGCGGCCAGGGTGCGGGGGGTCGAACTGGCGTTCTGCACCGTCAGGCTGAGCGCCGGATCGTTGCTGGCCGGCAGCACGTCGGGGAACAGCGCCACGAAGAGCGCGGCGAACAGCAGGACGATCGCCGCGCCGGTCAGCGTGAACGCCCAGCCCTCGCGCTCCCGCTGGTTCGCCACCAGGGACACCAGCAGTGCCGCCACGGCGAGCGCGGATATCAGCGTGGCCCAGCCGTCGTGCTGGTCCACGGCGGTCCACAGCAGGAATGCGGCGGTCAGGACCGCGGCGACGGCGCCCGCCCGACCGGCGACGCCCCGGGCCTCGTGCCGGATCGCCCCGACCGTCTTGAGCGCGACGAAGACCGCCCCGTGGGTCACGAACAGGGCGGTGGTCACCAGCCCGCCGAGCAGCGCGTACGGGTTGAGCAGGGTGAGCAGGGTGCCGGTGAAGTTGCCGTCGGCGTCGAGCGGGACGCCGCGGACGATGTTGGCGAAGGCCACCCCCCACAGCAGCGCGGGGACGAACGAGCCGACGACGATGCCCGCGTCCCAGCGCCGGCGCCAGCGGACGTCGTCCACCTTCCCCCGGTACTCGAAGGCCACCCCGCGGACGATCAGCGCCAGCAGCATCACCAGCAGCGCCAGGTAGAACCCGCTGAACAGGCTGGCGTACCAGTAGGGGAAGGCGGCGAACATGGCGGCGCCGGCGACGATCACCCAGGTCTCGTTGGCGTCCCAGACCGGGCCGATGGTGTTGATCAGCACCCGGCGGCCGGTGTCGTCCCGGCCGAGCACGGGCAGCAGCATGCCGACCCCGAAGTCGAAGCCCTCCAGCAGGAAGTAGCCGGCGAACAGGTAGCCGATGAAGAGGAACCAGAACTCCGCAAGGGACATGCCCGCTCCCCGTTACCTGGTCAGTAGGCGAACGCCAGCGCCTGGGCCGCATCGTCGGGCGGCTCGGCACCGACGTCGTGCTCCCCGGGCTCCTCGACCTCCGGCGGCCCCGCTATCGCATACCGGCGGATCAGGCCGATCTCGATGACCGCGAGGACGAGGTAGAGTGCGCTGAACCCGCCTAGGGACAGCGCCACCTGCCACGCCGGCACCTGCGGCGAGACGCCGTCGCGGGTGAACATCCGGCCGAAGACCACCCAGGGCTGGCGGCCCATCTCGGTGAAGAGCCAGCCGAAGGAGTTGGCGATCAGCGGGAACGGCAGCGTCCACAGCGCCGCCCGCCAGAACCACTTCGACGTCGGCACCCGCCGCCGGAGCAGCCAGAGACCGAGCAGCGCCAGCGCGCTGGTCAGCATGCCGAAGCCGATCATGAACCGGAAGCCCCAGTACGTGACCGGGATGACCGGCCGGTAGTCGCCGGGGCCGTACCGCTTCTCGTACTCGGCCTGGATGTCGTTGATGCCCTCGACCCTGGCCTGGAAGTTGCCCTCCGCCAGGAACGACAGCAGGCCGGGCACCCGGACCGACCAGACCTCCTCCCGGCCGCTCAGCGAACCGATCGTGAAGATCGAGAAGGAGGCCGGCTGCCTGCTGTCGTAGATCGCCTCGGCGGCCGCCATCTTCATCGGCTGCTGGTCGGTCATGATCTTCGCCTGGGTGTCGCCGGTGAGCGCCACCCCGCCGCCGGCGAGCAGCGCGACGATCATGCCCAGCTTGAGCGACCCCCGCATGACGTCCACGTGCTGCCGGCGGGCGAGGTGCCAGGCGCTGACCCCGATGACGAACGCCGCCGCCGTGACGAAGGACGCGGTGATCACGTGCGGGAAGGCCGCCAGCGTCGTCGAGTTCGTCAGCACTGCCCACAGGCTGGTCAGCTCGGCCCGGCCGCGATCGGGGTTGATCTGGTAGCCGACCGGGTGCTGCATCCAGGAGTTGGCGGCGAGGATGAAGTACGCGGAGAGGTTGGTGCCGATCGCCGTCGCCCAGATGCAGCCGAGGTGCGCCAGCCGGGGCAGCCGTTCCCACCCGAAGATCCACAGGCCGAGGAACGTGGCCTCCAGGAAGAACGCGAGGAGCGCCTCGATCGCCAGCGGGGCACCGAACACGTCGCCCACGAAGCGGGAGTAGTCGCTCCAGTTCATGCCGAACTGGAACTCCTGCACGATGCCGGTGACCACGCCTATGGCGAAGTTGATGAGGAAGAGCTTTCCCCAGAACTTCGTCATCTGCAGGTACCTGGGCTTGCCGGTGCGGTACCACGCGGTCTGCATCAGGGCGACGAGCACCGACAGCCCGATCGTCAGCGGGACGAACAGGAAGTGGTAGATCGTCACGATGCCGAACTGCCACCGGGCGAGGTCGAGGGCGTCCATGGCTAGCAGGACACCTCCTCACCGGGGCTCCGCATGCGCCAACCCTCGGCTGGTGGGCAACCGCAGGCAAGGAGCCCTTCCGGTCAGCGGGAGTCTACGACAGCCCGTGGGCGGACCAACCGGTGGGTGGACCAGCGCGGCTACGTGGCCGAGACGGGGCGGACGCCGCGGTCGGTCCGCTGGGCGTCGGTCAGCCCGAGCAGGGGCGCGGCGTTGTCCCACAGGATCGCCCGGGTGGCGCGCGGGTCGAGGCCGAGGTTGCCGACCGTCTCGATCGGGCTGCGGTCGCCGAGCTCGAACGGGTGGTCGGTGCCGAGCAGCACGTGCCCGACGCCGACATCCTCGACCAGCCGGCGGAGCAGCGCCGTGGAGAACACCGCCGTGTCGTAGTAGAGCCGCTCGGTGAAGTGGCTCGGCGGCACCGCGGTCGTCCGGGCCACCGACTTGCGCTCCCAGCCCATGTCCAGCCGACCGCGCAGGGACGGCAGGCAGCCGCCGCCGTGGGCCAGGCACAGCCTCAGGTCGAACCGCTCCAGCACCCGCCCGAAGACCAGGCGGGCCACCGCCAGCGCGGTCTCCATCGGGTAGCCGACCAGTTGCGGCAGCCAGAACTCGCGCTGCCGGTGCGCGTCCGGCACGCCGCTGGGGTGCAGGAAGACGAACACGTCGCGCTCCGCCAGCAACGACCACAGGTCGTCGTTCACCGGGTCGTCCAGCTCCCGGCCGCCACCGCGGCTGCCGATCGCGATGCCGGCCAGAGCGAGGTCGTCCAGGCAGCGACGGGCTTCCTCGGCCGCGCCCGGCCAGCCCAGCGGGACCGAGCCGAGCCCGACCAGGCGGTCCGCGCCGTCGGCGACGTAGGTGGCCAGTTCGTCGTTGCCCTGCGCCACGATCCCGCTCACGAAGCCGCCGTCGTCCGCGGTCGAGCAGAACAGGAACGGTGGCAACGAGACCGCATGGCAACGCACCCCGAATGCGTCCATCTCGGACAGTCGCACCGCCACGTCGTACTGGGACCGGGCCAGTGGGAGCGGCGTGTCCGGACCCACCCCGCTGACCCGGGGGTCCAGCAGCACGACCTCCTCGGCCGCCCCGGCCAGGTCGGCGAGACCCCGGTCGGCCAACCGTTGCAGCAGGGGTAGCGGCATCGCGTGCGCGTGCACGTCCACCGCGGCGCCGGCCGGGGCGATCACGACGACCGCCCCCCGGCCGGTTCGGTGCGGTCTGCGGCGGATGCGGTCGGGTGTGCCCACATCGAGACCTCCATGGAAGCGATAACGCCACTGTGAACCCGCCCGCGACGGCGGAACCGCTCCTTTTACTGGGTGGAAGACGGACGCCCCACCGTAGGGCGGCGTGCCGGGCCTGTGTCAGGCTCGCAGCAAAGGTCCACAGCGAACGGTCCACAGCGAACCTAGGTCAACAGCGAACACAGGCCGGCCTGCTGAGGGAGTGATCGATGCCGTGAGTCTGTACCAGCTCCACCGGTGCGTCTACGACTGGGTCCGGGCCGGCGAGGTCGCCGGTGGGGATGCCGCCGCGGCCAGTGGGCGCTCGTCGTTCGACAGCGGCCAGTACGAGTTGACCGACGAAGAGCGCACCGCGTTCGAGTCCAAGGACGTCGCGGCGCTGTACCGGCTCGGGCTGCACGCCGTCCTGCTCAACCGGTTCTGCCGGGCCGCCGGCTACTCCCGGGACGACTACCGCAAGCTGCTCGAGCCCTTCGCGACGCCGGAGGAGAGGAAGGGCCGATGGCAGAAATAGTGCTGGCGTACTGCGCCTCGCACGCGCCGATGATGTCGGCCGCCCGGCAGGCGGCGCCGAAGGAGCAGGGCGACAACTTCTTCGGCGCGCTGGACCGGCTCCGTGAGGAGGCCGTCGAGCGGGGCGTACAGGCCTGCGTGGTGCTCTCGAACGAGCACTTCACGAACTTCTTCCTGGAGAACTTCCCGCAGACCTGCATCGGCGTCGGCGAGAAGAACTGGGGGCCGACCGAGGAATGGCTGCCGATCGACAAGGTGTGGATCCCGGGCCATCCCGGGCTGGCCGACCACATCGCCAGGCACACCCTGGCCTCCGGCTTCGACCCGGCGTTCTCGCATCAGCTCGAGCTCGACCACGGGATCATGACGGTCTACTACGAGCTCGACCACGACATGAAGCTGCCGCTGGTGCCGATCGTGCAGAACTGCGCCGTCCCGCCGTTGATGCCGGTGCGGCGGGCGTATGAGTTCGGTAAGGCGCTCGGCGACGCGGTCCGGTCCTACGAGGGGCTGGCGAGGGTGGCGGTGATCGGCGCCGGCGGGCTGTCGCACTGGATCGGCACCCCACGGGTAGGCGACATCGATGAGGAGTTCGACCGCTGGTTCCTGGAGCGGCTGGAACGCGGCGAGCTCGACCAGGTGCTGGACCTGCCGGACAGCGAGATCGAGCTCGCCGGCAACGGCAGCCACGAGATCCGCAGTTGGCTCGCCGTCGCCGGTGCGGTCGCGCCGCTGAGACCGCACACGCTCGCCTACGAGCCCATCTATCCCTGGATCACCGGCATGGCGGTCGCCGAGTTCGGCACCCGCTGACCGCGGCTCCTGGCAATGGCCGCCGTCCAGAACGTCGAGAAGCGGGGACACCCCGCGTTCGCCGCGGCCGCCTTCCGGGCGGCCACCGGCGACGTCGTGAGCGGCGTGGTGGTGCCCCGACAACCCGTTACTGCCAAGGAGGAATCGCGATGACGAGCACCCCGGACTACACACCCGACCTCGAGGCCGCCGCGCAGCGCGTCCGTGAGGTGAGCGAGAAGCTGCTCGAGACCAGCAAGAAGAACGGGCTGGCCTGGGTGGAGACCTACGAGCGGATCCTCAACAGCATGCTCGCGCTGGAGGAGCAGGCGGCCCGCGGCTCGCAGGTCGACTGGATCAGCACGCTGGCCACGACGCACGCCGACTTCGTCCGCGAGGTGTCCCAGGCCTATCTCGGCACCATCCGCAAGCAGCTCAGCTGACCACCGGCGGCGGGCACCGGCCGGCCGGTGACGGCCGTGCCCGCTGCCCGCTGAACGGAAGCTGATCTTGCTATCGGATCGAGGCTGCGTGAGGCTCGTCGGGGCCACCGGATGGGGAGGTCTGCATGACCGGTCGCCGGCATCAGGTCGTCGTGATCGGCGGCGGCTTCGGCGGGGTCAACGCGACGCAGGCGCTCGCCCGTGCCGACGTCGACGTGACCATCGTGGACCGGACCAACCACCACCTGTTCCAGCCGCTGCTGTACCAGGTCGCGACCGGCATCCTGCCGGAGGGCCTGATCGCGCCGGCGCTGCGCAGCGTCATCAAGAAGCAGGCGAACGCGCGGGCGCTGCTGGCCGAGGTGAAGCACCTGGACCTGGACCGGCGGGTGGTCACCGCGGTCGCTCCGGACGGCCGGTCGTTGGAGCTGCCCTACGACACCCTGGTGGTCGCCGGCGGAGCGACGCACGCCTACTTCGGGCGGGACGAGTGGGCGGAGTTCGCGCCCGGGATGAAGACCCTGGACGATGCCCGGCACCTGCGCAGCCACATCCTCAGCGCGTTCGAGATGGGCGAGCTGGCCACCGACCCGGCCGAGCGGGCCCGCTACCTGACCTTCGTCGTGGTCGGCGCCGGCCCGACCGGGGTGGAGCTGGTCGGCCAGGTGGCCGAGCTGGCGCACAAGGTGCTGCCCAGGGACTACCGCTCGATCGACACCACCGAGGCGAGGATCCTGCTGGTCGAGGCGGCACCGGCGGTGCTCGGCCCGTTCCACCCGAAGTTGCAGCGCTACACCCGGCAGCGGCTGGAGAAGATGGGTGTCGAGGTGCGGCTGAACACCATGGCGGTGGCCCTGGACCACGACGGCCTCACGGTCAAGGGTCCGGACGGCGAGGAGCGCATCCCCGCCCGCACCAAGATCTGGGCGGCGGGCGTGCAGGCCTCGCCGCTGGCCCGGATGCTGGCCGAGGCGACCGGGGCCGAGACCGACCGAGCCGGCCGGGTGGCGGTGCTTCCCGACTGCACGCTGCCCGGCCACCCGGAGGTCTACGCGGTCGGCGACATGGTGTCGCTGAACGAGTTGCCGGGGGTGGCGCAGCCGGCGATCCAGGAGGGCAAGTACGTCGGCAAGGTCATCCGGGCGCGGCTGGAGGGCGACACGGACGTCAAGCCCTTCAGGTACTTCGACAAGGGCAGCATGGCCACCATCGGCCACCTGCACGCGGTCGCCGACTCCCGTGGCCTGAGGTTCACCGGGCTGCTCGGCTACACGATGTGGGGCCTCATCCACGTGCTCTACCTCGTCGGCTGGGGCAACCGGCTGGGCACCCTCTACACCTGGGCCAGGGCGCTGACCTTCACCAAGGGCCGGGCACACCGGATCATCACCATGGAACAGGCGCAGTACGAGCTCACCCACGACGAGGTGGCCGGCGACGATCGGCAGGAGGTCGGCCGCATCGACGTGTCGCACGGCATTGACCCGGGCACATCCCGCTGACCGGAAGGTTTCTTGATCTCCAGCAGCGGCTGGCGCATGGTCGGGCGGAACGCGGTCGGCACTCGACGAGAGCGAACGCGGGCTGCTGCCCCGGCGACGGGGAGTCTCCGCTGCCGAGATCGTCGCGCTGTGCTGACGCATCGACACGGAGGAGAACCGCCATGTCGGACACCGTTCCAGCCGCAGCCCTTGGTGCGCGCAGATGAGGGCCGTGACTCTGACCTCCCCGGGACAGGTGCAGATCGTCGAGGACTGGCCCGAGCCGGAGTGCGGGCCGGACGAGGTGATCGTCCAGATCCGCGGGGTGGGCCTCTGCGGCTCCGACCTGTCCGTGTTCGACGGCAAGCGCGAGGTGCCGCACATGCCGTGGGTGTTCGGCCACGAGGGTGGCGGCGACATCGTCGAGGTCGGATCGGCGGTAACCGACCGCCGGGTGGGCCAGCGGGTCGTCATCGAGCCGAACTACTGCGACCTGACCTGCGAGGAGTGCCGGGCCGGGCACACCTCGGCCTGCCTGAACCGGGTGGTGCTCGCCATCAACACCCCCGGCATCCTGGCCGAGCGGGTCGCCGCACCGGCCGAGTTCACCTGGCCGATCTCCATCGACTGGCCGGATGTTGCGCTGGCCTGCTTCGAGCCGCTGTGCGTGGCGGACACGGCGGTGCGGCGGGCCGACGTGCCCGCCGGAGCGGAGTGCCTGGTGATCGGGGCCGGCTCGCAGGGCCAGTTGGTCTGCCAGTCGCTGCTCGCCGGCGGCGCGGTGCCGTACGTCATGGAGCCGCACCCCGGGCGGATGGAGCTGGCGCTGAAGTTCGGCGCCAGGCGCGCGGAGGAGCGGGGCGAGCAGCGTTATCCGTTCGTCTTCGAGACCGCGGGTGTGCCGGCGGTGTGGGACACGGCCTTCAACGCCACCGGCACGTTCGGCCGGCTCGTGGTCGTCGGCATGAGCCCGAAGCCGGTCCAGATCAACACCATGGACCTGGTGATGCGCAAGATCACGATTGTCGGCCAGCACATCTACGACCACCCGCAGGACTTCGCCGCCACCCTGGAGTCCGTCGACGCGGGACGGCTGGCGCCGGAGCAGACCGTGCAGGCCAGCTTCCCGGTCGAGGAGGCAGCGTCCGCACTCGCCGCGGCCCGCGAGGTGCCGGGCAAGACCTGGATCGACTTCTCGAACTGGCTGGACCGGTGACCGGGCCGGGCAATGTCCGCTGAGCGGAAGCGGCTGTTGCCAACTCCTCGGCGCGGGAGCGACGTTGTCACCGCACCGCCCGCCGGGCGCGTGCCGACGCAACGGGGGCGATCGCGTCAGACACCGCCATGGCGAGGATGCCTGTCGCGTATCGGCGCGCCGGCCGCGGCGGAGCTCCACGGGTGAGGGAGGAACGCATGCTGCAGGATGAGATCAACGAGCCGCCCGGCTCACACGAGCCGACCGAGTACCACAAGACGCCGAAGAAGGCGGCGGCAAGCGGCTGGATCGGGAGCGCGCTGGAGTACTACGACTTCTTCATCTACGCGCAGGCCGCCGCGCTGATCTTCCCGGACATCTTCTTCCCCAAGGGCAACCCGACGGTCGCGATCGTCGCGTCACTGGCCACCTTCGGCGTGGGCTACGTCGCGCGGCCGATCGGCGCGTTCGTCCTGGGCCACTGGGGCGACACGCACGGCCGCAAGAACGTGCTGGTCCTGGCCATGCTGCTGATGGGCGCGTCGACGTTCTGCGTCGCGCTGCTGCCCACCTACCCGTCGGTCGGGATCCTGGCCCCGATCCTGCTGGTGGCTTTGCGGATCATCCAGGGCTTCGCGGTGGGCGGCGAGCTGTCCGGCGCGAGCGCCATGATCGTGGAGCACGCGCCCTTCGGTAGGCGCGGCTACTTCGCGAGCTTCACGCTGCAGGGCACCCAGGCCGGGCAGATCCTCGCGGCCGCCGTCTTCCTCCCGCTGTCCGCGTGGATGCCCGACGCGGCGTTCGAGTCGTGGGGCTGGCGGATCCCGTTCATGCTCAGCGTCTTCGTGGTGCTCGCCGGCTACATCATCCGGCGCCGCGTCGATGAGACCCCCGCGTTCCAGGAGGAGGAGGCGCACGGCGAGATCCCGCCGGCACCGATCGTTCAGGCCGTCCGCGAGAACGGCCCGGACATGCTGCGCGTGGTCTGCATGGCCCTGATGAACGTCGTCCCCGTGACGACCACGGTCTTCGGCGCGGCGTACGCCACCCAGAAGGGCTACGGAATCGGTTTCAGCAAGACGACGTACCTCTGGATCCCGGTGCTGGGCAACATCCTCGCGGTCCTGCTGATCCCCTACATCGGCAAGCTGTCCGACCGGATCGGACGCCGCCCCCCGATCATCTTCGGCGCGCTCACCTCCGGTCTGGCGTCGTACGGCTACCTGTACTTCATCAGCCAGAAGAACGTCGCGCTGACGATCGTCATGTCGCTGGTCATGTGGGGCACCCTGTACCAGTTCTACAACGCGGTGTTCCCGTCCTTCTACCAGGAGCTGTTCCCGACCCGCACCCGGGTCACCGGGTTCGCCGTCTCCCAGAACATCGGCACCATGATCACCGCATTCCTCCCGACCCTGTTCGCGATCGTGGCTCCCACCTCGAGGGCGTCGACCGTGCCCGTCGTGGTCGGCAGCATCACGCTCGGGATCGCGATCATCGCGGCGATCTCCGCCTGGTCGGCCCGGGAGACGCACCGCATCCACCTCAACGACCTCGGCGACAAGGACGCCGTTCCGGTGCCGTACGAGGAGTACGAACGGGCCCGAGCCGGAGTCTGACCGGGAGGCCAGGAAGCCGGCGGAAAGGATCCGTGGTCGCGTCGCGGAGTCGGCTGATGCCCCCGGCGTTCGTACCCTGACCGTCATGCGCGGTGACGGGTCACGGTCCGGGGGCATCGCCGCTACTGAACAGCTTCGACGGAGTGAGGCGGAATGACGTCAGTACTGGTCCTCAACGGCCCCAACCTCAACCTGCTCGGCACCCGCAAGCCCGAGGTCTACGGCACCACGACGCTCGCCGACGTGGAGAAGCTCTGCCGGGAGGAGGCCGGCAAGCTCGGCCTGGACCTGGTCTTCCGGCAGTCGAACCACGAGGGCCAGCTGATCGACTGGATCCACGAGACCGGCGCGGAGGTCAAGGCCGGGAACTCCATCGGAGCGGTGTTCAACCCCGGCGCCTTCACGCACACCTCGGTCGCCCTGCACGACGCCATCGAGGGCGCCAGCCTGCCGGTGATCGAACTGCACATCTCCAACGTGCACAGGCGCGAGGAGTTCCGGCACCACTCCTACATCTCACCGGTCGCCCGCGGCATCATCGTGGGCTTCGGCGTACACGGCTACGTGCTTGCCATCAACGGCCTCTACCAGGTGTCCCAGGCCGGCTGACGGACGGAGGACGACGTGAGCAGGGTACGGATCGCCGTCGCGGGTGCGGGCGTGATCGGGCGGCGGCACGTCGAGGAGATACAGAAGAGCCGGTCGGCCGAGTTGGCGGCCATCGTGGACCCGGCGCCGGCGAGCGCGGAGCTGGCCAACGCCGCCGGGGTCGCCGTGTTCGGGTCGCTGGCGGACCTGTTCGCCGCGCAGCGCCCGGACGGGGTCATCCTTGCCACGCCGAACAGGATGCACGTGCAGGGCGGCCTGGAGTGCGTCGGGGCCGGCGTTCCGGTGCTGGTCGAGAAACCGATCGGCGACACCCTCGAGGGGGCCGCCACCCTGGTCGAGGCGGCGGAGGCGGACGGGGTGCCGCTGCTCACCGGGCACCACCGGCAGCACAGCCCGATCATGGCCAGGGCCCGTGAGGTCGTCCAGAGCGGCGTGCTCGGGCCGATCGTCGCGGTGATGGGCAGCGCGGTGTTCCACAAGCCCGACGACTACTTCGACGTGGGCGGCGGGTGGCGGCGCCAGCCGGGTGGCGGCCCGATCCTGCTCAACCTCACCCACGAGGTCAACAACCTGATGTCGCTGGTCGGCGACATCGTCAGTGTCCAGGCCATGGCGTCGAACGCCACCCGCGGCTTCCCGGTCGAGGACACCGCCGCCATGGTGTTCCGGTTCGCCAACGGCGCGCTCGGGACGTTCATGCTGTCGGACACCGCCGCCTCGGCGCGCAGTTGGGAGCAGACGTCGCAGGAGAACAAGGACTACGCGACCTACGAGGACGAGGACGCCTACGTCATCGTCGGCACCACCGGCTCGCTGGCCATCCCGACGATGCGGCTGAAGACGTTCCCGGGCAAGCGGTCGTGGTATGAGCCGTTCGACACCTCGACCCTCGATATCGACCGTACCGACCCGCTCGCCAACCAGGTGGAGCACTTCGCCGCCGTCATCCGCGGCGAGGCGGAGCCCGTCGTCAGCGGGCGGGACGGACTCAACACGCTCCGGGTCACCGACGCGGTCACCGAGGCCGCGAGGACCGGCCGGATCGTCGACACCGGACTCGGCTCCTCGACCTGACCGGAACCCGCTCGAACCCGCTCGGGCGCGGGAGCCGTACGGCCGGACGAAGGGACGCAACAGATGCAACTCGCGGCAAGCGTCGGCCTCATCGTGATCGGCCTGCTGCTCGGCCTGTTCACCCGCGGCGGCGCGGACATGCGGCTGTACGGCTGGATCCTGGTGGGGGTCGGCGTGCTCGGCCTGGTGGCCCGCTCGTGGATCGCCCGGCTGCGCGCCGAGGAGTCCCGGCGGCGCGGCTTGTAGGGCCGGCCGGTGACCCAGGCATGGCGGCCCTGCACGCCGACCAGCCGCTGGTCCTCAGCTCCTACTGCCTGGGCACGCAGGCGCCGTTCGAGCAGCGGGTGTCCGTCGCCGCGGACGCCGGATTCGCCGGTATCGGTCTGCGTGCCGAGAACTACTGGGACGCTCGGCAAGCCGGTCTCGACGACCAGGCGATGAAGGACATCCTCGACCGCCACGGCATGGCGATCCAGGAGGTGGAGTACCTCACGGACTGGGGGACCGAAGGGGACCGCACCGACGCGCAGCGGACGAAAGAGGACACGATCTTCCACCTGGCCCGCACCTTCGGCGTGGCCCACGTCAACGCGGGTCTGTTCCAGCACCTGCCGGAGGACGCCATCGCCGAGGCCTACGCGGCCCTGTGCCAGCGGGCCGACGAGCTCACCGTGGCGCTTGAGTTCCTGCCGTTCGGAGGCGTGCCGAACCTGCGGTCGGCGTGGAACGCGGTCCGCTCGGCGGACCAGGCCAACGGTGGCCTGCTCATCGACTTCTGGCACTGGCGCCGGTCCGGGACGAGCCTGGAGGACCTGGAGGCGGTGCCGGCCGACAAGATCGTGTCGGTGCAGATCGACGACGTGCGCGAGCACCCCATGGACCCGCTCCGCCCGGAGACGCTGCACTGGCGGCTGCCACCCGGCCGCGGGTTCGGCGAGATCACCGAGCTCATCGACGCGCTGCGCGCCAAGCGGGTCCAACCCAACATCGTGGCCGTCGAGGTGATGAACGACGACCTGATCGCCAGCGGCCTGGAGACCACCGCACGCACCCTCATGCAGGCGTCCCGGGAGGTGCTGGCCAGGTAGCGCTGGCGGCCAGCGTCGCGGGTCCGACCTCCGGACCCGCGCACGATCATCCACTGGCCAACAGATCCCGGGTTCGACATTTCCGAAGACCCGACGACTTCAACTTGGGCGGACGGCGGCGTCGAGGGCGCCGAGCACGCCGAGTTGGGCGAGGATGACGGTCCCCGACGGGTAGCAGTCGAAGCGCTTGATCTTGCCGTCCTCCAGCTCGAACACGTCACAGCAGGGCGCGTCCATGCGGTTGCCGGTCGGTTCGAGGACTCCGCCGGCCACGCTGAGCGGGCCGTCGTGGGTGCCCTGTAGCGCGAGCTGGACGATGACGATGTCCCCGTTCACGTAGAGCCGGTAGAGCTCGCGGTGCATGTCGGAGAACGCCCGCCCGTAGTTCTCCAGGGGGAAGGCCCGGTCCCGGCCGCGGTAGGTGACGCCGATCGACTCGTCGGTGAACGTCCCGTCCGGGGTGAAGGCCGCCAGCCAGCCCTCGCTGTCCTTGTCTTCGGCG
>WNGA01003832.1_pt1 | contig 40008 bp, 40 predicted proteins | sample 5400061 | NCBI WGS metagenome assembly WNGA01 (sample SAMN13153366, study PRJNA577476) | soil metagenome | isolation source: 100 cm soil or saprolite under grassland replicate 2 | place: USA:California | collected 2016-06-15 | reverse complement strand
GCCGTGCGTCAGCCCCTCGTATCCCGCCGCCGTCTCAAGCGCATGCGCGAAGGTGTGGCCGAGATTGAGCATCGCGCGCTCGCCCCGGTCGTACGGGTCGCGGAGGCAGACGGCGGTCTTGAAAGCGGCGCACTGTCGCACAAGCTCCGGCTGCGGGAGCTCCCAGAGTGGCCTGCCGGCGAGCAAGCCGGTCTTGACGACCTCTGCCATCCCCTCACGCCGCTCCCCCTCAGGGAGCGTCTCGAGTGTCGCGGGATCGATGACGACGCGCGCGGGCCAGTGGAATGCCCCGACGAGATTTTTGCCGTGCGGGAGGTCGATCGCCGTCTTGCCGCCGATCGCCGCGTCGACCTGGCCCACGAGAGTGGTCGGTACAGCGATCCAGTCGATCCCCCGCAGATACGTCGCAGCGACGAAGCCCGCGACATCGGTCGTACAGCCGCCGCCGAGCGCGACGAGGGTGCCATCGCGGCCGAGTCGCAACTCGTTCCACAGCCGGTCAGCAGTCGCTACGGTCTTGGCCCCTTCACCCTGCGGAACCTCGTGCACCGAGACGAGCCTCTGCCCGAGACCGACCTGGGCGGCGGCGCCGTGGATGCCGGCGACGTGCGGATCGGCGATCAGCGCGACCGCCCCCTTGCCGGGTGTGAGCGAGCCGAGGAGGCCGATGGAGCCGGCGTGAATGTGCACGCCGCCCGCCGCCAAGACGATGCCATCGAGGTCGTATGCGTGCGCATCGGCCGCTTCGTCGTAGAGCTCCCGGCGGCGCTCGTAGAGTGCGTGGAACTCGGACTTGTCCTGCGCAAGGGGCCGGCCGCTCCTGGCGCTTCTTTCCCAGGCGGTCTCCGGATCGATCCCGAGGAGGACGGTGAAGGCACGGTCCCGCAGCGCGTGCCGGATCGCGGGGGTCTCGACTGCGCCCCCGCCGAACGCGATGACGGCGGGCTCCGGCAAGTGCAGAGCCGCGATTGCCTGGCCCACCTCCTGGACGCGGAACTCCGCCTCGCCGCTCTCCTCGAACAACTGCGGGATCTCTTTGCCGAGGCTTCGCTCGAGCTCGCGGTCGAGGTCGACGAACGGTCGCCCGAGTCGCTCTGCCACCTCCGGGCCCAGCGTCGACTTGCCGGCGCCCATGAACCCGATCAGCGCGAGGTGCTTCCTTAGTGCGTGCGCGGCTGCCAGTCGATTCGCTCCACGTAAGCCCGGTGAGCAGTGACGAAGTCGCCGAGGGCGTCGCCGCCGAACTTGTCCCGCGCGGCCCTGGCGAGCTCCCAGGCGACGCACGCCTCGGCGACGACCGCGAGCGCCTCGACCGCAGCTGTGTCGCTGCGCTCGACGAGCGCAGCGCCTGCCTCGCCGGTCTGGAGATCGACCGAGCGGAGAGGCCGCATCAGCGTCGGTAACGGCTTCATCGCCGCGCGGGCGACGATCTCCTCGCCGTTCGAGACACCTCCCTCGATGCCGCCCGCTCGGTTCGTTTCGCGATAGAGGCCGTGCTCGTCCCGCAGAATCTCGTCGTGCGCTGCAGAGCCGCGCTTGCCCGCCAGCGCGAACCCCTCGCCGATCTCGACGCCCTTGACCGCCTGCGTCCCCATGAGGGTCGCGGCGAGCCGTGCGTCCAGGCGCGCGTCCTTGGTCGCGTACGACCCGAGTCCGGGTGGAACGCCGCGCGCTCGAACCTCGACGAGACCGCCGATCGTGTCGCGGTCCGAACGCGCCTTGTCCACCCGCTGCTCGAGGTCGTCGCTGACGACGCGGCCCTCGACCTCGATCCCGATCGCCGCCAGCAGCGCCTTTGCGGTCGCGCCGGCCGCGACGATCACTGCGGTGTGCCGCGCGCTCGCGCGCTCGAGCGCATCGCGCACGTCGGAGAGGCCATACTTGAGCGCGCCTGCAAGATCCGCGTGACCGGGCCGGGGGAGCGTGACCTCCTTCGCCCCCTTCCCCGCCGGCTCGCCCTGCGGCAGCCATGGGCTCATCCCCCACTTCCAGCTCTCGTGGTCGCGGTTGCGCACGACGAGCGCAAGCGGCGTGCCGAGAGTGCGACCGTGCCGCAGGCCCGCCAGCACCTCCACCTCGTCCTGCTCGATCTGCTGGCGCGGACTGCGCCCGTAACCCTGCTGGCGGCGGCGTAGGTCCGCGTCGATCGCCTGCTTGTCGAGCACGAGGCCGGCAGGTAGCCCGGTCACGATCGCGACAAGCGCCGGGCCGTGCGATTCGCCGGCGGTGACCAAGCTCAACGCCACGCGCCCAAGCCTACTGGCGATCTGAGGATTACCCGGTGTGCCGCAGCGGAGTGCGACTACATCCGGGCAATGAGATTCATCACCGCGACCAGGCGCGTGTCCGGCAGCGAACGAGGCGCCGTCATGTTGATCTGGATCACACCACGAGCGTACGCCGCGAGCAGGTACTTGGATATCGGGCGAGAGGAGGAGTGCGGGAGTGTGAGGCGCACGGCCTTCGAGGCGCCCGCAACCCTGATCCTTTCCGCCTTGAAGCCGTTTTTACCGTTCTGAGTGAGGAAGCTGCGGATTAGGGCCGCACCGACGCTCGGAGGGTGTGTCGAGAGCGTAATGCCGGCCCTGAGGTCGCTCCGCTCCCAGTTGCAAACCCCGCGTGTGAAGACGCCGGCGGAGTAGTGCTGTCCGCCGACCTTTCTGATCGCTACGAGCGGCGCCGCTCGGCATAGGTTGTAGCCCTTCTTGAACAGCGCGCTCGGCGGTCCCGCTGCCTGAGCCGCCGCGCCCGTCCCCGACCCAGCAATTGCGAAGCACGCGATCGCGGCGGCCATGACTGCAAGGTGTCGTGGAAACGACCTTGTCATCGGCCGATCAGGGTAGCGGTATCCGCCCGGCTCACCATCTGGCAAGAGCGTGAAGGGCAGCCGTGCGGCTGCCCTTCACGTTGTTCACGCGCCTTCGCGCTTACGGTCCGATCGTGAATGTCTGGCTTCCCGAACTGCCTGTGTACTTGTCGGACGGATCCGGCGAGAACGTGGCCGTCACCGTGTAGGTCCCGTGCTTCTGGTTGAGCTTCAGCGTGGCGCTCGCCACACCGGACGAGTTGGTGGTTCCGCTGATGCTCTGGGTGCCGAGCGTGAAGAGGACCGTCCGCCCGACAACCGGCTGCCCAAGCTCGTCGATGACCGCGGCCGTCAGCGTGATGTTCTTGGCCGGGTTGGACTTGTTCGGGCCGGTATAGGTCGTGGTCGTGCCCCTCTTGGCGACCACCACTTGAGTCGTGTCGGAATTACATGCGTTCTCCGGGTCACAGGCGGTGAACGTCGCCGTGTAGGTCCCGGGCAGCGCGTATGTGTGGACCACGCTCGGCCCACCCGAAGCGCTGGGCGTGCCGTCGCCGAAGTCCCAGCTGTACGTGAGGAACGGCTGTTCGTCCGTGCCTGGATCGACCGCGCTTCCGTGGATTGTGATCGGGACACCCCACAAGGTCGACATGTCGGGTCCGGCGTTGGCCACCGGCGGCAGGTTGCCGATCGTGACGCTGAAGGCCTGCGTTGCGACGTTTCCATCGACGTCTGTCGCGGTCAGCAAGCCACTGTAGGTCCCGGGTGCCAGGAAGGTGTGCTGCGGCGTGGCACCGAAGGCCACACCGCCGTCGGAGAAGTTCCAGACCAGCGTCAGGCTGCTGAAGCCGCAGACACTGGTACTCCCCGTTCCGTTGAAGGTGACCGGAGTTCCCTCCACACCGCTATAGGGGCCGCCGGGATCGGCTGTCGGCGGGATGTTGTTCTTCAGCACCGGACCAAGATCGACCTGCTGGTCGGGTGCGCTCATGACGATCGGGCCGAGGTTGGCGCCGGTCGTGCCCACCAGAGCGGGCGTCGTGTAGGAGCCGCCGATGCCGAAGGCGCTGGCACTCACCTGGAGCTTCAGAGCGCCGGAGTACGTGTCCGGATCGGCTGTGTAGCTGTTGTTCGTGAGCGAGTACATCAGATCGTTGCCGACCGGCTGCGAGCAGCTGATCGCGATCGGATCCGCCACCGTCGAGGGCGAGCTGCCCCCGAAGGTGAGCGACCTGTTGGCGATCGCCGGCCCGCCGCTGACAACCGCGATCCGCAACGAGCTCACGCCCGAGCCGGTCACCGTGACGGTCTCCTCGAGAATCAGGTTGACCTCCACGTCGACGAAGTCGAACAAGTTCGCGTTCCAGAGAGTGATCGACTTCGTACCCGTGCAGTTGCGTGGCGACTCGCCCGGCAGCGGCATCGTGCAAGGAATGGTGTCCGACGCCGTGATCGGGCCAACCGTGAGGGTGGCAGTAGTCGGTAACCAGCCGTTACAGCTGGCCCCGCTTACGACAACCACCGCACAGCTCAGATCTCCAGTCTGGTCTGTTCCGTACAGACCGACGCGGCCGCTGACGCTGTAGTTGACGGTGATGTTGCCTGCCCCGGTAGTCAGCGTGTCGGCCAGGTCGAGTGTCGCTCCATGGCGGAGATTGCTCGCCGTGTACTGCATGTCGACCGTGCTCGGATTGCTCCACGAGGCCTGGGCCTGGACGGTCGCGTCGGCCCCGAACCCCCACGTATTGATGAAACCGGTGGGATCCGAGAAGAACGCATCCGGCGCGCACGGATCACATACCGCCAAGATCGACAGAATGTCGGTATTACCTCCGCTCCCCGAAAACGTCGGGGTAACGGTCTGAGTGGCGGCCGAAGCTGCCGGCACAAAGGCCATCGTGACGATCGCTAATACAACGGCAAGAAACGCGCCAGGCAGTTTCCTGCGCATGGCTCCATACATTGAAACTCCCCTCTCCGGCAACGCCGCAGCCGGCCGCAGATCTCAGGGGATTGCCGGCTAATTAGGTCTACGGAGAAAGGTCAGCGAAACGAAAGTTTCCCAACGTGCGATTCACCTAGCGGACCAGGTCCAGCCCTCCCCTCTCCCCCCGGAATTGCACTGACGTTAGGACGGCGCTCTGAGACTGTCAAGGCCTTCCATGTCCCCGCGGTGTATCCGCACGAGAAAGGGGAGCCCGCCGGCGCGGGCTCCCCTCGTGGCTTCCTCCTTAGTGCACCTGGACGTTGCCCCCGACGAGCGTCTGCACGCCGGAGTCGTAGCCGGTGCTCAAGCGGAGGCGATACGTGTCAGAACCAGCACCTGGTTCCCCGTTGTCGGTTACGTCGATCCGGAAGTTGACGGATCCGGATCCATTGATCCTCGCCGTGCCGAAGATGCTCGCCGACTTCCCGTCGGCGCTGCAAGTCACGGCGAGAACCTTGATCGAATGGACGTTGAGGTTCGCGGCAGCTCCGTGATCGCGGTACTGCTCCTGGCCCTTCGGGCCAGCCGCCGGGACCATCGCGTTGCCGCCGAACGTCGCCTTGTCACCGTTGGCCGCCTTGATCGAGCCGCCGTACGTCACCTTGCAGCCGGGAGTGCTCAGCGGGAGCACCCAGGTCTTGGTGGCGGTGTCACTCGGCTCACCAGCGTCTTTCACGTTGTTGTTGTTGGTATCGGCGTAGGCGGTGATCACGTCCGAGCCCGGAAGCGCGGGGCCTGTGTAGCAGAACGTGGCTTGGCCGCTCGCGGTCGTCGTTGCCGAGCCGCTCGTGGTGACCGAGCCCGTGACAGAGAAGCGGACAGTGATTCCCGGCGTCGCGTTCCCGAACTGGTCCTTGACGGTCGCGGTGACGCAGTGCGTTGCGTCGACGACGTTCGTGGCCGTCTTCGGAGCCAGGGCGAGCGTCGCCGGCTGGCCCGGAACCCAGATCTTCGTGGCGACGTCGGAGGGTTCGCCGGCGTCCTTGACGCCGTTCTTATTCCCGTCCGCGTAGGCGTTGATCGCGTCCGTACCCGGTGTGGTCGGTCCCTGATAGCAGAACTCCGCCTCGCCGTTCGCATCCGTATCGACGGAGCCGGCTGCAGTGTTCCCCGCCGTGCCGGTGACCGAGAACTGAACCGTCACGCCCGGAAGCAACTGCGAAATAGCGTCCCTGACCGTCGCCGTAACGCAGTGCTGCGTCCCAACCGGGTTCGTGTCCGTCTTCGGAGCGAGCGTGAGCGATGCGGGTGGCCGCGCAACCGTAATCTCGCCGAAGATCGCGAGGCCCTTGACGGCCGACCCCGCGGCGAACTGCGTGATCAGAGCACCCGTAGCGATGCTGATCCGATAGATGTTGCCCGAGGTGAATCCGGCGGTCCAGAAGCTCGCGTTGTCAAGATCGAGGTTCATGGCGAAGAGGAAGCTCGTCTCGCCCGCCGGCTTCGGGTAGCTCTGGATAACCGTGCCTGTAGGGCTGAGGCGGTAGACCTTGTCCGTGCAGGCGACCATCACCTCCCCGTTGATCCGGATGCGCAGCGCGTAGCACACGGTGGACGAGCCCGCGTCGGTGAAGCCCGCCGCGAAGTCCGGCAACTGCGCGTTGGCGCAGACATCGAAGCGGCGGATGGTGTTGCCTTCCGAGGTGTAGTAGATCGTGCACTGGTCGCCGGCGAGATCGATCCAATCGCTCCCCCGTGGACCGGTTGCGACGTTAAACGACCCCAGCAACGCCCCGCTCGGGGCGAACTTGAGGACGTCCCTGCTTCCATCGGCCTGTCCGACGTAGATGTCCCCAACAGCGTTGAGCACGCACGATTCGGGATGCTGGTTGAACGGCCCGCCCCATGAGGGCGTGACGATGTTGCCCATGTTGTCGAACAACGTCATGGTGTTCGCCGTGAAATTCGTCGAACGCAGGTTGCCGCTCTCGCCGAAGCACATCCCGGTGTCTTCCGCGGAACCGCTCAGCGTGTCGAGCGTGTCGAGCAGAGCGCCTGCGGGGCTGAAGTGCTTGATCAACCCGTTGCTGTCTCCCGCGAAGACATCGCCCAGCCCGTACGGGACACCGGCCCCTGAGGCCGTCGGTGCGCCGAACGCAACGGCGATGCCCAGAGTCAGTGTCAAAAGTAGAAGGACAAGCCTCGAGCGTCTCATTTGCCTCCCTCTCTATTGCGTTCCGTCGGTGCGGCGCCGCCGTCCATCACGACGGACCGCCGATCTCGTCTGCCGCAGGAGGAATCTCAACCTGAGGTACCCCCCTCCTGAATCGCATGTCCCCCAGAACCTGTTGCGGCGGGCCTCACTGGCCCAAGCGCCCTCCTCGTGGACAACTTGATCGCCGCAGCTCTCCCGGCGACTCTCGCACAGCCGACTTCTGTATGTCAACGGCTGCGGAGCTCAGGCGGATCGGACTGCCGCCCTCATCACGTTGATGGGGGCGGGGACGCCTGTCCAGAGCTCGAAGGCGGCCGCGCCCTGGGCGACGAGGACGTCGAGACCGTCGATCAGGCGGGCACCTGCAGCCTTGGCAGCGCGAGCAGTCGCGGTGGGGGGATACGGAAGATCGACCAGCGTCTGGCCGGCGTGAAGCTCGACGAGGAGCTCGTCACGTTCCGAGGTCGCGTTGACAACGAGATCGGCGCCGGCGAGATCGGCTGGCCATGTTCCGCGTCGCGAGAATTGAGCTGCCTGTGGAAGCGCCTCGGCGAATGCCGTCGCCGAGCCTCCGTCGCCGAGGATCGCCGCGCGGCCGAACTCGAGCTCGTCGAGGATCGCCGCGTCTGTCGTCGAGCCGCAAACCCGGCCGTTGCGGACGACCAGCGTGTTGACCGACAACGAATCCGTGTCCACGAGCTTCGCGACGGTCAGCTTGTGCGGAGTCGTTACGTTCGCGCCGACGAAGCCGAGCGCGACGAGCCCGCGAACTGCATCCTCGAGCCGCTCGGCCCGGACGGGTAACGGCACGTAAGCCCAATCCAGCCCGAGCGCCGCGAAGGCCGCGTTCTGCATGAGCGGCGAGAGCGAGCCGGAGACCGGGTCGCCGAGCAGCCCGACGAGCCGAGTCTCACCGGTGATCACGGCCCGCCGTAACCGTGAGCGTTCGCGTAGTCCTGGAAAGCCCGGAAGCTGGCCGTGAAGAAATGGTGTTTCTTGTCCGGCTTGCGGACGAAGTAGAGATATTTCACATCAGCCGGATGCGCGGCCGCCTGCATCGAGGCGAGCCCAGGGTTTGCGATCGGAGTCGGCGGCAAACCAACGTGCTTGCGAGTGTTGTACGGGGAGTTGCTTGCAAGCTGAGACTGGCGAATGGATTCGGTCGGCGGGATGCCCAGGCCGTACCGCAGCGTCGCGTCGATGCCGAGCGGCATGCCTGCGTGCAGGCGGTTGTAGATCACCGCGGCGACGAGCTGCCGCTCGTCGGGCGAGAGCGTCTCCTTCTCGACCATCGACGCGATGATCAGAACGTCGTAGGGCGTCAGGTTCTTCGACCGCGCGTAGCCGAGGTCGATCTTCCCCCAGTTCCCACAGAACGCATCGAGCTGGTCCTGGGCGAGCTGCGCGGACGTCGTCTCGGGAAAAAACTCGTACGTGGCCGGAAAGAGGAAACCCTCGATCGTTCGCACCTTCGTGTGGGAGCAGTCGGGTGGAAGCAGCCGTCTGGTCGCAGCGAGGTAGGCGGTCTTTGCCAACCGCGCACGCACATGCCGCTTGCGCTCGGCGATCCTGTCGACCGCGGCGACGCGGTCTGCCATCTCCCTACGCGTGAAGCCCTCGGGAAACACGACGTGGAACGGCTTCGGCATGGCGATCACGGTCTCGACCGGCCCGCTCTTCGTCGTCCGCGTCACGGTTCGGTAGACGAGAGTGCTCGAGGTGCTCGTCTGCTCCGTTTCGGCGTTCTCGTCGCCGCCGCCGATTGCGGCGACTGCAAGCCAGCCGAGACCGCCGAGCACGAGAACGAGCAGGCCCAGCGCGAGCGCGCGCCGGCGGGCAGCCTGACGACGGTTCGGTCCCTCTTGCGGCCGGCCCGGCCGCGGAGGCATTAGGCCCGGGCGCCGCTCGCCCATGCCAGGTAGCTCGTAAGCAGATGGGCCGCCGCACGAGCATCCTCCGGCGCGTCGGCGGGGTTCTGCTCGGCCAGGTCGGTCGTGAAGCGCTCATCGAACGTCACGACCGGAACGTCCGTCACGTCGCCGAGGGCCTCGACGAAGCTCTCCGTTTCGCGCGCCTGCTCACCCCGTTCGCCGCGAAGCGTCAACGGCAAGCCGACCACCACACGCTCGACCTCATGCTCACCGATCAACGACGCGATGCGCGCGAGACCGTCTCCGCTGCCGGCGCGTTCGACGACACAGAGCGGTCTGGCGATGACGCCCGTCGGGTCCGAGACTGCGACGCCCGTTCGCGCCAGGCCGTAGTCGAGCGCAAGCACCTTCATCTCAGCGCTTCGGCGATTGCTTGCTTTCCCGCCTCGAGGGCGTCGCGGAGGCCCTCGGGATTCTTCCCGCCGGCCTCGCCAAGTGTCGGACGTCCGCCCCCGCCGCCCCCGATGTGCCGGCCGAGATCCCGGACGAGCTTGGAAGCGTCGAGGCCGCGCCCGACCAGCGACTCATCGAGGTTGACGACAAGGTACGCACGACCGTCGTCGACCGAGCCGACGATGACGCCGGCGGCCTTCTCCTGCTGGCGCACACGATCGGACAGGTCGCGCAACTCCCCGCCCTTGAGCGCCTTGGCCTCCACGAGGACGATGCTCCCCTCCTTGTCGAGGATCGTGAAGTCGATCGGCGTCTCGGCCCGTGGCTTTCGAGCCTCCCTTCGGAGTGCGTCGAGCTCGCGGCGCAGCTCCTCGGCTTCGCGCAGTCCACCGTGGAGATAGGCATAGGCCTCGCCGGACGTGATCGCCTCGATCCGTCGTGCGCCCGCGCCGACAGAGCTCTCGGACAGGATCGCGAACGGTCCGACCTCCGCCGTCCAGCGGACGTGCGTCCCACCGCACAGCTCGCGCGAGTAGCCGGGGATCTCGACGACCCGCACGTGCTCGCCGTACTTCTCCCCGAACAGCATCATCGCGCCGAGACGGCGAGCCTCGTCGATCGGCGTCTCGAACGCGTGCACGGGCAGGTTCTCGAATACCTTCTCGTTCACGCGTCGCTCGATCTCGGTGCGCTCCTCCAGCGCGAGTTGTTGCGGGTGCGTGAAGTCGAAGCGGAGCTTGTCCGGACGGACGGCCGAGCCCGCCTGGCGAACGTGGTCGCCGAGCACATCCTGCAGGGCCTTGTGCAGCAGATGAGTCGCGGTGTGGTTCGCCATCGTCGGGAACCGGACCGCCCACGGGACGACCGCCCGCACCCGGGCACCTTCCGAGAAACCCTCGCCCTCGAAGAGGAGCGACTGGTCGTCCTCGAAGCGATACGCCTCGCGGAGCTCGGCGCGCGTGCCGCTGTCGTCGTCGAGCTCGATCCAGCCAACGTCGCCGATCTGGCCGCCGCCGGCGGGGTAGAACGGGGACTCGCGCAGCTTGGCGAGGAAGAGCCCATCGCCGAGCTCCTTGAGCGTGCCGAGCTGGGTGAGAACGTCCGTCTTCTCGAAGCCAACGAATTCCGTCCGGAAGTCGGCAGCCTTCGCGAATTCGGCCGCGCGCTGATCATCCTTTGAGATCCCACCGCGCGAGCGCTCACGTTGCTGCTCCATCAGGCGCGTGAATTCCTCGTCGTTCACGCCGAGTCCACGCTCGCGGGCGAGTTCCTGCGTCAACTCGAGCGGGAAACCGTACGTGTCGTGCAGGCGGAAGGCGTCTTCACCTGAAATGTCCCCGCCCTTCTCCGCGATTTCCTCGAACAGGCGCATGCCGCGCGTGAGCGTCTGCCCAAACCGTTCTTCCTCGGCCGAGAGGATGCGGTGAATCTCGCTTCGATGTTCCTTGAGCTCCGCATAGCCGTCCTTCATCTGCTCGATGACGACGTCCGCCAGACGCGCGAGATACGGCGGCTCGAGTCCCACGCGGGCGGCCTGCTGCACGGCGCGGCGGATGACGCGCCGCATCACGTACCCCCGCCCCTCGTTCGAGGGCGAGACCCCGTCGGCGGCAAGAAATGTCATCCCGCGGCCGTGGTCGGCGAGGATCCGGTGCGCCTTGGTCGCTTCGGGCGAGTCTCCGTAGGCGACGCCGCTCTCGTCGGCGATCCAGCGCATGATCGCCTGGTAGCCGTCCGTCTCGTACACGGACATGACGTTCTGCAGGATGGCCGCGGTCCGCTCGATGCCCATCCCGGTGTCGACGTTCTGCTTCGGTAGCGGCGTCAGCTTCCCGTCCGCGTGGAGCTCGAACTCCATGAAGACGAGGTTCCAGAATTCGAGGAAACGTTCGCAGCGCGTACAGCTCGGCTTGCAGTCGGGCTCGCCGCAGCCATGTTCCTCGCCCCAGTCGTAATACATCTCGGTATCGGGACCGCACGGCCCGGGGCCGCCCACCGACCAGAAGTTCTCGCTCCTCGGCAAGAACACGATCCGGTCCGCAGGTTGTCCGATCTTCAGCCAAAGCCTGTACGCAACCTCGTCCTCGCCCAGCCCGAGCTCGGGGTCGCCCGCAAAGACGCTGACCCAGAAGCGCTCCGGATCGAGCCTCATGTGCTCGAAGACGAACTCCCAGGCGAAATCGATCGCGCCTTCCTTGAAGTACTGGCCAAACGAGAAGTTCCCGAGCATCTCGAAGAACGTCAGGTGGGAGCCGTCGAGACCGACCTCGTCGATGTCGGGCGTGCGAAAGCACTTCTGCACGGTCGTAAGGAGCGGCGCCGGCGGCGGCTCGCGACCGAGGAAGAAGGGCATCAACGGCTGCATCCCAGCCGTGGTCAGGAGCGTGCTGCGATCGTCCGCACGGGGGATCAGCGAGGCCGAAGGCCGGAACGTGTGGCCCTTCGACTCGAAGAAGGCGCGAAACCCCGCGCGCAGCTCCCCTGAGGTTTGCATCCCTCGATTGTAGGGGCGGGCTAGGCGGGTCTAGCCGCCACGAAGACGGTGCTACGCCGGCGCAGTCGCGGCGCGCGGACGAACGCGGTCTCGCCGGCCCGTGAAGTCATCCCCGGGCCGCGCGGGGCTCCTGCGCTTCTTCCTCCGCGGCGATCTCTTCACGGATCTTCTCGAGCGAGCGGCGGATCAGGCGTGACACGTGCATCTGGGAGATCCCGACCTGTTGTGCGATCTGCGACTGCGTCAGGCCGTCGAAGAACCGGAGATGAAGGATCTTCCGCTCGCGGTCGTCGAGGACACGGAAACCGGGTGCGAGGACAGCGCGGTCCTCCGAGACCTCGTACTGATGCTCCTCGGTACCGATCGACTCCAGCGGATCGAGCTCCTCGCCGTCGTCCTGGCCGCCGCTACCCGTCGAGAGCGATAGGGACGAGTACGCACGCCCCGACTCGAGTGCCTCCAGCACCTCTTCCTCCTCGGTTCCGGCCGCCTTCGCCAGCTCGGAGATCGTCGGCGAGCGTCCCAGCTGGACGGTCAGCTGCTCGACGAGGCGCGACAGCTGGACGTTCAGCTCCTGAAGGCCACGCGGGACGCGCACCGCCCAGCCCTTGTCGCGGAAGTGCCGTTTGATCTCTCCGATGATGTTCGGGGTCGCATAGGTCGTCAGCTCGACGCCGCGGTCGAGATCGAAGCGGTCGATCGCCTTGATCAGTCCGATCGCACCGATCTGGACGAGATCCTCCAGCTGCTCGCCGCGGTACGAGTAGCGTCGCGCGAGCGAGCGGACGAGCGACATGTACTGCTCGATCAGCTGTTCGCGTGCGTGAAGATCGCCCTCTTCGTGATAGCGGCGCAGCAGGACCTTGTCGGATTCGCTCACGCGCGGATGTCCTTCCTGATCTCCACACGCTTCGTCAACTCGACCCACTGACCGCCGTCCTGATCCGTGACGTCGACCCGATCGCAGACCGTCGCGAGGATCCGCCGGAGGTTGAGCATCCCTTCGGCGCTCTCGTCCAGCTCCGCGCGCACCGACTTGAAGGGACCAACGAACGTTTTGAGCTCCCCGTCGAGGATGCGCACACGGACCGTAACGTTCTCGCCGGAGCCTGTTCGCTCGAGCAGCGAAGCGAGAGCGAGCTCGAGGTCCTCAATTTGCTCGAAGGTCAGATCGAGCCGCACCGCGAGGCCGCCCACGACGAGATGGGCGACGCCGTGGAAGGCGTCGTCTGCAGGCAGCGTCAGCGAGATCTCGTCCACGCTCAACGGCTTCCCTCCAGTCCGACCAGTCGGTAGAACGGAGAAGCGGGCGCAGCGGTTCCGCAGGTGAGCGCTAGGAGATTCACCCCGGGTTCGATGTTAGGGGTTAAAGGATACGCCCCGCTCCGACCACCACGGAGTCCTCATAGAGAACGGCTGCCTGGCCCGCGGCCACGCCGTACGCCGGCCGATCGAGCTCGAGCCGGAATCCGTGTTCGATTTCCTCGATGCCGGCGCCGACCGGCTCTGACTGATACCGAAGCTTCGCCTGCGCGCGGTTGAGGGGGACATACATGCGGCCGTCCGCGTCCAGGGACGTGCGAGCGAGCGCCTCGCGCGGGCCGATGACGACGGTGTTCGTGCGCGCATCGGAACGGAGCGCGTACAGCGGCTCGCGCGCCGACACTCCGAGCCCGCGCCGCTGGCCGGGCGTGAACTGCCAGTGACCCGTATGCCGCCCCAGTTCCCTCCCGTCCTCGTCGACGATCGATCCCGGCGTCGCGTCGAGACCGCGGCGGACGAGGAAGTTGCGATAGTCGTCCCCTGCGAGGAAGCAGGCCTCCTGGCTCTCACGCCGCCCAGCGGCGGAGAGACCCGCGCGCGCGGCCTCGGCGCGCGTCTGCTCCTTGGTCTGCTCGCCGAGGGGGAAGCGGATCCGGTCGAGGCGCGCCGGGTCGAGCCGCGCAAGCATGTACGACTGGTCCTTGCCCGGATCGGCTCCGCGGGCCAGGAGCCGGCGGCCGCGGTGCTCGACGATACGCGCGTAGTGGCCGGTGACCAGGGTGTCGGCCCCGGCGCGGCGTGCGAACGCCAGCAGGTGCCCGAAGCGGAAACCGCCGTTGCAGTTGATGCAGGGGTTCGGGGTCTCTCCGCGCCCATAGCCGGCCACGAATGGATCGACGACCGCGCGGAGGAACTCCTCGCGCAGGTCGAGGGTCACGTGCGGGACGCTGAGCGCGTGGCACGTCTCGCGCGCGGCGAGGACCGCCTCCGGAGAGCAGCAGGCGCGCTCGGCGTCCGGCCCGTCAGGGTCGAGCCAGAGCCGGAGCGTCACGCCGATCGCATTGGGAAGCGACTTGAGCAGCGCGACGGCGCTGTCGACCCCGCCGCTCATCGCGACCGCGATCCGCCCGGGCGAGCGCGGCGCGTAAAAGACGGGCCCAATCGCGTTCGCGAGCGCGTCGACCGCGAGCGTCTCACCTCCGACTGCAGCAGCCTCGAGCAAGGTGAGACCCGCGAGCGGCTGTGTAAGCCCCGGCGCGTCGGCATCGACAATCCGATCGCCATTGAGGCACACGCGTACAAATGCGAACTCGCTCCCCCGCGCGGAGTCTCCGATCAGCTCAATCATGGCTTCAGGCTAGCCGCCGCCGCGAGTGCCGGCTTTGCCGGCGCTCGCTTATGAATCTCGTCGCCGGAAAGTCATCATGCCGCGCCACAGGCGCGGCGGACTTTCGGGCGGAGCGCTCAGACCCTGCCGTGGCTCACGCCCGCTGTGAACCTGGTCTTGCCAGGTGGGTGCCTTGCCGGCTTCGGGCTGAAACGCCTTGGCCGGACGCGGGCTCCCTTAGCGACGATGTTGGTTCTACGTTGATGCGCGAGCCACGAGCAGGATCGAGCAAGCTCAGCGTAGCGCGCAACGGACGTCAGCGCGCAAAGCGCCACTGGATCGTCTGCGTCCCGTGCAGATCGAGGCGGTTCGCCAGCGCCTTCGTGATGTCGAACTCGCGGCCTGGGACGTTCGGGCCCCGGTCGACGACCTGCGTCAACACCTCCCTGCCGTGAAAACGGATATAGAGCCTCACCCCGCACGGGAGGACCGGGTGTGCGACCCCTTCCGTCGTCTTCAAGAATGGCTGCCCGCAGGCGGTGCGCCGACGGGACGCGGTCGGTCCGTACGGTGCGGCTCTCGTCGTGTAGTAGCCGTTCTCCGTCCCCGGCACCGCAACGGCTCCCGGAAGACTGCGGTCATTCCCGGAATCGCGCCGCGTCAGCGCAAGGGAGGCGAGGGCGGCGACGAAGGTGATCCCGGCCAGCCACACGGCCCGCTGGACCTGGAGCTGGCTCACGTGCCGACAGTGTGGAGCAGGTCGCCGAACGCGTCACGCACGAGCCCATCGAAATCGGCAGGGAGGATCCCGTCGGCACCTGCGAACTCCCGGAGGTAGATCAGGAGGTACGAGCGCTCTTCATCGCGAGCGACGTCTCCTCCAGCATGATGGCGCGCTGCGCGTTCGAGCTCCCACAGGTTCCACTCGCGCGGGTCCTCGCTCAGTGGGAGGAAGGCGACCACTCGGTCCGGTTCTGGCTCGGGTTCTGGCTCGGGTGCGGGCTCCGGCTCCGGTTCGGGCTCGGGCGGTGGCACCGCCATGATCCGGGGCGGCGGCTCCGGCTCGGGCCGCGCCTCCTCCGAAGGGAGGGACGTCAGCGGAGGCTCGAAGCGCGGTTCGAGCGGCGCGGGTTGAGCGACTATGGGTGCAGACCTGGGTTCCAGAGCGGCCTCGCTCGTGAGAGGCCGCGGCACCATCCGCCCGCGCCGGCGGGAGACGGCGATCTCGACCACGGCGACGATCAGCCACGCGCCGGCCATCACTGCGACGATCCATGCCGTCCCGAGCCTCTCGATGCCGGCGAGGACGGCGACCGCGATGATGAATCCGGCCTCGATCAGGAATCGGGGGCCGACGACGGGCACGGTGGGATCCTACGGCTGTTGCTCGTCCTGCGACTCGCCCGCGGGCTCAGAGCGCCCGGGTTGATCCTCTGCCTCGCCGGCGGAGGTCGAGGCGGGTTCGCCGGAGGCGCTCTCGTCGGTGGTGGCAGGCGCTGCCGGCGCCGGTGAGACCGGCGGAGGCACAAGCGCCGCGGCCGGCCGCGCAGCCGCAGCGGGCGTTCGGCTCGCCTCGATCGACTCGCGTGCCGCTTCGACGATCGCCTCGCCTACGCGCTTGATCTCTTCGTCAGCCAGTCCGGCAGCCGAGAGCAGCTGCTCGGCGCCGTGCTGAGCGCGACTGAGGATCGCGGAAGCCTGTGCGCGCGCCCACTCGAGCGTCTGCTCGACCTCGGCACGGGCCGAGTTCGTCAGCTCGGTCGCCTGATGCCGGGCCTGCTCGAGCAATCGGCTACCCCTGGCCTCGGCCTCGCGCAGCTCCTGCGTCGCCTCCTGGTTCGTCTTGGCCGAAAGCTCACGGGCTTCCGTCCGTGCTGCATTCAGGACCTCGGCGCGCTGGCGTTCGCTCTCCTGCCGGTAGCGCTCGACCTCTGCCTCGCGATCCTGAAGCTCGCGCTGGCGACGCCGCACCTCCTCCTCGGTCTTTCCCAGCTGCGCCGCCGACGCGGTCTGAGCGTCCTGTTCGAGGGTGTCCGCAAATTCGGAGGCGGCGCGAATCAGATGCAGGGCGTCCATGCGGACGGCATGGCCCGTCGGCTCAACGGACTGCGGGCTGCGGCTCGCGGCCTGGAGCACGCGTAGCTGTGCCTGGAGCTGAGCAGAATGGCGGCGGAACGCCTCGAAGGCTTCCCGCACCTTGTCCGGGTCGTAGCCCTCCCCGCTCCTCGGCAGGTCTTCCAACCGCGGGAGCGCGGTGAGCGAGGGGTGTTGTCCTGGTTCCTGTGTGGCCATCTGCGGCTAGCTCCTTCGACGAAAGTATGCAGGTTTCATCGGCGAATCCCTAGCGCCGCATTAGGACGGCGGCTCCAGGAGCCTGATTCCAAGCTCGGCAAGCTGTTCCTGCGTGAGCTCGATCGGCGCGCCGGTCATGTAGTCGTACCCGACCTGGTTCTTCGGGAAGGCCTGCGTGTCCCGGATCCGCTCCTCACCGAGCAGTGCCATCAGCAGGCGGTCGATCCCGGAGGCGATGCCGCCGTGCGGAGGCGCACCCATCGCGAGGGCGTCGAGGAGGAAGCCGAACTTCTCTCGCTGTTCCTCCGGGCCGATGCCGAGGTTCTCGAAGACCTGCTGCTGGAGCTTGGGCTCGTGGATCCGGAATGAGCCGCCCGCGAGCTCGAGCCCGTTGCCGACCAGGTCATAGGCCACTGCGCGCGCTCGGGACGGATCGGATTTGAGGAACTCGACGGTGTCGTCGGTCGGGCGGGTGAATGGATGGTGGGCCGCGTGCCAGGTCCCGGTCTCCTCCTCGTACTCCGCCGCCGCCATGTCGACGATCCAGCGGAACTCCCAGCGTGACTCGTCGATCAGTTCGAGCTCACGGCCCAGCTGGAGGCGGAGTAGGCCGAGCACCTTCGCGACGATGCGCTCCTCGTCCGCGACGAAGAGCAACGTGTGCCCCGGCGCCCGCCAGCGCTCGAGCACCTCGGCATCGAGGAACTTGGCGATCGGCGCGCTCACCTCGCCGTCTGCGCGGAAGACGATGTAGGCGAGCCCTTTTGCACCCCAAGACTTCGCTTGTGCCTCGAGCGCTTGGAGCTCTGTCCGCGAGAACTCCTTCGGCACCGCGATGTAACGGACGCACCGCGCCTTCGCGAACACGCCGAACTCCGATCCGCGCGTCGTCTCGGTCGCCTCCTGGATCTCCATGTCGAAGCGGAGATCAGGCCGGTCGATCCCGAACCTGAGCATTGCCTCGTCGAACGTCAGCCGCTCGAACGGCGGCGAAAGCTCAACTCCGATGCACTCGCGCCAGATCCGCTCGACGATTCGCTCCATCAGCCCGAAGATGAACTCCCGGTCCGGAAACGCCATCTCCACGTCGAGCTGCGTCAGCTCTTGCAGGCGATCGGCGCGCGGGTCTTCGTCGCGGAAGCAGCGCGCGATCTGGTAGTAGCGCTCGAAACCGGAGATCACGAGCAGCTGCTTCGCGATCTGCGGTGATTGGGGCAGCGCGTAGAACTTCCCCTGCTGCAGGCGGGCAGGAACGAGAAAGTCGCGCGCACCTTCGGGAGTCGGCTTCCACAGGATCGGCGTCTCGATGTCCACGAAACCCTCGCGCTCCATCTCCTCGCGGATAATCCGAACGAGCTGCGCGCGGATCCGGATGTTGCGTTGCATGTGTTCCCGGCGCAGGTCGATCCAGCGGAACTTCTGACGCAGAGCCTCGTCGACGTTTTCCTCGTCGAGCTGGAACGGAAGCGGCGGGCAGGTGTTCAGGATCCGTAGCGATTCGACCTGCAGCTCGACCTCACCCGTGGGCATCTTCGGATTGACGGTCTCGGGCGTGCGGCGCACGATCTCGCCGGTCGCCTGGAGCACGTACTCGGTCCGCACGCCGTGCGCCGTCGCGGCCGCGTCGGGTGCGTTCTCGGGGTTGACGACGAGTTGGGTCACTCCCGTCTCGTCGCGGAGGTCGATGAAGATCAAACCGCCATGATCGCGGCGCCGCGCGACCCAGCCGGCCAGTTGGACAGTCTGGCCAACGTGCTCGGAACGGACCTCGCCGCAGTGAAGATTGCGCCAGGCGTTCATCGGCCGATCTCCGGCCGATGCAGGCGAGCGACGTTCATCCGGAGATCCTGTCGACGAGCTCGTCAATGGGCGCGCTCCAGTCTTGACGCCCCTGCTCCCGTACGGTCGCCTGGCCGCCGTCCACGATCACCGTCCAGCCGGCGCCCAGTCGTGCTGCCTGCGTGAGCTGGCCTTTCGACGACCGGCCCGCGTAGTCCATCTCGGCCCGCAGGCCACGTCTGCGCAGCTCGGCGAGCAGCGGCACGATGCGGACGCGCTCGGCGCCCGGCTCGCAGACGAAGAACACATCCACGCGAGGTCGGTCGATGTCGCGTTCCCCGATGGAGAGAAGCAGCCGCTCAACGCCTGCGCCGAACCCGATGCCTGGCGTCGGCGAGCCTCCGATCTCTTCGATCAGGCCGTCGTAGCGGCCACCGCCGCAGATCGTGTCTTTCGCGCCGATGGCTTCGTCCTTGAACTCGAACGTCGTGCGCGTGTAGTAGTCCAGCCCGCGGACGAGGGTGGGTGCGAGCTCATAGCCGACGCCGTACGCATCGAGGAGCTCGCGCACGCTTGCAAAATGCTCGCGACATTCATCGCACAGCGACTCGCCGATCTTCGGTGCATCCGCAAGCGCCGCCTGGACGCGCTCGCTCTTCGCGTCGAAGACACGGAGCGGCGACGTGGCACGTTTGGCCCGCGCGTCTTCGTCGAGATCGGCGTCGTGTTCGTCGAGCCACGCCGAGAGTCGCTCGACATAAGCGGGCCTGCAATTCCGGTCGCCGATCGAGTTGAGCTCGAGCTCGTAATCCGACACGCCCAGACGCCGGAGCAGCTCGTCATAGAGCTGGATCACCTCGGCGTCGAGCGCGGGATCGTCGGTCCCGATTGCCTCCACCGAGAGCTGCCAGTGCTCGCGGTAGCGGCCGCGCTGCGGGCGCTCATAGCGCCACATCGGCCCGATCGTGTAAAGCTTCTGCGGCTGCGGCTCGCGGTGCAGCCCGTGCTCGAGATACGCGCGGCAGATCGGCGCAGTCGCTTCTGGCCGTAGCGTGAGCGAGCGGCCGCCGCGGTCTACGAACGTGTAGGTCTCTTTCTGGACGATGTCCGAGCCTCCTCCGGACGTTCGGATGATCAGGTCCGTGTCCTCGAAGCCGGGCGTGTCGATCCGGCGGTAGCCGTAGAGATCGCAGACCGTTTCCATCTCCCCCGTCACCCAATGCCAGAGCGGCTGCTCGGACGGAAGGATGTCGTGGGTGCCGCGCGGCGCCTCGAAGCGCGTCACGCGCGCAGCTCCGCGAGGAACGGGTTACCTCCCACCTCTGCTCCGAGCGTCGTCTTGGGACCGTGCCCCGGATACACGATCGTCTCTGGCGGAAACCGGTCCGCAAGCATGCGGACCGATTCGACCAGAGTGTCCCAGTCCGCCCCGGGGAGGTCCGTGCGTCCGACCGAACCTGCAAACACGAGATCGCCGGAGAAGAGACAGTCGTCGGCGTGGTAGGCGAGATGCGCCGGGGAGTGACCCGGCACCCGCAGCGTGGCGAATGAGATGCCGGCGAGCTCGAGCACCTCATCACCCCGCAGGAGCACATCGGGGGTGTAAGGCCGGAGCTCGAAGCTGGACGGCGTGAAGCTGTTGATGTCCTCGAGAAGCGTGCGTTCGTCCTCCGCCATGTGGACCGGCGCTCCTGTTGCCTCCGCGAGGTCGGCCACACCTCCGAGGTGATCCCAGTGGCCGTGCGTGATCAGAATGGCTGCGCAGCGCGCACCCATGCCCGCGAGCTCGGCGCGTAGCCGCTCGGCCTCGGCGCCGGGATCGATGACCACGGCCTCCGCCCCAGCACGGTCGGCGCGCACGATGTAGCAGTTCGTCCCAATCGGACCGAGCTCATAGCTGTCGACGGCGAGGGCCACGGGCGTTTGAGTCTAACGGCGGCCATCTGCGCTCCTCGCGCCCCAAGCCCATTTAGGATCGTTGCCGTGCAGAGCTGGAACCTGCGGGAGATCGAGACACCGGGCGGCAGCCGCTCACCGGTGGTACTGCGCTCCGACGCGTCGGCGCGTGCGGTGCTGATCGTGCTCGACCCGGGCCAGCGGCTCGGCGAGCATCAGGTGAAGGAGCGCGCGCTCGTCTCCGTGATCGACGGCGAGGTGCGCGTGGAATCCGGCGGGGAGACGGTCAAAGGGGTGGCCGGCAGCTTCTTCTCCTTCGACGCCGACGAGCGGCGCTCGATCTCCGCCGAGACGGGGGCGCGGATCCTGCTGGTGCTCGCGCCGTGGCCCGGTGAGGGGCACTACCGCGGCGAGGAGAAGTCGCTCTAGCGCCCGGACAGGGTCAGCGGCTCTTGGCCGCGTCGCGGCGGTCGACCCGCTTCCGGTACATGCGGTACGCGAGCGAGTCGGTGAAGTAGCTGAACGGGATGAAGAACGCGAGCATCAGGATTGCCGGCGCGATCTGCTGCGCGAAGGGGAGGTCGCGATTCAACAACATCATCGCGATGATGAGGAACGGGCCGAAGAGAAGTGCTCGACGAGCTGCACGACGCCAGGACGCGGGCTCGATCGAGCGCCCGGAGCGCTTACCGGCCGCCGGTTTCCCGTCCTTGGCAGCTCGTGGCCGCGCATCCCCCTTGCCGTCCTTTGCCGTGGCCAACTCGGTGGGATCGACGGCGACCTCGTTCCCTTCGTCGTCGACGTAGACGTACTCGTACTCGTGCCGGCGCGCCTTCTGCTGGCGCCGCCGCTGCTTTCTAGTCGGCATGCACAGTTAGCCTAGCTCGGCTCGAACCCCGCCGAGAATCACCCGCGCGACGAGATCCCCGCCCAGGTGGTATGCGAGATAGCGCCAGTCCGGGGCGTCGAGCAGCACCAGATCCGCGGCGTACCCCGGCGCAAGACGGCCGAGCCGCGACGCCCGCCCGAGCACGTGAGCCGCATTCACCGTGCAGGCTCCGAGAGCCTCAGAGGGCGAGAGCCGGAGTTGCGTCGCGCCCAGCGAGCAGACGAGCGGCAGGCTCTCGCAGAACGCGCTGCCCGGATTGAAGTCGGTGGCGAGCGCGACAGCGGCACCTGCATCGACGAGGGCGCGTGCAGGCGGCATCGGCCGGCCGAGGAACAGCGCGCTCGCGGGCAGCAGCACGCCGGTCACATCGCTCCCCGCCAGTGCCGCGACACCCTCCTCGCCCGTCGCTTCGAGATGGTCGACCGACCGCGCGCCGAGCTCGGCGGCGAGCTCGACCGCTCCCTGCTCTGTGAACTGATCTCCGTGGAGCCGCAGGGCCAGGCCCGCGGCGGCACAGGCAATCAGGTAACGGCGCGCCTGAGCTGCGTCGAACGCCCCCCGCTCGAGGAACACGTCAGCAGCCTCCGCGAGCTTCGCCGCCGCGGGCAGCACCTCCGCAAGTGCGAAGTCGAGGTACGCATCCGCATCGTCGAACTCCGGCGGGACTGCGTGTGCCCCGAGCCAGGTCGGCACTCCCCCTACGTTCCTGATCGCCCGCAGCGACGCCAGTTCCGTCTCGCGATCGAGCCCATAGCCCGATTTGGACTCGAAAGTCGTCGTGCCGGCGCGCAGCAGCCAATCCCGGTGAGTGCGCACGGAGTCCGTGAGCGCTACCTCGCCCGCGGCGCGAGTGGCTCGAACGGTCGCCATGATGCCGCCGCCGGCGGCGTGGAGCTCCTCGTAGGTAGCTCCCGCCGCCCGCAGTGCGAACTCTTCGACGCGATCGCCGGAGAAGCAGGCGTGCGTGTGGCAGTCCACGAGACCCGGGATCGCGCAGAGCCCGCTGCCGTCGAGCTCCTCGACCTCCCCGTCCAGCCGACCGAGCTCGCGCATCCGTCCAACGGCGGCGATCGTCTCACCGTCGCAGAGGACGTAGGCCACCGTCGCAGAGGACGTAGGCATCCTCGACCACGTCGATCTGGCCGAGCGAGGGGCCACGCAACGGCGCCGCCACGCCTGCCGGAGTGGCGAGTTGAACGAGGTCGCGGACGAGCAGGCGGCGTCCACCGCCCGCGGAGCTCATCCGCGCTCGGACGGCCGCATGGGCGCCTCCAAGCCGTACGCCTCCGCCGCGGCCAACGCCTCGGGGTAGCCGGCGTCGACGTGCCGCATGACGCCGATCCCGGGATCGGCCGTGAGCACCCGCTCCAGCCGCTCTGCTGCATCGTCGGTGCCGTCGGCGACGACGACCATGCCCGCGTGGATCGAGTTGCCGATGCCGACCCCACCACCGTGGTGGACGCTCACCCAGGTCGCGCCCGCCGCGACGTTGAGCAAGGCGTTCAGGATCGGCCAGTCCGCGATCGCATCGGAGCCGTCCCGCATCGCCTCCGTCTCGCGGTACGGGGAGGCGACTGACCCCGAGTCGAGGTGATCCCGCCCGATCACGATCGGGGCCTTGACCTCTCCGATGCGGACGAGGTCGTTGATCGCGAGGCCCGCACGCGCGCGATCTCCATAGCCGAGCCAGCAGATCCGCGCCGGCAGTCCTTGGAAGGCCACCCGCTCGGGTGCGAGCTCGAGCCACCGCTGCAAGAGCGGATCGTCCGGGAAGAGGTCGCGGAGCACCGCGTCGATCGCCGCGATGTCCGCCGCCTCACCCGAGAGGGCCGCCCATCGGAATGGACCGACCCCTCGGCAAAAGAGCGGACGGATATAGGCCGGGACGAAGCCCGGGTATGAGAAGGCCTCCGCTACCCCACCTTCACGGGCCTCACCTCTGAGGTTGTTGCCATAATCGAAAACATAGCTGCCGACCCGGACGTATTCGAGGAGCGCCTCCACGTGACGGACGATCGAGGAGCGGGCACGGCGCACGTACTCCTCTGGGTCGGACGAGCGCAAGGCAGTTGCGTCCTGCACCGAGAGACCCATAGGGATGTATCCGGTGAGCGGGTCATGAGCTGCGGTCTGATCAGTTACGAGGTCGAAGTGCTCGCCGCGGCGCGCGAGCTCCGGGACGACGTCCGCGGCGTTCCCGAGCAGCCCGACCGAGAGCGCGCGCCGCTCGCCTGCGGCCGCCCGGATGCGCGCCAGAGCTTCATCTAGCGAATCGGTCGACTCGTCGAGGTAGTGGGTGGAGAGACGCCGCTCGATGCTGGCCGGATCGACCTCGATACACAGGATCGCCGCGCCGGCCATCGTCCCGGCCAGGGGCTGTGCGCCGCCCATCCCACCGAGCCCCGCAGTGAGGATCGTCCGCCCGGAGAGATCCGGCGAGCCGAAGTGCGCCTGACCGGCCGCGGCGAAGGTCTGGAACGTGCCCTGCAGGATTCCCTGTGTGCCGATGTAGATCCAGCTTCCGGCGGTCATCTGGCCGTACATCGTCAGACCGAGTGCTTCCAGGCGGCGGAACTCGTCCCAGGTCGCCCAGCGCGGCACGAGGAGCGAATTGGCGATGAGTACGCGAGGCGCACCCGCGTGGGTCCGGAAGACGCCGACCGGCTTTCCGCTCTGCACGAGCAGGGTCTCGTCCTCGCCGAGCTCGAGCAGGGACCGGACGATGGCGCGCAGCGCTTCCGGGTTCCGCGCCGCCTTCCCCGAGCCGCCGTAGACCACGAGCTCCTCGGGCCTCTCGGCGACCTCCGGGTCGAGGTTGTTGAGCAGCATGCGGAGCGGGGCTTCTGTGGCCCACGCGCGCGCGTGTAATTCGGTTCCGCGCGGGGCCCGAATCCGTGAGAGGTCGCCGCACAGCTCTTCGACGACGGCATCCAGGGGCCGCGTGGCGCTCATGCGAGCGCTCCAGCCTGCGCCTCGACCGCGGCGATCAGCGATCCAGCGCGGATCGCGACCGCGACGGCTTCGATGTCGGCCGCGAGCGGACGGTCATCCCGGAGTCGCGGCGACAGCGAGCGGACGAACGCGTGCGCGGCCCTCACACCCACTCCAGGTTCGAGGGGGGCCAGGAACTCGACCCCTTGCGCACCGGCAAGGAGCTCGATTGCGAGCGCCCGCTCGGTGTTGGCAAGCACCTGCCAGGCCTTGAGGCCCGCGGCATTCCCCATCGACACGTGATCCTCCTGACCCGCGCTCGTCGGGATCGAATCGACGCTGGCGGGATGACAGAGCGACTTGTTCTCGCTGACGAGCGACGCGGCCACGTACTGCGGGATCATGAAACCGGAGTTCAGGCCGCCGTCGGCCGTCAGGAATGCAGGCAGGCCGTCCGACAGGTTCGGATTGACAAGGCGCTCGACCCGACGCTCCGAGATGTTCGCGAGCTCCGAGCACGCCATCGCAAGAGCGTCTAGCGCGAATGCGACCGGCTGCCCGTGGAAGTTGCCGTTCGAGACGAGGAGTTCATCCTCCACGAGGACGAGCGGATTGTCTGTCGCGGCGTTGAGCTCCACGGCGACCGTGCCCTCGACGTAGTCGAGCAGGTCACGCGCTGCGCCGTGCACCTGCGGCGCGCAGCGCAGGGAATACGCGTCCTGCACCTTGTCGCACCACTTGTGGGCCTCGTTGATCGCAGAGCCTTCCAGGAGGCGGAGAACATTCGCCGCGGAGTCCGCCTGCCCGCGGAGTGGACGCAGACGGTGGATCTGCGGGATGAAGCTCGTCCGCGAACCCTGCAGCGCCTCGAGTGAGAGAGCGCACCCGATGTCGGCTGCCTTGGCAAGCCGGCGCGCACGAACGACGCCGAGCGCTCCGTAGGCGGCCATGAACTGCGTTCCGTTGACAAGGGAGAGACCCTCCTTCGCCGCAAGCCGTGTGGGCTCGAGGCCTGCCGCCGCAAGTGCCTCTGCGCCCGGCAGCAGCTCGCCCTGGTACCAGGCTTCTCCTTCACCCACGAGGGGCAGCGCAAGGTGGGCGAGCGGGGCCAGGTCGCCGCTCGCACCAACCGAACCGCGACTGGGCACGCGCGGCAGGACACCACGGCTGAGACAGTCGAGCAGCAGCTCGACCGTGTCGATGCGCGCGCCCGAGTTCCCCTTGGCGAGCGCATTCGCACGGAGCAGCATCGCGGCGCGAACGATCTCTGTCGGGTACGGCTCTCCGACTCCGCACGCGTGGCTGCGCAGTAGGCGCAGCTGGAGCTCCTCGGTCTGCTCCTCGGGGATCGATTGCGAGACGAATCGTCCGAAGCCTGTGTTGATGCCGTAGGTGTGCTCGCGGGTCCCGTGCGCTGCTCGTTCGACGAGCTGTCGCGCTGCTCGCATCTTCGTCCGCGCGTCGTCGGAGAGGGCGGCGTCAGCGTCACCGATCGCGACCTGCCAGACGTCGCCGATCCGGAGATCGTCTCCGGTCAGGCGGATCGCGGTCGCCTGAGCCATCGCGCGGCCAGTCTAGCTCTGGGCCTCGTAACGCTCGAGGAGGCGAAGCTCGAGCACACGAGCTGGGTCGAAGCCGTCGATGCCCAACACGGCGCCGGCCGCTGCAACGGCCGCCCCCGCGGGCATCAGGCCAACGAGCTCGGCGCCCGCCATGTCGACTCCCCGTGCGCGAGCCTCGTGCTCGACACGCTCCACGATCAGGTGGAGCGCCGCCGCCTCGTAGTCCTCGACATTCATGCTCACCTGCGCATAGCCCGCGCTCGGGAGGAAGAGTCCGAGCGCTCGAACGCCGGGGAATCCTCCCCCTTTCTCCCGTACGACGGAAGCAATCGCGCGGGCGATCTCCACGTCGGCGGTGACAAGGTTGACGTTGAACGCGATCAGCGGACGCCGTGCGCCCAGGATCACGCCGCCGGCGCGCTCGTCCAGCCGAGCCGGGCCGAAGTCCGGCCGCAACTCACCTGCGTCGATCCGCCGCTGGAGCTCTGCTGGCCCGCCCCGGCGGAAGAAGGCAGGCCCGCGGCCCGGGGCCGAATCCGCGTAGAGGAAGACCGGAAGCCCGAGCTCAGATCCGATCCGGTCGGCGATTCTGAGCGCACAGGCTCGCGCTCGCTCGCCGTCGGCGGGATTCAGCGCGACGATCGGCACGACATCCGCCGCACCGATCCGCGGGTGGGCGCCCACGTGGCGGCGAAGGTCGATTCGCTCATGCGCGCACGCGACGCCTGCGAGCAACGCGTCGATGAGCTCCTCCTCGCCCCCGACGAGCGTGAAGACCGAGCGGTTGTGGTCCTGATCCGAATGCACATCGAGGAGCTCGGCGCGCTCGGAGAGCGCAGCCGCAAGCGAGTCGATCGTTCCTCGGTCCCGCCCCTCGGAGAAGTTCGGCACCGACTCGAGCGGCAACGACACGCGCGTACTCTAGGACGATGAAGACCTACTACGACCGCCGCGCTCAGGAGTACGACGACTGGTGGTTGGGCGCAGGTCTGTACGCAGACCGCGACCGCCCGGGCTGGGAGGAAGAGCTCCGCGTCCTCGAGGGCATCATCGCCGACCTACCGCCGCAGCGGACGCTCGACGCCGCCTGCGGGACGGGCTTCCTGACGCGGCATCTGCGCGGCGGCGTCGTCGGTCTCGACGCCAGCGCGCGAATGCTCGAGGTCGCGCGGAAGCAGGCGCCGAACGCGCGCTTCGTCACGGGAGACGCACTCGAGCTCCCATTCGACGACGGCAGCTTTGACCGCGTGTTCGCGAGTTACTTCTACTGCCATCTCGATGAGTCGGAGCGCGAACGCTTCGTCGCAGAGGCCCGCCGCGTCGCCGGGGAGCTCGTGCTCGTCGCCTCCAGACGGGGGAATGGTGACGCCTCCGAGCGGTGGGAGGAGCGCCGGCTCAAGGACGGCTCCCGGTGGACCGTGTACAAGCGCGTCTTCACGGGAGACGAGCTCGCTCACGAGCTCGGAGGGACCGTCGTCTTCGAGGGCGACTGGTTCATCGTCATCCGAACGTGACCCGTAGACGGAGCTCGTACCGCTCCCTCGCCTCGCTCCAGCGCGACCTGGAGGTCTGCCGGGCCTGTGTCGAGGCGGGGTACCCGCTCGACTCATGGCCCGTGCGGAACGAGTACTTCGGCCAGCGCGCGTACATGTACGGCCAGTCCCCGGGCGTGGTTGAGGGCGAGGAACGTCGCCCCTGGCGTGGCCGCGCGGGAAAGACACTGCGGCGCTGGCTCGAGCTGGAGGAGGACGAGTTCTACGCGACGTTCTACTGCGCCTCCGTGACCCGCTGCTATCCGGGCCGCGCACTCTCGGGGCGTGGTGACCGGACCCCGACGCCGCGAGAGCAGGAACTGTGCGCATTCTGGCGCGCCTGGGAGCTCGAGATCCTTCGTCCGCGGCTGATCGTTCCGGTCGGCGGGCTTGCGATCCGCCGTCTGCTCGGGATCTCAGGCCTCGTCGACTGCGTCGGCCGTCGCTACGAGCTCGACGGCACAGCCGTCGTGCCGCTCCCGCACCCGTCGGGCGCAAGCAGTTGGCTCAATTCGCCGTCCAACCGCGAGCTGACCGCACGGGGTGCCGAGCTCGTAAGGCGTGAGCTGGCTCAGCTAGAGCCGTAACGCACGAGGGCGCCGCTAGATTTCAGGAGTGGAGGAGCGACCGCCCTACCGCCGTACATTCGCGCGCCTGCTCGGCTTCCTCAAGCCGTACAAGGTCTCGCTGATCTTCTCGATCTTCCTCGCGGTCGCCTCGCAGGCGGCGCAGATCGCCCTGATCTGGGTGACGAAGCACGTGATCGACAGCGCGTTGATTCCCCGCGACTCGCACAAGCTCTGGCTCCTGGTGTGGGCGATCGTGGCGCTCGGTGTCATCCGGGCGGTGCTGATGGCCGGCCGGCGGCTCATCTCCGGAAGGCAGGCGCTCGCCGTCGAGATGGACATACGCCAGGGCCTGTACGCCCACCTCGTCCGCCTCTCGTTCGGCTTCTACGATCGTCACCAGACAGGCCAGCTGATGTCGCGCGCGACCGTCGACCTGCAGGGCGTGCGTTTCTTCCTGGGCTACGGGCTGATCTTCTTCTTCCAGAACATCCTCACGGTGCTCTCCGTGACCGCAGTCCTCTTCGTCTTCGAATGGAGGCTCGCGCTCATCGCGCTTGCGATCACGCCGGTGCTCGTCGTCCTCGCGTACCGCTACAGCCACATCGCACATCCGACCCTGCGGGAGGTGCAGCAAAAGCTCGCGGACGTCGCCACAGTCGCGGAGGAGAACATCGTCGGCGTGCACGTCGTGAAATCGTTCGCGCAAGAGCCTCAGGAGCACGCGAAGTTCAACGCCCGCTCGGAAGCCGTCTTCGATCAGACGATCAAGGCGAACCGCCAGCGGGCGCTGTACGTGCCTCTGATCTCGTGGGTTCCGCTCGTGGCGCAGGGGGCGGTGCTGCTCGTCGGCGCGCGAATGGTCACGAACGGATCCCTCACCGTCGGCGGGTTCGTCGCGTTCAACCTCTACCTCGGCATGCTCGTGATGCCGCTGCGGTCGCTGGGCATGTGGGTCGGCCAGGCGCAGCGTGCGACCGCTTCCGGCGAGCGGATCTTTCAGATCATGGACGAGCCGGAAGAGATCGCCGTCCGCACGGGCGCGCCTGAGCTGCCGGCCGGTGGCGGCCACCTGCGCTTCGAGGGCGTGAACTTCGAGTACATGCCGGGGCGTCCCGTGCTCGAGGACATCGACCTCGACATCCCCGCGGGCAGAACGATCGCCCTAATCGGCCACACGGGCTCCGGGAAGACGACGCTGACCTCCCTCGTGCCGCGCTTCTACGACGTGAGCGCGGGACGGGTGTTGGTCGATGGGACGAACGTCCGCGACGTCACGCTGCAGTCGCTTCGGCGTGCAATCGGCGTCATCTCACAGGACCCGTTCCTCTTCTCCGCGACCGTCCGAGAGAACATCACGTTCGGCGCGCCCGAGCTCGGGGACGAAGAGGTCGAGCAGGTCGCCCGCCTCGCGCAGGCTCACGAGTTCGTCGAGCGGCTCCCCGACGGCTACGACACCGTGATCGGCGAGCGGGGGATCACGCTGTCCGGAGGCCAGCGTCAGCGACTCGCGATCGCGCGGGCGATCGCCGTCGATCCACGCATCCTGATCCTCGACGACGCGACCGCTTCGGTGGATGCGACGACGGAGGCTCGGATCCGGGTCGGCCTCCGCGAGGCGATGCGCGGCCGGACGACGCTGATCATCGCGCACCGGCTCTCGACCATCTCGCTCGCGGACGAGATCGTCGTCCTCGACGGCGGTCGCATCGTGGCGCACGGCTCGCATCACGAGCTGCTCGAAACGAGTGCTGTCTACCGCGACATCTACGAGCACGGCCTGTTAGAGAGGCAGTTCGCCGACGCCGTCGAGGCGCGCGCGGCGGTGGAGGAAGTGGCGTGAGCGACGCATGAGGGTCTGGCAGCCAGGCGGGCACCTGAGTCAGGAACGGGGCGCCAAGGTGGAAGACTGGTCGTGGCGCCGCACGCGCCGGCGGCTTGCCACGCTCGCGCGGCTGACCGCGCCGTACAAGACACGGACGACCCTGTCCGTCTTCTCGCTGCTGGCGGCGACCGCGACCGCCCTCGCACCGCCACTGCTCTCGAAGTACGCGGTCGACGACGGCATCCGCCAGCACGACCTCGAAAAGCTGTGGTGGATCGTCGGTGCCTTCCTGCTCGCCGGCCTGGCCAACTGGGGCATGAGTTACGCCCAGACGTACCTGACCGGCTGGGTCGGAGAGCGGATCCTGGCCGACCTGCGGAGCAAGCTCTTCGGCCACCTGCAGCGCCTGTCGCTCGGCTTTTTCGAGCGCAATCGAGCCGGAGTGATCATCAGCCGGCTGACGAACGACGTGGAGGCGCTCGACCAGCTCGTCACGGACGGCGTCACCAGCCTGGTGCAGAACACCCTGACGCTCATCGGGACGGCGATCCTCCTGTTCATCCTCGACTGGCGTCTCGCCCTCGCCACGCTCGCCGTCATTCCCCTGATGAGCATCGCGACCGTGATCTTCCGCGTACGCTCGTCGCGTGCCTACCGTGCCGTTCGCGAGCGGCTCGGTCTGGTCACGGCGACCCTCGCCGAGGACATCGCGGGCATGCGCATGGTCCAGGCGTTTACGCGCGAGCAACGGAACGTCCAGAACTTCCGCGGAGTCAGCGAAAGCTACCGCGACTCGAACATGGAGACGGTCGTGCTGAACGGCGTCTACTTCCCGTTCGTCGACCTGCTCTCGTCAATCGCGCTCGCCGTGGTGCTGGGCTATGGCGGCCATCTCTACTTCGATGGGAGTGTCACGCTCGGAACGTTGTTCGCCTTCATGCTGTACGTCCAGAACTTCTTCGACCCGGTGCAGCAGCTCTCACAGCTGTACAACACCTTCCTGTCGGCGACGGCGGCACTCGACAAGATCATGGACGTCCTCGAGGAGGAGCCCGAGGTGCTGGATTCGCCCGGCGCCACGCCGTTGCCGAAGGTCGAGGGACAGGTCCGCTTCGAGGACGTGCGGTTCAGCTACGGGACCGGACCCGAAGTTCTGCACGGACTCGACCTCGAGGTTCTGCCCGGAACCACGGTCGCGCTCGTCGGCCACACGGGCGCCGGGAAGTCGACGATCGCGAAGCTGCTCGCTCGCTTCTACGACCCGACCGCAGGCCGGATCACGATCGACGGCCACGACCTGCGCGACGTCACGCAGGCCTCGCTCCGGCGGCAGCTCGGGATCGTCCCGCAGGAGGGCTTCCTGTTCGCAGGCACGGTCACCGAGAACATCGCCTTCGGACGCCCCCGGGCCGCGCCTGAGGAGGTCGTCCGAGCCGCGCAGGCCGTCGGCGCCCACGAGTTCATCCTGCGCCTCGAGGACGGCTACGAGACGCAGCTGCAGGAGCGTGGCTCACGACTTTCCCTCGGGCAGCGCCAGCTCGTCGCGCTCGCGAGAGCGCTGCTCGCCGATCCGCGCATCCTCATCCTCGACGAGGCGACCTCATCCGTCGACATCGGCACCGAGCAAAAGATCGAGCGCGCGCTCCGGCTTCTGCTCGCCGGCCGGACGGCGTTCATCATCGCCCACCGCCTGTCGACGATCCGCGATGCCGACCTGATCGTCGTGCTCGAGCACGGCCGCATAGTCGAACAGGGCTCGCACGAGGAGCTGCTCACGAAGCGCGGGCTCTACACCTCGCTCTATGGGGATTGGGCCGCGGCGTAGGGCCGCGAAGCGGCCTGTCCGCGAAGCGGACCAGTGGAGGGGGTCTGGGGGAACCGGGAGGTTCCCCCAGCTAGGACCACGGCGCCGAACCACCGCGACGCCGCCGATCACCGTGCGCTCGTAGGATCCACGGACGATGACGGTCACGCAGGTCCTCGAGGAGGCATTCCACCTCTACACGCGATTCTTCTGGCGCTTCGTGGGCACGGCCGCAGTCGTCTTCGTCGTCCTTGATCTCGCGTCTGCATTCGCGGACCGGGCAGGCCTCAACTCGGTCACGTCGGAGCTGTTGTGGACCCTGATCGCGCTGGTGCTCTCGGTCGTCGGGTCGTTCTGGATGCAAGGTGCGCTCGTCGAGGCAGTCAGCGACGTACGCGACGGCCGGATTGATACCACGATCGGCGAGCTCTACGCCCGCACGCGGCCGAAGCTAGCTGCGCTCATCGCAGCCGGGATCGTCGCCGGTATCGGCATCGTCATCGGACTGATCCTGCTCATCGTGCCCGGGCTGTTCCTCCTCACGCGCTGGGCTCTCATCCCGGCCGTGATCGTGATCGAGAAGCGCCGCGCCGGTGACTCATTCGACCGATCCTGGGTGTTGACGCGCGGCTACGGGTGGACCGTCTTCGGCTCGCTCCTCCTCGCGTTCCTTGCATACGCAGTCATCCAGGGGATTCTCACGGCAGTGTTCCTGCCACTACCACGCTTCGCGGCCATTTGGATCGGCGGGCTGGTGGCGCACAGCGTGGCGACGCCTCTGATCGCGCTGACCGGTGCAGTCCTCTACTTCCGTCTCGCGCGGATTTCCGTTGGGGTCGATCCCGAGTCGAAGGGGATCGGCAGCTAACGATGGCCCTCGACAAGGAGACCGAGGAGCGGATCGAACAGCCGGTTTCCGAGGAAGCCGAGCGGGAGACCCGGTTGACGCCCACCGAGGCGGTCGCGCAGATGCGCATCAACGTCCCCGTGCGCGGCAATCGGAAACTGCGCCGCCTGCTCGAGCGGGTCAACGACGATACGCAGCTCAAGGGCTGGTGGCACACCGCCAACGTCAATGCGGTCGTCCGGATGCAGATCAACGACCACTCCTGGGTTCACATTCAGATCGTGGCGAACATCGCGCTGAAGCTCCTACGCCAGCTCACGAAGCACCATGTCGAGCCGTCGCTCGTGCGGGACTACGGCTACGACAGCGAGGACTCCGAGGTCGTTGTCCTCCTCGGTGCGCTGACGCACTGCATCGGGATGGCCGTCCATCGCGAGGGACATGAGGATTTCAGCCTCTTCCTCGCCGAGCCGAAGCTGCGTCAGCTTCTCGACGGGCTCTACGAGGAGCCCGATCTCACGGTCATCGTCTCCGAGGTGCTGCAGGCGATCACGAGCCACCGCGACTACGGGAAGCCGTTGACGCTCGAGGCGGGCATCGTCCGCGTCGCCGATGCGCTCGACATGGAACAGGGGCGCTCGCGCATTCCGTTTGCGCGCGGCTCGATCTCGATCCATTCGCTGAGCGCGGCGGCGATCGAGGACGTCGCGATCAAGGACGGTGAGGAACGGCCGGTCCTGATCGAGATCACGATGAACAACTCGTCCGGGATCTACCAGGTCGACAGCCTGCTGAAGGCAAAGCTGCAGGGCTCCGGCCTCGAGCCCTACGTCGAGGTGGTGGCGCGCATCGACACCGAGGCAGAGAAACGGCTCGTGCCGATCTACCGGCTCGAAACATAGAAGCGGAAAGGCCCACCGGGCGGCAGATTGCCGATCCCAAGCCTTGGTGTTCCCGTCTACTTGCCCGTTGCCGCTATCTCCTCCCGCAGCACGCGGAGAAGCCTGTTTACCGCATCTCGGTAGTCCGGCCTGATGCTCACGGATTGATGGCGAGCGTCGCGAGCCGCGACGCGGGCAGTCACGCCGGAGGTCGCGGGTTCGAATCCGCTCGCTCCCATTTCCTCTTTCGTGGCTCTCAGGCATCGGGCCGCGAGGTCTAGGAGGTGACACTGAGTGTTCCCCTGCGATCCGCGCGAGCACGAGCCCGAGCGGGGGCCGAGCCCTGCTGGCTCTGCGGCCACGAGATCAGCGACCCGAGCGACGCGGTGGCCGAGCTAGTCTGGCCGGAGCGGTTCGGCGGCACGCCGTGGAGAGCAACTTCGCTCCCGCCCACCGCGCCTGCTCCGGCCGCCGCAGCGAGCGCCTCGCTCGGAAGTACCGGTGCATTGCCCGCCGGACTGGGCCGCACGGCGCTAGCAAAACGGAGGCCGCCACGAGGGCGGCCTCCGTCGTTCCCTTGGGGAGAGCTAGCTCGGCTAGGCGAGCGCCTCCCAGAACAGCTTGACGTCCTCTGCGGGGAACGTCTCGGTCTCAAAGACCTCGAGCTTGGCGACCTTGCCAAGGACGCGGAACGCGGTCTCGAGATCGGGATACTCGAAGATGCCGAGATACTCCCACGGGCCCATGACTGCGAGGAAACGCTCGACAGTACCGCCCTCGTGCTCGACGATCTTGTAGATCTTGTCGAAGTACTCGGGGGTCTTCTCGAGGTGCTCCCGCGCGATCGGCGCGACCCTGAAGAGCCCGACATAGGTGAACATATGAGAACCTCCCACCACGTAGGGGCATCGCTAAGAGCCCCATCGAGCGAGTGTCTCTCGCCAAGGTATCCAGGGGCATCCGCGAGCTCTCGGATCGGAACTGCTCAAAACTACGTATCTCGACGGGCTTCGTGCTGACGGCTGGAGGACCTTCGGTCATTCTGAAACGAGTTCTAAGAACTCGAATCGAAATGAAGGCCGCTCGGTCGAGTAACCGTCGGTCGTTAGCGGACGTGCCCGAGTCGCTCTGCGAGAAGCGTGCGGTTGAGCGCGGGGAAGGGAGACAGAAAAGGCGGCCGGCGTGGAAAGCAGAAGCCTTCGAGTCGGGCGGAGGCGAACATCTCGCTCGGTACTTCGACGCGTGCGCAGAACTCGATCGGGAACACCTGCTCCGGCTCATGCTCGAGCGTCTCGTAGAGCGCGAGGATTGCCTGGCGTCTGGGCTCCTCGAGGAACCAGAACGGCACCTGTCCGCGTTCGAGCACGATCGCGGGCTGGAGCAGACCGATGCCGCGGAACCAGCCGCGCAGGTTGACGACGGCGACAGGCGCCAGCGAGCAGTACCCCGTGAGGACGCTGCCGTCCGCGAGTGTGAAGCTGGTGCAGACGATGAAGTCGCCCGTCTCGCTTTCCGGGTCGTCGGCGACCGAGAGGTCCGGGCGGGGCCGAAGCCGGCCCTCGTAGGGGCCGCCCTCGGTCCCGATCTCCTCCCAAATCGCGCACCGCTGGAGGGCGTCGGGTGTCAGCGTCCGAGGCGTGCGCATCGCTATTGCCGTTTCCCCCTCGGCCGGCTGTCGCATTCGCCCCCGTTGTCTGAGCACCGTCTGCTCGACGCGCCTGGGTAGGGACCCGCAGGCCGACGACGAAGCCGTCGGCATCCGTCGTCAAGCTGAGAGGGGTGCCGATGGCCATCGCGCCGTGGATCGTGTCGGACGCGCTGTGGCAGCGCGTGGAGCCGCTGTTGCCGAAGGTGGAACGGCGCTTCCGATTTCCGGGTCGGAAGCGGCTGGACGATCGAGCCGCTCTGCAGGGGATTCTGTTTGTGCTGTGCACGGGGATCGCGTGGCGGCATCTGCCGCTGGAGCTCGGCTTCGGCTCGGGCTCGACTTGCTATCGCCGGCTGGATGAGTGGCAACGGGCGGGCGTGTGGGAGCGGCTGCACGCGCTCCTGCTGGCGGAGCTGCGCGCTGGCGGTGAGCTCGAATGGTCGCGAGCAGTGGCTGATTCCAGCCACCTGCAAGCGAAAAAGGGGGCTCCGCGACGGGCCCGAGCCCGGTGGATAGAGGCCGAAACGGCTCCAAGCACCACCTCCTAGTCGACGCCACCGGGATCCCGCTCGCCTGGACGCTCACCGGCGGCAACCGCAACGACATCACGCAGCTGATCCCCCTCGTCGACGGCGTCCCCGCGGTGGGCGGCCAGGTCGGCCGGCCGCGCAAGCGGCCCGAGCGGGTAACCGCCGACCGCGGCTACGACCACGACAAATACCGTCGGCAGCTGCGCCGGCGCGGAATCCGGCCGGAGATCGCCCACCGGCAGACGCTGCATGGCTCCGGCCTTGGCCGCGCCCGCTGGGTTGTCGAGCGTACCTTCGCCTGGCTACACCACTTCAAGCGGCTACTCGTCCGCTACGACCGCCGCGCCGAGATCCACGGTGCATTCCTCGCACTCGGCTGCTGCCTCGTCTGCTTCAGGAGGCTCCAGCGGTCATTCTGATTCGAGTTCTAAGTCCGTCGCCGCCTGAGACAACAGCTCGAGGTGGCACCCCAGGTAGGCACCACACGCGCATCCGCGGCACACCTGGCACGTCTGACCCGTGTAACCATGCGGGAACCGAGTAGCTGCGAACGTTAGAAAGGCGCATACGGGATTCGAACCCGTGCCGCCGCCGTGAGAGGGCGGTGTCCTAGGCCACTAGACGAATGCGCCGGGGATTTCAGTCTAGCGTCGGTCGGGAACAGTCGGCTCCATGCTGGGACTCCCGCGCTGCGCTGGATTGTGAGGCGATCCGCGGAGCGGCGTGCAGCAACTAGGCCGCTACAATGGCGCGGGCCGTTGCGGGGTCGTCTAATGGTAGGACGCCTGACTCTGGATCAGGTAGTCAAGGTTCGAGTCCTTGCCCCGCAGCTTTGACAAACCCGCGCTGAGACAGGGTTTCGGTGTTTTCGAGGTAACGGCGCTAGCGGCCTTTCTGCTAACCGATTGCAAACCTACGGGCTGCGGACGAGATTCGCGATGAGGACAGCTGCCGTCTCCTGCATATCCGGCAGAGAGTCGGTGTAGGCGTCGAGGGTGAAGGCGACAGAGGCATGGCCGAGGCGCTCGCTGACTACTTTCGGATGGACGCCGGCGCGGAGCGCGAGGGTCGCATGAGTGTGCCGGAGGCCGTGGAGCGAGAGCGACGGCAGCTTCACCGCCGCAACGTGTCCCTCGAACGCCTCTGAGAACGCTTGCGGGTGGATTGGAGAACCGTTTTCGCGGGTGAAGACGAGATCGAGGTCGTTGCCCCAGTCGCCGGCCATTGCCGCGCGTTCAAGGAGCTGGCGTCCCTGGTGCTCGCGTAGCGCCTCCACAAGTGCGGGGTCGATCGCGACGACGCGCCTCCCCCGCTCCGTTTTCGGTTCGGAGACGGTGATCTTGTAGTCGCTCGAGATCAGGGAGCGATTAACGGTGACACGGCTCCTATCGAAGTCGACGTCGCTCCAACAGAGCCCAAGAACCTCCCCGCGTCTCATGCCTGTCATCGCCCCGACTTGCCATGCCGCGCTCAGGCGATCGTCACTGATGTGGTCGAGGAAGCGCCGCAACTGCTCCGCATTCCACGTTGCTTTCGACGTCTTCTGCTTCTTCGGAGGCTGTGCGCTCCCTCCGACGTTTCTGGCAAGGAGGTTCCAACCGACTGCGTCTTCGAGCGCCTTGCGAATCACGGTGTGCGTATACCGCAAGTGCGAACGGAGAGGCCACCCTTTCCGTTGCGGCGTCCACGCTCGAGCATGTCGGCATACCGCGTTCAACTGCAACGCCGTGAGCTTCTGCAGCGGTGTTGAGCCGATCCTCGGAACGATGTGCTTGTCCACGAGCATCTTGTACGAGGACCATGTCGTCGGCCGCAGCTGCCCTCTTACTGCTTGGAGCCACTCTTCGAGAAAGTCGGCAAGGGTCTTGCTCGACGGTTGCGCGTAGATCCCGTGCTCCAGACGGCTGAGGACCTCGGTCAACTCTCGCTCGGCCTCACGACGGGTCTTGAAGCCAGAGCGCCACCGCTGGATGCGCCGGCCGCTTTCGTCGCGGCCCTCGTCGTAGACGACGGCCCACTTATTACCTCGCTTACGGACGTGCCTCTCACGACTTCTCCTCCTTTGTCCCTGCAAGAAAGCCTCGCTGCCGCGCGGCCTTGATCCACTTACTGACGTTGCCGGGATGGGTGCTGTACTTCGCTGCGAGTTCCTTTCCGGGATGCCCACCTGCCTGTCGATGCGCCTCGTAGTCAGCTGCAATGAGTCGATAGAAGTCATCCGTTAGACGCGCAGGCTTCCGGCCGGGCCCGCGGAGTCTCTTGATTGCGCCTTCCGTACCGTCGCGGTCCAACACGAGGGACTGCCGCGCGAGCTCGAGGTACGACCCAAAGTTATTGGCGATCCGCTGCAGCGTCACCGCGTCAATCGGCCGCCGCAGGGTCTCCAGGTCGGCCGCATCGAATTGCGTCTCGCCAATCTCGAAGCCGACGTTGACGAGCTCGACCCAGTCCGGGTTTTCGGTATCGCCCAGCCGAAGGAAGTGGAACCTAATCGGCCACGGAGTTCCATCCTCAACGAGCGTGACCGTGTTTCTCGGATCTGTGGCCCGAGCCCCCGGCCACGTAACGCTGATTTTCACCGGAGCCTCCTCAGTTGCCAATGAGTTGCGAACAGGCTGGAAGCCTCGCATACAGACGCTCCGTATGCAACCCTCTGGATGTGACAGCACGAAAGGAGCCCGACGTGACCGTGAAGGACAGCACCCAGCCGCTGACCGTGGACGTGCCGACCGCAGCGCGGTTGCTCGGCATCAGCCGTGGAGGCGCCTACGAGCTCGCGCGTCGCGGTGAACTTCCTGGCGCGATCAGGCTCGGCCAGCGCGTCGTCGTCTCGCGACGTGCGCTCGAGCGGGCGCGTGATGGTGAGCCGGAAAAGGCCACATGAACGACGGAACCGCCCATAAAGGCGGCTCCGGCTTGCGTCGTCTTCACCCTAACAGCGGACCGCGACAACGCTTCCCGCGCTGTCCTGAGTGTGGCTCGCGGTTCCCGACCGCAGAACTTCTCGACCGGCACCTGATCCGCGACTGCCACGGACTCCGCGGTGGAGCACAGTTGAACCTCGACGATGCGCTCGCCGAACAGGCTGAGGGTTTCGACGGCTGGGGTGTGTTCGCGCGGGACGCACTTTGACGACTGCGAATGAGACGTGGTTCGCGGCCAACGGCCACGGCACCTCCGACGTTTCTGGCAAACGCGCGCAAGTCGGCTCGCCATGCAGCCTCGAGGAAGTCATCGCAGCGTTCGACGACCTGCTCCTACTGCCGGATCGCGGCGCCGTATACACCGCGCTCGCGGGGATCGTCGCCAACTACGCCGATGGCGACGTTGTGTGGCCGCTCCTGGTCGGTCCGCCCGGCTGCGGCAAGTCCGAGATCGTCACAGCGCTGACCAGCGCGCCCGGAGTTTGGTCGCTCTCGAGCTTGACGCCGCAGACGCTCATCTCCGGCTTTGAGCGCAAGGGCGAACCGGCTTCCCTGCTTCTGCAAATCGGAGAGTTCGGCATCCTCGCGATGAAGGACTTGACCACGGTGTTGACGATGCATCGAGAGGCGCGTGGGCAGATCATCGGCCAGCTGCGCGAGGTTGCTGATGGGAAGACCGAAAAGAGTTTCGGCAGCGGTCTGCGCCTTGAATGGGAAGGGAAGCTCGGCCTCGTCGCGGGAGTCACTCCTGTCATCGATGAGCAACACAGCTTCCTCGCGATCATGGGCGAGCGGTTCTTGCTCTACCGGATGCCGGAGGTTCCGCGGCAAGACATTGCTCGTCGCTCTCTGGCGCGTCGCGGCCACGAGTCTGAGTTCCGGCAGCGGATCCGCGCCACCGTTGGGGACTTCCTAGAGCAGTTCCAGGGCTGCGGCCCTCTGTCGCTTCCTGAGTCCTTTGATGAGCCTCTGGTGGTACTGGCTGACATCGTCACGCGCGCTCGCTCGGGGGTGTCGCGCGATTACAACGCGAACCTGCTCTACATCCATGAGCCGGAGGCTCCGACGCGGCTCGCAAAGCAGCTCGCGCAACTCGGGGCGGCCATGCTGGCGATCGGCGTCGACGAGCAGGAGACATGGCGGCTCGTTCGGAAAGCCGGCTGGGACAGCGTTCCGGCAGTTCGCTGCGCCGTGCTCGACTGCGTCTCCAGGCATGAGGGTCGTCCGATCGATCTCGCGACGATCCAGGAGGAAACGAACCTGCCCGAAAGGACCGCCGCGCGCGTGGCGGAAGACGTTGCCGTCCTGAAGCTCGTTCGTCGGTTCAAAGACGGCGGCCGTTGGCACTTCGAGCAATCCGAGATCGTCGGTGAGTACTGGGCTTCGGAGGCTTTGCCAGAAACGTCGGACGGGTCGCTACTCGCGTTCCCCTTGGACGCCGCCCCGACGCTCGAAAGGACAACGCATGAATGAGACGATCGACTTGCACGTCGGCGGCAGCGTGCGTATCCCTGCCGGGGCGCTGCAGACGCGCCGCTCTGGCCCGACCCACGAGGTGGCGGCGTGAGCAGCGTCTACGAGACCCTTGCCGAGCGGCACAAGCCCTACCGTCAGGCCGAGGAGCGGCACCGGCGCGCCCTCGAAGCACAGACCCAAGCAGACGAGCGTGTCGAGAAGCTGGAGCGCGAGCTCCGCGACGCCGAGGACCGCGACCGGCAGCAGCTCGGCGACGCCCTCATCGACGGC
>WNGA01001585.1_pt1 | contig 40092 bp, 31 predicted proteins | sample 5400061 | NCBI WGS metagenome assembly WNGA01 (sample SAMN13153366, study PRJNA577476) | soil metagenome | isolation source: 100 cm soil or saprolite under grassland replicate 2 | place: USA:California | collected 2016-06-15 | reverse complement strand
GCCGGCGGCTACAAGTCGGCCGAACGCTATCTGCTGCGCGTGCTCGGGCGCGGCGTCAAGACCCCGTTCTTCGCCCCCGCGTATCGGGCGATGATCGACGTCGCGCTCGAGACCCGCGAGCAAGCGGCGATCCTCGCCGTGCTCGATCACTTCCAGCAGGACTGGACCGCGCGCGACGGCGCCGCGCTGCCCAAGGACTCGATCAACGAGCACGCGTACCTCGGGGGCAAGGTCGCCTACGAGTCGGGTGACGCGGCCCGCGCCGAAAACTTGTTCTCCGAGGTCGACCGGCAGTCCCGGTTTTACGCAGCGGCGCTGTACTTCCGCGGCCTCATCCAGGCCCGGCGCGGCCACTACGCGTCGGCGCGCCGCAAGCTGTGCGAGATCGTCGAGCAGATCGACCAGAGCCGGTTCACGTTCTTCATCGACGGGCGGTACTACGGCGTCAAGGACCTCGCGTTCCTCGCCCTCGGCCGCATCGCGCACGAGCAGGGCAAGTTCGACGACGCCTACTACTTCTACTTCCGCGTGCCCGAGGACTCCGAGAAGTTGCCCGAGGCGCTGTTCGAGGCGTCGTGGTCGATGTTCCAGAAGGGTGAATACGAGGCGGCCGGCGCGTTTCTCGACGAGTTCGACCGTGGATTCGGCAAAACGCCGCTCGCACCCGACGTGCTGCTCTTGCACGCGATGATCGATCTCAAGTCCTGCGCGTTCGACGACACCCGCCAGCGGCTCGACGCGCTGGTCAAGACCTACGCGCCGATCGAGGCCGAGGTCGCGCAGCTGCTCGCCGACCCGACGAAACGGACCAGCTTCTACAAACGCCTGCTCAGCAAGCGGACGATCGGGACCCCCCGCGATCCGATCATCGAGCTGCTCAAGATCGACCCGCAGTTCTACAAGTTCTTCAACGACATCGTCGCGCTCGATCGCGAGGCGGGCTTCATTCCCAACCAGGTCGCGGTGTGGGACGAGCTGACCGCGCAGGACACCGGCGGCGCGCCCTCCGCCGCGACCGAAGCGGTGCAGCTGGTGCAGGACATCGAGGCGCTGCGGCCGCTCGCGACCGGCGATCCGGTGATGCAGGAGCGCGTCGCCGATCTCGCCGAGCAGGCGCGCCGGCAAGCGCGGCTGACGAACGTCGCCGGGGGCCGTTTCGCCAAGGACGCCGAGGCGACGCTGGCGCTCGCGGCCGAGGCGCGCAGGCTCCGGGCGCGGCTGGTCGCGGCCGCGAGCACGATCGCCACCAAGGCGCTCGGCGACCTCGACCAGCGGCTGCGCGAGCTCCTGCGCCGCGCGCGCCTGACCCACATCGACGCGCTCATCGGCAAGAAGAAGAAGCTCGAGATCGAGATCGCCAATCTGCGACAAGGCCGCTACCCCGCCGATCTGTTCGCCACCCTGCAGCTCGAAGGCCTGATGGGCGACGACGAGGAGTATTGGCCATTCGAAGGTGAGTTCTGGTCCGACGAGTACGAGAACTTCAAGTGAGGACGACAGGACACAGGCCGCTCGCGGCAGGCCTCCTCGCGATCGCGCTCGCGTCGTTCGCGACTCACGCGCACGCCGCCAAGGCCAAACGGGGCGAAAAGGCGGACGCGGCGGACGCCGCCGACGACCCCGACGCCGACGAGCCCGAAAAGAAGCTGCCACCCATCCTGCTCAAGGCCCTGCACGAGAAGGAAGCGGAGGTCACGGTCGCGCGCCACGAGGCGATCAAGCTCATCGAGAGCTACCTGCGGGACAGCCCGCACTCCAAGGAGCAGGCGGAGGCGATGTACAAGCTCGCCGAGCTCTACTGGGAGGAATCGAAGGCGGTCTACCTCGAGAAGATGGCCAAGTATCAGGCCGCGGTCACCGCCTGCCACGCCGATCGCAACGAGTGTCCGAAGGTGCCGCGCCGGCCGCCCACCGTCGATCTCGCGCAGGCGCAGTCGGTGTACCTCCAGCTCATCAAGGGCTACCCCAAGTTCCGCAAGATCGACACCGTCATCTATCTGTACGCGTTTTCGCTGCGCGATCAGGGCGGACGCGAAAAGGGCAGCGAGGCGATCAAGTACTTCCAGATGATCCTCGACAAGTACCCGCGCTCCCGCTACGTCGCCGACGCGTGGATGGCGATCGCCGAGTACCGGTTCTACGAGCGCCAGGACTACAAGGGTTCGCTCGACGCCTACGAGAAGGTCATCCAGCACCCGAAGTCGCAGCTCTATGACCTGGCGCTGTTCAAGACCGCGTGGTGTTACTGGAAGCTCGGCGACACCAACAAGAGCGCGCTGCGATTCAAGGACGTGCTCGACCTCGCCAAGAAGAAGGCCGGCCGCACCGAGGCCGAGCAGCGGCGCGCGCAGGAGCTCCAGGGCCAGGCACTCGACTATTTGGTCGAGCTTTTTACTGAGGACGATACCAAGAGCGCGCACGACGCGTTCGAGTTCCTCTCCCAGATCGGCGGCAAGCAGTACTCGCGCAAGGTGCTCAAGCAGCTCGCCGAGACCGTGTTCGACCAGACCCGTTACGAACGCGCGGTCGAGGCCTACCGGCTGCTCATCGAGCTCGACCCGACCGCGGGCGAGGCGCCCGACTACCACGGCAAGATCGTCGAGGCCTACCAGCTGCTGGGCGACGTCAACACCGCCGTGGTGGAGATGCGCAAGCTCGCCAACGGCTACGGCGGCCGGAGCGCGTGGGCCGCCGCCAACAAGGACCACCCGAAGACGCTCGAGCACGCGCGCACGCTGGCGGAGGGCCTCATCCGCACCGTCGCCAAGACCATGCACTCGGAGGCGCAGCAGAACGAGAAGACGACCAAGGTCGTCGACAGGCAGCGCTACGCGCGCGCCGCCGAGTCGTACGAGTTCTATCTGGCCAACTTCCCCGACGCCGCCGACGCGGCCGAGCTGCGCTACTTCCGCGCCGACATCCTCTACTTCAAGCTCGGCAAGTACGAGGAGGCGGGGCGGGAATACCTCGGCGTGGGCAAGACCCAGCCGCCGGGCCAGTACCACAAGGACGCCCTGCTCAAGGCCATGAGCTCGTTCGAGAAGGTCCGCAAGCCGGTCGCCGGATCCGGGGGCGGCAAGCGCGAGATCACCGAGAGCGACCGCCTGTTCGGCGAGGCGGCCGACCTCTACGCGACGCTGTTCCCGAAGGACAAGGAGATCGTCACCGTCATCTACAAGAACGGTCAGTTCTTCTTCGACTACGGCGACTACGACGAGGCGGTGAAGCGCTTCGGCCTGATCGTCGAGCGATACCCCGACGATCCCAACGCGGGCGCGGCCGGCGACCGGATCCTGCAGGCGCTCAACAAGGCCAAGAACTACGAGAATATCGAGAGCTGGGCGCGCCGGCTCAAGAAGACCAAGGCGTTCGCGTCCAAAGACGAGCAGGAGCGGCTCGACAAGCTGATCGTCGGCTCGGTGATGAAGTCGGGTGAGAAGTACGCCGCCGACGGCAAGTACGACAAGGCGGCCGGGTTCTACATGCGCGTCGCGCAGGAGTACCCGCAGAACGGCTACGCGCCCAAGGCGCTCAACAACGCGGGCGCGGTACTGGAAAAAGCGAAGAAGCAGGAGGAGGCGGTCGCCGCGTACAAGCAGCTCGCCGACAAGTACCCGACCGCGAGCGAGGCGCCCGACGCGCTGTTCACCGCCGCCCGCATCGAGGAGGGCATCGCCTATTACGACAAGGCGGCGGCGCTGTACGAGCAGCTGGCGCAGCGGTACCCGCAGAACGCGCACGCCGCCGACGCGCTCCGCAGCGCGGGCGTCCTGCGCCAGGGCCTCGGCCAGCACGATCGCGCGATCAAGCATTACGGCGAGTACGCCAAGCGCTACAAGGATCGCAGCGACGCCAAAGACGTGGCGTTTCAGGCCGCGGTCGTCCGCGAGGAACAGAAGGACTGGCGCGGCGCCGCGGCGGCGTTTGCGACCTACAGCAAGAGCTATCCCGGCGACGGGCGCACGGTCGAGGCGCTGGCACGCGAGGCCGACGCGCACCTCAAGGCGGGCAACGACGCTGCCGCCAAGGACGCCGCCGGCAAGGCGCTCTCCGCGTACAAGAGCGAGGGCAAGCGCGGCAAACACGACAGCGGCGAGGAGACCAGCTACTACGCGGCGCAGGCGAGGCACATTCAAGGCGATCTCGTGTTTCGTGACTACGAGCGGATCAAGATCGCCGGCCGCCCGAAGCAGCTCGCCAAGGTGCTCGAGGAGAAGGCCAAGCGCCTCGAGGAGGCCAAGGCGATCTACCTCGACGTCGTGACCTACAAGTCGCCCGAATGGGCGACCGCGGCGCTCTACCGCATCGGCCAAGGCTACGAGGCGTTCGCCAAGGCGATGCGCAGCGCGCCCGTGCCCAAGGACCTCAAGGAAGACGAGAAGCAGATGTATCGCGACGAGCTCGAGAAAGTCATCGTCGTGATCGAGGACAAGGCGCTCGACGCGTACAAGTCCGGCTACGCCAAGGCGCTCACCATCGGCGTCTACAACCACCACACCCAGTCGCTGCGGCAGGCGCTGTCGCGGCTGGCGGAGAATGAATACCCGAAGGAGGCCGAGCTCCGGCTGACCACGCGCCCCGGCGAGCCCAAGATCGCCCTCGACAAGATGGAGGAAGTGCGCCGTGACCAGTAGGCGCCTCGCATTCCCGCTGGCGCTGGCCGTCGCGGCCAGCGCCTGCGGGCACAAGGCGGCGAAGCCGGGGGCGGCCGCGAATCCGATCGCGCCGGTGGCGGTGCCGAAGACGACGCCCGAGGCGCAGGCGGCGTTCGAGGAAGGCGTCCGCATCATGAAGATGGGGCGCAAGCACTACAAGGAAGCGCGCAAGACGCTCACCAAGGCGACCGAGCTCGACGGCCATCTGTTCGAGGCGTGGCACAACCTGGGCGTCATCGAGACCGCGCTCGGCAACTTCGACACCGCCGCCGACCACTTCAAGCGCGCGCTCGACATCCAGCCCGGCGCCCGCAAGACCTTGCTCGCCTACGGCGAGAGCCTTCGGCGCGCCCACATGCCCAAGAAGGCGGCCGGCGTCTACGCCAAGTGGCTGAACGCAGATCCCAACGACTTCGAGATGCGGTCCCGCTACGGCCAGGTGCTCCGCGAGGCGGGGGAGCTGGACGAGTCGCTTGAACAGGCGCGACTGCTGCTGGGGACCGCCGGCGAAAACGTCGCCCACACCGTAGTTGCCTATAACGCCCTGGCCCTAACCTATTATAAAATGGGCAAATACGAGCTGTCTGAGACCGCTTTGCACAAGGCCTCGGAGCTCGATCCCAAGAGCGCTTTCGTCTGGAACAACCTGGGCCTCGTTGCCTTCGAACGCGGCCACGACCAGGAGCTTCCGAGCTCGATCCCAAGTACGTCCAGGCCCGCCTGAACAAAGCGGTGGTCTACCTGGACTGCGGCGATTACAAGAAAGCCCGCCATGAGCTCGAAAAGGCTGTGGAAATTGACCCCAACGACGCCGACGCCCAGGTCGCGCTGGGGGTCGCGTCGCGCGGCGACGGCAAGTTCGACCAGGCGCGCAAGGCGTACGAGCGGGCGCTCGACATCGAGCCCGACTACCCGGCCGCGCTCTACAACCTGGGTGTCCTGTACATGGACTTCGACAAGGACCCGCAAAAGGCCAAGGATTTCCTGACGCAGTACACCCAGGCGGTCGGCAAGGACGACGCCAGGCGAGCCGACGCCGATTCCCGGCTCAAGGAGCTGAAGTGATCCGGGCGGTTGCCTTCGGGCTCGCGTTGGCGCTCGCCACCACCCCGGCTCTCGCCGGCAAGCCCGCGCCGAAGCTGGCGGCGAAGAAAGCGGGTGCGCCCAAGCCCGCGGCGGCGGCCCGCAGGACGCCGTCCCCGAACCACGGCGCGCCGAAAGAGCGCTCGGCGGCCGCTGCCCCGGCCCCGGCGGCGTCGTCATCAGACGCATCGGACAGTGGCGACAGCGGCGGCGATGCCGCCCCGGCCGCGTCCGCCACGCCGGCCCCGGGCGGGAAGGTGAAATCCAAGTCGTATTCGTTCGGCGCGATGGACGTCGAAGGTAAGCTCAAGACCCCGCAACTCTTGTACTTTTTGAATCGGGTCAAGCTGGAGCTGGACATGTCGGCCCCTGACAAGCGGTCGTTCATGAAGGAGCTTCAGCAAAGCGCCGATGACAGGAACCTCTGAACGTTCGTTCTAAGTAGGTGAAGATTTGGCCCAAAGCCCACTCTCCAAGCCCCTCCCGCCGCCGGCTGGCGTTGCCTCGGCCGGCGCGCGCCCGGCGAGGGCGCCGACGGTGCCGCGTCCCGTGACCGCGCACGCGATCCTCCAGGTGGCGTTCATCTGGCGCAACCAGATCATCGGCTACCGGCTGCTCCGACGCCGGCGCAAGGTCACCGTCGGCCCGCACAAGCGCGCCTCGTTCATCACCCCGCCGCTCGCGGGGCAGGCGAAGTTCCTGCTGCTGTCGCCACTCAAGGACGGCTACACCCTTCACCTCACGCCCGAGCTGAAGGGCGAGCTGCAGCTCGCCGGCTCCGCGATGTCGGTCGCCGACGTCGCCTCGAGCAACGTCGATCTCGCGCGCGGCGATCGCGCCAAGCTCGTGTTCGCGGACGGCAGCGATCTGCGCGTCGAGATCCGCTGGGTCGATCCGCCCGAGCGGGTGCCGCGTCCGATCACGCGCGACCCCGAGATGATCCGGACGCAGGCCAGCGTCACCCTCGTGCTCGGCATCTTCGCCACCATCCTCATGTTCATGTGGGAAAAGGAGGCGCCCAAGCCGCCGCTGGCGCTGAACGCCGAGCGGGTCGCGAAGATCGAGACCCAGCAGGTGATGGAGTTCCAGAAGAAGGAGGTCGCCAAGGCCAAGAAGGAGGAGGCGGAGGAGAAATCGAAGGAGAAGGAAGGCCAGATGAAGCGGGCGAAGGAGAAGGCGGGCAAGCTGGGCCGCGCCGACGCCACCCAGAAGGACACCATCATCCCCAAGGGCAAGGAGGACGTCCTCCGCGAGAAGGTGCAGAAGATCGGCATCCTCTCGATCATCGGCAAGGACAAGGCGCCGGGGTCGGGCCTGTCCAAGCTGTTCGCGCAGAGCAACGACGTCGAGCAGGCCGTCGCCGGCATGGCGGGCGCGAAGATGGCGGTCGGGCGCGGCGCGGGCGGCCTCGCGACCAGCGGCAGCGGCCCGGGCGGCGGCGGTACCGGCTATGGCCACATCTACGGCGCCGGCAGCCTCGACACTGGCGGCCGCGGCGGCAAGGGCAAGGGCCGCGGCCCCAAGCTCGCCGAGCGCGGCGAGCACGAGGTCTCGGTGGGCATGGGCTCGGGCGGCGGCGACACCGACGGCTCGTTGTCGAAAGAACAGATCATGAAGGTCGTCAGAGCCCACATGGCGGGCGTGAAGTACTGCTACGAGAAGGAGCTCCAGCACAAGCCGACGCTCGCGGGCGGCATCGACATCTTCTGGGTGATCCAGCCCGATGGCTCGGTGAGCAAGGCGAACGTCAAGTCGAGCACGCTCAGCGACACCGCCGTCGAGGGTTGCATCGTCCGCCAGGTCAAGCAGTGGCAATTTCCCAAGGCGCCGGCGCAGACCACGGTCACGCGCTTTCCCTTCGTGTTCAAAGGAGGGTAACCATGTTTCACTACCGCAACTTGCTTCCGCTCGCGCTGGTTCTCGCGGGCTCGGGCTGCCAGGCGTTGAACACGCCGCTCTACTTCAACGGCGAGCTGCTGGTGGCCGAGGGCGGCGAGGAGCTTCCTCCGTCGAACACGCTGCGGTTGCGGTTCCGAAACCCGACCCAGAAGGAGCGCGACGCGCTCGCCGCCCAGACCGCGTCGCTCGACTACGGCAACGACGTCCCCTGGGTCGCGCGCGACAAGGTGCACATCCAGCTTTCGTACAAGGTCAGCAACACGTCGGGCATGGACGGCACCTTCAACCTGCTGGTCGACGGCGCCAGCGAGTTCGCGCTCTACGACTCGAAGACGGTCGCGATGGCGATCGCCGAGGAGCCGGGCGAGCTCGGCACGTTCTTCCCGCTCCTGACCTCCAAGCCGCACATGCTGGGGGCGGGCCAGAGCTGGAGCGGCCTCCTGCGCGAGGACGACTTCGCCGAGGCGGAGCTGGACCTCGACGCCCTCGGCCGCTGGCTCGACACCACGACGTTCGCGGGCGTGCTCATCAATCGCTCCGACGTCAACCCAGTGGGTATGGCACTCGTACCCGGCAACATCGTGGTGCCGGCGATGGTCCAGGTCACGGTTAATTTGCAGACGGATGTGGCCATGCAGTGCGAATATGTCGTCCGTGTCCGCGACGACGACGACCAGCTGCTGCACGAGACCGGCGACACCCCGTTCAACCCCGCGCCGGTGACGTTCGCGCCCCCGGCGATGATGTAGCGTCGTGCCCGGAGCAACGTAAACGCCAAACGCAGCGCAGTGACCTGACCTCTCGCCCTTGAAACCTCGACCACGACTCCCAGCGTTGGTGGCGACGACTTTGGCGACGTCATGGCTGCTGGGCGGCGCGCTCGCGCATGCGCAAGTCACCACCGAGCCGTCCGCGGCGATCTTCCCCGACCCGAGCAAGTTCGCGCACGGCCTCTACACCGAGGGCGAGATCGGCGTGGTCGGCTTCTTCGGACCGGCGGGCGAGGACATCTCGCCCGGGTTCGCGGTGGGCGCTCGGCTCGGCTACGATCTGCTGCCGTTCTTCGCGCTGCAGGCGCGCGCGCTCGGGTCCACGCACGAGACCAAAGGCGACACCCCGGTCTCCGGCCAGCTTTTGCAGGCGTACCAGGGCACGCTCGAGGGCAAGCTGACCGTGCGCATCGTACAATGGTCGTTCTTCGCCGAGGGCGGCGTGGGCGGGACGCGGATGTCGAGCAACCTGCTCTACGCGCTCGGGCTCGCGCGTTACCGCACCGGGTTCACCGCGGGCGGCGGTTTGGGCGTCGACTACCACTCGCTGTCGCGGCACTTCTCGGTGGGGCTGCGCGGCAGCTTCTACTGGCTCAAACACGTCAGCAACAGCACCGACCTCGCCGTCACCACGTACCTGAGGTACACGTTTTGAGGCGCAATCTCGTGCTGACGGGCGCCACCGTCGTCCTCGCCGCCGCCGGATCGCTGACGGTCGTGATCTCGGCGTGCGACACGGTCAGCCTCGGCAATCCGCCCGCCGACATCAACGCGTGCCGGCCGAGCGAGCAATACTTCGTCACGGACATCTGGCCGACGGTCATCAGCCAGGACTACGGCGGCGTGCACTGTTACGACAGCCAGTGCCATGGCGTCGCCTCGACCAACTCGCTGCGCTTGATCTTCCCGCTCGTAACCGGGATGGACGCGACGGGCGCCGTGATCCTCCCCCTGACCGGAGATTGGGCAGCGAACTATCGAACCGTCAGCGAGCAAATGAACTGCTCGAACGTCGCGGGCAGCAAGCTGCTACAGATGCCGTCCGGCCAGAAAACCCACCGGGGCGGGATGCTGATTAGCCCAACCGGAACGGAGGCGGACGTGATCACCGCGTGGGTGTCGGCGCCGTGAGTCGCCGCCCGCTCGCGCCCGCGGTGCTGCTCGGGCTCGCGCTCGCACTGTCGTCGGCGGTGGCGCGCGCGGAGGACCAGGCGCTCGTGCGCGTGGTGGCCGAGGCGGCCGACGTCCGCACCGGCCCCGGGTTCGGCTTCCGCGCGGTCTACCGGGCCAAGATGGGCGAGGTGCTGACCGCGATCGGACGCGCGACGCACGACCACTGGTTCCGGGTCGAGCTGCCCGATGGCACCTACGGCTGGATCCTAGGCGACCAGGTCTTCCCGCTCGACGTCGACACCGCGGCGGCGCACGAGGGGCCGTCGCTTTGGCGGCGCTTCGGCCACGCGGTGTTCTCGCCCTCCCCGCTGCTCGAGGAGACCTTCAGCTTCGCGTTCTCGGCCGGCGTGCTGGGCGGGGACGGCCTGTTCATGTTCAGACCCGCCTGGCTGCTCGCGCCGCACGTGTCGCTGGAAGGTTTCGTGGGCGAGACGGTCGGCAACCAGGTCGACGTCACCTACGTCGGCGGCGGGTTCAATGCCTATCTGTTTGCGCGCTCGCCGGTGACGCCGTTCGTGGCCGGCGCCGCGGGCGGCGCGTACGGGCGCAAGAAGGCCGACCAGTTCGCCATCGAGACCCACAACTACTCGATGGTCAACGTGGGGGGCGGCCTGATCGTCGCGCTCAAGAAACGCCTCACGCTGCGGGGCGACGTCCGCCACTACGTCATCTTCGATCCCGACCACACCCACCGAATCCAGGAGTACTCAGGTGCGCTCGCGGTTTTTTTCTAAGCCCATCTTCTTCTTCGCGATCGCCCTCGGCCTCGCGACCGGCGGCTGTTCGCTGTCCAAGTGGACGGTGAAGCCCCACCAGCGCGAGCTCCTGTCGGATCGAATCATGCAGCTCGATGCCGACTCGCAGGAGCGCGCAGCCGAGGAGCACGTGCTGTCGAACCGTGAAGGCGCGATCGGCGGCACCGGGACCTCGGGCGGAGGCTGCGGTTGCAACTGAGGGACATTCCGTTCGCAGCCGCGATCCTCTGCGGCGTTGCGGCCCCCGGCGCGGCGGGGGCCGCGACCGCGGAGGCGTCCACGCGGATGACGATGTTCGCGGAGCCGGGGCAAGCGCGTGAGGGGGTCAAGGTGTTTCACCCCCAGGTGGACGCCAGCGCGACGATGGCCGACGTCTTCAACATCGCGCTCGGGTACAACGTCGACGTCGTCAGCGGCGCGACGCCGGCGGTGTTCGGCCCGAGCTCCGGGATCGACGCGGTCTCCGGCCCCACCAAGTTCGAAGACACGCGCCATCTCGTACACGGCGGTTTCGGCTTCGAGCGGCCCGAAAACGGCATCAGCTTCTCGGGCGCGTACGGGTTCGAGAGCGATTACAAGACCTACGCGTTGTCGGCCGTCACCCACAGCGATCTCTACGAGCACAATTTCAAGCTCACGCTCGGGTACACGCACAACTGGGACCGCGTGTGCGACGCCAACAACGACGCCGCCGCCGGCCTGCCGCTGCAGCTCGTGCGGCTGACGTCGTCGGCGGACTGCTTCGACGCCAGCAAACCTGACGTGGTGACGCACAAGCTGTCGATCGACACGCTCGAGCCGGCGCTGTCGTGGACGATGACGCCGCGTCTGGTCCTCCAGGGCGGCGCGACCATTCAACTGCTCGACGGCTTTCAGTCGAACCCGTACCGGGCCGTGCAGCTCGGCATGCAGCGCCACCAACCGCAGGAGCGCCACCCGCAGTACCGGCAGCGCTACGCCGCGTTCCTGCGCCTCGCGTACGCCATGCCGGACCTGCGCGCGTCCGCGCTCGGAATGCTGCGCCTCTATGACGACAGCTGGGCGGTGCGCGCGGTCACCGCGGACGCCACCCTCAACAAATACATCGGCAACTCGCTCCTGCTGTCGGTACGGGCCCATTACCACCTGCAGGGCGGCGCCAGCTTCTACCGGACCGCGACCGAGCTCCGGCTCTACGGCCCGAACAGCGAGTACTGGACCGGCGACCGCGAGCTGTCGGACATGGGCAACTACCTGCTCGGCGGCCGGATGGCGTTCCTGCGCCGCCCCCGCCAGCAGCGGTCCGCCTGGTTCGTCGAGATGGAGCTCGACGCCAAATACGAGGTCCTGTTCTACGTGCTACCGGCCGACGCCCCCAACGCCGACCGCAAGTTCGCCCACCTGCTCCAAGGAGCGTTTTCCGTGCGGTTCTGAGCTGGCGCCGCTCCGCTACGGTGTCCCTCGAACCAGGCGTTCGATCTCGGCGTCGAGGCCGCCGAGGTCGGGCTTGAAGAAGACGGGGGCGTCGACGCTGATGCTCAACATCGGGTCGTTGCTCGCGGTGACGGCCAGGCAGCGGATGTCGCGAAACGGGCTCACCCGCAGCGCGCGAAGGAACTTGCTCCCCACCCGGTCGGCCATGTCCAGGTCGACGAGCACGAGGCCCGGGCGCTCGGCGTGAATGACGTTGGCGGCCTCGATCTCGCTGGTGGCGCAACGGACGCCGAACCCCTCGGCGAGCGCCATCTCCATCAGCAGGTCGCGCAGCTCTGGGTCGTCGGTGATCGCCAGGATCGACGCGGGGGCCGCCGCCCGCTTTCGTGCCGCCGGTGCCGGGCTGCCGGCCGAGGGAAGCGGATTTTGTGTTGGCAGCACGACACTCTGATTATCCACAATCGATGTTTCCGCCATTTTTCCGCCCGCCTAACTCCACGTAAATTACGCGCAGAACATCAGCGCAGGAGCTTCGGAGCCGACTCCCGGGACATCGACACCGTGGCGCCCGTGAGCGCGTCCGGGCTGACCACGACGTCCAGCTCGGAACCGTCGAGGCTGCCGTGGCAGCCGCCGCAGATGGCGTTGAACACGCTCCGGGGAGGCCCCGGGGTGATGACCTCGCCCGGGTTCATCTGGTGCTCCTCGCTCATCGTGAACACGGGGGTGCCCCCAGAGTCGAGGAACTCGAGAATCAGCGGCTTGCCCGTCGGCAGCTGTACTTTCAGCGACCGGTCGGACTCCAGCGACGCCCGGCCCAGCGACATGCGGTTGGTGTAGGTCATCTGCGAGCCCATCAGCCCGCCGGGGTTACCGTTCGGGGGCGGCAGCTCCTCGTAGACCTGGAGGGTCGTTATCCGGTCCATGGCCTTGACGTTGCGGGCCTCGCGCAGGTTGGCGCCCAGCAGCGTCGCCAGCACCGGCACGTCGGGCAGGTGCATCACGGCCGCCGCGCCTAGGTTCGAGTCGAAGCGACCGCCGAACACCAGCTGCGGGACGTTGCTGAACAACATGCGCTCGGCGCGGCGGTAGCCGAGCGCCGCCTCCACCAACGACTGGCCGCCGCCCGAGACCAACATGCGCGGCGCGGGGTTGCGCTCATTGACCGCGACCAGGTCGTAGCGAGGCGCCCCGCTGGTCGGGTCGGCGATGCCCGTCGCGTACGACGCCAGGATCTCGCCGTTCGGCAGCGAGAACGGCGAACGGTAGAGGCCGGAACCGCCGGCCCTGGTCGCGCCGGCGTCGATGATCACCAACGACCGCACGAACGTCACCTCGCCGCGGTTGGCTTGAAAAGGTCCGATCGACCGGTTGAAGGTTGCGAGAGCGCCCCCGCCGCCACGCGCGCCCACGTCCGAGAGGATGACGAGGAAATTGCGGTCGAGGGCCTCGCGGATCTCGGTCGCCTGCTGGTAGTCGACCGACGGCTGCAGGCCGGCCGTGAACGTGTTGGTCGATTGCGCGCGCTGCGCGAGCAGCGGGTGATAGTCGGACAGGTCCCAGTTAATTCGCCGGCCCGCGAGCTGGTAGAACTCGGGGGTCGCCTTTTCGGCGGTGAAGCTGACCCGGCCGTCCTGCATGAACGCGGGCCCGATCTCCGAATTGAGCAGAAACGTCATCTGCTGCGGGTTGCCGAAGTCGAGGCTCGGTCCGACCCGCCAAAGATCGGCGTTGGGCTGGAACGTCTTGAGCGTAAACGTCCCCGCGCGGGTCGACGCGAACACGACGCTGCCGTCGGGCGCGAACACGGGGTCGAAGTTGTGCACGGGCACGCCGCTCGCCGCCATCCGCCCGTTGTCGTTGGTGAGCCGCCGGCAGGTGTTGGCGCCGACGTCGAGCAGCCACAGATCGAGGCCGCTCGTGCCGCCCACCCGCGCCGCGAACACCAGCTTGGTCCCGTCGTAGCTCCACTCGGGTCCCCGCACGTCGGTGTCGGTGCCACCGAGGCCCGTGCACGGCCCGAGCGCGCTGCGCACGTTGCCCACCGCTGTCACGCCGCCGTTGCCGTCGAGCGTCGCGTCCGCGAGCTTGAGATCGGCACCGCTCGCGTGCGTGCCGAAGTGCAGGAGGTCGTCGCCGTTGGCCGGCCGGGACACGAACGCGAGCGGCAGCGTGCTGCCGCTCGTCATCGGCGACACCGCCGCGCCCGCCGCGATGCGCTCTAGGCGGTGCCACTCCTTGAACACGCAAATGGCGCGGTTGTTGGTCGCGTTCGGGTCGAACGGCTGCGGGCAGGGATCGTCGATCGCCGCCATGTCCTCGAGCAGCGGCCCGGCCCGGTGGGTCGTGCCACCGGAGGTCGGGGCGATGTTCTTCTTGATGGCGCGCGACTGCTTGATGTCCACCGTGTCGAGCGCCATGAACTCGGCCAGCAGCGACTCATAGTTGCGGTGGAGCGCGGGCGGCGCAAAGAACCCCTGCCCGCCCGAGCGCAGCCGAAAGTCGTTGAAGCCGTCGGGGCTGTGGCAGCCTTCGAGCGCGCAGCCGCGCTGGAGCAACTTCGGCATCACCTGGGTGCCGAAAAACTCCTCACCCGCGGTCTTGGGCCGGACCGGCAGCGGCGACTCCTGCACCAGGTTCGCCCAGTCGCGCAGCGACTGCCAGGTGAGGTCGGCCTGCGACTCGAAGAAGACGCCGCCCGTGTGGCTCAAGCCGCCGGCCTGGGGCGACAGCGGCCGCAGCAGGATCTCGCTTTGCTGCACCGACGTCGGCGCCAGCGCGACGAAGCCCGCCGCCTGCGCGTAGTTGAACTGGATGCGTTCGGGATCGGTTGGGCACACGAGGTAGAAGTCCGCCTGCGGCGAGCTGTGGCAGGTCCCGTACGCGCACGAGGTCATCAGCAAGTCTTGGATGCTGTTCCATGCCTGAAAAGCGGGCGTCGCCTGCGCCGCCGCGTCGATGGTCAGCCGTTGCGACGCGGGCGGCAGGTCCGAGTTGCAGTTGCCGCTGCCCTGCCGGACCGACGGCGGCGGCGCGACGCCGTCACGGTTGGCGCCGTTGTCCAGCCAGCGCTTCAATGGATAGAACGCGTCCGAGCTGGGATCGATCGGCTTGCCGCCAGCGTGGCGAATCTCGCTCGGGTAAGTCTTGCCGAGGTACGGAATCGACACCGCCGTCTCCGGCATCGCCTTGAGCAGCAACAGCGGCTGCGGGTAGCTGCCGTAGGTGCGCAGGACGTCGCGCCGCTTCTGGACCTGGTCGTACGACGACAGGTCCAGATTGCCGAGCGCGGTCTTCGTCACGGGATCGATCGCGTGGCACGGCGACGTATTGCCGACGCAGAACCGGTCGAGGATGGGCTGGATGTGCTGGTCGTAGAAGTGCCGCTCGGGCGGCTTGCTGATGCAGCCCGCCGAAACGAGCAGCGCCAGGGGCAGCGTGTGTCGCATGCTGGGCATGAATCGACGATCCATCGTAACAGACCCGTCGGAAAAAGACTGGGCGGCGCGAGGAGAACATCCCGGCGCCGCCCCGTTATGAGATGCGGCTCCCAGGCCGCGGGGGTCGCTTATCGCGACAGCTGGGTCAGCGACACGGCCGCGAGCGAACGGACGAACGGGCTCGGGTCGTTGGCGGCCACCGCCCCGAGGGCCGGGCCCGCCACGCTGGCGCTGGCGCCGACGCGGCCGAGCGCCCACGCGGCCTGCTTGCGCACCGCCGGCGACGCATCCCCAAGCGCGGTCACCAGCGCGTCCGTGCCGGCACGCGCACGGAGCGCGCCCAGCGTCATCGCCGCCTCGGCGCGTACGCCGACGTCGGCGTCCGCGACCAGCGGTGCCACCGCCGTCCCGTCATGCAGGCCGGTCACCCCCTGCAGCGCCTTGAGCGACGCGAGCCGAACCTCGGCCTCGGGCGCCGTCAGCCCCGTGGTCAGGTGAGCGACGACAGCGGGACGGTTGATCGTCCCGAGAGCGCGCGCCATCGCGGCGCGCGCCTCCCCCGAGTAGATCGGGTTCGACAGCGCCGCGCCCAGGGCGGGGATCGACGTCACGGTGTGGAGCTCCCCCAGAATGTCGGCGGCGTTGCGCGCCGCGGTCGAGTCCGGCTGCGACAGCCGGGTCAACATCTCGACCCGGACCGTGCGGGCGACCGCGCGGCGGGCGAGCCACCACGCGGCGACCTGCCGGACCTTGTAGTTCGGGTTGTCGACCAGCGGCTTCACCATGTCGATGCAGGCGCCGCACACCAGGAACTCCGAGCGTTCCAATTCAGCCGCGATGGCGTCGACCGACCCCGAATTGATGGCGTTGCGGATCGCCCCGGGGCTGCCGCCCCTGCCGGCCGACGCCGTGCCGGCCAAGGCCAGCGTGAGGCCGAGGAACGTGGTGACTGTCGCGAGCTTCATCGTCGTTTCCTTTCGCATGGTCACTGGCTCCCGTTACGGCTGGTACGAATCCAGGTTCTCCCGGAAGAAGAACTGGCCGCCCATATCGATGTTGAGGATGAGGAGGTAGTACTCGTCGGCCGTCAGCTGCACCGACGCGTGGTCCGCGGCGAAGTCCGCGGTCGAGGTGCCCTGTGGGGGCACGTACTTGAGCGGGAACTTACGCACGGTCATGTTGACGCTCGGAAAGCGCTGGGGCGGGTTCAACATCTTGATGATTTCGCTGTCGGTTGCGGAGCCCGGCGACACGTAGCTCGCGGGCACCATGCCCGTGATCCCGGGGTTGCCGGTGATCTGGACGACGTTCTCGCCCAGCATCTCGCCGAGGCCCATGACCGAGATGTACGAGGTGGTGAAGTAGCTGGCCATGTCCTCGCCGACGGTGATCGCCAGCGGCGTCCCCGACAGGTCGAAGTTGAACGTCTGGGTCGTCATCGTCGTCATGTCGGTGACCGTGTAGCTGGGGACGCCCGCCTTGTTGTCGGGACCGTGGCAGCTCACGCACTTGGCGTTGAAGATGGGCTGGATCGCCTTGTCCCAGGGCACACCGCGCACGGCGTTGTCGCCGGGCGCGAGCGCGCCCGCGGTCGGAAGGTTGCCGCCCGCGAGCTGGTACGCGGTCGTCGACAGGCGCTGGGCGCGCGGGGTGACCAGGTTGACCGCGCCGCGGAGCACGTTCTGCGTGACGCCGGGCGAGATGACCGAGCTCTCGGTCCGGTTCTCGTGGCAGCCGCCGCAGAACCGCTGCTCGCCGCCGCGGCCGCTGATCCAGATCGACTCGTTGGCGATGTTGAGCGCGAACTTGTCGATGAGCTGGATGTGAAAGGGCACGTTGCCCGGCACCACCGCCGCGAACGAGTTGTCCGGGTTGACCGGAACCTCGCCGTAGCGGGACTGGCCGTCGAACTCGGTCGACCCGAACATGTCGATGCCGCCCTCTTCACCCGAGAAACCCTCGAGCAAGCGAACCTTCACGACCTCGCCGGCCGGGATGTTCAACACCGACGAGTTGTAGACGTTGAGAGCGCCGATGGTGGTATCGGTGCCGGCGATCGGCGTGGTGGTCGGGATCGGCTCCGCCCGCTTGCGGACCGGACGCGCGAGCACGTCCCACATGTCCGGAGCGTCGAAGATCGGGTAGCGGCCGCCGGTCGGCGAGTTTCGCGCCGACAGGTCGAACACGTAGATGCCGAACTGGGCGTTGCTGTGGCCGGTCGCGAGCGCCTCGGACTCGACCGGGCCGTCCGACCAGGAGACCAAGAATTTCCCCGCCGCGCCGTCAACCGCCTCGGCGTCGTAGTAGCGGCCTACCGCGCTCGGCGCGCGGTCACCCGGGATGAGGGGCGTGAGATCGGTGAAGGTCGAATTGGCTTCGCTGCCGTTCAGGTTGATGAGGAACAGCTTGCCCGACTGCAGCGTGCGGTCGCGCGAGGTCGCGATCGCGATCATCTGGTGGTTGTCGACGGCCTGGCCGGTGGTCGGATCGGTGAACGCGGTGGTCTGGACGTAGCGCGCCTTGAGGTAGCTGTTGGTCCCCGCCGCGCCGCCTTCTTCGCCGCCGAACAGCTCGCGCATGCCGGTCATGTCGGTGTTCATCGCGCGGATGTGGCCGTCGTTGACGCCGCCCATGTGCCGCCACTCGGTGAACGCGACGCTGCCGTCGGGCATCACCGCCGGCGAGACCCGGTGCGAGACGTTGCGGGCGCCCAGCACCTGGCCGGTGCCGTCGGCCGCCATCGTGCCCACCTGCGCGGTGGTCTGGCGTTCGTATTCGTCGCGGAACTGCGGCGTGTCGGCCTCCACGTTCTCGTTGGTCATGAACAGGATCTGCCCACCGGGGAGAAACGTCGGATACACGTAGTCGTTGCCGCCCGAGGTCAGCTGCCGGAGGTTCGACCCGTCGAGGTTCATCGCGAACAGCTGGTATGACGCGCCGGCGAGCGACGCCGAGAACACGACCGACTTCGCGTCGAACGAGAGGTCATAGGACTGGATGTCGATGCCCTCGACACCGGCCACGTCCTTGTCGAATAGCACGCTCAACTTTCCGTCGGCCGAAGGAGGCGAGAGCAGCACCAGCCTGCCGCCGGCCGCGTAGCTCGTGTAGTCGAACACGTTGCCCTGGTCAGCGCGGGGGGTGCGCTGCAGGATCAGAATCGACTTTACGTCCGGGGGGAGGGCCTGGGTGTCGTTGCCGCCGCAAGCCGACAGCGCGGACGTCGCCGCCACCATGCCCAACAGCACCCGAAGCGTCCTGCGCGTGAACGTTTCCTTCATGACGCTCTCCTTCATGCGGGGACATATCGCAATAAGGGGGCCAACAGGTCCCAAAGCCAAAATACTGCAAACACTGAGTTTTTGCGCTTACACAACCGAGATTCCAGGTAGCGGTTGCGCAACCCGAGAACCCGCGTTTTCCCGCGGTTTATCGCAGGTCGGCGAGCCATCTGCGTGAAATCCCTGGCGTTGCTTTCCGGAATTCGCGTTGCGCAACAAGGCCGCGACCGTCAGAAAAGCGACGCGAGTCGCCGGGTTGTCGCGCGCGGCAGGGCGTCGGGTTTCGCGGGCATGTAAAATCGGCCTCGATGCCGGCTGTCGAGACCCTCCCTGACAGCGGTCAGCGGATTGGTCGCTACCAACTCATCCGGCGCCTGGCGGTCGGCGGCATGGCCGAGATCTACCTGGCGCGGCTGCCGGGCGTCGGCATCGAGGGTTTCGAGAAGCTGGTCGTGCTCAAGCGCATCCTGCCGCAGCACGCGCTGGATCCGGAGCTCTTGCGCATGTTCCTCGACGAGGCGCGGCTGTCGGCCACGCTGACCAACCCGCACGTGACCGAGGTCTACGACGTCGGCACCGACGGCGAGGCGCCGTTCTTCGCGATGGAGTACGTCCACGGCGCGAACCTGCGCGAGATCCTGCGCGCGTGGGCGAAGCGGTCGCGCGCGGCCACCATCCCGCCCGCGGTGTCGGAGGGGACGCCGACCGGGCGGAGCGCGTCGGGACCGCAGCCGGTGCTGGCGACGCCGCTGCCGCTGCCGCAAGCGATCGGCATCGTCGCCGCGGCGGCGGCGGGACTGAACTACGCCCACGAGCGCCTCGGCCCGGGCGGCGAGCCGCTCCACATCGTTCACCGCGACGTCTCCCCGTCGAACGTGCTCGTGTCCTACGACGGCGCGGTCAAGGTGTCCGACTTCGGGATCGCGAAGTGGGCGTTCCAGCGCACGCGCACGCAGGAAGGCACGCTGAAGGGAAAGTTCGCGTACATGTCGCCCGAACAGTGCCGCGGCCGCCCCGTCGACCGGCGCAGCGACGTGTTCGCGCTGGGCGCGATCCTGTACGAGATGACGACGGGCGCGGCGCCGTTCTCGGGCCCGAACGATCTCGACATCCTGAACAAGATCGCGACCGGGCGCGCCGAGCCGCCGGTGTGGCCCGAGGGCGCCGGCAGGTACCCAACCGCGCTGGCCGCGATCGTGATGCGCGCGCTGGCGCCGGAAGCGGACGATCGGTTCCCGTCGATGCAGGCGCTGCAGATGTCGCTCGAGTCGTTCGCGCGCGACTTGGGCCTCGCGGTGTCGACGGTGGAGATCGGTACGTTCATGCAGGAGCTGTTCGCCGCCGACATCGAGGCGTGGCGCGCCGCCCAGCGCGAGGGCAAGTCGCTGGGTGAGCACCTCGCCGCGCGCCCGGCGGCGCCCGCGCAGCTCGATCCCGAGGATCGCACGGCCACCGACGGTTTCGCCTCGGCGCGCGTGCACATCGCGGAGCGCGGCCGCTGGCGGCGGCGGGTCGCGACCGCGGCGTTCATCGGGGTGTCCGCGTTCGCGGGCGGTATGCTGGTCAAGGTGTGGAAAGGCGATGCGCCCCGCGTCGAGGCGCCGCGGCCCGCGATGATCCGCGCGGTCGAGACGCCGATCCCGATCAACCCGCCGCCGCCCGACACCTTCCCCGTAATGCCGGCGGTGGAGAAGATACCGGCCGCGGCGCCGGTGGCGGCGGGTCCGACCGCACCAGCAGATTCACCGACCGTCGCGAAGACGAAGTCACGCGGGCGCGCGCGCACGCCGGTCGCGCCCCCGGCGGCGGTCAAGCCCACGCAGGAGGCCCGCCTGGGCGCGTGGGATCCGGACTCCCCCGTCCCGCCGTGAGGGGCCTCAGTAGTGTTCGAAGGGCGGGCCCAGCTGGACCTCGGTGGGCGTCAGCAGTCGATCTCGATGAGACGCGGCCAAGTCGACCGCGACCAGTCCGCCGGCCAGCTCCGAGATCGCCGCCTCGAGCGCGGCGACGTTGTCGCAGAACGGCTCCGCGCGCGGGACGAAGCCGATCACGGCGACCAGCGACCCGGCGGCCGTCGCCGCCGTCACGACCACGTGGTGCCCAGTCTTCGCCCGCAACCTGGCCGCGGGCCGCGGCTCGCCGAACATGACGAACCGCCCTCCGAGTCTGGTGCAGTTCTCTGCATCAGCGGCACCTTCCGCCCTCATCTGTGTCTGTTCCTGGTCATCAGCGGCTAGGCGCGCCACGACGTCTTCGACCGGCGCGCTCCCCGCCCGCTTCTGCTCCCAAGCATAGATCCTGAGCTCCAGTTTCTTGCCCGATTGGTCGGTCGACGCCGCCGGCACGCGGAGCACGACGGGTTCGTCTTCGTCGACCGGCGCCTCCTCCACCGACCAGCCCGCCGGAACCGTGACCCGGTAACGGTTCGAGCGCAGGGTCATCGCGGTGCTGGCACACCCGCCGCCGGCGAGCGCGGCGACCATCCAGACGATCCAGGCCGGGGCGAGCTTCATTCCTGCACGTAGTCCCGTGGCGTGTAAAAGCGCGCACGCACGGCGAACAGGACCGCGGCGGCCGCCATCAGACCGGCGAACAGCCAGAACGACTTGCCGAGCGGGAGCGCGATGCGCGCGATGATCGAGACCAGCACGTTGCCGAGCGACACCGTCAGCAGCCAGAACCCCATGATCGTCGATTTCATCCGGCGCGGGGCCTGGCTGTACGCGAACTCGAGGCCCGTGATCGAAACCAGCACCTCGCCGAGGGTGATGAGCACGTACGCGACCATCTGCCAGCCGAACCACACCGAGGTGGGCGGGCCGCGATCGATCGCAGCCTGCACGAGGGCGGCCGACACGAACGACAGCGCGGTGAGCACCATGCCGGCGGTCATGCGCCGAAGCGGCGTCAGGGGGATGCCGAGGCGTTCGAGCCCCGGGAACACCAGCTTCTGGGTGAACGGGATGAGCAGCATGACCAGCAGTGGGTTGGCGGCCTGCACCTGCGAAGGCAGCACCTTGGTGTCGCCCCACAGTTGGAGGTCCATCATCTTCGCCTGCAGGATCCACGACGAGCCGTGCTGGTCGAACAGCGACCAGAACAGGCTCACGAGCAAGAACACGCTGACGATTCGGAGCACCGCGACCGGACCTTCGACGGTCGCGGCGCCGAAGCGTTCGGTCGCCGAGGCGAAGAACCCGCGGGTCGGCTTTCGCAACCAGGCGCCGAGCGCGTAGAGCAGGACGGCGAGGAAGCCCTCGTCGGGCGCGATCGCCTGGCGGCGGCGGAAAAGCACAACCCCCAGCGCGACGAAGCCGGCCGACACCGCGAGCAGCACCGGCCACGGGCGGCCGGCGGTGAAGAACAGGTGGCCGAACGCGAGGAAAAACGCGGTCGAGGTGGCGGCGTCGTAGAGCCCGAGCCGGCCGCCGGGCTTGGGCGGCACGTGCACGAACACGTTGCGCCCCATCCAGAACACGGCCGTCGCGATCAGCATCAGCACCCCCGGCAACCCGAACGCGACCCGGATGCCGAACCGGTGCCAGATCCACGGGATGAGCAGCGTCGCGAAGAAGCTGCCGAAGTTCACGATGAAATAGAACGCCTGATAGATCGTGCGCAGCCGGAACCAGTTGGCGCGCCCGAACTGATCGCCGACGTGCGCCGACACGCAGGGCTTGATGCCGCCCGAGCCGGTCGAGATCAGCGCCAGGCCCGTCCACACGCCCCAGGTGGAGTCAGGAAGGAGCGCGAGCGCGAGGTTGCCGGCCGCGTAGACCACCGACAGCCACAAGATCGTGCGGTACTTGCCGAGCAGGCGATCCGAGATCACAGCGCCCACCATCGGCAGCGCGTACACGCCGGCGACGAACAGGTGGAAGTGCGAGCGCGCGAACGCCTCGGGCGCGGCGGCGAACGCGGGGTGGCGCGCGTAAAGGACCTCCGCGAGGTACAGCGTGAGGATCGAGCGCATGCCGTAGAAGCTGAAGCGCTCGCACCCCTCGTTGCCGATGATGTACGGGATGCCGGGCGGCCAGCCGGTGTTCGACTGATCGGGCGAGGTGGCGTGGGCGCGGGCGCTCACCGTCCGCGCAGCATGCCCAGGATTTCGCGGGTTACGGAGAAAAATCGCGTGGGGGAGCGACAGCTTGGCTGGCGCGAGCCCGTCGCGGGAGGTTCGGAACCCTCTCAGGGTTCTGAAAAAAATAAGAGTCCAAAAACTTGCGGGCCATGGGCCTCGGGGGCGTCATGGAAGCGTGAACGCGCGCAAGGGAACCCTGTGGCTCGCGGTGGCGGCGGCGATGCTGGTGCCGTCGAAGGCGCGCGGGCGCGGCGGGCGGACGGCGGGCAGCGCGCACGCCACCGGCCCACGCGACGACACGCCCGAGCGGCAGGGCCGGCGGCGCACCGAGCGCGCGCCCCAGGTGTTGCGGCCGGTGGCGTCGCCGTGCGGCCGCCACGTCGCCGAGGTGATCGGCGGCGGCGTGTTCATCGACGGGCGCCGCGTGCGCGCGACCGAGGGGGCGGCGTTCGTGATCGCGCCGCCGACCTGGCGGCGCGACGGCAACGCGGTGGCGTGGATCGAACGGCGCGCCGGGCAGGTGCGTCTCGTGGTGGTGCCCGAGATCGACGACGGCTCCGAGCCGTTGCCGTGGACGCTGCCGGTCGTCACGCCCGAAGACCGCGTGTACTGGGCGGGACAGCGGCGCGTGGTCGTCGGGCCGGAGATCCTCGCCCCGCGCGCGATCGCTTCTTGGACTGAGTAGCCGAAGCCTCGACAGCGTCGGAAGCCGGGCATACCCTGGACGTCATCCGCCGCCGCCGGCAGCCCTCCGTCGCTTCGTGTGTTGCGCTCGCGCTCTTCGTGATCGCCGCGTCGGCCCCGGCAAAGGCGCAACAGGCGCCCGCCCAGCCCGCCGCCGGCGAACAGGTCGAGGGGCCGATGAAGCCGGAGGCGCAGGCGCTGTACGATCGCGGCGTCGCGCGCGTGCAGGCGCATGACTATGCGGGCGCGGTCGCCGACCTCGAGGCCGGGTTTGCGATCGAGCCGCGGCGCGAGTTCCTGTTCGCCGAGGGGCAGGCCAAGCGCCTGGGCGGCGACTGCAAGGGTGCGGTGGCGCTTTACCAGCGCTTCCTCGCCACCGGCCCGCCGCCGCTGCAGGCGAGCGCCACCCACATGGCGCTCGGTCGCTGCGCGCAGCACATGGCCGACCACCCGGAGGTCGTGGTCGTCCCCCCGCCGACCCCGAAGCCGGCGCCGCCCCCACCGGCGCCGCGCTGGTGGCTGGATCCCGTCGGCCTCGCCGCAACCGGGGCCGGCGTGGTGGCGCTCGGGATCGGGGTCGGGTTCCTGGTCGCCTCGGGCGCGGCGCAGGACGACGCGGCCGCCGCGCTCGATCGCCCCGAGTACGACCGGCGCTGGCAGACGGCCGAGAGCCGTCGTGCGATCGCGGTCGGTGCGTTGGTGACGGGCGCGGTGGTGACCGCCGCCGGGATCACGCGTTTCGCGCTCGTGCGCCGGCAAGCGTCGAAGCGCGACGCCCTCCCGTCGTTGTCTTACGACCGCGGCGTGGTCAGCGTCGGAGCGCGGTTTTGAGCGCGCGCGCGGCGGCGGTGGCCATCGCCGCCGCGGCGATCGCGGCTGCCGCAATCAGCACGCTCGGCTGCCTCGGCCCCGGCGACTTCCGCTGCGAGCGGCATTCGCAGTGCGGATCGGGCGCGTCGTGCGAGATCACCGGCCGCTGCAGCGTGCCGGCCCCGAAGTGCCCCTCGCGCCGGCGTTTCGTGGGCAACGCCGGCAGCGCGAGCGACATGTGCGTGCCGCCGTCGTGCGGGGAGAATGCGCTGCGGACGATCGTCGCCGGCGGCGCGCACGCGTGCGCGCTGCGCGCCGACGGCAGCGTCGGCTGCTGGGGCCGCAACGACGACGGACAGCTGGGCGACGGCACCCGTACGCCCCGCTCGCTGCCCGCGGCGGTCTCCGGGCTGACGGCGACCGCCATCGCCGCGGGCCAGCGGCACACGTGCGCGGTCCGTAGCGGCGGCACGGTGGCGTGCTGGGGCGCGGACGACGCCGGGCAACTGGGCGACGGCGGCGGGGTGAGCCGCGACGAGCCGGTCGCGGTCGCGAACCTGACCGGCGCGGTGTCGGTGGCCGCGGGCGCCGACTTCTCGTGCGCGGTCCTGAATGACGGCACCGTCCGCTGCTGGGGCGCGGACGACGTCGGGCAACTGGGCGACGAGGGCGCCGCGGCGGCGACGCGGTTGCCGAGCCCGGTGGCGTTCCTCGACGGCGTGCGCACGGTGTCCGCGTTCTGGCGTCACGCGTGCGCGGTGCGCGACGACGAGACACTCTGGTGCTGGGGCGCCAACAACGCGGGGCAGATCGGCAACGGGACCATCGTCGATCAACGCCGGCCCGTCCGCGTGCCGACGTTGATGGCGGTCCGCGCAGCGGGCACCGGGCAGGCACACAGCTGCGCGGTCACCCGCGCTGCGGGCCTCTTCTGCTGGGGCGACAACGCCGCCAGCCAGCTCGGCAGCACCGAGGACGGTCCGGTGACCGCGCCAGCGCGCGTGCCGTTCGTCTCCGATCCCATCGCGGTCGCGGTCGGCCTGCAGCACACCTGCGCGATCCGGAACGGCGGCGCCGTGTTCTGCTGGGGTCAGAACGATCGCGGGCAGCTCGGCCAGGGATCGATGGCGATCCTGTCGTCACCGGTGTCGATCAAGGGACTCGACACCGGTGTCGCGGTCGCCGCCGGGGCCGCGTTCTCGTGCGCGCGCACGGTGGACGGCGCCGCGTTCTGCTGGGGCGACAACCACTTCGGCCAGCTGGCGATCGGCACCGACGTCTTGCGCGCGCGCCCGACCGAGGTGCCCGGGTTGCTGGACGCAAGCGCGGTGGGGATCTCCGCGGGTACCGGCCACACCTGCGTCGCGCTCCGCAACTCTGTGGGCGACGTCGTCGTGCCGTCGTGCTGGGGCGCCAACCAGGCGGGCCAGCTCGGCGACGGCGCGGCGCGGAACGATCGCGCGAGCGCGAAGCCGATCACGCCCGAGATCCTGGCGAGCACGATCGCGGCCGGCGGCGCCCACACCTGCGCAATCGACTCGCTGGACACGCGGCTTTGGTGCTGGGGACGCGGCAACCTCGGCCAGCTCGGATCGAGCCCGCTCATCGACAAGCCCCCGTCGCAAGTCCCGGTCCTGACCGCCGTCACCGCGGTCGCGGCGGGCGGCGCCCACACCTGCGCGGTCGCGGGCGGCGCGGTGTCCTGCTTCGGGTCGAATGTCAGCGGTCAGCTCGGCGACGGCACCACCACGGACCGCACGACACCACCGGCGAGCGCGCCGCTGGGCGCGCCGGGCGCCACCGCGGTGGCCGTCGCCACGGGTGCCAGCCATACCTGCGCGGTAGACAGCGACGGCAAGGTCTGGTGCTGGGGCAACGGCGCCGACGGCCAGCTCGGGTACTCCGCCGCCCAGAATGCGACGCCGGGCGCGGTGCCGCTGCCGCCTGTGACCCCGGGCTCGGGGGTCCTCTCGGCGGGCGGCGCGCACACGTGTGCGGTCACCGCCGCGGGCGAGCTCAGGTGCTGGGGGCGGTTCACGCCCACCGCCGCCCCTGCGCCGGCGTCCGGCATCATCGACGTCCCCGGCGCCTTCGGCGTCGCGTCTGGAGGCGACCACGCCTGCGCGATCGCAGGCGGCGATCGGCACGTCGAGTGTTTCGGCGCCAACGACTACGGCCAGCTCGGCGATGGCGGCACCACCGCCAGCGTCACGCCAGTTACCATCGAGGGCCTCGATGACGTCGAGGAGCTAGCGGCCGGCGCGCTCCATACCTGCGCCCGGCGCGCGAACGGCAAGGTCGCCTGTTGGGGCGCGAACACATCCGGGCAGCTCGGCGACGGAACCCCCCTCACCCTCCCCATCCCGCAGCTCGCACGCATCAATTGTCACCCGGAACCCTGAGAGGGTTCCGGACCTCCCGCGATGAGCTCGCGCCGGCAAAGCCGTCGCTCGCTCGACGCGCTTGTCGGTAGTGGTGCTACTGTGTCCTCGTGGGCGAGCGGACCGGCGATCACTTCGAGCACACGCTGACGGCGGTTCAGTCGCCGCTGTCGCCGGGGGAGGCCCGCGACCGCGCCGTGCTGCTGGTCGGCGGCAGCGCCGAAGCGCCCGGGCTGCCGGCGCGCGCGCGCCTGCAGATCGTCGGCGACGAGCTGTACGTCGGCCGCCGCGCCGACGGCGTGCCGGTGACCGCGAACGCCGCCGTGCTCGAGGACGGATTGGTCTCGGGCCAGCACGCGCGCATCATGCGCGGGGCCGGAGGCTGGGACCTCGAGGACCTCGGCAGCAAGAACGGCACCTTCGTCGATAACGTGCGCGCCGAGGGCCGCACCCGGCTGCGCGACGGCGCGTTGGTGTTTTTGGGCAACCACGTTGGCGTGTTCCGGATGGTGTCCAGCATCGAGCTCGATGCCATGAAGGCCGAGCTGGTGTCGCCGCTCGGTCCGGTCGCGACCGCGTCACCGGGCCTGGCGGTCGCGTGCGATCGGCTGCGGCGGTTGGCCCAGTCAGAAGGCGAGCTGCTGATCGTCGGCGAGACCGGCGTGGGCAAGGAGGTGTACGCGCGCGCCGTCCACGAGGCGAGCGCGCGTCGCGGGCGGTTCGTCGCCATCAACTGCGCCGCTATCCCGCGTGAGCTGGTCGAAAGCGAGCTGTTCGGCTATCGCGCGGGCGCGCACTCGACCGCGCACTCCGCCAAGGCGGGCCTCATCGAGGAGGCCGAGGGCGGCACCTTGTTCCTCGACGAGATCGGCGAGATGACGCCCGAAGCGCAGATCAAGATCCTGCGGTTCTTGCAAGACAGGGAGCTGACCCCGCTCGGGTCGACGCGGCCGCGCCGGATGGACGTCCGCATCGTCGCCGCCACCAACCGCACGATTTCGACCGGCAAGGGATCATCGGGCCTGCGCGACGACATCGTCGCGCGCCTCGGCGCCGCGCCCATCCACCTGCCCCCGCTGCGCAACCGCATCGAGGACATCGGCGCGCTGGCCGCGTACTTCCTGGGCGCGGCCCACGCGCAGGGCGTGAAGTTCGAGCAGCCCGCGTTCCGCGCGCTGTCGCTACACACCTGGCCGCTGAACGTGCGCGAGCTCGAGAAGATCGTCAGCACCGCCGCGGTGCTGACCGGCGGCAAGCCGATCGCGCTCCGCGACCTGCCCGAGCCGATCGCCAAGGCGGCGGCGCTGCCCGCCGCGCCCGGGACCCGCCGCCCGACCGGACCCTCCCCGACCGCCGCCCAGCTCGAGGAGCTCCTGCGCCGCTACGACGGCAACGTCGCCGACGTCTCGCGCGAGCTCGGCAAGCACCGCGCCGCCGTCTGGCGCTGGATCAAGAAGTTCGGTCTCGGCCCCCAGAAGTTCCGCCGCAACGAATAGCGACGGCTCCGATGCCAGGCGGGGCCGCGATCTCGGCGCCCGTATTCGGGAATAATGGGGATAGCCCCATGAAATCCCCGATGCGAATCGTGAAGACGCGCCGAGTTGTCCCGGGCGCGATGGTGGCGTTGTTGTTGGTCTCGCCGCTCGGCGGTTGCAGCTCCGGCGGGGATGGTCCGACAGGAGCGGCGGGAACCACGGGCGCCGCGGGCACCTCCGCCGCCGCGGGCAGCACGGGCGCCGGGGGCACGATCAGCGCCGCGGGCACCACCGGCGCCGGGGGCACGACCGGTACCGCGGGCACGATGGGCGCCGCGGGAGCGACAGGCGCAGCCGGCACCACGGGTTCCGCGGGGACAACCGGCGCGGCGGGAACGACCGGCGTGGCGGGAACGACCGGCGCCGCCGGCACACCGGGCGCGGCAGGTACGACCGGCGCGGCCGGAAGCGCCGGTGGCGGTGCGGGACGCGGCGGCGCGGGAGGACGCGGCGGCGCTGCGGGCGGCGGCGCCGGAACGATCGGCGCGGGCGGCTCCGGCGGCGGCGCGGCGGCGTGTATCGCGGTGCCGGAATTCGACATGGCGTGGCCGACCGGGAAGGGCCCCGCCGACGTGGGCAAGCTCGCCGCGAGCGACTTCAAGAGCCACACCGGCGACACGTACGGCGGCGCCGGCTACGCGCTCGCGTTCACGTGGTTCGCGGCGATCCGGTTCACGCACATGACCGGCGACACCGCGAACAACACGACCCTCATCACCGCGTTCGAGCCCTATGCGACGGGTTCGAAGACCGTCGACAACGGACCGACCGCGACCGTCGACTCGCGCGCGTTCGGCGACCTGCCGCTCGAGATCCATCAGCAGAACGGCGATGCGCGCTGCAAGACGCTCGGCCTCGCGCGCGCCGACCAGCAGTGGGCGATGACGGACGCGAGCGGCATCACGCGCGACGCGCGCTACTGGGCCGACGACATGTACATGATCACCGCGCTGCAGGTCGAAGCGTACCGGTCGACGAAGGACATCAAGTACATCAACCGCGCGGCGGTGACGATGCTCAGCTACCAGGCGGCGCTGCAACAGTCGTCGGGCCTGTTCTGGCACACGCGCGATTCCAAGGCACATTGGGGCCGCGCCAACGGCTGGGTCGCGGCCGGGATGGCGGAGCTGCTGCTCGACATGCCCGCGGGCTCGCAACGCGACATGGTGATGGCCGGCTACAAGAAGCAGATGGACGGCCTGCTCCCGCTGCAGGTGTCGGGCGGCGCGGACGACGGCCTCTGGCGGCAGGTCCTCGACCTCGCGTCCGCGCCGGTCGAGACCTCGTGCGCGGCGATGTTCACGTACGCGCTGACCACTGGCGTCCGCAACGGCTGGTTGACCGACCCCAAGTACGCCGCCGCCGCGCGCCGCGGCTGGATCGGGGTCGCCACCAAGGCCGACGCCATGGGCCGCTTGAGCCGCGTGTGCCCCGGCACCGGCGCGGCGGCCGCCGGGCAGACGCTCGCGCAGCAGCAGCAGTTCTACACGTCGATCACGCTGGGCTCGAACGACATGCACGGCCAGGCCCCGATGTTGTGGGCCGCCACCGGCTTCCTCCGCGCGGATTGCCCCGGGATTAGATAGCGGTCAGTTCGCCGTAATGCGCTGGCGCGGGTTCCACATGAACGGGACCTTGAATGTCCCGTCGGCCTGGATCACGCTGCCCCACACGGTGTCGCTGGCCTGATGGTTGGTCGATGAGAAGCCGAGCAGCGTGCCCATGCCGATGTCGAGGTCACGCACGCGCGTGTCCAGCGTCGCGCGCACGGACTCGGTGTCCAGCGTCGGGCCGTTGAGCAGCAGCGACTCCGCGAACAACCGCGCGGCGATGTAGCCCTCGAGCGACGTGAAGCTGTACGAGCCGCCGTCGAAACGGTCGATGTCGGCGCGGTAATCGCGCACGCCGGACGCCTGCGTGCCGTAATAGGGCACGACCTGCATCACGATCACGCCCTCGGCGTAGCTCCGGCGCGTGTGGCCATCGCGCACGTCGAGATAAGTCTCGGGCGGGCTGACCAGCGCGTCGGCGAGCGCATCGCTGCCCACGAACGACACGTGCATGAACACGAGGTCGAGGCGGGTCGCACGCGCGGCGTCCTGGTTCACCCAGTCGAGCACGCCGCGGATGAACTTGTTGCCCGGCTGGTAGGTGTCGACCATGACGATCGCGATAGAGACCGTGCCCGTCCCTTCGGCGAGCAACGCGGAGAGCAGGACCGCCGCCTCGGTGATCGCGGGCTCGACGCTGCGCACGTCCTCGCGGTCGTAGTACAGGCGCCGGATCGACGGGTCGGGCTTGGTCGCATCGGGCTGCGGCAGCGGCGACAGCCGGTTGTACGAATTGACGAGGCCGTTGTAGCCGGCGTCGCCGTAGCTGTCGCGTTGGGTGAAGGCGAGGATACGGCGGTACGAGGTCGCCGGCGGGCTGGTGATGATGCGCGGCTGGCGGTAGGCCGCCATGTAATCCACCATCGCGTCCGTCTCCTGGTAGTAGCCGGCGCGGTAGTTGTAGACGTAGGGCGAGTTGGTCCCGTCGCGCAGGTACTTCTGCGCGCCGGTGAAGGGCGCGAAGAACAGCACCCGATCGCGGGTCGCGATCGGCGCGGTCTCGAGCATCGTGGGCGTGCCGATGTTGCCCAGGATCGCGAACACCGAGCCGGCGCCGCGCGCGTCCGGCGTGTCGGCATCGGCCGACTCTTGCTGGACGTCGAGCAACACCTTCATGTTCTCTTTCGCGAGCGCGGGGTCGTAGTTGTCGTTCATCGAGCGCAGCTCGAGGTTGCGGCCGAATACGCCGCCGTCCGCGTTTACGCGCTGGAACATCGCGGAGATGCCCCGGCGCATCTCGATCCCGAGGTCCTGGCTCGGCCCCTGCAGCGGGCCGCTCATGCCGATCGCGATCGGCGCGCTGGACGCGGGCACGCACGCGGGCGCGCCGGCGACAGCGCCGCACACCTGACCCGGATCGCAGTCGGCGCTGGTGTGACAAGACCAGTTGGTGGCGCCGAGGCCGGGCGAGCCGCACGCCGGGATCGTCGACGCCGACGCCAGCATAGTGAGCGCGAGCAGTGGCGAGCGGGAGATGGCAGACGTCGTCATGACCTAGAACCTCACCGACCAGCTCGCGCGCAACCCGCCCGCGCCCGGCGCCCACCCGAGCGCCAAGCTGCCGGGCGAGGACCCGCCCTCACGCCGGCGGGGAAGCAAGAACAGCGCGACCGACGTGGCGACGAGCGCACCACCGAGGCCGATCGCTATCGCGCCGCCGAGCTTCTTCTGATCGCCCGAGGCGACGAGGTCGCGCGCTTCGGACAACGTCAGCGGGCTGACCGCGTTCGCGTCGCCGTACCCGGCCGAGCCCGTCACCCGGTCGTGGTCGCGCAGGCCGAGATAGAACACGACGCCGCCGGCGCCGGCGACGAGCGCGCCGGCCGCGAGCGCCGACCACGCCAGCACCCGAGGTTCGGCCGCGGGCGCGGCGCCGCCATCGCTGGATGCCGCGGCGTCCGCGGTCGGGGCCGGCGTCTCGACCGCGGGCGCGCGCGGTAACGCCGCCGCCTGCTTCTGCAGCTCGCGTAACGCGCGCAAAGACTGGTCGGCGCGCAACCGCCCGGCCGCGTCGGCGCCGGGCGCGCTGAGGTAAGCGGTGTACTTCTCGATCGCCGCGCGCGTGTCGCCGAGCTCCTCGTAGCAGCGGGCGACGTTGAACAGCAAGTTCGGGTCGTGGTCGATCGCATACGCCTCGATGAACTTCTCGATCGCGCGGTGGTAGTTGTGCTCGCGGTAGAGTCTGGCGCCGGCCTCGTTGAGCTCGTTGGTGCGGCTCGAATCGCCGCCGTCCTCCGCCGCGGCGGGCGCTGGGAATATCGCCACGGCGGCGGCCAGCGCGAGGGCGAGCGCTCGCGCGTGCCCGTGAGCGTGCGGTGTCCCCAGGCTCGCTCGCGATCGGGTCATGGGCCTCCTCCGGAAGTTCATTCGATCAGCCGAGCACGGGCGGGCGTGTCGAGCAGGCGCGCGCGCGTCGGCGCAACCGCCGCTGGCTTCGCCGGTGGGACGTTGGGGCCAGGCTCGGTCACGGGCGGAGCCGCGCGATCGATGGCGATGTCTTTCGGTCCGGACACGGGCGCAGGCACCGACGCAGGATGAAGGTGTGCGAGCTTGGGCCCCGAGCGGCGCGGAGGTCGCGCGTGGGGCGCGACGGCGTCCCGCGGGCGCGACTCGGCGGCCGCCGTGCGCGCCGCCGTGATGGAGAGCGCCGGGCTGGTCGCCGCCGGCGATGACGGTGCGCTCGCCGCCACCCGCGCGCGCACCGCCGGCAAGAGCGGCGCGATCTCGGGCGCCGTTGCTTCGGTCACCGGGCCGGGAACGATCGTGATCGGCGCCGCCGGCGACGGCGACGCGAGCGCCAGCACCGTGAAGGTGAGTGCCACCGCGGCCGTGCCGGCGGCGATGCCCACCACCCGCCGCCCGCCCGCCCGGGCAACGAGCCCCCGCAACCGCGTCACCAGCGCGCCGGTCGAGATTGGCTCGGCGTCCCGCGCCGCCGGCGGCGTCGGGTTCGCCACCACCGGACCCGAATCGCGGCCGCCCAGCGCGGCCAGCGTCGCCGAATCGCGGCGCAGCACTGAGCTCGCGCGCTCGGCGTGCAGGCGCGCGCGCGACGGCGCGAACGGCAGTAGCGCGTGCGCCAGCTCGGCCGCGGTCTGGTAGCGCTCGTCCGGGTCCTTCTTGAGACAGCGATCGATGACCGCGCCCAGCCCGGAAGGCGCCGCGCGGCAGTGATCCACGAGCTGCGGCGACTCGCCCTCCAGCACCAGCGCGCAGACCTGGGTCAGCGTCTCGCCCGCGAACGCCGTCCGCCCGGTCAGAAGCTCGAACAGCACCACCCCCAGCGACCAGAGGTCGGACCGGTGATCCACCTCGTGGGTGGCCCGAATTTGTTCGGGCGACATGTAGAGCGGCGTCCCCATCAAGCACGCGGTCTCGTTGACGCGAAGCTCGCCGCCGAACGCGCGCCCCGCGAGCGGCGTCTTGGAGATGCCGAAGTCCAGCACCTTGATGATGTCCAGGTTCCCGCGCCGGGTGAGGAACAGGTTATCGGGCTTGACGTCGCGGTGAATGATCCCCGCCGCGTGCGCCAGCGCCAGCGCCTCGCACACCTGCATCACGTACTCGCACGCGCGGTGCACCGGGAGTCCGCCGCCCCGTTTGCGCAGCACCGACCCGAGGTCGTGGCCGTCGAGGTACTCCATCACGATGTAGGGCCCGATCGCCGGCGCCACCCCGACGTCCATCACCTTGGCGATGTGCTCGCTGCCGAGGCGCGCGCACGCCTTCGCCTCGCGCGCGAACCGCGACACGATGTCCGGGACGTCGTGCAACTCGGGGTGGATGAACTTGATCGCCACCGTCTCGTCGAGCTCGATGTGGCGGGCGGCGACCACGACGCCCATCGCGCCCTGCCCCAGCACGCGCACGACCTCGAACTTGTCCGAGATCACCGACCCTACCGTCCACGCGCCGGCGTTGGGCACGACCGGCTCCGACGGGGATTGGCGCTCTACGGGCATGGGAGCACTTTTTCACCGCTGGTCGCTCCGGAAAAGATCGACCTCTTCACTTCACTCGTGACGCCACGTCAGCAATCGACGTGGCCACCTTCGTGGCCTAATCTCCGCATGGCGATGCCAGCCCCGGCGACCGAGACCATGGAGCTCGCGGTGTTCGCGTGCGTCGTCAAGCACTCGAGCTACGCCAAGGCGGCCGAGGAGCTCCGACTCAGTCCGTCGGGCGTCAGCCGCATCGTCACCCGGCTCGAGGATCGACTGGGTGCGCGCCTCATCCAGCGGACGACCCGCAAGCTGTCCCTCACCGAGGCCGGCACGGCTTTCCACGCGCGCGGCGCGCAGATCCTGCTCGACCTCGCCGACGCGGAGGCCGAGGTTCAAAAGACCGCGCTCCACCCGCGCGGCACACTTCGGCTCTCGGCTTCGGTGGTCTTCGGACGGCGGTACCTCGCGCCCGTGCTCAAGCAGCTCACCGACCGATTCCCCGAGCTCTCGTTCGATCTGTCGCTCTCCAACCGCTTCGTCGACCTGGTCGAGGAGGGCATCGATCTCGCGATCCGGATCGGCGCGCTCGCCGACTCACGCCTCATCGCCCGGCGGCTGTGCACGAACCGCCGCATCCTGGTGGCCTCGCCCGACTATCTCGCCGCGCGAGGTGTGCCCCAAAGCCTTGCGGACCTCGAGCGGCACGAGTGCGTGATCTTCAGCGGCTGGTCGCGGCCGCGCGAGTGGAAGCTGATCGGCCCCGAAGGCCCGATCACCGTGGAGGTGAATGGGCGTATCTCTTCGAACAACGTCGATCTCGTGAACGACGCCGCCCGGGCGGGGCTCGGGATCACGGTGGGGCCGACCTTGTCGGTCGCTCCGTCGTTACTGTCGGGCGAGCTCGTCCCCGTGCTCAGCGAATACACGTTCGAGCCCACCGCCGTGTTCGCGGTCTACCCGTCGGCACGGCAGCTGTCGACCAAGGTGCGCGCGGTCGTCGACTTCCTGGCTGAGACGCTCCCCGAGCCGCCGCTGTGGGACCGCGAGCTCGCGGGCAAGGTCGCAGGATTTTGATCTAATGGGAACCCTGAGAGGGTTCCCAAACCCTCCCGCGATGAGCTTCGCGCGGCGAAGCCGCGCTACGCTCGACGCGCTATCGCCGGTTCGGAGATTGTTGCAGTAAGTAGCCGCACACTCGCGCTTCGCGCGAGAGCGGCTAGCGGAGTTTCCCGACCAGATCGTCGTGGGGCGCGGGGATGATCTGCGTCTCCACGACGACCGCGGCATCGAGACGATCGACAGCCGCGTCGACCGCGGCCTGGACCTCGCCGAGCGCGCCGGTGACGGTGAAGAACGCCTTGCCGCCGATGCCCCGCCCGAGCTGCATCTCGACGATGCGAACCTGGGCGGCCTTGGCGGCGGCGTCCGCGCCCGCGATCGTCGCGGCCAACGTCGCGGTCTCGACCACGCCCAGCGACCCGACGCCCTCACCTGCGCGCGCGTCGCCCGCGAGCGCAGGCCACACCTGGTCGTGCGCCTGCTCGAGCAAGAGCTTGTCGATCACGCGCTCGCCCGCGACGTCGAGCCCGACGCGGTAGGCCTCCTCGACCGCGGCGACGTCGCCCTCGACCAGGATCACGTACTTGCCCGGGCTCACCCAGTCGGCGCGCACGAGGTTCACGGGCGCGCGCTTGCACATCGCATCGGCGACGCGGTGGCCGCGCGCGATGGAGGCGACCTCGATGAGCGCCAGCGCCGGCCCCATCACACGATCCGGAAGTATTCCTTGAGCGTGCAGCGGCGCTCGCGCGTGAAGTTACGGACGGTGGTGAGGCCCTCGCCGGTCGGCGACGCGATCGTGAACGACGTGTAGCCCTCGCCGCCGTAGCCGAGCCCGGCCAGGTTGCACGCGTTCTTGACGAAGATCGACGTGTTGATGGTCCGCGCCATCGCGTGCAGGTGGGCGATGTTGCGCGAGTACATCACCGCGGTGTGGCCGAAGCCGTGCTCCACGCGTTTGGCCATCGCGATCGCCTCGGTCGCGTCCGGCGCGCGCACGAGCGGCAGCACCGGCATCAGCATCTCAAGCTGCACGAACGGGTGCTTCTCGTCGACGTCGGCGACCAAGAGGCGCAGCTCGTCGCCCGCGGTGACCCCGAGCTGGCGCGCGATCACGCCCGCGTTCTTGCCGATGAAGTCCTTGTTGGGGTGCACGCCGCCCGACCCCTGCTCGAGCACGAGCTTCTCGAGCGCGCGCAGCTTGCGGTCATCGACCAGCAGGCAGCCGGCGCGCGCCAGGCGCTCGGTGAGCGCGTCCGCGATCGACGCCACGGCGATGACCTCCTTTTCCGCGGTGCAAATGATGTTGTTGTCGATCGACGCCCCGAGAACGATCCCCTCCGCCGCGACGTCGAGGTCGGCGGTCTCGTCGACCACCGCGGGCGGGTTGCCAGGCCCGGCGGCGATCACCTTCTTGCCGCTGCCCATCGCCGCCTTCACGACGCCGGGACCGCCGGTCACCACCACGAGGCGCACACCCGCGTGCCGCATCAGCGCCTCGGCGCTCTCGATGGTCGGCCGCTCGACGCAGCTAACCAGGTTCTCGGGGCCGCCCGCGCCGGTGATCGCCTCGTTGAGCAGGTGGACGAGATACGCGGAGGTGCGCGCCGCGTAGGGGTGCGCGTTGAACACCACCGCGTTGCCGCCCGACACCATGCCGATGCCGTTGTTGATGACGGTCTCGGTGGGGTTGGTGGTGGGCGTGATCGACCCGATCACTCCGTAGCTCGCGCGCTCGACCAGCGTCAGCCCGTCGTCGCCCGAAAACGCGATCGGCTCCAACCACTCGGGCCCCGGCGTCTTGTCGATGACCAGCGTGTTCTTCTTGAGCTTGTCGTCGGCGCGGCCATAGCCGGTCTCCTCCACCGCAAACCGGCAGAGCTCGGTCACGTGCGCGCGCGCCGTCCCGCGCATGGCCGCGACCCAGCGCTTGCGCGGCTCGAGCGGTGAGGCCGCGTTCGCCTCGGTCGCTGCGCGCGCCGCGCGCACCGCAGACTCGACGTCGGGGAACACGCCCCGCCGTCCGCGCGGGATGTCCGCGTCGCGGCGCCGCGCCGGCGCGGCGGAGGCGGTGGGCGCGGCCGGCGCCGTGTACCCGGGCGGCGGCTTGGTCACCGCCGCGAGCGGCGTCTCCGGCACCTCGCCGATGCGCGCCAACACGGCGTCCACGATCGCCTGGATGTGCGCCTCGTCCATCGCGGTGGACGTTACCTTGAAATTGAACGAGGGTCATGGCCGTGGAAGGTCCCGTGCAAGATCCCGCCGACGAGCGCGAGGCACACGTCGACCTCGACGCTTTGCTCGCGCACGCGCGTGCGCTGGTCGGCGTCGAGCTCGGCGATCTCGCCGACAGCCTCGGCCTGCCCGTGCCGGTCGGGCTCGTGCGCACCAAGGGTTGGTCGGGCCAGGTGCTGGAGCAGGAGCTCGGGGTCTCGTCGGGCGGCGTGCGCGGCCCCGACTTCGCCGCGCTCGGCATCGAGCTCAAGACCGTGCCGGTGTCCGTGGCGCTCGCCCCGCTCGAGTCGACCGCGGTGTGCCAGATCGATCCGATTGCGATCGCCGGCGAGTCGTGGGACACGAGCTACGTCCGCCGCAAGCTCGCGCGCGTGCTGTTCGTCGCGCTCGAGGTGCCCGAGAGTGCGCGCTCGGTCGGCGAACGCCGCGTCGCCGCGGTCCGGCTCTGGTCCCCCGACGCCGACGAGGAGCGCGCGTTGCGCACCGACTTCGAGCTGTTCGTACGCGAGTACTTCCGCCGCGGCCGCGCCGCCGAGATCAGCGGCCACCTCGGCGCCGCACTGCAGGTTCGCCCCAAGGGCAAGAACGCCGCTGACCTCCGCGACGCCTACGACTCGACCGGCCAGCCCGTCCGCGTGGGCAAACACGGCTTCTACCTGCGCCCTTCGTTCGTCGCCCGCATCCTGCTTGCGGGCCGCTGACCCCCCGCGCTCGCCCCGCGGCCGTTGGACCCGATTTCCGGAACGTGTTTAGCTTCGCGACCATGAAAATCGCTTCGCGGGTTGGTTCGTGTGCGTTCGTGACGGCTCTGCTTCTCGTCGGCTGCGGCGGCGACGGAGATTCGACCGGCAAGGGCGGCTCGACCGGCAGCGCCGGCCGCGGCGGGACCACCGGCTCCGCCGGCACCACCGGTGCGGCTGGAACCAACGCCACCGCGGGGACCAACGGCACCGCGGGCACCAACGGCACCGCGGGCACCAACGGCACCGCGGGCACGACTGGCACGGCTGGCGCTGCGGGCACCACCGGCGCCGCAGGCGCTGCCGGGACCACCGGCGCCGCAGGCCGCGGCGGCACCACTGGCGCGGCAGGCGCCGCAGGAACCACCGGCGCGGCAGGCGCAGCGGGTCGCGGCGGCACCACCGGCGCTGCAGGCGCCGCGGGAACCACCGGCGCAGCGGGTGCAGCCGGTCGCGGCGGCACCACCGGCGCTGCAGGCGCCGCGGGAACCACCGGCGCAGCGGGCGCCGCGGGTCGGGGAGGCACCACCGGCGCAGCGGGTGCCGCGGGAACCAACGGCGCAGCGGGTCGCGGCGGAACCACGGGCGCGGCGGGCACGGGCGGTGCCGCGGGCGCGGCCGGCTCGAGCGCTGGCGCGGGGACGGGTGGCGGCGCGGGCGCGGCTGGTACCGGAGGCGTCGCGGGCCAGGCGGGAGCCGGCGGTTCAGGCGGAGGCGGCGGCGCCCCCGTTCAGATGTGCGGCAACATCAAGTGCGACTGCACCTTCGAGGGCGTGGGCCTATGGGGCACCTACCGGGTACGCACCGACGGCCTCGCGATGTTCCGCGTACAGGTCGTCACCAATGGTCTCTCTGACTTGAGAGTGCAGACCGGCCTCACGATCACCAACGACTGTGGCGAGTGGACCTCCGGGACTACGGGTCTCGAGAAGTTCACCGTCGAGTTCGTGACCAATGGGCTCTACGACTTCACCATCGAGTACGTCACCAACGGGCTCCCCGGCGTGAATCGCCCGCCGAATAACTAGATCACGGGGCGTCGCTCGCTGACGCTCGCTTTGGCCCCCCGCGCCCCAGAGTTGATGAAGTGGCTGGCCTCCACCCGCACGAGCTCGCGGTAAACCGCGGCTCACACAAACAGGCGCTCAAGGCGCACGCGGAAGAGGAGACCAGCCATGGAACATATTGCGATCGATCTGGGGTCGAGGGAATCACAGGTTTGCGTTCGAACGACGGACGGCGAGATCTTGGAGGAACGGCGTGTAGGGACGCGTTCGCTGGGCAGGTATTTGGCGGGACGACCCAAGAGCCGGGTGGTGCTGGAGGCTTGTGCGGAGGCGTTTCCGGTGGCGGACGCGTCTCTGGCGGCGGGTCACGAGACGGTGGTGGTGCCTGCGACACTGGCGCCGTCGCTGGGGGTGGGCGACCGAGGGGTGAAGACCGATGTCCGGGATGCGCGAAACCTGAGCGAGGCGTCGTGTCGGATGAGCAGGCTTCCGGCCGTCCATGTCCCGACGAAGGTGTCCCGGGACCGGAAAGCGATGTGTGGAATGCGCGAGGGGCTGGTACAGGCCCGGACAAAGCTCATCAACACCGTACGGGGATGGACTCGGCCGCAGGGGCTAGGCGTGATCCGAAGCGGATCACCGACGACCTTCCCGCTACGCGTGAAGGAGCACGTCAGCGAGCGCGCTGTAACGATGCCGCCCTATGTGGAGCAGGTACTCAAAGCGATCGAGGAACTCTCGCTTCGTATCGGGGAGGCGGACGAGGCGATGGAGGAGGCCGCGGGCACGGATCCAACCTGTCAGCTTCTGATGACGGCACCGGGCGTCGGTCCGACGACGGCGGTGCGGTTTGCGGCTGCGATCGACGACGTGAAACGATTTCCGACTGCGCACAAGCTGCAGGCCTACCTCGGATTGGTCCCCGGGGAGAATTCGAGCTCCGAGCGGAAACGCCGGACGGGACTGACGAAGGCCGGTCCCAGCAAACTGAGGTGGGTGCTGGTCCAGGCGTGCTGGGCTGCGCGCCGATACTACAAGGACCATCCGCTGGTGCTGTGGTCTCAGGAAGTGGAGAAACGACGAGGCAAACAGGTGGCCGTGATGGCGCTGGCTCGTCGACTGGCAGGAGTGCTGTACGCGATGTGGCGAGACGGACATCCGTACGACAAGGACCACCGCAACCACGGTACCCGCGCCTCGAGCGTCGACGCCTGACCGCGCGTCAGGCCCCACGATCCAGAACGTCAGTACTTCCGGAGGCTGAACGAGACGATTGGTACAAGCTGTCCAGAGGCGGCGATCGCGAGAGCGAGCGAGAGGCCCGGTCGACCAACAACCGACCGGTGACCTCGTGCCCCCGAGTGCGACCCGCCAACGGACTCCAACCCCTGCCGCCCAAGAGCGCGAATAGTCGAGTGAGACAGCGCGTACCTGCTCGTCCCGCCCAACCCTCCACATCCCCAATCACCGTCTCCGTGGCCAAGCTACGGCCGTCGGGGACAGATCCGTTCTTGACAGGCCAGCCCCTTCATAGTCG
>WNGA01001887.1_pt1 | contig 40112 bp, 36 predicted proteins | sample 5400061 | NCBI WGS metagenome assembly WNGA01 (sample SAMN13153366, study PRJNA577476) | soil metagenome | isolation source: 100 cm soil or saprolite under grassland replicate 2 | place: USA:California | collected 2016-06-15 | reverse complement strand
GATTTTGTGACGCAGAGATCCTTGCAGTTTGCTCGCTCGTATCTGATAATGGCGGTGTAGCGCGTCGCGCGGTGGTTGTACTCGCCGCGCTGTAACGCGAACCACTCGAGCAGGCTAATCGCGCAGCCCTGAAAACCCTGTCAGGTCAAAAGCGACAGCCGTGGCCACCTCAGATTCGCTCCACGCCGGAGAGGTCACGAGGGCAGGCGGCCCTCGCCGCGCCGATGGTCCGGCGCCTTCCGGTCTGGCCCGATTACTGCTAGTCGTCATCTCGCAACCCGCTCGAAGGCGAGGAGGGTCTCATGGCCGTTAGCCGGCGTCAGTTTTTGAAGGTCACCGGCGTCACGACAGCCGGGACGGCGATGGGGGCGCTGGCGGCGCTGGGGGCCGATCTGGGGCCGAAAGTCGCCCGAGCCCAGGAGTTGCGGATCAGGAACGCCAAGGTCTACCCCACCGTGTGTCCCTACTGCGCCGTGGGCTGCGGCATGCTTACGCACGTGGTGGATGGTCGAATCGTCAACATCGAGGGCAATCCGGAGAGCCCCGTCAATCAGGGCAACCTGTGTCCCAAAGGGGCGGCCAGCTACCAGTTGGCGGTCAACCCGAACCGCATTAGCCAAGTCCTGTACCGAGCGCCGGGCGCCACCGCCTGGGAGCCCAAGCCGCTTGATTGGGCGATGGACCGGATCGCCGAGCTGTTCAAGAAGACGCGCGACGAGACGCTCGTCGAAAAGACCCAGGACGGCAAGCTGGTCAACCACACGCTGGGCATCTTCTCGCTCGGCGGCGCGACCATGGACAACGAGTGGAACTACAGCCACTCCAAGCTGATGCGTTCCATGGGCGTGGTGGCGATCGAGAACCAGGCCCGCATATGACACAGCTCCTCTGTGCCCGGTCTGGGCGTAAGCTTCGGTAGGGGCGCCGCGACCACCTTCTCGCGGGACGTGGCCAACTCCGACTGCATCACCATCATGGGCTCGAACATGGCCGAGTGCCACCCGGTCGCCTTCCGCTGGGTGATGAAGGCCAAGGAGAAGGGAGCCAAGCTCATCCACGTCGATCCGCGCTTCACGCGCACGAGCGCCGTGGCCGACATCCATGCCCCGATCAGGGCGGGCTCGGACATCGTGTTCCTGGGCGGCCTGATCAACTACGTCATCCAGAACGAGAAGTACTTCAAGGACTACGTCGTCAGCTACACCAACGCGGCTACGATCATCACTGACCAGTTCAAGGACACCGAGGACCTGGATGGCGTGTTCAGCGGCTATGACCAGCAGGCCCGAACCTACGCCAACCAGACCTGGCAGTACGCGCGCGAGCAGCCCGCGACGCCGTTTGGCTTCGACGAGGCGATGAAGGCCTCCAACTTCACCGAGCTGGTCACCAAGCTGAAGCCGCCGCCAGCCCGCCGCGACCCGACCCTCCAGGACCCGCGCTCCGTCTTCCAGCTCCTCAAGCGGCATTACGCCCGCTACACGCCCGAGATGGTCGAGCGGATCACCGGCTGCCCCAAGGAGACATTCCTGAAGGTGGCGGAGACCATCACCGCCAACTCCGGCCCGGAGCGGACGGCTACCATGGCCTACGCCGTCGCCTGGACCCAGCACACCATCGGCGTCCAGATCATCCGGGCGGCCGGCATCCTGCAACAGCTGCTGGGCAACATCGGTCGGCCCGGGGGCGGGATCCTGGCCCTGCGCGGGCACGCGACGATTCAGGGCAGTACGGACAATCCGACCCTCTACCACTCGATCACGGGCTACATGTCCCACCCGGACACGCGCAGGCGCCACGAGAGTCTGAAAGCGTACCTGGCCACCGAGACCGTACCCACGGCTTTCTTGTCGAACCAGCCCAAGTGGGTGGTCAGCTACCTGAAGGCGCTGTACGGGGACGCCGCGACCGCGGCCAACGACTACGGCTACGACTGGCACCCCAAGATCGTGGGCGACCACTCGCACATGGCGATGATGGACGCGGCGTACAAGGGCACGGTCAAGGGCATGTTCGTCATGGGCCAGAATCCGGCCACCTCGCTCAACGCCAGCCTCCAACGTAAGGCGCTGGGCAAGCTCGAGTGGCTGGTCGTTCGCGACTTCTTCGAGACCGAGACGGCCTCGTTCTGGTATGCCTCACCAGAGGTCAAGAGCGGCGAGCTGAAGACGGCCGACATCAAGACTGAGGTCTTCTTCCTGCCGGCCGCTCACGTCGCCGAGATGGAAGGCAGCTTCACCAATACCCACCACCGCCTGCTGCAGTGGCACGAGAAGGGGGCTGACCCGCCCGGCGACGGCCGCTCCGACATCTGGTTCACCTACTGGCTGGGCACGCGGCTCAAGAACCTGTACGCCAACAGCACCAACCCCCGCGACCAGGGCATCAAGGCGTTGGTCTGGAACTACGAACCGGATCAGCAAAGGAACGCCGAATTCCGCATCAAAGACGAGCCGGACGCGCTCAAGATCCTCAAGGAGATCAACGGCTACAACATCGCCGACGGCTCTCACCTCAAGGCATTCGCGGATATCAAGGACGACGGCAGCACGGTGTGCGGCAACTGGATTTACACCGGCTGCTTCCCGGCCCCGGACCAGAACCTGACCGCAAGCCGTAAGCCGGACGATTACGTGAGCCTGGGCTGGGGCTTCAACTGGCCCGCGAATCGCCATATCATGTACAACCGCGCCTCCGCTCGGCCGGACGGGCAGCCCTGGTCGGAGCGCAAGAAGTACGTCTGGTGGGACGGCCAGAAGTGGACCGGCTTGGACGTCCCTGACTTCGTGCCCACCAAGGCGCCCGACACGCCGTCGAAGCCAGATGGGATCGGCCTTGACGCCCAGTCGGGCACCGACCCGTTCATCATGAAGGCGGACGGCAAGGGCTGGTTGTTCGCCCCGAGCGGCCTATTGGATGGCCCGTTGCCAACCCACTACGAGCCGGTCGAGTCGCCGGTCCAGAACCTCCTCTACAAGCAGCAGGCCAGCCCGGTCTACAAACACTGGGACAGCGACATCAACAAGCTGGCCCAGGTCGGCGACCCCAACTTCCCGTACGTCATCACCACCTATCGGTTGACCGAGCACCACCTGTCGGGGACGATGAGCCGCTGGCTGCCCTGGCTGGCCGAGCTGCAGCCGGAGCTGTTCATCGAGATGAGCCCGGAGCTGGCCAGGGAGAAGGGCGTCGCCAACCTCGACTTCGTCAAGATCAGCTCCCCGCGCGCCACGATCCGAGCCAAGGCGCTGGTGACGCCGCGCATCAGGCCGTTCACCATCGACGGCAAGACGGTCCATCTGGTCGGCATGCCCTGGCACTGGGGCTACCAGGGACTCGTGACTGGGGACGTCGTCAACAACATGTCGGCGCTGATCGCCGACCCTAACGTCTCGATGCACGAGGGCAAGGCCTTCGTCTGCAACGTCGAGAAGGCGTGAGGGAGGAGCGACATGGCCGCGGCAATGGGCTTCTACACCGACACGACGGTCTGCATCGGCTGCAAGGCGTGCGAGGTCGCCTGTAAGGAGTGGAACCAGCTCCCAGCGACGAACGGCGGCGCCAACACCCTGAGTGGCAACAGCTACGACAACACCCGCGAGCTGAACGGCACCCACTGGCGACACGTCAAGTTCGTCGAGCAGTTCAGCCCTGACCGCAAGCAGGCCCAGTGGCTGATGATGAGCGACGTCTGCAAGCACTGCGTCCAGGCGGGCTGTCTGGAGGTCTGTCCGACCGGCGCCATCATCCGCACGGAGTTCGACACGGTCGTGATCCAGTCCGACGTCTGCAACGGCTGCCGCGACTGCATCGCGGCCTGCCCGTTCGACGTGATCGGCATCAACGAGGCGACGGGCACGGCGCAGAAATGCACGTTGTGCTACGACCGGCTGCAGAACGGGCTGACGCCGGCTTGCGCTCAGGCCTGCCCCACCGCCTCGATCCAGTTTGGTCCGATCCAAGAGCTGCGCCAGCGGGCCGACGGGCGGGTGTCGACGCTCAAGGCTCAGGGCACCCAGGCCTACGTCTACGGTGACGAGAAGATGCTCGGTGGGCTGAACTCCTTCTACCTGCTCGTCGACAGGCCGGAGGTGTACGGGCTGCCGCCCGATCCCCAGCTCCCCAGCCGCAGCCTTGGGCTGAGCTGGCTGCTCAGCGCGGGTGGAGCAGTCGTGGCCGGCCTGGCCGGGGCGCTGGCGTTCCGTAAGCAGCGAATGGACGGCGCCGCCGAAGCGACCACGGTCGGCGAGGGGAGTGAGCGATGATCCCCCGCGAGAACCTCACTCACTGGGACGCGCTCGTCTACGTGGAGATGTTCCTGGCCGGCGTCGCGGCCGGGGCATACATGACGGCTGCCATCCTCGAGCTGGTCGGGCGCGGCCGCTCGTCGGTGGCGCGGACGGCGCATCTGATCGCCTTCCCGCTGATGCTGGTGTGCGGGCTGCTGCTGACCGTCGACCTCGGCCGGCCGGAGCGGTTCTGGCACATGATCGTCCAGAGCAAGACATCGCTACCGATGTTCAAGCTCTGGTCCCCGATGTCGATGGGCTCGTGGCTAGTGCTGGTATTCCCGGCCTTCGCGTTCGTCTCGTTCCTCGACGCGCTGATCGCGGGTCGGCTCTTCCGCATCGGCGGCTGGCGCGCCGAGAGCACGCTGCACGGCAGCCCGGCCGGTCGGATCTGGGCCGTCATCGGCGGGCTGCTCGCCTTCGCGGTCGGCAGCTACTCGGGGATCCTGCTCAGTGCGACCAACTTCCCTGGCTGGGGCGATTCGGCCGTGCTCGGGGCGCTGTTCGTAGTGACGGCGGTCGCCACGGGGTTGGGCGCGTTGCTGCTGGGCGAGGCGATTCGCGGGCAGACCAGCCACCCCGACATCGGCGACCTGGCCCGTGCCAGCGTGATGGTTATCCTCTGGCAGCTGATTCTGATAGTCGTATTTGTGGCCACCCTCGGGCCGGCCGGAGTACGGGTCTTCCTGGCCGGCAGTGCCCTGGTGGCCATCGTCGGTGCGGCCTTGCTCGGTGGCCTGCTACCGCTGCTCCTGCTCCGCTTTGGGGCCGCCGCCGCACGCCCGAGCATGGCCGCCCTGGCTGGCGTGCTGGTGCTTGTAGGCGGCTTCTTGCTCCGCTACGCGGTTGTGATCGGGCCGCAGCAGCATGGCTAGGCCGAGGCGCCCCCTTGCGGTCTGGCTGCTGCTGGCCGGCCTGACGCTGTCGGCTTGCAGCCCGGAGGCCACCCGCGCCCGCAGCGGTGGCCCAGGTGCCGATGTCGGCAACCGGGCAGCCTCGGTCCAGCTCCAGCAACAGCCCAACCCATACTACCGGACGCCTGCGGTGGGCCAGGCCGTCGGGAAGTGATTCATCAGGCTGAGACGGCTCTCGAGGAGCTGGCGCGCGCCGATCCGACGATAGCTCCGCTGGCGCTGCTGCTCGGGGAGGCTCGAAAGGCCTCCGTTGAGCGCGCCTGGCACCAGGACCTGCCCGCGTTTGACGCGAGCCGGCTCGATGAGCGCGCGCCCCTGCTCCATGGCCAGGCGCTGGTGGCGGATGCGAAGCGGGTCCAGCGCCTGATGGTCCGCCTGGCCGCGTTGACTGGCCAGGCCGACCTCGGCGAAGCCATCGGGCAGGGGGCCATTCAGCCCCTTGCCGCGCTCGAGGCGGCCATCGAGCAGGATGCCGGCACGCTGCGGGGCCTTGCGACCGAGGCTGGTGTGAGGGTCGAGCTGTTGACCACCCTCAGCCAGGTGGCGGCGTTCCCGATCCTTCAGGCGTGCGGCCGGGAGGCGGCGCCGGTGCTGGAGTCCGCCTCAGGCGCATCCTGGGACGCGGGCTACTGTCCGGTCTGCGCCGCCTGGCCGACGCTGGCCGAGCTGCGCGGCCTGGAGCGGCTGCGCTGGCTGCGCTGTGGCCGCTGCGGCGGGAGCTGGACATACGCCGAGTCGCGCTGTCCTTTCTGCGGGACCCACGACCACCGCGCGCTTGGCTACCTGGCGCCGGAGGCCGACCGAGAGTCTCGCCGCGCGACGACGTGCGACGAGTGTCGTGGCTACCTGAAATCGATTACCAGCCTCGGTCCGCTGGCGGCCGACGAGGTCGGCGTCAAGGATCTGACCACCCTCGAGCTCGACGTGGCGGCCGTGGAGCGCGGGTACGCGCGGCGTGAGGAGCCGGGCTTCGCGCTCGACGTCACGCTAGAGCCCCGATCATCGGCCCGACGATCCTGGATGCCGTGGAAACGCTGAGCCAGACAGCGGCGGCGTTGCGCCCGGGCGCGTTCAGCCAGCTGCTGCTCAACACGCTCCTGGCGTCGGAGGGGCGTCGGAAGCGTCGCAAACGCGACACCGAGCCCGACCGGATCGGCCTGGAGCTCAAACATGGGCTGCTCCGACGGGCGATCGAGGCAGACCCGGAGCCGGCGGCGTTCGAGGCCTGGCTGCTCGATCAGGCGCTCGCCGCGCCGGCCAGCGGGCCCGTCCGGGCGCTCTGCGGAGAGATCCTCGACGAATACCGCCTCGCGGCCCAGGACCCCCAGTTCAACCGCTGGCTGACCCAGGGGGCCCCAAGCGACGACGCGGCGCGCGACACCTGACCTCACCGCAGAGGACGCAGAGGGCGGAGAGATCACTTGTCATATCGAAAGCGGAGCGAGGAATCCGTGCCCCGGCTGCGGATCCTTCGCTTCGCTCAGGATGACAAGGAACGGCGCCTCTGCGGTGAGATCGATCGTCGTCTAAAATACTTGCGAGGCTCTTTCGGCTCGGAGACGCGTGGATGCCGATTTACGACTATCGCTGTGGCGCCTGTGGGCGGCGCAGCAGCCTGCTGTTCCAGACCTTCTCCGCCGCCGAGAGCACCCAGCCGGCCTGCGAGCACTGCGGCTCCGCCGAGCTGACGCGACTCGTCTCCAGGGTCGCGGTCATGAAGTCGGAGGACAGCCGACTCGAAGACATGGCCGACCCCGCCTCCTTCGGTGACCTGGACGAGAACGATCCCCGAAGCATCGCCCGCTGGGCCCGCAAGATGGGCGACACGATGGGCGAAGACATGGGCGACGACTTCAAGGAGATGGTCGAGCAGATGGAGGCGGGCGAGATGCCGGACGAGGGGGATGGCGGGGGCGGCGACTTCGACGATCTGGATTAGTCGCCGAAGCTCATCCCCATATGGCGGGCGGTCAGCACCTTCTCGCAGGTCGGCGGGACCGTCTTGAGCGCCCCGACGGCCTCCTCCAGCGTGACAGGCACCACGTGCTGGCCGCGTAAGGCGACCATCTTGCCGAATTCGCGCTGGCCGACGAGGTGGGCGGCGGCGCAGCCGAAGCGAGTGGCCAGCACGCGGTCGCACGGAGTGGGGCTGCCGCCGCGCTGCAGGTGGCCCAGGACAGTCACGCGGACCTCGTGGGTCGTGTGGTGGGCGAGCTGCTCGGCCAGCCAGTTGCCGATCCCGCCGAGCCGCCTCGGCGCCAGGGGGTCCTTGCTCTCGACGGTCATCGGTATCCCGCCGACGGGGCAGGCGCCCTCGGCGACCACCACGATGCTGAAGTTTCGGCCCCGCGCGTCGCGCTCCTCGACGTGGGCGATGACGCGCTCGACCCGAAACGGGATCTCGGGGATCAGGATGACGTCGCAGCCGCCGGCCAGCCCCGCCTCCAGCGCGATCCAGCCAGCGTGGCGGCCCATGACCTCGAGGAGCATGACTCGATGGTGGCTCTCGGCGGTTGAATGGAGCTTGTCGATCGCCTCGGTGGCCGTCGCGACGGCCGTGTCGAAGCCGAACGTCAGGTCCGTTGCCGACAGGTCGTTGTCGATCGTCTTGGGCACCCCGACGACGGGCACGCCGAGCTGCTGGAAACGCAGCCCGATGCTCAGCGAGCCGTCGCCGCCGACGACGACGAGCGCGTCGATCCCCAGCTCTTCGAGCCGCGCGACCGCCTCGCCGGAGCGATCGACCACGCGAACCGCGCCGTCGACGAGGACCTTGTGGTTGAACGGGTCGCCGCGGTTGCTGGTCCCGAGGATACCGCGTTCAGCCCAGGGCAGTCACCACCGCCGGTCAGGATCGCCACTCGCTTGAGCCGACCACCCGCCATCCGGGTCCCCCGAGAGCGATTATACGTAGGGATGCTCGGCCCATAACATCCGTGCGATGGCTATGCTTCGTGTCAGACGATCGGCGTGGCGAACGTCATCGAGGAGCTCACGGAGCGGCTCGAAACGTGCCGCAGCTCGCTCACGAGAATCTCTAAAGCTCGGCCATCGTCACTTATTGAGAGCCTACGTCGGCCGTGGGCCGACGAGGTACGCGCGGTAGCTTTGGCGGTCGCGGCCGTTTGACCGGCGACCATCCAGCGGCGTGAGCTCGAGCTGCTCGTCCAGACGGTCGGCGGTTGCGCGGTGGAGGATCGCGAGCCGACCGACGAGCGCCGAAGGGTCGTCTCCGTCGTGCCAAACCTCGGCCGGCTCGCGGGAGACCGCCAGCAGCCAGGCGAAATTGCTGCCCGCGTTGCCACCCCCGACGCTCTTGACGTCCCTCAAGCGGGCATCCAGCAGCACCGGCTCGTCGGACTGCGCGGCCCGGACCTGGCTGAGCGTGCTCAAATACAGGGCGTTGCTGAGCCCGTTCTCTTGGGTGTCCTCGTAGAAGTCGGCCAGCAGCGTGAGTGGTTGGAAAACGAGGACCACGCCGAAGATGGCCAGCGCGGCCGCGCCCGCCAGACCGGCCCGCGATGGCGCGAGTGCCCTGGCCGCGGCGCCCCAGACGAGTCCGATGCCGACGAACATGACCGGGACGAGAGGCATCAGGTAGCGGCCATCCAGGACCGGCTTGTACTTGCCGCTGAGCAGCGGCGGCAGTAGGACCGCCGCGAGCAGCGCGAGCAGCAGGAGCGGATTGCCCCGCCGGGCCGCGAGAACGAGGCCGCCTAGGCCAAGCGCGGCATACGCCACAATGGACGGGTCACGCAGGTAGCCGTCGTCCGCGTCGGGCTCGGAGATCGCCCCGCTCGTCAGCCGTGCGAGCGACAGTGAGAGCCGCTCCAGGTTGTTTACGTATACGTGCTCAGCGTCCTCGCCAGGATCCGTGTCCGCGTCGAGGTAGCGCGCCTCCTTGGCCTGGATGTCGCCGACGACCTCGAAGTGGGTCTGGATGTGGTGGACGAACAGCGTCCCGTAGCCTGTCAGCACCAGCATGACAGCCAGGTACGGCCAGCGTGTCCGCGACCACGAGGGTCGCGCCAGGAAGGCTGCGACGACCGCGCCGGACAGCAGGGGCGCAATGGTCGGGTGGGTCTGCAAGCTCAGGCCGGCCCCGAGCCCAGCCAGGGCCAGACTGCCACCCTCCACTCGGACGACCGCCCGGGCGAGCAGCCAGAGCGTAGTCGTGGCGATGAAGGGAGTGAGGGAATGCGAGAGCGGAACGTGGCTGGTCACGACCGTGTGGGCCGCGGACGTAGCTAGAAGGGCGGCCCCGAGCAAACCGGCCGCTCGACCGCCCAGTTCTCGACCGAGCAGGTAGGTCGGGACGATCGTTAGGCCGCCGATAGCCCAGGGTACGAGCAGGGTTGCCTCGACGCTCGGCCCAAACAGCTTGAAGACGAAAGCTAGTAGGTACATGAAGGGCCCCCCGAGGTAGGGGGCCTGGTCGGCGAGCGGTAAGGCGCGGCCGTCGGCGATGTCGAGTGCCTTCAGGACCGTGGCCCCGATCGACGGGAACTGGGGAGACAGCAGCAGGTTCGGCCAACGGACCACGAGCGCGAGCGCGAGCAGTCCGCCGACGAGCATGAGCTCGGCCAGGACGCCGAGTTGGACCGTGGGGCCAGGGCGAGGCAGCACACTGGGGCGGAGTGGGCGAGGCACAGGCATGAGGGCCCCGTAGTACACCACAGGACGACAGCTCGGCACAAGGTTCATTGCCATGACACCGATGTCGCCCCTGGTCTATCCTCACGGCGCATGGACGAGCGCGCCCAAGAGCTGGCCCGGCTGATCGCCGCCTCGAGCCGGATCGTGGCGTTCACGGGCGCGGGGATCAGCACGGAGTCGGGCATCCCCGACTTCCGCAGCCCCGGCGGCATCTGGGACCGCTACGCCCCGATCGACTATGGCGAGTTCTTGCGCGACCCGCGGGCGCGGCGCGAGACCTGGCGACGCGGGCTGGACACGTATCCGGTCGTCGCCGCGGCGCAGCCCAACCGGGCCCACCTGGCGCTGGTCGAGCTCGAGCGGGGCGGCAAGCTGAAGGCGGTCATTACCCAGAACATCGACGGCTTGCACCAGAAGGCTGGCCACGCCGCCGAGCGGGTCATCGAGCTGCACGGCAACGCGCACGGCGTGCGCTGCCTGCAGTGCAGGGCGTGGTATGCGCGCCAGGCCATCCACGCCCGGGTGATCGCCCGTGAGGAAATGCCTGGCTGTGAGGCGTGTGGGGGCATGCTCAAGCCGACCAGCGTCTCCTTCGGCGAGCCGATGCCTTTCGACGAGCTGCGGCGAGCGGAGCGTGAGGCGCGCGTCAGCGATTTGTGCCTGGTGATCGGCTCTTCGCTGGTCGTCTACCCGGCCGCCGCGGTGCCCCGCTATGCGCTCGAGGCCGCCGCCAAGCTGGCGATCGTCAACGCCACCCAGACCGACCTCGACGAGGCGGCTTCGGTCGTCCTGCGAGGCCGCGCCGGCGAGCTGCTGCCCGATATCGTCGAGGCTGCCCAGCGCCTGGCCTGTTGATCCATTTCGTGATGGGCGTGCATACGCAGGACGCCACATCCGGTCATTGCTCCGCAGTGGCGCCCCAGGCCCAGCCCGTCAGGACCGGCGTCCCGCTCGGCAGACTGAAGATTCGACTATCAGGTGATTTGTTCGCGCAGCTCAGCGATGCCGGCAGCGCGTTCGTGCGTTTTCCAAATGCGCAAGAGTCCCGGTCTGCTGCTGCGTTGCAACGTGTAAACTAGCCCCTCTCCCCGTGAGCGGGAGGGGCTGAGGTGAGGGCGGAGAGGGCAGTGGGTGCTATACTAGCTCGGCGCCACGTGGGCTTGGGTTAGGGGGATGATTCAGGCACGCCGAATACTGGTGCCGATCAAGGGGAACCCAACCGATGACGAGATCGTGGAGCTTGCTTGCGAGATCGCCAGCCGCAGCCAGGCGGAGGTCTACGCGATCCACGTCATCGAAGTAAACCGGACCTTGCCATTAGACGCCGAACTGCCGGCCGAGGCAGAGCACGGCGAAGAGGTCCTCAACCTAGCTGAGGGGGTCGCCGAAAAGTTCCGCCAGAACATTCACACCGACCTGCTGCAGGCGCGTGACGTCGGCTCGGCCATCGTCGACGAGGCGCTCGACCAGGGCATTGATCTGATCATCCTGGGCATCACGTACAAGAAGCGCTTTGGCGAGTTCGACCTGGGCAAGACGGCGCCCTACGTGCTGAAGCACGCACCCTGTCGCGTCTGGGTGTGCCGCCAGGCCACTTGAGCGTGACTGAGAATCTTGAGCGGGAGAACCCCGACGGCATGATCGAGGCGCGGGGGCTGCTGATCATCAGACTCGAACGGGGATAGCGATGTACGTGGTGATCATGGGTTGCGGGCGGGTTGGCGCCCGCCTGGCGGGCCTGCTTACCGACGCGGGCCACGAGGTGGCGATACTCGACACCAACGCTTCGGCGTTCGACCGCCTCGGATCGGACTTCAAAGGCGCCACCGTCGTCGGGAGCGGGATCGACATCGACGTGCTCCAGCGAGCCGGCATCGAGCGGGCTGAGGCGTTCGCGGCGGTCACCCAGGGGGACAACCGCAACATCATGGCGTCACAGATCGCCAAGCACATCTTTAGGGTACCCAAAGTGGTCACCCGCATCTACGACCCGATCCGGATGGACACGTTCCGGACGTTGGGACTGGATGCGATAAGCCCCACCGTCATCGGCGCGCAGGTCTTCTACAGCCGCCTGACCGGCGAAGAGGTCCAGGAGAACGTGTAGCGTGTACATCATCGTGGCGGGTGGCGGAAAGGTCGGCTTCTACCTGACTCGGGAGCTGATCGCGCAGGGACACGAGGTCCTGGTCATCGAGCAGGACCGCGCGCGTGCCGACGAGATCGCGAACGAGATGGGCAACGTGGTGTTGAACGGCATGGCCGACGAGGCGTCGACGCTGCAGGGTGCCGGCGCGGCCCGAGCCGACGTCGTGGTTGCGGTCATCGGCGCAGATGAGCGGAACCTGGTCATCTGCCAGGTGGCCAAGAAGCGCTTCAACGTGCCCAGGACGATCGCTCGAATCAACAACCCCAAGAACGAGCGCATCTTCCGCCTGCTCGGCATCGACGCTACTGTGAGCAGCACCGAGGTCATCCTGTCCGTCATCGAGCAGGAGATCCCTTCGCAGTCGCTGGTCCCGCTGCTGCGGCTGCGGCACGCCGACGTCGAGATCGTCGAAGCGGTGTTGCCTATGGGCTCGCCACTGAACGGTATGCTGCTCCGGGACCTTGACCTGCCTCCCGAATCAAATCTGGCGATCATCATCCGTGACGGCGAGCCGATCTTCCCCGATGGCAGCACCGAGCTGCGGCCGGGTGACGAGATCGTGGCGCTGACTCGCTCAACGCACGAGGAGGAGCTGCGGCAGCTCTTCTTCGCCAGTCGGTGACGCGCCGCCAAATCGTCGGCACGAGCGGTCCCTATCGGTCCGGCCAGTTCGTTGTAGTAGCCGACACACCTGAGCGCTCAGAGTCACCCCTGGACCATTGGGCCTGGCGTGCGCCGCTGAGGGATCGTGAAGTGGCTGACAAGATGGACGAGATCGCGAGACGCGCGCGCGTCGCCCGTGGCGCGGTGCGCCAGGCGGAGCGCCACGATCGCGCCGTCGAGCGGTGCCTGGCAGAGCTAGACGGCCTCGGCTCGCCCAGCCGGCCGATGGCCGCCTTCCTGCTTGGGCGAGCCTGGCGGCATGCCAGCCGGGCCCAGGCGCTGGTCAAGCTGGCGAACTGGATCAATCAGGACCCTGGGGCCGCGCCACTACTGGCCGCCTCACTCGAACGCCAGGATCGAACCACGCTCCGCGTTACGAGCTGGCGGTCCAGTCTGGCAAACGTTGACCAGCCGGATTGGTAAGACTACGTCTCCTTGATCGCCAGCACCAGCAGGTTGGCGGCGAGGATGCTAGCGGCGATGAAGTAGAAGGCCGCCTTCAGGCCGTAAGCGTCGGCGAGCGCGCCGCCGACGACTGGCGCCAGGGCGCCGAGCAGGGCCTGGGCGCCGAAGAGGATCCCGATGCTGGTCCCGCCCAGATCCGGAGGGGCCATGTCTAGCGCCCAGGCATTGAGAACCGGCGATATCGAATACAGGAAAAACCCGACCAGCGCCAGGACGAGCACGAACAGCCACTCGACGTTCAAGACCATCATCACGATCAGCATGACGCTGGTGCTGAGCATCCCGGCCGCGACGATCGGCCGGCGGCCGAAGCGGTCCGAAAGGCCCCCCGACATAGGGCCCGAGATGATTCCGGCTCCCTGAACGATGGCCATGTACGTGCCGACCAGGGCCGGGCTGAGCATGGAGACGGTGGTCAGATAGATCGGCAGGAAGACGGTCAGGCCGCTCTGGGTCATCGACCGTGCCCCGCCGAGCAGCGCCAGCAGCACCAGGTTGGCGTTCTTGAAGAGGCTCGAGACGGCCTGCATGTAACTGCGCAGGGCCAGCCGGCCGGCCGGGCGCGGTCTCCGCAGCTGGACGTGCCGCATGAGTCGCCAGAAGATGATTGACATCACGATGCCCGGAATGGCGTTGGCCAGCGTCACCTGGCGCCATGTTGCCCACGTCAAGACGATGCCGATGCAGAACGGTCCGAGTGTGTCGCCGAAGCTCGCGCCCAGCTGGTGCATCGCGGTCGCGAAGCCGCGCCGCGTGGGGTACAGCTCCGACAAGCTCGAGAGGGCGGCCGGGTGGAAGAGTAGATTGCCCACCCCGACGACGCCGAGGAAGAGGGCGATCAACACGAAGTTGTAGGTGAGTCCCAGCAGCAGGTAAGGGATGCCGGTCCAGGCGATGGCCAGCCCCATGATCAGCTTCCGGCGTCCGACAATGTCGACCAGCATTCCGCCCGGCAAATTGATCAGCGTGCCGGTGACGTTGCGCAGTCCGATCAGCAGGCCAACCTGGGTGAGGGTCAGCCCCAGGTCCTGCGCAAAGAATGGCAGGATGACGGTGAAGGCGCCCGGGTACCAGTGGGTCATCGCGTGACCGACACAGATCCCGACCATCGGGCCGTCCTTGCGGCCCAGTCGGGGCAGGCCGATCACGGACGCAGGGCCTTGAGCTTCTCCACGGCTTGTCCCCCGTCTTGTTTCGCGGGGGACAAGCCCCCGGGCTGGGACTGGTTATCCGCCCCCGATCGGCGGGATGAGATGCAGCTGATCGCCGTCCGCCAGCCGCAGCGAAGCGTCGCGTGGCATGGACACCCGGCGGCCGTTGAGCACGAGGGCGTTCACGCCGAACGGCGACTCCTCGTCGTTGGGTAGCTCGGCGAAGTGAGGATCATAGTGTGTGGCCAGCTCGGCAAAGAGCATGCCCAGGTCCGCCCCATCTGGCAGGTCGGCCGCGAGCCGCCCCGCCCCCAACGCGTCGCGGATTCGATCGTAGACGTGGACGGTTACCCGCACGTCGCGCCTACTTGCGCGCTCGGGATGCCTGTAGGGGCACGGCATGCCGTGCCCTTACCCGCGGCCGCCGGGACGACAAGCAACGATTACACCGCGCCGAGCTGTGCGCGGCATGCCTCCATGTCGGGCACCATTTCCTCCAGGCCGAGCCGCTCAAGCGTCTCCGTGTGGGGCGTGCCGGTCTCCGGGTCCCAGCCGCGGGCCTCGTAGAACTCACGGCGGAGCGTCTCGACGTCGACCACCACGCCGGCCAGCGGACCGCGGTCGATCGGCGGGTAGCCGTAGGCGCGCCCAGGGATGTGGTATTTGAGCGGGTTGACTCCTTCGCGCAGTGTGAACGCCTGGCGCGTCGCGGCCACTCGGGCTCCGATCTCGTCGAGCGAATCGACGCTCGTCTCGACCCCGCTAACCGCCTCGATCATCTCGGTCCAGGCGGAGAAGTCCACTCGGGTGAAGGCGAACATGCAGACGCCCGCGGAGAAAACGGCCTGGCCGAGGTTGTTGATCTTGGCGTTGAGTGCGCCCTTGCCGCTGTACTGGTATTTCTCCAGTTTCGGCAGGTCAACCCCCGGGATAACGCCGCCGTTCTCCTGGACCCAGTAGGCCATCTGAGTATGGCGACCGGGCGTCGCATCCGCCGCGTAGATCATCCCCCAGCTCGGCGCGTAACGTGGGTCGTGGGCCGGCGGCTCCTGGCCGCCGACGTGGATGGCCAGCTCCTCCGAGCCGGGGATCTTCTGCGAGGCCCGCATCACGCCGTCGGCCAGCACGTCGCCGATGCCCTCGCGCTTCCCGATCTTCTCGCCCAGCGCCATGATCGCCGCCGCGTCGCCCCAGCGTAGCTCGATGCCGTCGGTATCGACCTTCGAGATCAAGCCGCGCTCGAAGCACTCGATCGCGAAGCCGATGACCGAGCCGGTCGAGATGGTGTCCAGACCGTAGCGGTTGCACAGGTCGTTGGCCTTCATCAGCGAGTGGATGTTGTCGTTGAGCAGGTTGTTGCCCCACAGCGCCGAGCTCTCGTACTCGGGCTTGTGCGTCTTGGCGACCGAGAACAGAGGGTCGTCGGTCCGGTAGTGGCCGCCACAGGCGATGTTGCACTTCCAGCAGGCGTATTTCTTGTACTCGTATGACAGCAGCGTGTCGTCGCTGATCTTCTCGGCGGTCGGGAAGTCCTCGAGACCGCTGCCGCCCCAGTTTCGGATCGGCGAGTCCCCGCCGAAGGCGCTCGAGGCCGTGTGGTTGATGGTGCCGTACTTGGTGAAGTACTTGACCTTCGGATTGGCCGCCATCTCGCGGATGAAGCGGCGCCTGATCTCGTTGGCTCGGGCCGCGTCGGCCATCGGCAGTGGGGCCGTGCCGCGCGCGACGATCGCCTTCAGGCGCTTGGACCCCATCACCGCGCCTAACCCCGAACGGGCCGCGATCCGCCCCTCGTCGTTGACCACGCCGCTCATGAGCGACAGCTTCTCACCCGCCGGGCCGATCACCGCCGACTGCGATTTGGGGTAGCGCTCGCGGAGCCGCAGCTCGGTCTCCAGCGCGTCCACTCCCCACATATCTGAGGCGTCCCGAAGCTCGGCCTCGCCCTCCTGGACGAACAAGTACGCCGGACGGTCGGCGATGCCTTGCACGAAGACGGCGTCGAAGCCGGCCATCTTGAGCATCGGGCCCCACTGGCCGCCGCAGTTCGCGTCGCCCCAGCCCAGGGTCAGGGGCGACTTTCCGACCACCGTCCAGCGGTTGGGCGTGATAGCCGGGCTGCCCACGAGCACGCCGGTACAGAATCCAAGCGTCGCGTCGGCCCCAAGCGGATCGACGCCGCCCGGCTGTTGGCCGTAGATCACGCGCGCGCCGAAGCCGTAGCCACCGAGAAAGTCACGGTACAGGGAATCGTCTGGCTCCTCGGCCCGGATCTGGCCACTGCCAAGGTCGACAAACAGCACCCTTCCCATGTGGCCGCCGATCATCGTACAGCCTCCAGCGAAACCCCTCTCCCTCTGGGCCCTCTGGGAGAGGCGGGGGTGAGGGCTAGCCAAGGGGCCGCGAGCCGCTCCTCGGCCCGACCTTCAGGATACCAGACTCGCTGCGCTCCCTCACCCCCAACCTCCTCTCCCAAATTTGGGAGAGGGGCCAGGGGGTGAGGGCTGGGCTCATGCGCCATAGCGGGTAGCGTGCCGGGTCTGGTATCCTTTGGCGCCCCGCCTGAGGCGGGTCGGTGCCGATGTAGCTCAGTGGTAGAGCAGCCGCCTCGTAAGCGGCAGGCCGTCGGTTCGAATCCGACCATCGGCTCCCCGAAGCCTGTTGGCTAGTTGGCAGCGCGGTGTCTTTGGGTCCTGGCGTTTCCAACGGACGCCGGATTCCTGTCCGCTGGACGACGACCAACTCCTCGCCCTCGGCGGGGTCGAGCAGGCGCATCGCTTCGAACATCGCGCGGCGCTGGCGAGCGAGGATCCGTACGTCGGCGAGTGCTGCCGGACGCAGCACGAGCTCATCCATTGGTTGCTTCCCCGGGCTCCTCATCGCAGCGCAGCAGCTCGGTCAGCCTGCTGGCGTCGTCGACCGTTTCCAGGTGGTAGACCAGGCCCATCAAGCGTTCGGCCCGCTCTCGGGAGATCCTGGTGGTCGCGAGATCGAGAAACTTGGCCTCGAGCTCGCCCGCGCTCATCGGATTCTTCCGGTGGCCCTTCGGCCAGTCGACTCGCTTGACAAACGTCTGGCCGTCCGAAGTCGTCAACTTCACGACCGCCGGGGCGGCGGCCCTCCAGGAGTCCATCTCGACGTCGCCCACCAGCTTCACTCGCCGGCACATCGCTTCAATCCTCGGGTCGACGCGCCGGTCCACCAGGATGTCGTCGGAGCCGATCTTCCGATTCACCGCCGCCACAGCCATGATGTACTGGGCGCAGTGGGACTTCAATTCGTTGTCGTCGATGACCGGGAACCGGTCCGCCTTGACGCGGTGCTCGACCTCGATGAGATCGTCGGCGTCGAGCCGGTGCTGGTCCATGAGCCTCAGCAGCGCGTCCAGGCCGGTGTGGATGTCGCCGCAGCACGGGTAGCGCTTGAACCCGCCGGTCCTGGTGATCCAGAGGTCCGTGCCGAGGCCATCGAGCAGCCGATCGAGGTGCATCTCGCCGGCATAGGCATCGTAGATGCTGTACTTGCCAGGGTCGAGCACCGCCGGAGGGCCACCGAAACCCATCTTCGCGAGCAGGGCGGCCGTCACCCCGCCGCGGGCGGCCATCCCGATCACGAAGGGGCGCGAGTTCTCGGTCGGCTCGGTCACCCAGGTCATCAGACCGCTGGCGTTGCTCCCGGCCAGGCCGAGGGCATTCGCGAACTGGTCCCGGTCGAGGCGCAGGGCGTGTCCGGCGGTCGTAGCGGCGCCGAAATAGCCGAAGACCGCGGACGGATGGAAGGAATGCGGGTATGACTGCCGGGTGCGGCAGGCCTCGCTCACCCGACACGAGACCTCGTACCCGAGCGCCAGCGCTGCCAGGAGCGTCCTGCCGTCGGCTTTCTCCCGTTCGGCCATGACCAGCGCCGTCGGAACCAGCACGGCCGGGACGTGCTGGCGCGCCGCGCCGCCGCCTTCGATGTCCGCCGCGTAGCCCATTGTGCCGTTCGCAAGGGCCGCGCTCTCACACGATGTCTTGAAGCCACGACCGATCACCGTGCACTCCTGGCGGCCTCCCATCTGCCTAGCCAGCTCACCAGTGAGCCAGGAGGCGGCGTACTGGCGGGAGGATCCGAGAAGGAGCGCGCCCAGTGTATCCAGGACGATAGTCTTGGCCGCGCTGACAGCCGCCTGCGTCAACTGCTCGTACTTGAACTCGGCGGCGTAGGCAGTGAGCGCGGCGGTGTAGGGGCCCGGTCGGACCATGGTCATTGCCGGCATCTCTCGTAGCTCCTCGTGAGGGCTCGATGGCCCCGAATTCGGTCGTGCCTCCGGTGCTGGTCGGTGACCGACACATTCACAGCCGCAGCCTGGGGTCTAAGGCATCCCGCAGCCCGTCGCCCAGCATGTTGACGGCCAGCACCGTGAGCATGATCGCCAGGCCCGGGAAGGTGCTGATCCACCAGGCGGTGCGCAAATAGTCGCGTCCTTTCGCCAGCATCAGTCCCCATTCGGGCGTGGGTGGCTGGGCTCCCATCCCCAGGAAGCTGAGCGCAGCGGCGGTCAGGATCGCCGAGCCAACGTTCAGCGTCGCCAGAACGAGAGCGGGGGCGAAGACATTGGGCAGGATGTGGCGGACGGCGATGCGCGTTCCTCCGCAGCCAATGACCCGCGCCGCCTCGACGTAGACGTTTTCTTTGGCCGTCAGGACGCATCCGCGCATCACTCGGGTAAAGCGTGGGACGCTGGCGATGCCCACGCCCATCATCACGTTGACCAGGCTTGGCCCCAGGCTAGCCACGATCGCCAGGGCGAGCAGGAGGCCCGGCATCGCCAGCATCACGTCCACCAGTCGCATGATGACCGCTCCTACCCAGCCACTTCGGTAGCCCGCAAGCAGGCCCAGGACGACCCCGAAAAAGAGGGAGATGGAGCTGGCCATGATTCCGACCTGCAGGGAGACGCCCGCTCCCGCGACGATCCGGCTGAAGATGTCGCGGCCGATCTCGTCCGTCCCCATCCAGTGCCCGGCGTCCGGGGCTTGCAGGGCCTCAGCCGGGAACGGCCGGGTCGGCGGATAGGAGACGATATATGGGGCAAGGACGGCCATGAGCGCCAGGGCGACCAGGAGTGGGGCACCGAAGGTAACGCCTCGGCTGGACCACAGGCGGCGGAGTAAGTCCACGCGCGGGCTCGCCGATCTGGCCGCCACGTCCCCGGCCAGAACGATGGGTACAGCTCGCATGTTCGTCCGTTTAGACGTTCTCTCCCGTCCGGATCCGCGGGTCGAGGTACCCGTAGGAGACGTCCACCACGAGGTTAGTCAGCACGTAACAGCACGCCACGACGAGGATCGTGGACTGGAGGGCGGGAAAGTCCTTGAAGCGGATCGAGTCGATGATCAGCCTGCCCATCCCTGGGCGGGCAAACACAGTCTCGATCACCACCGCGCCGGACAGGAGATGGCCGACCTCTACCCCGATAATCGTGACGACTGGAATCAGGGCGTTGCGCAGGGCATGGCGGAGAGTCACCGCCAGTGTGGCCAGCCCCTTGGCCCGAGCCGTCGTGATGTAGTCCTGGCGCAGGACCTCCAGCAGACTCGACCGGGTCAGGCGGGTGATCACCGCGGCGCTGTACAGTCCCAGCGCCAGGGCGGGCATCACCAGGCGCTGCCAGCCGGCCTCTTCCGTCACCGGCAACCACCTCAGGGTCAGGGAAAAGAGGAAGATGAGCATCAACCCCAGCCAGAAACTGGGGATCGACACGCCGGCCAGCGCCACCAGCATGCTGAAGCTGTCGAGCCAGCGGTTCTGATGCACGGCGGCGATCGTCCCCAGGACGAGACCCAGGAGAACGGCGAGCCCCAGACCGGCCAAAGTCAACTGTAAGGTGTACGGGAAGAACTCGGCGATCAGGCTGCTAACCGGCCGGTTGTGACGAATCGAGCGCCCCAAATCGCCACGTAGGAGGCCGGACAGGTAGCCGACATATTGCTCGGGGAGGGGCCGGTCAAGACCGATCTCACGGCGCAGGGACTCCAGGTGCTCCCTGGACGCGCTGCCTTCGGAGATCATCAGCATAGCCGGGTCGCCGGGGACGATATGCAACAGCACGAAGACCAGCGTGTAGATGCCTACCAGCGCCGGCAGGGCGGTCGACAGCCGCCGCACGACGAACATTAGCACGGCAGGTTCCTCCCCTCGCTGGCACCCGGACCGGCACGGGGGAGGAGCCGATCCTCCCCCGTGCCGTCGGTCCTATTGCTTCAGCGAGGCGTCCTGGAAGTATGGGTACCAGGACCGGGCGTCCATGTGGAAGTCCTGGACGTCGGCCGTGGTGACCCAAGTGAACAGCGAGAGGTAGATCGGGACCACGTAGGCCTGCTCCAGGATGTGCTTCGTGGCCCTCACAATGGTCGCCTTGCGCCGATCCAGTTCGAGCGTCGCGTCCTGCTCCTCGAGCATCTTGTCGAGATCGGCATCCCTGGCCATCGACCAGGCGAAGGTGCCGATACCCTGGGAGTGGAAGAGGTCGACCAGGAAATGTGGGTCGCTGGCCTCGAACTGCCGATTGATGAGGTGGTAGAGCCCCTTGCTCCCGGCCACGGCGCGCTCGGCGCCGGTGCCCGTGATCAGCTTCACCGAGAAGCCCGCGTCTTGCAACTGGGCGGCCATCAACTCCTTGTAGGCCTCCTTCTCGCCACTGGACGTGAACACATCCAGCTGCAGGGGCTGACCCTCCTTGGTTCGAGCGCCGTCCGCCCCGACCTTCCAACCTGCCTTCTCCAGGAGGTCCCGGGCGCGGGCCGGATCATAGCTGTAGATCGAGTCCAGCGTCTTGTCGTAGCCGAAGGTCGTGGTGCCCAGCAGGTTCCAGGTCGGTAGGCTCACCCCCTCGAAGAACTTTTTGACGATCGTGTCCTTGTCGACCGCGAAGTTGATCGCCTGGCGCACCGCCAGCTCGCTGGTGGGCGGCTTCTCGACGTTGATGAAGTTCAGCCAGGTCGTTCCCGGCGACACGCCATCGTAGACCTTGTAGTTGGTGTCCTTCCGCCAGCGGGGCAGGCTCTGGGTGCCGGGCCAGGCCTCGACGTTGATCTCCTTCCGCCCATCCATCAGGGCGTCGCGGGTACCCACTTCGGGGATGAACTTGAATATCAAGCGGTCCACGTGCGACAGGCCCGGGTTGGTCTTGTCCGGGAAGGTGACGCCCCACGCGTAGTCACGGTTGCGCTCCAGGATCAGCTGGCTGTCGCGCTTCCATTCCACGAACTTGAAGGGGCCGCTGCCCACCAGGTTGTCCTCGAACTGGTCTCCGAATTTCTTCACCGCCGTGGGCGAGGGAATCCCCAGGTAACCTTGGCTGAGCGAGTCGAGGATCGGCGCATAGGCCGACTTCAGCCGAAGCTGCACGGTGTAGTCGTCCATGACCACAGTCGAGTCGTATGGTCCCAGCAGAGAGCGGGCGTACTTGGATTTGGTGGCCGGGTCCACACATCGGTCGAAGTGGAACTTCACGGCGTCTGCTTTGAGGTCGGTGCCATCGTGGAACTTCACCCCCCGACGGAGCTTGAAGGTCAAGACCTTGCCGCCCTCAGACACCTCCCAGGACTCCGCCAGCCCGGGATGGAACTTCAGGTCGTTGCCCAGGTAGACCAGGCTGTCGAAGACCATCTGGGTCACCATCGTCTCGGGTGGCCCCCAGTAAACGGCCGGGTCGAGGTTCTCGAAGGTTCGGTAGAGGCCGATCTTCAGCTCACCGCCTCGTGACGGGGCCGTAGCCGCCGGGGCCGCGGTGGGTGCCGCGGCCGGCGCCGCTTTGGCGGCCTCGGTCGGCGCCGCTGGCTTCGGCGCTTCGGCCTTGGGCGCCGCGGGTCCTGACGGGGCACACGCCGACAGCACCGGTAGAGCTGCGACCACGCCCGCTACGAGCGTGGCCGATCTGACGAATTCCCGTCGGCTGAATCGCTTGGCCTTCGCTGCTCCGAGCATGATACTCCCCCTTCCTCGGAGGTCCAATCAACTGCTGCCACAGGCACCGCCCACAGTAGCAGTCGCGACGGAGGCTCCCCGCTCGCTTCTGGCGCTCCTCGTCACCTCCCCTCGTTTAGCCCTTCACCCTGCCGACCAGCGCTCCTCGCATGAAGAACCGCTGGAGCCTGCCGAAACCACTACCTGCAGCGGCTGGAGGTTCTGGTCGTTGATGAACATCAGTGCGTTGAAGTAGGCGTTCCAGGAGGCCACGCCCACGAACAGGCTGCTCACCCGCCTGCCCGCTGGCCCGAGTCGGCGCCGCCGCCATCCTGTTACCTGGGGATCGCCAACCAGTGCTAACCACGGATGGTCAGCAGTATAGGCAGAGGTCCGGTGTCTGTCAACGTCGCCTCCGAGGACGTGTGTTGACGTCCAGAGTTGGGAGTCCTTACACTGCTCACCAATGATGATGAGCAACGACAGCCCGGCACTTTCTCCCGACCTGGAACGGGAGATCCTGGCGCGCCTGGAGCCCGCCGACCGCCCCCATGGCTGTGGCTCGCTGTGGGCCGAGCTGCAACAGATCGGATTCAGCAAGAGCCCCACGACCGTCGGACGCGTCCTCAAGCTGCTCGACCTGCGGGGCTACACTCGGCCTGTCGGCTATCGGGGCCGGGCACTCACCGAGGCCGGGGCGCGCCGTCTGGCGGAGCTGCGCGCGGAGCGCGAGCATGCTGACTCGCACGGCCTTCTGCTAGAGGGGGTACGACCAAGCACCCTCGGAGAACTGCTCGATCTGCTCGTGGCCCGGCGAGCGATCGAGCGCGAGATCGCGCGGCTCGCCGCGCTGCGCGCGACCGACCAGCACATAGAAGCGCTCTGGGCGGCTCTCGCCGATCAGCGTGCTGTCGTGCGCGAGCGGGGCATCGCGATCGATGAAGACCGCCGCTTCCACGAGACCCTGGCCGATGCGAGCGGTAACCGCTTCCTGGCTGGCACGTTGCGCTTCATTCGCCGCAATGTGGATATGCAGCGCCTCCTGGAGGAGCTTCGGCGGGGCCGTGCGAGCGGCCTGATCGAAGACCACAAGGCGGTCGTTGAGGCCGTCGCCAGACACGACCCAGGTGCGGCCGAGGCCGCGATGGTCCAGCATCTCGAGCACATTATTGAAGATATCCTCAGCTACTGTCGGGCTCATCCGGACGGATTTGACGCCCGGACGGTGCACGTTTTCGGCGAGATGACACCGCGAGTATCGACGGCGTCTTAGACGACTCAGTAAGGTAATGCAGCGACCGGACGGTCGCCAAAAGAGCGGAGGAGGTTTTCGTCGATGGGATCGGTTCAGGTAGTCGTGCCCGATGATCACCCGGTGGCCTACGGTAGCCCTGACCACCAGGACCTGCGCCGTCTGGCGCCGTACGGAACGGTTACCGTCCACCCCACCCGCTGGGCTGACCGAGCCGAGCTCTTCCGGCGCATCGAGCCGGCGGACGTGGTGATCAACGTCCGAGCCTACTCGGAGTTCGACGATGAGGCGCTGGCTCACGCGCCGCGCCTGAAGCTCATCTCGATCCTCGGGACCGGAACCGACAACGTCGATCTCGCGGCGGCGACCCGTCGCGCGCTGGTCGTCACGAACACGCCCGGCATCGGCGCGGTGCCGGTGGCGGAGATGGCGCTCGGGCTGATGATGGCGGTGGCGCGGGCCATCCCGCTGAGCGACCGGCGGCTGCGCGCCGGCACCTGGCAGCACGAAATCGGGCCGGAGCTCCAGGGCAAGATGCTGGGGCTGCTCGGGCTTGGTGCGATCGGGCAGCACTTCGCTCGAATCGGCAAGGGGATCGGCATGCGGGTTATCGGTTGGAGTGTTCGGCACGATCCTGCTCGCACCGCGGCGCTCGGGGTGGAGCTCGTGGACCGCGACGAAGTCTTCCGCCAGGCCGACGTGGTCTCGATCCACCTCCGCAACTCGCCCGAGGTGCGCGGGCTGGTCGGACGGCGCGAGCTCGGCCTGATGAAGGAGACGGCTATCCTGATCAACACCGCCCGGGCAGCGATCGTCGACCAGGACGCGCTGGTGGACGCGCTGCGCGAGCGGCGAATCGGGGGCGCCGGCCTCGACGTCCACCTGCAGGAACCATTGCTACCAGAGGACAATCCGTTCAAGGACCTCGACAACGTCGTCTTGACGCCGCACGCCGGTGGAACGACGCGTGAGGGGGCCGTGCGCTCGCGGAAGATGCCGGTTGACAACATCATCGCCTTCCTCGAGGGCCACCCCGAGCACGTGGTCAACCCGGAAGTCCTGAAGCGATAGCGACGCGCTCGACCCCCGTCCACGGGTATGATCGGGAAGTGGCCTTTGGCTCTTGGAGCGAGAACCGAAACTCGAGACCTCGAGGGGCGAACAGCCAGCGCTTCCGCGGAGAGCCGACATCGTCATCGTCCGGGCCCCTGACCGCTAGACCTACAGAAGCCCGGAAAATGCGAGCCGAATCATGACGGTGCCTCTCAGGCAGGAGCCTTCGCCTATACGGCGCCTTCCATACTGTGATGTTGTGGCGAGGTCTCGTCACGCGCTCGCCAGTAGGAGTGAGGTCAGGAATCGGCGCGACGGGTGCTCATCCCGGCAGCGTGTATTCGACCGTCAGCCTGAGGTCGAAGACGTACGACAGGCACATCGCAAGCCCTTGGACGTCCAGCGACTCGTCGTCCCCGCGCAGGATCAAGGCACCCTGGTTCGCCCCGACCCCCAGCCACAGCCTGAGCTGGGGTGTGACGTCCCAGGCGCCTGACTCAGCCGTGGTCGCGGGCGTGACGCCGGCCACGCCGGCCGGGCGGCTCGGGACGAGGTGGTCGAGACCGCCGCCCTCGCCGTCGGCCGCGACGCCGAGCTGCGTGTTGCAGGTCGGCAGGATCCCGTACTGCGACTCACCGGCCGGCGAGCGGCGGGCGGTGCTCGCCTCGGTGTAGGTAAGCGTGGCCTTGCTGATGCTCGCCGGCTCCGGCCGGGCGGGCAGCGGCGCGAGGTCGAAGGCGGCCACCGCCTGGTAGACGTGTTTCTCACCAACGTTGGCATTGTTCTCATAGCCGACCACGAAGAGGCCGGGGTCGGTCAGGATCTCGCGCCCGGCGAACCCCTGGCACTCCGTGCCCGGGGTGGAGAGGACTGCTGTCCCGCAATGATGCTGGTGGGCCGTGCCGACAGTTGTCGGCAGCAGGTCGAGCATCTCGACCTGCTTGGCCGCGACGCTGGCCGGCACTCCGGGTCCGGCGAGGGTCAGCGCGATTGCCAGGGCCGAAGCCGCGCCAGCAAGTCTTGTCAGCTTCATCTCACGTCCTCTCTTCGCTGGCGCGGCCCGTCGGCCACCGCGGGCATGCCTGTGTCATGTTCGCTCCTCGCTCAATAGCCGCGGCGTGGGCTACCAGGGTGTTCAGTTCTATCAAAGTCGCTTAAAGTGTGACGGAAGAACTGAGCGTCCCGAGCAGCGGGACGCTCAGCATAGCTTCTGCCCGTTTGACTGAAAGCCAGTGTAGAGCATCTTGGCTGATGCCCGCTGTCGCTGATGTTCAGTAAGGCGCCCTCGGTGTTCCCGGGCGGCTCCTAACCTAATCAGGGCACAGCCCCCGCGAATGCCGTAGACCAGGGTTGTAAATTCCCCCAGCAGCCGGTCGAAGTCCAGGCGCCGGCCAGAGCGGCGGGGGCGCGGCCGGCTGTGTGGGCTTCGCCGGCGCGTCGGGCGGCTACGGCGTCTACGGCGGCACGGCCGTGCCGGGTGGTTACGCGGGCGGGTTCGCCGGCCCTGTCCTGGTGGTCGGCGACTTCACCGCCACCGGGGGTACCAAGTCGGCCGCGGTCCCCCATCCGGACGGTACGCATCGCCGGCTCTACTGCCTGGAGAGTCCGGAGAGCTTGTTCGAGGACTTCGGCGAGGCCAGGCTGGTCGGCGGCAGGGCCGAGGTGAAGCTGGACCCTGACTTCGCGGCCGTGGTGCACAACGACAAGTACTTCGCCTTCTTGACCGAGGTCGGCGACTCGGGCGGGCTGTACGTGGCAGGCCAGAGCCCGACCGGGTTCGAGGTCCGCGCCAGGGGCTCGGCATCGGTCGGTGTCAGCTTCTACTATCGGGTCGTGGCCACGCGCAAGGATATCCCCGCGCCGCGGCTGGAGGTGGTCAAGGTGCCGGAGCCGATCAAGGAGCTGGTCAAGCCCCACCTGCCGAAGCCACCCGAGTCGCCGAAGATCCCCGAGCCATCACGGCCAGCATGTTAGCCGAATCGAGGGCGCGGGGGCTGGCGTCTTGACCGCTATCGCACTACCGCACTACCCACTACCGTACTGGGGAGGACCGACGTCACCGATCGGCGGCAGGCGTCCTGACCGCTACCCCGCTACCGCACTGCGTAGGACCGACGTTACTGTCCGGCGGCAGGCGTCTCGATGGTGACTCGTATGTCGCGCCCACCGACCGCGAGGTCCGGACAGGCGCTCATCGCCACGAGGCAGTCCATGAGCGCCAGGAAGCCCACCCGCGCCCGCTCGCGCGGACGGAGTTTGCTGCGCACCATGGCGCCGCTTTCGGAGTGGATCGACATATGCTGGAAGAGGTTGAAGGGGGCCGGAATGTCCAGCGCGTCGATGGGGTACGGCTCAAGGGCGGCGATCAGATTCTCGAAGCAGCCGTGGTCGGGAAAGTCGCCCTCGGTCATGGGGCGGTCCCGCAGGTATGACGCCGTTGCATTCCCCTCCCGCAGCGCCCACAACCAGCGCTCGCGGCTGCACATCCCGTACTGCAGGTCGTGGTGGCCTTCGGTAAAGGTGTCCTCGACGATGCGGAGCATGTCGCGGTTCAACTTGCTGATGAGCACGTCGCCCTTCGTGATGTAGATCTTGCCCTGGTTTGCCTTGGTCCGCGCCTGGTCGAACCGATGCCGAAAGTCGTGAAGGTCAAACGCGACGAGATCGACGATCGTGGAGCCGTGGACCGTCAACACCTGGCCCGTACGTACCTCGAAGGCCGCTCCGGAGTTCGGAGGCACCACGATGTCCACGTCGCTGCGCCGGTCGCCCATCGCGTGGCTTGCTTGGCGGGGCGAGTCTCAGCCCCAGGGTCCCAGGAATGGCTCGCCGCGATAGACGTCCGACCACTCATCCAGCCATTCGGGCCAGTCTGCCGGCGAGGGCGAAGCGTGCCGTCGCGCCTCCGCTGGTCGCGGCCGCCCATCCCAGCCGACCTGCTCCATGGCGAAATACAGCTGCAGGCAGTGGCCATCCGGGTCGAGCACGTGGGCCGCGTAGTCGATCCCCGGATGCAGCGCCGGCGGGATCTCCACGCTGCGTACACCGTGCGACTGCAGGAACGCCAGCCCGTCCCGAAGCTGGCGGTAGTTGGCCAGCTGGAGCCCGAAGGCCATGCTGCTAGTATGCGGGCTGAGGCCGAGCGTTTCCCGCGCCGCGAGGGGGTACAGGGCAACCGAGTGGTGCTCCGTGCTAGCGCGCAGGAACGCGCAGCGGTGACCTTCCCAGACCACGCTCTCCGTAGGAGTGAAGCCTAGCACGTCGCGGTAGAACCGTTCCGCCGCGTCGAGGTCCTCGACGAACAGGCTAACCGGGCCGATTCGCACGATCTTGAACGGCCGCGGCAGCAGGATGCCGTCCACGTCGTAGGTGGCCGGCAGATGCTCCTCGTAGCGGTTGCCCGACAGCAGGTCCACGCCCAGGGCCAGCGCCTGCTGCACCTCCTCGTACTCCGAGATCTGTGGCAGTTCGGGCGTCTCCCTGAACTCCCGCACGTGCATCGCCTTGGGCTTGGAATGGCCATCCCAGCCGACCTGCTCGATCCCGTAATACAGCTCGTTGACGTGGCCGTCGGGGTCGTACAGGTAGGTGTGCCAGTTGGAGCCCGGCATGTCGCGGCCGGAGCGCCGCATCCGCTGACCCTGGTCCGCCAGCCAGCGGTGGCCATTGACCACCTCGGCCAGGCTGCCCACCTGCCACGTGATCTGGTTGATCGTCACGCCCGCTCGCATGGCCCGCGTAGTGTCCAGCAGGTCCCGCGCCCGCTTGTTGTACAGCACGAAGGAATGATGGTCGCTACCGTAGCGCATGAAGTAGCCGTTGGTGTTGCCGAGGCCCTCGCGTTGCTCGGGCGTCAGGCGCTCGCCGTCGTCTCGAAAGTCCGAGACCTTGAAACCGAGCAGGTCGGCATAGAACGGGAACCCGGCATCCATGTTGACGACGTTGAAGCCGAAGTGGCCCAGCCGCCGAATTCGGAACGGCCGGTCCAGCAGCACTCCGCCCACGTCATACTTCGGTCCCGCGCCCGGTCGGACGCCCTCCCGTGCCTGGATTGTCATAGCGATCTCCCCCTCGAAGTAGCGTATCAGGCCGGCGCGCGGGCCGGCGACTCGAGCTGGAGGAGCCGTCCGAGGCCAGGTACACGGTCCTCGACGCCGCAGGTCCGCAAGCTGCACCAGATGGCTGCTTGATTGCTCGTGACCACCGGCCGCCCCAGGATCAGTTCCAGTTCCTCGATGATGTCGATGGTGTCGATGGCGGTGCAGCTCAGGAAGTAGGCGTCGGCGCGCGGGTCCGCCTCCTCGCGCGTTACCTGCGCCCAGAGGCTCGGCGGCGCCGCGAAGTATGCGTCGCTGCCGCCCAGGCCCAGGGCCCGATCGCGAATCACCTCCAGGCCGGCTTCGGCCAGGAACGCGATCTCGCGCTCGTTGACCTCCTGCGGGTAGGGAGTGACGAGCGCGAGTCGGCGCGCCTCGAGGGCCCGGAACGCTTCCACGGCGGCCGACGCCGTCGTGATCGCGGGCCGGCCGGTGGCCCGCTGGATCGCCTCGACGACCTGCTGCTCGGCCGCCAGGCCGGCTTGCATCGACGAGCTGGTGCAGTGAAAAACGACGAGGTCGCACTTGGCGTCGCCGAGCATCTGAGCCGCTTCGACGATCCGCGGCACCAGGTCGGGCAGCGGCACGTGGTGGGGACCAGTCATCCGCAGGCGGGTGACGTGATACTGCACCCCGCTGGGGGCATAACGGTGGAACTGCGGCTCGGTGAGCCGGTTCGAAGACGGGATGATCAGTCCGACGCGAGCTCGAATGGCCAGCCTGTCGCTCCCCACGAGCCACCTCCATCGTGGCGTATGTTATCGCTCCACGTTGGAGTGGAGACCCCGCCGCGTACCGCCCGATGTCGCTCTAGCGCGGAATCACCGGGACCAGCAGCCGCGCGCCGTTCCGCCCGCCCTCGTACACCGTCTGCTTCGCGTTGACCATGATAGTCTGGTGCCGGCGGCCCAGGCCGTGAACGATCGACTCGACGTTCGAGATCTCGATTCGCAGTCGGTGGCCAGGCTGGAAGACGTTGCAGATTGGCCAGATCTCGATCGGCAGCTCGTAGACCTGGCCCGGTTCGAGCGGCTCGGCTTCCAGGTGGGGGTGGAACGGCTGGGCCGGCGTCGAGCGGTCCGGATCGATCTTGCGGTGCGACGACCGCAGCCAGCCACTCACCAGGTCGCGCGTCGAGCCGTCCGGTGCCTCGTCGAAGAGCTTCGCGATCCAGTCGATGTCGGCCGCCGTCGACGACGCCTGCAGGTACAGCGCGAGCGGCCCAGTCAGCTCCAGCTCGCGCTCCATGGGCTCGGTGCGGTGGATCAGCTTCGGCTCGCCGTAGAGCGCATCGCGCGCCGCCGGGTCTACCTCTAACGTGTGGCCCGTCTCCGCGCCGGCCACCTCGGACAGCGTGCCCTCCGGCCCGCCGGAGCCGCCCAGGTAGTAGTCGCGCCACTCGGTGCGGGCCAGCGGCCATTCCTGCTCGGAGCGCCAGCGCTCGTCGCCGTGGATGTACAGCTGGATCGGCGGCCCCTCCATGACGCGGCTGTCCATCCCCTTGAGCCAGTGGTCGTACCAGCGCAGCATCTCGTGGTGGTAGCTGCCCCAGGGGCGCAGCGGCGCTGGCCTGGGGCCGATCAGCATCCGCTTCGGGATGTCGCCCGTCCCGAGGTAACCTTGGAAGGCGCCGCGCAGGTGCAGCTCGTTCATGTACCAGCCGGACCCGAAGTAAGCCGGGATCTGGATCCGGTCCAGCCGCGGGCCGGCCGAGCGCTCCCAGTAGAACGGGCCGTCGAACGGCAGCTTCTGCCCGTACAGGACCTCCAGCTTCTCGCGCACCGACTCGACGTTCGGGTTGCGGCCGCTGCCCATGTTCAGGTTCATCACCGCCAGCGGCCAGTGGGTGACGAACGGGGTCAGAATCCCGCCGTGGTAGATCGCGTCGCGGTAGAAGTCGCACGAGGCGTCATAGGGGAAGATCGCCTTCAGGTGGGGCGGCTGCTGCTCGGCGGCGAAGAGCTGGGTGCGGCCGAAGTACGAGATGCCGCTCACGCCGACGTTGCCGTCGCACCACGGCTGCTCGGCAACCCACTCGACGACATCGAACAGGTCCCGCTGCTCCTGCGGCCCGAACAGGTCGTAGCTGCCCTCCGAGTCGCTGCAGCCCCGCACGTCGACGACCACGTGAGCGTAGCCGCGGGGCACCAGGAACTCGCTGATCCCGGCCTCGTTCTGGCCGAGCGGCAAGACCGTCCGCTGCAGCTGGCGGGTGTAGACGGAGGTCGAGACCAGCGCTGGGAACTTGCCGACAGCCTGCGGGCGCAAGATGTCGGTGGCTAGCCGGATCCCGTCCCGCATCGGGATCCGCGCCTCGAGGTCCGAGCTGATCGAATACCTCGGCTCCGACCGCTCCGGGATCCTGGGCGGCTCGTCGTACGGGAACTGGGGCCAGACCAGCGGATCCACGCTGCGGACGCGGTTGGCGTCGATCTCCATATTCGCTCCTGAGCCTTCTTCGCCACGGCGAGCTGTCGGCGGGATCAGCCGGTGCGTATCGTAGTGCCCCAGCCCGCCGTCGTCTACCGCGTACGGGCCGCGGTTGCTGGGCCGTGGCTGCTCAGAGCGACCAATACGCCCGAGGCTAGATGCCCGCTTTGGCGCGATAGTATGGTCGGGCCGAGAGGATTCGGGCCTCCGCCGGTCAGCCGAGCAGGTCGGTTACGGCGATCTCTCGGTCGGGGAACGCGAGTGGGGCGAGCCGCTCCCGGCGCCGCGCCGTCCGCGTCACCCGGTAGCCATCCGCAGTGGGCTCGCGATGGACGTGCAGCACGCGGTGCTGGAGGTCGACCAGCCAGGCCTCCGGGATGCCGGCTCGCGCGTACAACGGCAGCTTCACCCGCCGATCGATGCCGAGCGTGGTGTCGGCCACCTCGACCACCAGGAGGACGTCCGGCGGCGTTGGCAGCGCCGAGGCGTAGAAGTCCGGCCGGCGGCGCAGCAGAACGAGGTCGGGCTGCGGCTCATTGTGCGCGTCCAGGTGGATCGGATTCTGCACCCAGACGTGCGCTAGATCGGCGAACCGGCGCCCGAAACGCTCGGTGCATCGGCCGACCGTCGCGGCGTGTCCGGGACCGATCGGCGCCATCTCGACGATCTCCCCGTCGATCAGTTCGACGCGGTCATCCTCCCCCAGAATGCCCGCGAGGGCCATCCCGTGATAGTCGTCCACCGTGAATCGACGCCTGGTGAGAAGCACCGCCATCGTGGGCCTCGCGCCGGCATTATAGCCGTCGGCCCGGCTCTCACGGCCGCCACTCTGCCCGACTCCGCCCATCACGGCGGCGGTTTTGCCGAGCCGTGCACCGCCGCTCGCGTGGCTGAGGTGCTTGAGCGCGGAGTCCAAGGCCTCCGCGACGCGCTCCAGCCGAATCAACATCAGGGCGCAGCGTTGCACCTGGCCAGTCGCGGCGGCCAGGCGGAGGTACTCCACGTGCCGACCCTGGCGATCGAGCACGTTCAGCATCGCCCCGAGCAGTTCCTCCGGCAATACATCGGCTAGGTCCGCTGTCAGGTTGGCACGCGCGCCCTCACCTGAGAAGACGCGCTGCAGTGCAGGCTGCGTGGACAAGATCCGGATCCATTTTGAATCATCGTTGGTCGTAGGCCTTGTTCAACCCTGCAATGTCGATCTTTTTCATTTGAAGCATTGCTTCCATGACCCTTTTCGATTTCGCAGGATCGGGATCGCTCAGCATCTCGCCCAAGACCCTCGGATTGATCTGCCATGACAACCCGTACTTGTCTTTCAGCCAGCCGCAAGGCCCTTGTTCTCCGCCTGCAGACAGCCTTTCCCAAAACTGGTCTACTTCTTGCTGCGTCTCGCAGTCGACCGAGAACGAGATTGCCTCGGTAAATTTGAAGTGGGGTCCACCGTTCAACGCTATGAACTGCTGCCCATCAAGCTCAAAGTCGACAGTCATCACGCTACCGTTAGGCCCAGGCCCTGCTTCTCCGTAGCGGGTGATTTTCAGGATCTTTGAATTCTTGAAAATCGAGACATAAAAATTCGCCGCCTGCTCCGCTTGAGTGTCGAACCACAAAAATGGGCTGATCTTTTGCATCTGGCCATTCTCCTTATCGTGGCGCGAAGCTACCTCATCAGTGTACCAGCGCCCGCGGCGCCGCATCACGACTTTTGTCAGCTACCCAAGCCGCCTCCCGGCCCGCCTCGAGCCTGAGACGTATCGCCTCTAGCCCCAGAGCCGCCTGCTCGCCAGCCGGGCGCCCTCGGCGAGCGCCTCGAGCTTCGCCCACACGATCTGCGGATGGACCCGCGTCCTCCCGGCTGAGGTGCCGAAGCCGCAGTCGGTACCGGCCATGATGTTCTCTCGGCCCACCAGCCTGGCGTACTGCTCGATGCGCTGGGCCACCACCTCCGGATGCTCGACGAAGTTGGTGGTCGAGTCGATCACGCCCGGGATCAGCGATTTGCCCGGCGGCAGCTTCACCTCTTCCCAAATCCGCCACTCGTGGGCGTGGCGCGGGTTCGAGGCCTCGACCGAGTAGGCCCCGGCCCGTACCCTGAGCACCAGGTCCACGATGTCCTTCAACGGCACGTCGTGGGTGTGCGGCCCCTCGTAGTTGCCCCAGCAGATGTGGTAGCGCACCTGCTCCTGCGGGATGCCGTCCAGGGCGTGGTTCAGCGCCTCGACGCGCAGCGCGACGGCCTTTCGGAAGTCGTCCAGGCTGCTGTCGCGGAACTCCACGTGCCGGCCCATGGCCGCGTCAGGGGCATCGATCTGCAGCACCAGCCCGGCGCGGGCGATGGCCCGGTACTCCTCCTTCATGACGTCGGCCAGCGCGAACAGGTACGCCTCTTCCGAGAGGTAGCAGCGGTTGGCCATGATGTCGGCCACGATGCCGGGCGAAGCGGCGGGAATGAAGCCATCCTCCGCCCTGGCCGCTGTCATCGCCCGCCTGAGGTTCTGGATATCGGCCTGGACGGCCTCCCTGTCCCTCCACGCCAGTGGCTCGACGCAGAACTGCCGCTTCATGCTGGAGCCCGGATATTCGCTGGCCCATTCCGGGAAGGCCGCTCGGTCGGCAAAGACCCGCGGCTCTGGGTTCTCGCCCCCGAAGCCCACCAGCCGGTGGGTCACGTAGGTCGCGAAGCTCGGTTTGCCCATCTCACCGTCGCTCACCACGTCGATCCCCGCCTCGACTTGCTTGCGGACTACCTCCTCCACGGCCGACTGCACCCTGGTCGCGAAGGCCCGCGCGTCCACCGGCTCGCCGTGCTCGCCCTGCTCCCGGGCACGGATCATCTCCAGCAAGTCGGGCGGCCGCGGAAGGCTCCCGGTGTGGGTGCTGAGGATCCGATCGGTGCTGGCTTTCATGGGTCCTTCAACTCCGTGCCCACAGCTGCTTCGTCACTAGCTTCGCACCCTCAGCCATCGTCTGGAATTTGGCCCAGACCACTGTCGGATGGACCTCTGGGTTATAGGTGGCCTGGGAAGAGAACCCGCAGTCGGTCCCAGCGATGATGTTCTCGCGCCCCACCAGCCTGGCATACCGCGCGATGCGTTCTGCGATCAGCTCGGGGTGTTCCACGATGTTGACGGCGTGGGTGACCACACCCGGGATGAGCGCCTTGCCCTCGGGCAGCTTCACCGTCTCCCAGACATGGTACTCGTGCTCATGGCGCGGGTTCGCCGCCTCGAACGAGTAGGCGCCTGCGTTCACTTTCAGGATGAGGTCCACGATGTCCCCGAGCGGCGGGTCGTGGAGGATGGCCGTACCCCACCTGGTCCAGCCGCACCAGCCGAACACCGGCGGCGACGAGCACGACACCGGCCAGGCCGCTGTGATCCCAGCGGAGGTCGCTCAGGTATAGCCGCGAGATCGTGCCCGGCCCGAGCTGCGCCCGAGCTCTCACGTCCGTGATCGTGGCTTTCAAACCCGCGTCCATCGCCGTCTTCCGTCGCGACCAGCCATCCCCGACCGGGGACGCTTGCTCTCGCAAGCAGATCATACGACTCAGCCGTCGCCAATTCGTCACCGAATGTCACAGATCGATGAACCAGCAGCGGCGCTGGCGACAACCGGCGATGCTAGATCCTGCGGCTCCCCTCTCCCCTTGAGCCCCTTGAGGGAGAGGGGGGCCAGAAGGTGAGGGCGGCGCCTGGTTGCACTCGGCACTCCTCGCCCTCGCCGCTTCCGGTTACCCCGTCCCCTGTTCCTCGGCTTCGGCTCAGGTGGGCGCGGCATCCGCACATATATACTTCCCCCGGGAGCCGCTGATGCCGTTCACCGTCGAGGATTTCCAGGACCTGATTCGACTGCTCGCGCAGCATCCGGAGTGGCAGGCCGAGCTGCGGCGGCACGTGCTGTCCGACGAATTGCTGGAGCTACCGGCTTTGGTGCGGCAGTTGGCGGAGCAGCTCGTTGCCCTCACCGCCCGGGTGGACCAACTGGTCGAGGCTCAGGCACGGACCGAGCAGCGGCTTCAGGAGCTCGCACACGCTCAGGCCCGCACGGAGCAGCGCCTGGAACGCCTGGAAGCGATCGTCACGCGCTTGGCCGAGGCGCAGGAGCGAATGGAGGTGCGATTGGGCCGAGTAGAGGGCGACGTGCTTGAGCTACGGTATGAGCGCCGGGCGCCGGCCTACCTAGGCCGCCTCGCTCGACGGCTCCGGGTCCTCGACCCGGGAGCCCTCGCCGACCTGCTCGACGCCGCCGTCGAGGAGGGACGCCTAAGCATTGATGAGCGGGAGGCCGTGCTCCTAGCCGACCTCGTGCTCTCCGGGCGGCATCGCGAGGACGACTCCGAGGTCTATCTCCTGGCCGAGGTCTCGGCCGGTGTCGGTCTACACGACGTCGAGCGAGCAACTGAGCGGGCCGCGATCCTCCAGAAGCTCGGCCGACCCGTTATGCCTATCGTCGCCGGCAGGCAGATAATCGCGCAGGCCGCCTCGCTCGCCAGAGAGCGCGGCGGCGTCTAGCAGGTCCTCGACGGCCAGGTCACCCGCCCGAACAGCTCCTGATCGGCAGAGCAAGTGGTTCGCCTGTCGCGAGAGATCTTGCTGCTCACGAGGACAGACGCGCGCTGGTGGACGAGCGCCAAGGGAGGAGGGACGTGGCCAAGATAGGCAGAAACTCCCCGTGCCCCTGCGGCAGCGGAAAGAAGTACAAGCGATGCTGTGGTGCCAGCTCGAGCACGCTGACGCCAGCCGATGTCCGCCCTCCAGAGAGCTTGCCGCTGGCGGATCATCGCATCATCGAACGGAGCATGGCCGACATCGCTGGCATCCTGAACGAGCAAGAATTCGACTCCATCGAGGAGGCGAACACCCATCTGCGGGCGCTGCGGGCGGCTGGCGAGCTGCCGCGCCGCAGGCCCGCCTCGCCCCTGGAGCGGGCCCAGGACCTCATTTACGACGCCTGGGAGGCCGAAGGGGCGGAGCGGGTGGAGCTTGCCAGAAGGGCTCTGCAGATCTCGCCAGACTGCGCGGATGCCTTCGTCCTGCTGGCCGACGAGGCCGCTCGGAGCCTGCAGGAGGCGCTGGAGCTCAACCGCCAGGGCGTGGCGGCCGGCGAGCGTGCGCTCGGCCCGAAGGCCTTCGAGGCGTACAAGGGTGAGTTCTGGGGCGTGTTGGAGACGCGGCCCTACATGCGTGCGCGTTTCGGGCTGGCGCAGTGCCTCCGGGAGGCCGAACAACGTCGAGAGGCCATCGACCATTACTGGGACATGCTGCGCCTCAACCCGGGCGACAATCAGGGCGTCCGCTATGTCCTACTGGCTTGTCTGCTGGAGGTCGGCCACCAGGCAGACGTGAAGGATCTGCTCGATCGCTACGCGGATGACATCGCCGCGTCCTGGGCCTACGGCCGTGCCCTGTTTGCCTTTCGGGAGCACGGTGATACCTCGTCGGCCCGGGCTCTGCTCGTGAAGGCCAAGCAGGCCAACGCACACGTTCCAGCCTATCTGCTGGGCACGAAGCGGCTCCCCAGCAGCCTGCCCGACCACATCGGGATCGGCGATGAGCCGGAAGGCATCGCTTGTGCCGCCGAGCAGATCTTGGCCTGGAGCAAGACTCCCAACGCGCTGGCCTGGTTGGAGCGCTCCCTGGGTGAGAGCGGCGCGGCGGCCGCGGCCGATGAGCGACAGACTGTCCCCCACGCCCTGCGACCCCATTTCGACGCGCTCGTTCGCCTGACCGACGCGGTCTGCCAGGAGCGCCTGAACGAGGAGTATGCTCAGCTCTGCCGGCGCCTGGCCGCCGCCCTGTGCCGCAAGCGCCCGTCGCCCGTCATCCGTGGCCGGCCAGAGATCTGGGCCTGCGCCATCACGTATGCCGTCGGTTCGGTGAATTTCCTGTTCGACAGGGCGGAGGAGCCGCATCTGACCGCCGCCGAGCTGTGCGCGCTGTTTGAGGTCAGTCCCAGGACCGTGGCTGCCAAGGCGAGCGAGGTGCGCAGGATGTTCCGCATGGGACCCTTTGATCTTGACTGGTGTCTGCCGAGCAAGCTGGACGAGCACCCGCTCACCTGGCTGATCTCCGTCGACGGCATCATCGTGGATGCGCCGCGCCCCGCGCGCCGTCCAGGAGCAAGCGCTCCGCCTCGGCCTGATCCCGTACCTGCCAGGATCGCCGCCCGCCTGATCCAGAGGCGGCGCCGATCCGAGGGGCCCGAGGCGCAGTAGGTCGTGAGATGCGGGTGGACGCGCCGCACTGCGGTCGACCCCAAACAGCCCACGACGCCAAGCCGAGGCGGCCTTGACCCGCAATCCTCCGAGGAGCACCCGTTCCCGCGAAGCGCACGTATTCCCCCTCCCCCACGCTTGGGAGAGGGGGTCAGGGGGTGAGGGCGTCCGCCCCTACACGACCGTCGCCCCGGCCGCCTTCATCGCCTGAATCGCTCGCTCGTCGTCGCCGGGCTGGACGTTGACGGCCCGGACCGAGTCCTCGAGCACCACAACCTCGAAGCCGGACTTGAGCGCGTCGAGGACAGACTCCTTGACGCAGTAGTCGGTCGCCAGCCCGCCCACGTACAGCCGCTTGACACCCTGGTCGGCCAGCAGCTGGCGGAGGTGCCTGCCGTCGTCGGCCTGTCCCTCGAAGGCCGAATATCCCTGCTCGTCGGGACCGGTCCCGGCTGACACCACCACCGCGCCCGGCGGCAGCCGCAGGTCGGGATGGAACTCGGCCCCGCGGCTGCCCTGGACGCAATGCACGGGCCACAGGCCGCCAAACTCTTTGAAATGGACCGTCTGTCGCGGGTGCCAGTCGCGGGTCGCTATGATCGGCCGCCCGGCCGCTTGAAACGCCTCGATATGCCGGTTGAGCGCTGGTACGACCTCGTCGCCCCCGGCCACGGCCAGCGAGCCTCCCGGACAGAAGTCGTTCTGCACGTCGATGACCAGTAGGGCGCTGTCAGACTCGGGATCTAACGACATCGCACCCTCCAGCGAGCCTCACCACGCACTGGCCCCCTCTCCCAAACTTGGGAGAGGGGGTTGGGGGTGAGGGCCAAACTTGGGAGAGGGGGTTGGGGGTGAGAGCCAAACTTGGGAGAGGGGGTCTCGATAGGGGACTGCGACCTACAGTTGGATGTGGGGCGGCTCCTTGTCCAGTCCGTGGCCGCCGTCTTCGGCGGGCTTGGCCCCATCAGGCTCGCGCTCCTCGGAGCGCCTGGTGGCGCCCGCGTAGCGCAGGACCGGCGCTGGCTCTGGCTCCGGCGCGGGGCGGATCTGAGGCGTCGGCGCGACCAGCTCGGCCACCTGTCCGTTCGATCGGCCTAGCTCTCGGTCGACTCGCTGCACGATCTCCTCCACCTCCTCGCCAAGCAGCTCCTCGTTCTCGAGAAGCGCGGCGACGATCGCCTCGACGTGCGGCTTGTTGTGCTCCAGCAGGCTCTTGACCACTTTGAACTGCTGCTGCAGCACCTTCTCGGCCGCCCGTCGGCCCTCCTCGCTAATTTGGCCCTCCATCGGACGGTTGAATCTATCAGAGAACAAGCTGCCCGCCATACCACACTGAACATATCTGATCGCATGAAGAGTGGCGCCTGGCAGGTCGCCGCCCATGCCGGTCGTCTCGGTGCCCAGGAAGATGATCTCGGCCGCCTTGCTCGCCAGGTAGATCTGGATCTCCATCAACAGGTCTTCTCTGGTCTCGATATGGATCTCTTCTTTGGCTTTGTCGAAGGCCACCCCCTCGGCGCCATGGACCTCGCCGTATTGCATCAGCGTAAGGCGCTCGAGCCGCTTGCGCGTATAGAGGCGGACCATCGCGATCGCGTGCCCTGCCTCGTGGTAGGCGACCCGGCGCTTGTCCTCCGCTGTGCGGCCAGAGATTTTCTTGCGAAGCCCGTACTCGCGGGTCTCCATCGCCTTTCGCATGTCGGCGTAGGTGATCGCCTCCCGCCCGTCGAAATGGGCGTGAACGACCGCCTCGTTGACCACGAACTTAACCTCGACGGGGGTGTAGCCCTGCCCACTCGGAGTCATCAGCTCAGTAACGATCCGGTCGATCGGCAGATCCGGAACGTACTTGATCTTGGCCAGGTAGTATTCGAGGACCTCCTTTCTACCATCGAAGTTCGGGCGTTCCACGGAGATCTTCCAGTCAAAACGGCCAGGCCGTAGGAGAGCGGGGTCCAGGACCGCCGCGAGGTTCGTGGCGCCCATCGTGAAGACCGCCGGCATCTCGGCCTTCTTCGTGCGGAAGCCAAATTTGCGGAGCAGCTTGGCTTTCCGGCTTTGGTCCGTTGGCGGCGGGTCCATCTGCATCAGCAGCTCGTTCAGCAGGCCGGAGCCGCCCATGCCAAAGAAGCCACCCATACCGACTCCCTGGCCCTGGCTGCCCCCTCGCGAGGCGCCAATCGCGTCGATCTCGTCGATAAAGATGATGCACGCCCCATACTTGCGCGCCATCTTGCGCGCCTTCCCGTACAACATCATCACCCGCACGTTGCCGATGCCCATGAACATATTCTGAAAGCTCGGCGCGCTCGCATAGCAGAAGGGGACGCCGGCCTCGGTGGCGATGCACTGCGCCAGATACGACTTCCCGGTACCGGGCGGGCCCACCAGCAGCATGCCTCGGTGCACTTGGCCACCCATCTGCTTGAACCCCTTCACGCCACGCAGGAGGGTGACCACGCGGTCCGCGAGCTCGAGAATCTCCGGGTTGCCCTTATAGTCCTTGAACGTCAGGCCGGTCTCGCCGGGCATGATCCAGTACACGCGCGTCCGGCCCAAGAACCAGAACAGCGCCGCGAACTGGATGATCATGAACATGATCGCGAAGAAGAGCTGGAAGATCAGGTACGCGCCGAACAGGATGTACGGCAGCCAGTTCTCCAGGTTCGGCATCAGGATGTAGTAGGTGAGCAGACCGAGCGCGGTCGCGATCACCAGCAGCCTGAAGATGGCGCCGAGCCTGCCCAGGAAGGTATCGATCTTATGATCGAGCGCGTCGTACTCCTGATCGATGAACGGCGTCTTAGCGCTCACAGCCATGAGGAG